>Ga0307376_10000167_pt1 | contig 94607 bp, 78 predicted proteins | sample TR2MG_FD_202536 | JGI IMG/M metagenome (GOLD analysis project Ga0307376, IMG submission 202536) | Soil microbial communities from Risofladan, Vaasa, Finland - TR-2 | ecosystem: Environmental > Terrestrial > Soil > Coastal area > Acid sulfate soil | place: Finland: Risofladan, Vaasa | collected...
CACTGTCGAAGGTTGCACGAATACAAGGGCAGACCATAAACTGGCCGTCTCGCCTCCAGAACTGCGGTGGATACGGGCCGCATGAGTGCCAGTGTGGGCAACGGTTCCATCCCACACCCAATCACTGACGGGCCATTGCCAGTCGTTTGGCCTTCCACTAGGAAGAGTCTCAAATCCACCGTTGGAAAAAGAGGTTGACATAGCCATAGCTGGGACAGCACGTAATCCTCGCGCCAACAGGGCGAAAATAGACATCGCTAACACCAGCAAATCATACATCTGCGAGTCAGCGAGCGGGAGACCCCCCGAACAGATTTTCTTGAGGAGAACTCTCAGGATCATTTCCAGTTGCTATTATCCAGCCCATCTGGCCTGATCGGCGTTGAAGGTGCATAGAAGAGACGAGTCCACAAGGCTATAGCAAGAGCTCCACCCAGAAACGTCGTGACATCCCTTCGCCCCTCCATATGGTCACTGACAACTGTTCGCAGGCCGTCCAAATCGAACAAACCAGTGGCATTTGCTTCAGGAGACAGCAACGTTTTCTCAATAAACGATCGTAAGGGGCCGCGCGTCCATGAAGAATACCTGACATAATATCGCCTAGGTCGGATGAGCGGATGAGTCCCCAAAGGTGTTCCGCTCAACCACCGTCCCAGAGTGATCTGAGCAGCTTTCTTCAACACTATGGTCGGCACAGAGACGGTAGGTGGGGTCAGAGTGAAAGTCCAGGGAACCTCCGCCAATTCTGGGAAATGAGTCGCCATTGCTCGGCGATAGGCACGCTCGAGTATCAACTGCCGTGGAGGAAGCTGCAGTGCTGCCGCTAGCACCTCGCCGTCGGCGATAGGATGGTATATATCCACATAAGGTAGTTTCGCCACCTGGGCAATGTTGATGAAACGGCGTTGGCGATGCCGGATGTTGACATACTGAGAGATCTGGAAGCCACGATCGGTGGGAGCTGCCCTGATACTGCTCTGTAAGGAGTCCATTGCCATCGCTGTCATCTCTTGCGCTGCGCGCTCTCCAAAGATCTCAGCCATCAGCGGCTGCGAGAGACGACCCCCTTTGGTCCTCCAGAGCCAGTAACGTTTCACGTCACGCTTGCGCAGGCACGCACTAACCGGGTTGACCTCGTGCCCAAAAAGGCAGTCCCCTAGAAAACCACCTACAGAAACATCTACATAGTCGCCGATGCGTGCACTCAAAGGGAATTCTTCGGTACACATCAAGTTGTACATGCCATCAACGATATAGACGTAAGACTCTGCGAGTTCAGCAACAAAGGTGGGTGACAGTTCCCAGTACTGGTGGGCCAGACCTGTCCGAGCCGCCACCTCTTCAGCGAAGGGGGTATCATCTGATCCGGGTATACCCACGGTAACTGCTAGACTCTCGGGCTGAATCTGCGCCAGCAAGGCCGCGATCCAACGAGAATCCAGGCCACCACTCAGTGAAAGACCATAGCGGAGTCCAGGGTATACCATCCGCTTCACAGCAGCCTGCATAGCGTCGTAAATCAAGTCATCGTACCATCTGTCGGAGTGATGGGGATAACGTTCAGGAAAAGGAATGTCCCAATAGCTGGACACCGCCCAGCGACCGTCTTGATAGCGAAGTATGGAGGCCGGCGGAAGCAGGTGAACGTCCTCGAACAGGGTCTTGTCGCCCATGATATAGGAGTAGTAAAAAAAGTCAGCCACCGCAGCCCGATTTGGACGGCGAGGAAAAGTTGCCTCGGCCAGTATCCCCTTAACCTCTGAAGCGAAGCGAAACACTCCGGCGTGTTCTGCGTAGTAGATAGGACGCAGCCCAAGGCGATCGCTGGCCAGGAGCAACGTCTGGGTTCTCCGGTCCCACAGGGCAAATGCAAAGGTCCCCGCCACCTGCCCCATCATGGCTTCACCATGGGCCAGGTACAGGTTATGAATATAACGTGCTGCCGCCGACGGATCAGCCCCATTAGCACCCGGTGGGATGGGAGGCTCAGTCAGATAGCCAGAGAACATAACGACCACTTCAGGAGACTTGTATAGGGTCTGTTGTCTGCCTGTTCCCAGGTGAACGCATCCCAGCCTGGCATTGGTCTCCGCGTGGCTTTCCACAACTGTTGCACGTCCATAACGGAGGGCGTCCAACATCGGTTCCAGGGCAGGTAGGGGCGAATTTGCATTTGCTGCTACAAACCCACAGAGGCCAGGCATGTGTTACCTCCATGACATTTCCATACCAAATCCTGTCTTGAACAGTGACCAGGTTCCACCCCTTGATCACCAGGCTGAGCAGGCAACAGCCATCACTCTGCCTGGAAAGGTAGAGGGGGGGGTAGCCAACAGGCCCAAAAAATGACAGATTGAATCCACGATGCGCTGTGCAGCATGGCCATCGCCGTAAGGATTGACGGCATGCTGCATGCGGGCGTATTCGGCCGGGTCGTCGAGGAGTTGCGAGACTGCCGCCACAATGTCCTGGCGGGCCGTCCCCACCAGACGAGCCGTGCCCGCTGCGACCGCTTCGGGCCGCTCGGTTGTCGCCCGAATGACGAGCACGGGTTTGCCCAGAGTGGGTGCCTCTTCTTGTACTCCGCCCGAATCGGTCACGATGATATCGGCGCACTTCATCAGGTGGACGAAATCGAGGTAATCCAATGGATCAACGAGCCAGGCTCTCTCTATGTCGCCCAGGATGGACCAGACCGTCCCACGTACCCGTGGGTTGAGATGGACCGGGAAGACCACCTGCAATTCTTCTCGGGCAACCAGCAGGTCACGCAGGGCAAGACAAGTCCCTTCCAGCGGGCCACCAAAACTTTCGCGCCGATGGGCTGTGACAAGCAGTGTCCTGTGCGGCGAGCCGAAATTGACCTGCTGCAAGGCAGGTACTGTGAACTGGTGCGCCTGAGCAACCGCAGCCAGCAGTGCATCAATGACCGTGTTGCCGGTAACCAGGATGCGTGATTCCGGAATCCCCTCTGCCAGTAATGCCTCCCTGGCAGTCAGGGTGGGCGCGAAGCACAGGTCTGCCAAAACGTCAATAAAGTGACGGTTGATTTCTTCTGGGTAGGGGCTGTACTTGTTCCGGGTGCGCAGTCCGGCTTCAATGTGACCAATCGGGATCTGATGATAGAAGGCCGCCAATCCACCGATAAAGGCGGTCGTGGTGTCTCCCTGCACCAGAACCAGGTCAGGACTCTCACTCCGCATGAGACTCTCCAGACCGACCAGTGCCCGCACTGTAGTCTGTGTCAGCGACTGGTCTGGTAGCATAATGTTCAAATCGTAATCCGGCTCGATGTGAAAGATTTCGAGCACTTGATCAAGCATCGAGCGGTGTTGAGCGGTCACCACGATGCACGTTCTGAGCCTATGGCAATGATCCGCCAGTTGGCGAATGACTGGAGCCATTTTGATGGCCTCCGGTCGCGTGCCGAAGATGACCATGACCTTGCGTTGTTTCAGGCTACACGCTGTGCCCGTCATGAGGCCCCCCACTCGGTCAGCAGGTCTGCATATTTTCGGCCGATGTCGTCCCACGAAAACTCACGCTCGGCCAGACGACGTGCGTTGTGTCCCATGTGGTCCAATTCTGCCTGGGCCAAACGGGAAGCGGCCCGGATAGTCTCGGCCAGAGCGAGGGGACTGGACTCACTGACCAGTCCACACCGGTATTCCTGTACCAGGCGGGCTGTCTCGTCCACGTCACACACAATGACCGGCTTACCCAGGGCAAGATACTCGGCGAATTTGGTAGGGAGCGCCACCTCCACAGCATGATGCCTGAAGCGAGGAATAATCAAGATATGTGCAGCCGCCAAATGGGAAACAAGCTGCCTTTGGGTAACTCTATCCACCAATTCTACTCGATCACCCAATCGGCTGGCAATACTGGACTTGAGATCAGCGTGACGCTCGGTAAAGCCAACGATCTTGAGCCATACATGATGTTTGGGCAATAACTCAACAGCGCTGATCAGATTACCAATCCCTTGATAAGCCTGAAATCCGCCGGCGTAACAGACAGTGAATCCGTCAGTCGGCCTGTACGAGCACCGATCGAACAGCGATAGGTCCACACCATTGCGGACGAGGCCAATTCTGTGCGCCGGAATATGCCTTTCGTCTATCATCCATTGCTGCATCGGCCTGGAGACCGCCAGGAAATAGTCCGCATGGCGATAGGCGACCGCGTTGATCAACAGCGTCTGGAAGAGCAAGTAGAAGTTGACCAGGTCACGACGAACTGTCCAAGCCAGTCGCGCTTCGCTCCATGTATCACCATGCACATCGTAGATGATCCGTGCCCGGGTAAATGGCTTGCAGAACGCTGCTACATACGCAGTGTCACCACCGGCGTGAATGAAATCGTAGTCGGCTATCCTTTCGCGGATAAAAGGCAGATTCAGTGGCTGCACAAGAACAGGCCGGGGCACAGGTTGTTCGCGCAGGCTCAGAAACTCGGTTTGGATGCCATACTGCTGGATGGCATCTCGCAGCTTCTCAAGCCTGTAAGTATAGGCGTCGCCAGATCGGTCAAACCCATACAGGGCAGAAAGGAATAGCACTTTGGTCATGGGTCAGACCCCCTCCACATACCACGGGGCTTTAACAAAGTTCAATTCGGCTTGCGCCTGCGCTTCCTGCGGCGTCATGTCAGCAAAGCTTGGGGCATGGAATAGACTCGAAAGCAACTCGGCCGCCGCGGCCGGGTCTGGCCCCGTACCGGGAAAACGGCAGAACTCGGGCAATCCAATATCACGGGCAAAGTCTGCACACTTACGACGGTATTCCACGACTGCAAAAGGCACGTGCGCCATATACGCAAAAATAGCTGAATGCAGCCGTTCAGCCAGAAAGGCATCGCACTCTGCAACTCGACGCCACATCTGACCGGGATCCTCCGTATAGGGGACAACCTCAACTGGGCAATATGGTTCGAGGGCAGCGGACATCCTGTGCGCCAGTCTCAAGTCTCCGTATTTGGGATGGCCGTTAAACACACAGAGTCGGATGCTGACGTTCTCGCGTTGGGCCAGGCGTATCAGTGTGTCTTTGATGCGCTCTTCTTTCGCCGCCTCGTATGGAGCATTATGGCCCAAACCCAGGCCAAGCATTGGCCTCTCCGCCCCCGTCCGTCGCGCACGTGGTGGGCCATAAACTGCTGGCACCAGGCCGGCCAAATCGAAAGCCAGCACCGGCGTATATGGGAGCGACATCGCTGTGGCTTCCTCAAATGAAGCGCGATCTCGCAAGGCCAAGAACGAGAACTTGCGCAAGAAATGTGCGACTCTCTGGCGGTCTCGTGGGGTCTCAAACGGACCGATGGATACTCCCATCCCAACCAGCGGCTTGCCCAAAAGCCGGGCCACCAGCTGAAAAACGAAGTTTGCGTGAGGTACGCCCAGCAAAGTTGAGCCGCCCGCATACACGAAGCCGGACGAATTGGCAAGGTATATCGAACGGTAGATCAAAGTGAGCAATGAATATGCGTACCCACGAGAGAGTGGTTTGGCCTGCAGAATCGCCTGGGGCGTCAACGGGTCAGCCGATTCTGGCATAGCCGGCAGCCGTGAGGTGACAAATCGTACGCGCCGGGCATTCCAGTACCTTCGAGCGCCCCACGCGGCGACGGTACAGAACACATCGTCTCCCGTGTTCTGCATTCCGTAATACCCGTCAAACAGAGGGTTCCACGATACCTGGCTCATGTTGATTCAACCCAACCGGTCTACGCATCTCACGCCCTGTTGATCCTGCGTTCAATCTCAGACTTGAGAAGAGAGCGATCGCGGGCACTCAAACCAAACAAAAACACCGCCCCCATATATACCCCAGATGTGACGAGCCCGACAACGGCAAGCTGTGTCCAGCTCGTCAGAGTCCAGTGTAAGGATATCAAGTATGTTCCTACACCAACGGTCAACGTCCCGATCACACTGGCCGCTATATTGGGCAAGAAAGTCCACCAGGGCAATTTCATAATTCGTGCAATATAAACTGGCGTAAAAAGTCCATTCTTCGCGACCAGCATGATCGCACCAGCGGCCGCGATACCAATGTAGCCCCAACCACTCCACAAGGCCAAGGCAACAGCCAGGAGGGCACTGGCACACCCCGCCAGCAGCGAAACGATGCCCGGTGTCCGAACCTTGCACGTGGCTGTCTGTAGCGAACCCAATGGCACCACAGCCAGGCTGATACACAGGTGGCCCACTAAAACGACGACCAATCCGGACAGATCCGAAAACTCAGGCCCCAGCCACACCGTCAACGCAGGCTTTGCCAAACCGCATAATAGACCGATCGGTAGAGCGACTGCGAAGCCCATGAGCCTTACCGATAGCTGAGAGAAACGAACAAGCCTGGAGAAACTCTTGCGCGCGTACAGCGCAAACACAATGGGCACGAAGACTCCGTTTACGGCTGAGACCAAAGCACGTAATGCAGAAGGAAATATCAAAACAGAACCATATCGCCCGGCCACTTCTGGACCAAAGATAAGGTTAGCGATAATCAGATCAACACGCAGAAACAACATGGCCCCCATCATGTTCACAAGCACCCATCCGCTGAACTCCAGCATCTGTTTCAGAAGTGAGGGGTCAAACTGCTTGAGCCTGACGGCTAACTCTGGCGTTAACCTGCGCCATAGTACCCCATGCCCCAGAAAATAGAGGAGCGCTGACAGGAACAACCCAACGCCGACCTGCCACAGTTGCGGAGAGAACACCCGGAACAGGAGAACAAGGCTTCCCATGCGCGCGGCCACGCCGAGAATATTCACCAGGAGTCGCAGATCAAAACGATGGTAGGCATAAGAGGGAACAGCAAAACTGGTCGTGAATGCTGTGAGTAAGAAAGCAACTCCGGCCAACAACACCAACCACTGTGCATCACGCTCGAGTCCCAGGGGCATGTTGAATATCCGGGGTGCAAACCATGAGATGAGCAGCGCAATTGGAACAAGGATTGCCACAGCGATTACACTGCCCACCAAGGCCGTATTGAACGTGCGATTGGCCGCGTTCTTATCGCCTCTGGCCAGATCAATCGTCAAGAAACGGCCGATTGCATCATCAAGGCCGGTGGTCAGAACAGTCAAGTAGGAAGTCATCGAAGTGGCCAAGGGCACCAGCCCATAGACGGCGACCCCCAGATGGGCAATCAAAAAGGGCGTATACCACATGTCTACGATGAGGTTCGCCGCTAACCAGATCAGCTTCGAGAGCACGTTGAGTGGCAGCCGCTGGCGGGCTTCAGCCAATTGAGCGCTGGGGGCTACGGCTCGTCGTTGGGCTTCCCCTGGTGGTACGTGGCCCGGTAGAACTGCAGCAGAATTATCTCCCATGGTATCTGCACATCCTTAGAACACCCTAAGTGGAGCTGCCTGGCTCCAAAGAGGGTGACGAATTTGCCTGCCCGAGATTATGAAGGCCGGCAGCCAATGCAACCAGCAACCAGACAAACAGTGTAATACCGCGCATGTGAAAAGATCCCGTGAACATCTGAATACAGAGAGAAAGGATGGCACAACCTAACCCTGCCCCCATCAGAGATATCCAGCGCTGCTTGGACTTGATACATGACCATGCCTTTATGATGGCACTGCCAAGAAAACTGACATAACACAACACAGCAAACGATCCACTTTCGGCCCAAACCAGCAAATACCTGTTATGGATCTGCACGTCAATCACATATTCTGGAGTACCTACGTCTGAGGTAAAATAATCCGGGGTCAGCAGCGCGTAATTGCCTGACCCGACGCCAAGCCACGGGTGCGCTCGAATCATATTCCAGGCCAACCGGTACATCATGGGGCGAGACTCGGCCGAGCCATAGTCCTCAGCCGTGTAACGAGTGTAGATCGCATCGTAAAACATGACCCCGACGATCAAGACCACCAGGATCAATAGGACCAGACTTCCACGCTGTACTCTGCCAGACACCAGCTCAATCAGGACATAACCAAGCACCGTCACGGCGAAAGCAATCAAACCTATGCGCGACCCTGTGCCGATCAGCGCCACAGTTCCTAAACCAAAACAAAGCGCCGCAAGTATCTTTTGTGACCTTCTGGGGGAAGCCCACATCATCGCACAAGCAATGAGTGCCAGCGCAGACAAATATCCGGCTGCTGGCCCGGTGGCACCCAACGTCCCACCCACACGCCCCGGCCCATCCGCCACGGCTTGCACGCCTGCAATAATAAACTCCGTCCCGGTGTTCCATTGGACGAGCATCAGAACGCTTTCCACCAGCATCGCTCCTAACGCAACGGTAACGAAAAACTGCATGTCCTGAACGGTCCGCAGACTATTTGCCAGGTAGAAATAGACCAGGAACTGCTCCAGCAACTGCACCACCCGAAACGACGACAATTGCCAGTCTCGCGCCTGGAACACGGAAAGAATGGAAAAGAAGATCAGCCCCAAAGCAGGTATGCTGGTGCCAGCGAAAAACCGAACCGGCTTGCGCTCACCCCGGGGTACGACGAGCCATAGCGCGTAGCCCACTATAACCAGGATAGCAGCCAGCGACAACGAGAGGTCCGTGAAACCGGCCAGCGTACGATGTCCACGGACAATGTTCTCGGGGATGCGTGCATAGGGGCTGACGACCAATGCCACATCAAGGTTCAGAGGCACGCTAATCGCGATGGCAGCCAACATAATCTTGTTCAAATCATTGATCAGCAGGACAAGCGTAAGGGCAATTGGAATGGCTACAATGAGTTGTTGCCATTTCGAAGGCATCCCCCAGGAGAAGACGATCAGAGCGCCCACCATCAGGCCAACTAGCAAAGCTATGCCCACTTCGAACACCTTTTGGGCCAGGCCTGTCTCCACCCAGATCCGGTATCTTTTCCACAGAACAAGCACGCTCATCCGACAAATCCCTTATTGCGAGAATCCACGCTGGTCTAACAGGGGAGAGGTTCGATTCCTCCGTCTCACTCGTAGCCCCAGTCCTTGTCGCTCTTCTGAATGAAAATGAAGCCAAGGACATGTGCCCGGCTTGCCTGCAATTGCTTGAGCGCAGCGAGCACCTGCTCGCGTTTGGAGTGGGCCTGTCTCACCACAAGGATGATCCCATCCACCCTGCGTGCCAACACAGAGACGTCGGCCATGCCCAGCACTGGGGGAGCATCCAGTAGAGTCATCTGTCCCTGGGTGCCCAGATAGTCAAGGAGTTCCACGATCGGCGGTGAGGCCAGGAGCGCCGTGGGGTTGGCTGGCTTGGGGCCACTGCCAATGACAAAGAGACTGGGTTGTTCGGCGGGGTGGATCGCTCTGCTGAGCGTGATCTCGTCAAACGGGATACTTTCGGTCAGCAGGTTGCTCAGGCCCAGGCCGTCGTCCAGGCCAAATATCTTCTCGACGGTTGGACGTCGCAAGTCGCTCTCCACGAGAAACACCGTCTGGCCTCGCTCGGCAAGCGTCTGAGCCAGGTTGGCCGCAACCGTTGACTTGCCTTCCTTAGACGCGGCACTGGTGATCAGCAGAGTCTGGAGAGGAACGTCCTCTTGGAGTACCTGCAGATTGATACTCAAGAGGCGGTAGGCTTCTTCAATTGGCTTACTATTGCCCGTCCCATTGGTACGCGCCGAGCCATCCAGGGCTAGCAAGCCTTTGGGCACTATGCCCAACACCGGCAGATGGGCCAGGTGCTCCAACTGGTAGGAGCTATGGATGCGTGTGTCTAGGTTTTCCAAAACCAGCGCCAGGCCGATGCCGCCGAACAGCCCCGCGACGAGACTCAGGCCGATTTCCTTCAGCTTGAGACTGTTAGACGGCGCCTGTGGCAGCCTCGCTGGTGCGACGACCGTGATGGTATTGGCTCGCAAAGACTCGTTCAACCGTGTCAAGTCGTAGCGGCTCAGCAAACGGTTGTACGAATCCTCCTTGAATTGGATCTGAGACTGGAGTGCCTCGACGTCAGCGCCGACTTTGCCATTGGCCAGGAGAAGCGCAAGCTGTTGACGGTCACTTGCGACATCGTTCTCCAGGCTGGCCAACTGCTCCTCTACGATCTGGCGTGCGCTTTTACTGTTGCCGGTGTAGAGGATCTGGGCATGTTCTACCAACAGTCCGGCCAGTGTGTTGGCTAGATCACGAGCAAACTCCGGGTCCTGATCTTGAGCACTGATCTTCATCAGCTCCGTATCGGGCACGACTTCGACACTGACCTTCTGCCACAACACCCCCGCCGAAAGCGAACTGCCCACACGTTGTGCAGCCTGCTCCAGAACCGGCCAGCTTGTCAGGATGCGACCATAGGTGTTCATAAGGCGCTCGCCGTAGGTGTCTCCAATGCGCAAATCCTGGACACCTACTTCCTGAAGCACACGCACCGTGGCACTGGCAGTATAAACCGGGGTAATCAGCAGGCCCGCTGCGATTACCACAGTTACTGCCAGTGCCGTGACGATCACGATGGGAAGGACCCGCCGCCTCAAGATGTCGAGATAGTGCTGTATTTCCATAGTACCCTCCCGACAAACATTACCAACCTCCTGCTCCAAGTGCCTTTACTAGCCTTGGATCTTGGCATAGACGTATGTCATCAAACAAAGTTACTCCAATACTTCCTGCGTTATAGCAGAGATCTATCTGGTGCATCACTTCTTCTGGTGTCTTCGACTCCATCACGGAATGGCCGGGGTTCCAGTCAAACCAGAGCGTTGACAGGAGAGGAGTGATGCGCCCTGGGAAATGGCCGGAGCTTCGCCACTCGTCCATGCGATCCAGCAGCCAGTCATCAGGGTGATACGACATCGGCGATACGTGGTCAATGTATCCACCGTCAAGCCAATCGTACCACCGTTGACCGTACGAATAGGTGGAGAATTCGCTAGACCCATCTGGGGTGGCTGCCAGATCTACCGAACGTACGGACTTTATCCGTTCATAGATGCCCCGTACGGTCAAAGAGATGTCATCTGCGGAGAGGCCAGCCTGCCTGTACCACTCCCTCCGCCAGCGCGTGTAATCCAACGCGATGCCATCTACGTCGTAATTCGCTACAATCTCCTCGGCCACATCGGCCAGGAAGTCGCGGGCGTCAGGATGGGCAAAGTCCAACCAGTCCGTGGTCACGTTGGGATGGTTCAAGCGCGCATTCCACTCAGGATGCTGGGGCCAGCCCATCCGACCAGAGGGCATCGCGGCATAGACCTCCATACCACGTGCATGAGCGGCCGATACCACATAAGCCAGCGAATCGAATCCGCGGTGGGGCATCAAGTTGCTATGATAGTAGACTTTCTGACCGTAGATTGTGTAGTACAGCCGGGTAGCACCCGCCGCCTGTATGCAGTCTAGCCGTTGGTCGCAACGGCTTGCGCTGTAGCAACTCGAGGCCTGCATCCATACACTGCGTGAACCCTCGTGCGAAGAGAGATTCTTCAACACGACCGGTAGATATAGCACCTGTGGGTCAACCATGATAGTCCGGCGATATGCGTTCATGCACTGCTGGTCAACGACTGCCCCACCGGCTGGGTCGTAGTAATAAGGGCCTCCGCTGTCAGTACCAGCCACCACCGATCTCACGTACACTTGATAGAGGCCTGGGCCGGGTGGCGTCACTTTGACTTCCAGGTGGATCTGCTCTCCGGGCATCCACTCCGATGGTGCGTATCCTGCAACTCGCAAGTTCCGCGCCACACCGTAACGGCCTTCGCAGGCATACCAAATCGGATTATTAGGATCCGCAGGGCGATTTTCAAGGTACTCTAAGTTGACGTCACCGTTACTGGTCCAGAGATTGGCCAGGGTGACATAGTCACCAACGCTATACGAATCAAATCCCGCGAAACTGATGTAAATCCCACCTCTATAACCGGTGACAGATCCAGTATTTGTTGCCTGGACCTCAATGGTTACCGAGTTGCCGCGGGTGATCGTCACACTACTGGCAGAACTTCCATTAAGATGAATGTAGTCAATGTGAGGGTTGGGAGTTCCTGCCTGGGCCAGTGCCCTTGTCTGCTCAACGTGAGGGGCGGGGACAATGTGCGTCTCTAGCAACACCGTACCTACCAGCAAGGCCACTTTGACCAATACCACTATCTGCCTGTTGCTCGCTTTCATCTCTTGTGCCTCCATGTGATCTCCCGCCCACTAGATTACCAAGATAGTTGTAGCGCTATCTTGCCGGGCCAGAGGAAATCCAAGTAAAATGCAGACTATCTGGAATCCTACTCCAGACCCCTATTTCTTAATGCATTTTAAGGATTTCCACGGTCACATGGTACAAGAGATGGGGCAACTAATCAATAGGTTTTTAGTCCTATTTCTTGCGCACCCCCCTCTCAGTATCTAGCGATTATGTTAAGGTTTTTTTTACTTTATTAGCTGGCCCCATGGCCGCAAACCACAGACGACACCGTCCACCACAGGATCTTGAGATCCATCAATGCGCTCTGATTCTTGACGTACTCGATATCGTATTGTACTATACGATCGAAAGAAATGCCACTTCTTCCCCGCACCTGGGCCAGCCCGGTCATGCCGGGTAGCACTTCCAGGCGCTCGTGATGCCAGGGTCGGTATTCTTCCACCTCCCAGGGCACGTTGGGCCGTGGGCCAACCACGCTCATCTCCCCCCTGAGAACGTTGATCAGCTGGGGCAGTTCGTCCAGGCTGGTCTTGCGCAGGATGCGCCCCACGCGCGTAATCTGGGAAGACTGCGCGGCCTTATAAACCTTGCCGTTTCCATTGTTGCCCAACGATACGTTCGTGAAAGCCCGCCTGGGGAGACGATAGAATCTGCCATTCTTGCCGCCTTCCTCACCGCCGATCTGGCCATTCACAAAAGCCTTCATGAAGGCACGGTTGTGGCTGTCATCGTGCTTGTGCTGCATAGTACGGAACTTGTACATGCGAAAGCGGCGGCCGCCTCTGCCGACCCGTTCCTGAATGAAGAAGACCGGCCCAGGCGAGCCGAGCCGGATGGCCAGCGCACACATGGCCATCAAGGGCAGGGCCACGGGCAGGAACAGCAGACAGAGCGCCAGGTCCAGTAAACGCTTGCTGATCTGGTGTGTTCTTTGATAAGGGAACACCCGGGGTCGGTTGATGATCACTAACTCCATAGATCCTCTCCTTCACACAAGTGTTACATCACGGGATGTTCGGTGACCAAACGTTGCGGGCGCAGGGAATACTCTGTGCCCTGCTCGCCGTCCATATTCCGCACAGCCTTTTCGACCAGGCTCTCGAAGGTCAGGGCATCCTCAGGATAAGATGCGGTACCAATCTGGAGGGCAACCCCTACTTCCTCCGCTGCAATCTGGCGCAACCGGCTGGCCAGATCGGCCAACTCCCCCGACGTCATCTCCGGCAACAATGCCAGAAAGTGGTCGTTGCTGCGGGCGATAATGTTATATTCTTCCAGTTCATCGCACAGCGTCCTGGCCACGTCAGACAGGACGTACTGTTTCATCATGGCCTGCTGGACCTCTCGCACCAGGCGATCCAGGGCCACGTTGATGGATTTTTCATCAACCCCGACCGCCATCAGCGCCAGCGGGCGCTGATAATGGCGGGCGCGGCTCATCTCTCGGTACATCTGGGCCTGCCCCTTGGAAAACGGCTCAGGCAACCGCTCCACAAACCCAATGGTGATCCGGGCGACCACGTCCTCCAACTCAGCCACCCCATTGCTCACCCAACGTGTCAAGATGGCCGTCACCTCAATGATGCATATCTCGGTCACCGTCAAGGGCAGAGCCAGGCCCCACACAGGAAACCCTACCCACATCTTGAGCGCCAGAAACAGCGGCACGGGCACCACCAGAATCACCCACAAGGGGACCTTGCGCAGGCGAGAGACGAGAATGATAGATAAAGCGACCAGCGGCAGGGAAATGTAGGCGACCTTAGTGATGTTGATCGGTCTACTGAGCCGCTCAATATTATAGAATAAGAAGAGCCAGACAATCAATATGGCTACCAGTAACCGCATCCTCTTCATTATGTCCCCCGCCCGCCGCAAACCTTGTTCTTCCTTCTCGAAGACTGTTGTAGTTTCCCCTCGACCATCTACTACGTGACAACCCGACTACGCCACTTCAACGAGCCTGTACCAATATCTTAATGTCGGAGCGTAACACGCGAGTATCGAAAGGACTAAAAAACCGTTTACACTCAGGAACACCGAAAAAGAAAAGGCTCACGGGACGAAACCTCCATGAGCCTGGCCAGCCAACACTCGAAGATCCAATCGTGTACACGCACACACAAGCGCGCGTGCAGACGAACGCTTGGAGCCTCAAGCCAGCAAACGACACTGCCTACCCACCATGTGGTACTTGGGCTACACAAGACCCCACCACCCGCTACTCCGCACTCGGGCGCCCCCCCGTAGGGTTGATCTGTCCAGAATTTTAAGTTCGCAAAACGTACACCCTGCCAGTAAGTGTAACAGAAACCAGTCGCTTTAGAGTTATGAATCAGTTAAAGTTTGTTTAAAATGCAGGGGCAGGCGATAGGGCGCGCAGGGAGCCATCGAGGCGAGGCAACCACCAAGCCGGAGGCACAGAGGCCAAAAACAAACAGGGCCCACGGAGAGGAAACCCCCGTGAGCCCCATACCTTACCGTGGTTGGGCCTACTCGCCCCAATCCACCAGCACGTGTTCGGCCAGCCGGCCGACGAGCGGGCCCAAGTTCCACCACAGGAAGCGCAGCAACCGGCGGCTGTGAACGCGGTAGACCAGCCCGGCTGCAGCAGCACGCCGCCGCAGGAAACGGCCGATGCGGTGGTTCAGCACGCGCTCCCGATAGTCCTTGAACGAAAAATCGCCACAGGCGAACGCATCGCGCAGTGCCCTGGCTGCCACGTCTCCGTAGCCCAGCGCAAAACTGATGCCCTCGCCCAGCAAGGGGTCCACACCCGCCGCGTCCCCTACCAACAATACGCGTGGGATGGACATAATGTTCCGTGGGTGTAGCCAACGCAACGGATGCCCATCCAGTTCGTAACTGTCCAGCACGGTGCCCAGGCGGGCCAATGCCTCTTGCAGCACGGCCTTGAGGGGAGCGCGAGGCGCCCGGGGCTGCACCCGGCTGTCAAAGATGCCCTGCGTGCGCATGGGCCGGTGTTGCACCTGGGTGGGAAAATCCCACACGTACCCCTGCACGCCGTCGGCCATGCAGGAAAAGTCAAGCAACGCGCGATCCCGCTCCGTCGTCCACGACGGTGTAGCCTCGAGACTGGCCGGGACGAGGATTTCCAGCAGGCGGGAGGCGCGAGCAGACCGCTGGCGGGGAATCAGGCGACGCACGACGCTGGTCGCCCCATCGGCGCCGACCACTGCGCGGGCGCGATACGTGCCCCGGTCGGTCTCCACCTCCACCAGGTCCTCGAGACAGCGCACCCTCTGGACGTGGGTGTCTTCCTGGAGCACCAGTCCCTGCGCGCGGGCCGCGTCGGCCAGCCAGGCGTCGAACTCTTCGCGGCGGACGATGCGGAAGACAAACGGGTCGCGGTGGACGACGAAGCCGCGGCCCTCGAACAAAAAGTGGGCTTCGTGGGTCTCGATAGCGGGCACACTGTTCAGGTCGAGTCCCAGCTTCTTCAGCCAGGCTTCACCACCGGGCATGATGCCTCCCGCGCACAGTTTGGGCCGCGGGTGATGAGCCCGCTCCAGAATCAGCGTGCGACCGGCCAACTCTGGCGCCAGTTGAGCCAGGTGCAACCCGGTGGAAAGCCCGGCCGGTCCTGCGCCAACGATAATGATGTCGTGATCCAAAAGGCACCCCCACAACACAATAATGCCCTCCCGAAGGGGAAGGCACACGACGATTGGCGCGCCTGGCGGGATTTGAACCCACAACCTTCGGTTTCGTAGACCGCTCCTCTATCCAATTGAGGTACAGGCGCGCGCAGCCTCATCATAACACACAGGCGTCAATCTTGTCAAGTTCAGTGACCCGCACTGACGACCTAACTGCCAGGCGTCAGGATCAGGCCTCCCGGAACGGCCCCCGCCGCCTCCGGCGGTATCATCCCCCTCACCTTGTTCAAGATCACCGCCAGGCGCTCCGCCGCCTGCGACGCGCTCTCCTCTCGCACGTTGGCCTGCGCATCCTCTATGGCTCGCAGCAGGTACTCGGTCACCAGGGGGCGGTTGTCTTGCAGCAATTTCTCGATCTCCGCGTCACCCTCAGCCACCATGAGCCGGTTAAGCAGCCGTACCTCCGGCGGCAGCGATTCCTCCATCAGCCGCAAGACGAGGCTGGCAATGGCCTGCAACGACTTGACCGTCTCCTCGTCGCCGGCGGCCCGCGCATCTCTCAAGTTGGCCGTCACCAGGTTGAAGAAGGCCTGGTCCAACTCCGGGGCGCGGCGGCGGGCGAGTTTCTCGGGGTCTTCAGTCAACAACAGGTCTCGGAGCAGGCCCGCACGCTGTTCGTACAGCGCACGGGTTTCTTGATCCAACCGGTCTCGGACGGCCAGCACCTCTGTGCGCAGCGCCGTCAGCCGCTCCCGCTCCCCCTCGTCAGCGGTCGCCTCAATCTTGGACGTCAGGGCCTGGAAGAAAAGATAGTCCAGCAATGGCCGGCCATAGATGACCAACATCTCGCGGGTGGGCTCGTCCGGTGCCTGGGCCAACAGTTCCACCAGTTTTTCGTGGGTCGGTTCAGCGCGCAGCGCCTCTAACATGTCGCCCCGAGCCCTGGCCTTCCGTCCCTCGGTGCTCAACTCCAGCAACTTGTTGCGCAACGCCAGGAGCCGCTGCATACTGTCCTCGCGCCCCGAGGCCAGGGTCATTTCCATGTTGACGTTCAACAGCCGGAGGAAACTGCTATCAAGCGCGGCATCGTGCTCCTTGATCATCGTCTCCAACGCCTCGTCGGAGGGAGCGTCAATCATCTGCTGGAGCAGGTTCACCTTGGCCTTCTGTTCCGCGATCATCTCTGGAGTGACACCGTCCGCTTCGAGGACCTTGTTAACCAGAGTCTCCAACGTGAAAAAGACCTGCGGCTGAAGTAGATAGGCCTTGCGCTCCTCTGGGGGCAGGCTGTTCATCACGGCGGTAGTCAAGGTACCGATGGCCCGCTGGCGCTCGAAATCGTCGCGCCCGGCCTGCATGGGCATGTAGACCAGCGCCAGTGCTTGATCAGGATCGTGGTAAAGAAATGGCAGATTGAGTGCCCCCCCCATGCCACACTTGGGGCAGATGGCGGCATTGACCAGGCCATTGAGCAAGCGCATCTTGGCGCTGGGGTCAGCTCTGATGTCCAGCAGTTGTTCTACCGGGACCTGGAACTGATTGTTGCAGTTGGGACAGGTGATACGGGCGACCAATACTTGAGGCATTATTCGGGTTCCTTTCGACTAGAGGTTTGCTGACGCGCATCCGCGCGCGGAATGGCGAACGAAAAGACTGTTCCTTCTCCAGGGTTGCTGGTGACCCAGATGCGCCCACCGTGGGCTTCGACGATGGCCTTGGCCAGGTACAATCCAAGCCCGGCCCCAGGCGTGCGCTGGTTGCGCTCTCGGGTGCCACGAAAAAAGCGCTCGAAAACGCGAGAGTGCTCTTCGAGGGGGATGCCCACCCCTTGATCCGCTACCGAAACGACCACGTCGTTGGGGGACTCGTGGCCGCTGATCTCAATCGTGCCGCCGTGAGGAGAATACTTGATGGCATTGGATACCAGGTTGTTGAGCACTTGCTCCAGCCGGGCCGGATCCCCCTCGACGACGGGCAGATCGGGGGGGAAACGGACGGCGATCTCGTGAACCCGGGTCTGGGTGCGGAAACGACTGGCCACGCGTTCGGCCAACGCATCCAACGCCACCTGGTCCTTGTCCAGGGGGAACGCCCCCGCCTGGAGCCGTGAGGCGTCGAGCAGGTTGTCAATCAGGTGATTCAGGCGGTCGGATTCTTCCACGATGACCGTGAGGCTCTCCTGCATCGTCTCCGGCTGCCAACAGGCGTCGGTGCGCAATAAAGTATCGGCGTAGCCCTTGATCAGGGCGACCGGAGTCTTGAGTTCGTGGGAAACGACCGAGACGAAGGTGGACTTGATCTCGTCGGCCTCCCGGAAGCGTGTGATGTCGCGCACGTTAGCGATGATGTTGACCAGGCGCCCATCGCGATCGAACAGCGGCGCGTAGGTGATGCCGACGCTGACCGTGCCGCCGGCCCGGCGGCGCAGGTCCCCTTCCACGTACAGCGGCCGGGGAGCCGATGGGAGCGGCCAACCGCCAGCCACCGCCGCGGCCAGGTCCATATCCGTCTCCAGGCGCGCCCATTGGACCACTTCGTCGTGATGGCGGCCCAGCGCTTCGGCCGCCGGCCAGCGCGTCAACTGCGCCAGGGCGTGGTTGAACACGACGACGTGGTGGCCCGCATCCAGGATCAGCACCCCATCGGCGCTGTACTCCAGGATGGCGTCCAGGCGGCGCTTCTCCTGGGAGATACGCTCGTAGAGTTGCGCGTTGTGCACGGCAATCGCAGCCTGGTCAGCGAAACTGGCCAGGATCTGGCGATCGTTGGTGGTGAAGCGGGTGCCGTAGGCGCGAGACACGTACAGCACGCCGATCAGTTCCTGCTTGATGGACATGGGCAGCGCCACCACCTGCTGCAGGCGCAGCCCAAGTTGGGCGGCGATCAGTCCCAGTTTCTCCGCCAGGCCAGGGATGCGAAACCGCTGGAGGTCCACGTCGTCGGGAATGTCCACCAGCAACGGCCCAAAGTACGGGATCAGGGCCGCCGGCAGGCCGTAACTGGCCCGCACCCTGAACCCCCCGTCAGGGTTGCGGAGCGCAATGAGGCCCGCCTGCCCTGCCAGGATGTTCGTCGCGGCCTCGAGCACCATCTGCAGCAACTCGTCCAGGTTAAGTTGCGCGGTGAGGGCACGGCTGATCTCGAGCAGGTATTCCCGTTGCCGGACGCGATAATCAATCAGCATAAGGTCTCGCTCGTCGTCTTATATCAGAAAGAGGATTATAACACAGTACGGCGAGTGTACCAAATGAACAGTGAATCAATGAACAATGAACAAATTACGAATTACGCATTACGAATTACGCATTACGAATGTTGCATTGTCCCCAGAATTTGGTACAATGAAGGGGTGGAGGGGAACGTGACAACATCAGAAGCAATCAATCAACTGGTTATCGCCACTGTCTCTGGTGGCCAGGCTGGCGCACTTACGGACAGGCTGACCCATGATGGCTTTCAAGTCACGCAGGTGGACTCTAGCGGCGGCATCCTGTACGAGGCGACGGTCTCCTTGTTGATCGGCCTCAACCAGGCGCATCTACCGCGCCTGCTGGCGCACGTACGCGAGTGCTGTCGCACCCGCCGGCGCTTTATCCCCGCCCACGTCGAGGCTCCCCTGCTCGAAATTCAGCCGGTGCTGATCGAAGCGGAGGTAGGCGGTGCGACGGTCTACGTGCTCGACGTGGAACGCTTCGAGCAACTGTGAAGCGAGGCTCCCATGAAACTGATCATTGCCATCGTCCGTGACGTAGATGCCGGGCCGGTGGTCGAACAACTGGTGACCCATGGCCAGCGGGTGACGCGGGTCGCCAGCACCGGTGGCTTCCTGCGGCGGGGCCACGTCACCCTGCTCATCGGTACGGAGGAGGAGAACGTGCAACCCGTCATAGACATCCTGCGAGACGCGTGTTCGCCCCCTGAACCCGGCTATCATCGTGCGGTCGTCTTCGTCGTAGATGCCCCCCACTTCGAACAGGTCTAGTCCCCAGGAACGGCCTGTGGCAGAAGAAAAGGCCACACCGCGTGCGGAGGCGGCTCCCACGCCGCCGGTGGCCCGTCTACGTGCGCCGTGGTTCCACGTGCGACGCGCCAGAGGCCGGCGCGCACCCTCGCGCCTGTTCTGGACACGCCTGCGCCAGCGCGCCTCGCAGTTCACCGCCGGCGGCCAGTGGACCGACCAACTATACCCTGACGTCCGGCACAACCTGCGCTGGTTCTGGTTCGACGGCATCTTTGCCAGTGCCAGCGACGCGGTCGTAGTGGCCTATCTCTCCCTGTTCGTGCTGGCGCTGGGGGGTACCCGCGCGCAGATTGGGTTGCTGAGCGCGCTATCCAGCCTGAGCGCGGCGCTGCTGCTGCTACCCGGGGCGGCCATCGTCGAGCGGCGCGGCCGCTGCAAGCAGATGGTGCTGTTGGGCGGCGGGGGAGCGTCGCGCGTGGCGCTCTTGCTGCTGGCGCTGGTCCCCCTGGCTTTCGCCGGCCCGACCGCCGTCTACGTCGTCATCGCGCTGGCCGTCGTCCGCAGCGCGTTCGCCAATCTGTCGCTGCCGGCCTGGACCTCGCTCACGGCCGACGTCGTGCCCCTGTCCTGGCGCGGCCGCTACTTCTCCTCCCGCAACGTGGCCATGGGCGTGATGGCGATGGTCGCCACCTTCCTGGCCGGGCAACTGATCACCGCCGCCGGCGCGCCTGTGGGATACCAACTGGCGCTGGGGCTGGCGTTCGTCATCGGGCTGGCCGCCACCTTCAGTTTCGCGCGCATCGCGGAGCCTCCCACTTCGGCGCTTCCACCGGCCAGGGGCCACAGCGCTCGGCAACCGCTCCTGAAGGACCTGCGCACCAACCCCACCTTCCTGGCCTTTTGCGGCGCGGCGCTCGTGTGGAACCTGTCTCTCAACGTCGCCGGACCGTTCTTCAGCGTCCACATGGTCGAGAACCTGAAGGCCAGCGCCAGTGTGGTGGGAGCGCTCAGCGTAGTCAACGGCCTGGCGGCGCTGCCCGGCCAGCGGCTGTTCGGCATGCTGGCCGACCGGTGGGGGCCACGCCGCATACAACTCACCACAGGCTTGCTCATTCCACTGGTGCCCCTGGCCTGGGCCTTGACGCGCTCGCCGTGGCACATCGTGCCGATCAACCTGGCGAGTGGGTTCCTGTGGGCCGGCTACGAGCTGGCCAGTTTCAACTTCCTGCTCACGCTCATTCCCGAGGATCGCCGGCCGCGCTACTCGGCGCTCTACCACATCGTCGTGATGGGGGCGCTGGCAGCGGGAGCCGCCCTCGGCGGTGTGATCGCCCAGCGCTGGGGAACCGTCGCCGTCTTCATCGTATCCGGCATCGGCCGGCTGGCCGGCGCGCTGCTGTTCGCCCGCTTCGTCCGCAATCCTTCCAATCCTTGCGAAGGTTAAGAACCTTCGCAAGGATTGCTTAGCACCCGCATCACGTGCTCGGGGGTTAAGATGTCGAGAGCTGTGCCTGGCTCCAGGAAGGGGTGCACGTCGGCGACCACGCGCTCCCACGAGGACGTCTGCAGCCGCTCACGCACCACCTCCCGCCAGTTGGATTCGGTCAGTACAGGGCCGCCCCACCCTGTCTGTTGCAAAGCGTGGTTGAGCAGGGTCAAATTAGGTGCAGGCCAGCCGGGGTCGCTGAGATACCACAGCAGGTCATACACGTCCCGGCCTTTGAGGTAGGGCCGCTGCAGGATGGCGTGCAGTTTGCCGGCCAGCATGGAGGCCTGGTCGTGATGCTGAAGGTGGAGCATCACGTAGCGCCGGACGATCGTGCGCGCCAGCGCCGCACCGGCAGGCGGATGCGTGTCCACCTCAATCTTGACCGCCAGCACCTCGTCCCGGTGAGGGGATAGTTCCAGGTCGTGGAGCAATCCGGCAAAGCGCACGAAGGCACTGTGAACCACTTTGCGATCGTTCACTTTCAGTTCCACGCCGTATCCCTCGGCAGCCAGCTCTTGCCGGATCGCCCGCAGGTAGGCGCGCAAGTCGTATTGCGGTTGGGCTTGCTCCAGCGCGAAATCCAGGTCTTCTGAGTAGCGGGCGCTGGCGTACAGGAAGCGGAGCGCGGTGCCGCCGTGGAAGGCCAGTGGCACCATCGCACCGGCCCGCTGCAGGCAACCCAGGATCCTGGCCTGCAAATACTCGCGTGCCACGTTGCGTCCCTGGGCGGACGCAGGTGCAGTGCGGACGAGTTCGGCGAGATACTCTTTCATAGCAGTTCGTATTCCGACAGTTCGGAGTGTGCCAGGCCCGTGACGAGCGCGGCCGCGCGCCCCAGTTTCGGGCTACCGGCGAGACTGGCCTGGCGCTGGAGTTCGTCCAGGTCCAGGCGCTCCAGGTTTTGCAGGCGCAATTCCCGCAGGTAGTGGGGCGAATCCGCGCCCGGCTGCAGGTGGATCAGGTCCAAGAGCGCCTTCTCCGGCGAGGCGACGAACGCGCGCTGCCCCGGCCCCAGTTCGGCCAGCCGGTAGCCGCGCAGGAGGCCAGGCTTGACGTGGCGGAACTGGTAGGCCCCCAGGGGAGTTTCCCAGTAGCCAGGCCGCGCCGCCGTGACGCTGGTCGTGACCGGGACGTACTCGGGGATGAGGCCGTAATAGGCCAGCGCCGACTGGCAACTGACGTAGGAGCCGCGCACCAACCGGTTGGCGACGAGGAACGGGTGGGGCTTGACCTTCTGGAAGGGCGGGGCCAGCGCATATACGCCCCGCCGCAACTGGTACAGCCGCCCGGCTTGGGTCCAGCGCGACAATTGCCGCCGCACGTCAGCCGGGCCTACCTCCCCGGCCAGGAGCAGGCCCGTTTCAAACACCGGCTCGTCGCCTACGATCTCGAGCAGGCGCTGGAATTCCATACGGATATAATACCACAATTGGCAACAAACTGCAACAGAAAACCAAACCTTCCCGAAGGCTCGGAGCCTTCGGGAAGGTTCTCGTCAAGGTCGGCGCAGGTCCTCCAGGTCAATGTAGCGGCGCACAGTGCCCCCTGCCACCGACCACAGCCCGGTGGCAAAGCGCTCGACAAAGTAGCGGTCGTGCACGGCGGCAAGGACCGTGCCCTCGAACGCGGCCAGCCCCTGCTCGAAGCGCTCGCGCGACGGGAGGTCCAGGTGGTTGATCGGCTCGTCCAGCAGGAGGAGGTTGCAGCCCGCCGCCACCAGTTTGGCCAGCACCAGCCGCGCGCGCTCGCCAAAACTGAGGCTGCCCACCGGCACGAAGACGTCGTCCCCGCTGAACAAAAAGTAGTGCAGGAAATTGCGCGCGTCCGTTTCGCCCAGCGCCGCCACCCGGCGGATCTCCTCGAAGGCGTTGGAGGCCTCGTCCAACCCCTCCTGCTCCTGGGCATAGTAGCCGATGCGCACGTTAGTCCCCAGCCGGATGCGCCCGGCCAGCGGGGCGAGTTCGCCAGTGATGCCGCGCAGGAGCGTAGTCTTGCCGCTGCCGTTGGGCCCCACCAGCGCGATGCGCTCTCCCTGGCGCAGCGTCACGCTCACGCCGGTGAGTAATTTCACGTCCCCATAGCCCAGGCTCACGTCTTCCAGCACGAGCACGTCCCGGCCGCTGGCGGGGGTCTCGTCGAAATCCAACTTCATCTGCCAGGTGAGCGGCGGTTTCTCTACCCGCTCGCCGGATTCCAGGTAGCGCTCCAGTTTCCTCTCGCGCGACCTGGCTTTTCTGGCGACCTTCTTGGCGTAGCGGCGCACGCCGGGCTGGCCTGGCGTGGTGCTGAGTTCGACACCCAAGGCGTGCTGCTTGGTGCGGGCGATGTCCTGTTTCATGCAGCGGACCTCGTACTCCTGGTCGCGCCATTGGCTCCACTGCCGCTCGCGCCTGGCCTCCTTCTGCTCGACGTAGGCCGTATAGTTGCCGGTGTACGGGCGGACCGTATGCGTGAGCGGATCGAGTTCGAGGATCGTCGCCACCGTGCGGTCGAGGAACGTGCGGTCGTGCGAGACGATGATGGCCGCGCCCCGGAAACGGCCCAACCACCCTTCGAGCCACTCCAGCGCCTCGATGTCCAGGTGGTTGGTCGGCTCGTCGAGCAGCAGGAGTTGAGGGCGGGCCAGCAACAGGCGGGCCAGGCCCAGGCGGGTCTTTTGCCCACCGCTGAGGGTCTCGACCGGCGTGGCCGGGTCCACGGTACCCAGCCCCAGCCCGGCCAACGTGGCGTCCCCGTCGTGGGAGGCTTCGTAGCCGCCGGCCGCCTCGAAGTGGGCCAGCGCGCGGGCATATTCCTCCATCAGGCGGGCCAGTTCTTTCCCCTGGGCCGCGGCCAACGCCAGGGCCAGCGTTTCCACGAGCCGCTCGGATTCGCGCAACCCCTCGATGGCCTGGCGCATCACGTCGCCGATGGTAGCGCCGGGTTCAAATTCCAGCGCCTGGGCCAGGTAGCCGATGGTCACGTCGGCAGGAGAGGTGCGGACGGAGCCCCGGTCCGGCTGCTCCTGGCCGACGATGATGCGCAGGAGCGTGGTCTTGCCGCAGCCGTTGGGGCCGACTAGCCCGGCCCGCTGGCCGGGATTGACGGTGAACGAGACGTCGTGCAGGATGACGTCGTCGCCGTAGGTTTTGGAGATGCGGTTGACTTGGAGCATAGTTGGCAAATCCAGCAAATCAGGGATCAGTGACGAGCAATGTGCGATTGGTGATCAGCGATTGGCGATGAGCGCCAGGGAAAAAGAAAGGCCGTGGGTGCGATGGCGCATCCACGGCCGGATCTTGACTGATAGATGTAGGTCCAGGGTCTAGGAAAGGAGGGATGCGTCACCACAGGCCACAACGACGGCAACGACCAGGTTAGGCATCGGTCCAGACCTCCTCTCAGGATTAAGTATGCGCATTATATCAGCAGATCGGCAAATCAGCAAGTCCACTTGACGTTGGTGCTGATGTTGGGTACACTAGGCCACCGGCAGCGCGGCGAAAGGAGAGTGAAAATGGACGAGACTGCCCTGGCTTACGAGCGACTGATCGAAAACCTGATCGCCTGGGCCAACGGCCAGGATGACGTGCGAGCGGCAGTCGTGATCGGGTCCCGGGCCCGCTCCGATCACCCCGCCGACCGGTGGTCCGACCTGGACGTGCTCATCGTCGCCTCCGATCCGCAGCGCTATTGTTCAGCCGCCGGTTGGCTAGAAGCCGTCGGCACGCCCTGGTTGACGTTCACCGAACAAACCTTCGACGGGGGCCTGGAGCGTCGCGTCCTGTTTGCCGGTGGGCTGGACGTGGATTTCGCCTTCTTGCCGCTCGACGCGGCCCGGCAAATGGTGGGCACGGCTCCCTCGCCCGACGTGGCAGACATCCTCCGGCGGGGGGCGCGGGTCTTGTTGGACAAGGATGGCCTCGTAGCGCAGTTGCGTCCTTCCGAGACAATCGTGCCCGCGCCTCAACCGCCCACGCAAGCCGAGTTTCTGCAGGTCGTCCACGACTTTTGGTACCACGCGGTCTGGACGGCGAAGCACCTCCGGCGTGGCGAACTGTGGTGGGCCAAGGGGGGTTGCGACAACCACCTCAAGGGTTTGCTGCGCAGGATGTTGGAGTGGCACGCCCAGGCGACGAAAGGCCCGGACTGCGATACCTGGATGCGCGGGCGATTCCTGGAGGAGTGGGCAGACGAGCGCGCCGTGGAGCAACTGCGCCACGCCTTTGCCCACTACGACGAGGCCGACGTATGGCGTGCGCTCGTCGTGACGATGGACCTCTTTCGCTGGGTGGCGCTGGAGACGGCCGGGCGCCTGGGTTACCCCTATCCGGCCTTGGGCGACGAGCGCGCCACGGAGTTCGTGTACCAGCTCCGGCCGGAGGCTTCCTCCGCGCCGTAGAATGTTCGATGCGATACCAGGAGGAGTACAATGACGTCGGATGTACCCATCCGCATCGTGGTGACGGGTGCTGCCGGGCACGCAGGCGGGAACCTCGTGCGAGCCCTCCTGGCTCGCGGACAAGCGGTGCGCGCCCTGGTCCACCGCAACCAACAGGCGCTCCAGGGGCTCACCGTCGAGGTCGTGGAGGGGGACGTCGGGGATCCCGCCTCGTTGCAGCGGGCCTTTGACGGTGCGGAGACGGTCTACCACGCGGCCGCAACCATCTCGCTCTCAATGCGAGAGTGGCCGCTCGTGGAAGCAATCAACGTCGTCGGGACCCGCAACGTGGTTGCAGCGTGCCTTCGTTGCAGCGTGCACCGCTTAGTTCACTTTAGTTCGATTCACGCCCTGGTGCAAGAGCCGCTGGACGTGCCGGTAGACGAAGCACGCCCATTGGTGGAATCCCCGCGCTATCCCCCCTACGATCGCTCCAAGGCCGCGGCCGAGCAGGAGGTGCGCAAGGGGCTCGAACAGGGACTGGACGCCGTCGTCGTCTACCCGACCGGGATGATCGGACCTTACGACTTCCGGCCGTCCCATTTCGGCCAGGTCCTGCTGGCGCTCGGCCACGGCCGGCTGCCGGCCCTGGTCGCCGGCGGGTTCGATTGGGTGGACGTGCGCGACGTCGTCGAAGGGGCCATCCGCGCCGGAGAGGGCGCACCCGCTGGTGCCCGGTACCTGCTGTCGGGGCATTGGGCGTCGCTGCGCGAGTTGGCGGCGCTGGTCGAGGAGATCACGGGAGCCAGGGCTCCCCGGCTGGCTTTCCCCATGTGGATGGCCCGCCTCGGCGTGCCGTTCGGGACCCATTTTACCCGCTTGGACGGCGAGCATCCGCTCTATACCTCCGTGTCCCTGCGGGCACTGCGCGGCAACCGGGGGGTCAGCCACGAGCGGGCGACCCGCGACCTGGGCTATCGCCCGCGTCCGTTGCGGGAGACCCTGGAGGACACCTTCCGCTGGTTCGCGGAAAATGAGACTGTGGAGCGCCGGCTGAGGCTCCACGCCCGGGAGGCGGCATGAGCATAGAACCTTTCTTCAACACCGTCGTCGTTGGCTGGCTGGTGGTAGCCGCCCTGACCTTCACCGCCTTGCTCTTCGTCTCTGCACCGTACGGGCGCCACATTCGCAGCGGTTGGGGGCCGACCATCGAGAACCGGGCGGGGTGGGTCGTCATGGAGGCACCGGCAGCACTGGCATTTGCGGCGTGGTTCGTCCTCGACGAGAGGACGGGGACTACCGCCGAGTGGGTGTTTTTTGGCCTGTGGGTGGCACACTACCTCCACCGGGCCTTCATTTACCCCCTGGGCTTGCGCGGCGTGAACAAGCGCATGCCGGTCGCCGTGGCCGGCATGGCCTTTATGTTCAACGCGGTGAACGGCTGCCTGAACGGCTGCTACCTGTTTGCCCTGCCCGACGACGGCTACCGCTATGCGAATGGGTGGCTGGGGGACCCGCGCTTTCTGGCCGGGCTGGCCTTCTTCGTCGCCGGCTTCACGATCAACCGCCAGGCCGATCACGTGCTCCGCCACCTGCGAGCGCCCGGTGAAAGCGGCTACAAGATTCCGTACGGCGGGTTGTACCGCTGGGTTTCGTGCCCCAACTACCTGGGTGAGATCGTGGAGTGGATCGGGTGGGCCGTGGCTACCTGGTCCCTGCCGGGGCTGGCGTTTGCGGCGTGGACGGTGGCCAACCTTGCCCCCCGGGCGCGGGCCCACCACGCCTGGTATCGCGAGCACTTTCCCGATTACCCGCCGGAACGCAGGGCGTTAGTGCCGGGGTTGTGGTAAGTTATCCCCTGCAACACCCGCTCGGGCGTCAGGGGCAGTGCGTCGAACCATACGCCGGTGGCGTCGTGGACGGCGGCGACGAGCGCCGGGGCCAGCGGGATGAAGGGCATCTCGCCCATGCCCCGCGCCCCCCACGGCCCGCGCGGGTCCGCTTGCTCGACGATGATCGGCTGGACCCGCTCCGGTACGTCGGCGACGGTGGGGATCAGGTAGGTGCTGAGGTGCGGCGTGAGTACCTGCCCGCCCGCGACGATCAAGTTCTCGCACGTCGCCCAGCCCACCGCCTGCACGATGCCCCCCTCGATCTGCCCTTCGACCTGCTGCGGGTTGATGGCCTGGCCCACGTCGTCGGCGCACACCACGCGCAGGATGCGCAGTTGGCCGGTCTCGGTGTCCACCTCCACTTCCACCGCCTGGGCGACGTAGCCGTAAGCAAAGTTGGGGAGGCCGTAGCCGGTCTGCGGGTCGAACGGGGTGGTCTTGGGGGCCAGGTAGGTGTACTCGCCGGCGGCGGGCCGTTCCTCGGCGTGCCAGGCTTTTAGCGCGGCCTGCGCTGCGCCTTGTACGGCGTTGCCGGCCAGAAAAGTCGTGCGCGAGGCCGAAGCAGAGCCGGAACTGCCGGGGCTGGTGGCGGTGTCGGAGGGGAGCAGGTGTACCCGCTCCGGCGGCAAACTTAGCGCCTCGGCCGCCATCTGCCAGATGGCGGTGTGGCTGCCCTGCCCCACGTCGGCGCTGCCGACATAGACCACCGCTTCTTCGATCTCCGTCTCACCCCGCAGTTCGACCTTCGCCCAGCAGTTCTCCTGGTAGCCGAAGGAGAAGCCGACGTTCTTGAAGGCGACGGCAAAGCCAATGCCATTGCGGATTGCGGATTGCGGATTGCGGATTGCGGATTGCGGATTGCGGATTTGGGGTTTTCGCCAGCCTTCTGGCAACTGCTTCCAGCCGGCGGCTTGAGCGCACTGCTCGGTCACCTCCACCAGGCTCACGCCGCCGGGCAGGGGGGTGCCCATGGTGGTCAGGCTCCCCTCGCGCAGCACATTCTTGAGCCGGATCTCCACCGGGTCCATCCCGAGCGCCTGGGCCAGTTTGTTCATCTGCATCTCGGCGGCGAAAGTCCCCTGCGGTGCGCCAAACCCCCGGAAGGCCCCGCTGGGTGGGTTGTTGGTGTAGACCCCGTCCACGTCCACCTGGACGTTGGGGATCTCGTAGGGGCCGGTGCAGGTGATGGTGGTGTTGCCGAGCACCTTGTTGGTCGTATAGCAGTAGGCCCCGCCGTCGGCCACGACCCGTACCTGGGCCGCCACCAGTTTCCCAGCGCGGGTCGCCCCCCACTGGCAGTGTACCCACGCCGGGTGGCGCTTGCAGTGGCCGACGATGGACTCCTCGCGGCTCCACACGGTCTTGACCGGACGGCGCAGTTTCCAGGTCGCCAGCGCCAGCACGATCTGCACCGAGATGTCCTCCCGCCCGCCAAAGGCCCCGCCGATGGCCGGATAGACCACCCGCACCTGCTCGGGCGGAATCCCTAACGCGTGGGCAATCTCCTGCTGGTCCTCCCACACCCACTGCCCCGCCACGACGACGGTGACCCGGCCCTCGTCGTCTATGTACGAGAGGCCCGCCTCGGGTTGGAGGTAGGCATGCTCCTGGGGTGAGGTGTAGTAATCGCCTTCGACGATCACGTCGGCTTCGCGCCAGGCGGCCTCCATGTCCCCTTTGCGGATCTGGTGGTGGCAAATGCGATTGCCCTCCATATCATTGAGCTCCGGGTGGAACTGGCTGGGCACGCGGTAGGGATGCAACTGTGGCGCGTCCGGCCTGAGCGCCTCGAAGGGGTCGGTCACCACCGGCAGGTCCTCGTACTCGACGTGGACCAGGTCGCGGGCGCGGGCGGCGGCTCGTTCCGTCTCGGCCACGACAAGCGCCACCTGGTCGCCGACGAAGCGCACCACGTCGGCGCCGGGCCTGGTCGAGCCGGGGCCACACAGCACCGGCTGGTCCGGCGTCTGCAGGCCGTACTCGTTCACCGGCACGTCTTTGGCAGTAAAGACCGCAACGACGCCCGGCACCGCCTCCGCCTGGGCCGTGTCTATGCTCAGAACGCGGGCGTGGGGCCGCCCGGCGAAGAGGATCTTGGCGTGGAGCATGCCCGGCATGGTGAAATCGGCGGGATATTTCGCCTCGCCGGTGACCTTGGCGCGGGCGTCCACGCGGGCTACAGATTGACCGACGACGTGAGCCATAGTTCCTCCGCTACCAATCATCAATCACGTCATGGATGTACTCATCCGCAATGTCCAGGGCAAAACACGAGGCACGCTTGACTCGCTGCATTTTCTCCGCCGACAGGTGTGTGATTAGAGAGCCAAGATTGGACTTGGGGACGGTCTGCATATTGTCCAGGTTCACCGCACAGTCGGTTAGCAGGCCATCTTCGGGGGTCAGGTGGACTTCGGGATGTCGAACTCCTCTGGCTCGACCGGGTGCCGGGCGTACCCCTCGGCATGCTGCTGTTCCAGCCTGGCGATGTCCCTGGTCCCTTCTCCCTTCTCCCACGCACACTCCAATTCCAGAATCCGCCGCAGCGTGGCGACGGTGACGGCGTACGTGGCGTCCATGCCAAAGTAGGAGAGGTGCTGCGCCCCCAGGCTTTGCCCTTTGCCGATAGGAGTGTCGGAGGCGTAGTGGGCGATGCCGATGTCGAACGGGATCGGGTAGAGGTTGACGATCTCTTCCGTCGGGTAGCGGCGCGGGCGCATGGCCTCGTACACTGCCGAAAGGTACGGCCCGGCCTCCATCTCGATGTCGGTGTACCCCTCGCGATAAAAGACGTCCATGTACTGCCGGTTCTGCAAGAAGGTGCCGTGCACGCTGATGGCCTTCTGGTTGTCGAGCACGGTGCCGTAGACCAGGTGGGGACGCACGTCAGTGGCGTTGAACGCATTGTTGAACAGGTAGGTATTGAGAGAGTGCTCGTCGTGGGCGACGTTGGGGATCATCACGTCGCCGATACGCCCGTTGAGTGTGGCTGCTTTGCCCAGGATGTAGACCCCGCGGAATGAGTCCACGCTCGCAGCAACCTGGGACAGAATGTGGTAAGCCCCCATCCCCAGCGGATAGTCAATGTTGAGGATGACCGCGTCGCTTTCGGCAATGCGCTCGATGCCGGGGACGCACAGGCGGGGGTCGAGCCAGTCCGGGCGCAACGCGCGCAGTTCGACGATCTGCGCGGCGACGTCGAACACGTGGTGACTGTCAATGTGCCGGATGCCGCACAGTGGTTCTTCTTCTTCCCGCTCCTCCCACGCCCTCCGGCCCTGAGGCGTTTCGAGGTACTTTTTGAGCACATGGTACAGAAAGTTCTCGCGGCTGCTGGGCACCTGCTGGTCCTGGATGTCGGCGTACTCGGCCTGCAAACCGGCGTCGCCTCCCTCGCGCAAGAAGTGGACCAGTTCCTCCTCCCGCCGGAGCGCGAAGCCGGAGAGCATGTTGACCACGCTGTGGGTGTTGCTAGAAATGAAGTAGATGGGCCGCTCGCCCAGGTCGAAGGGGACATTGTCGGCCACGTTCTCCCACCAGCGCTGCGTCGCCTTGCGATACTCGACCTGGGAGCCGGCCAGGAGGCGGATGGCTATCCGCTTGCGACGCTGGCCGGCGTCGAGGAGGAAGGCGGGGAAATCGTCCCTCCAAATCGCCTCCAGCCGGCCCAGGCCGTCGGCGGGGAGGCCCAGTCTCTCGCACAGCCGGGTGCGGACGTCGTCGTCCAGCGGCTGTCCCCCGGTGACGCACGCTTCCAGGTCCGCCAGCACCGGGGCGGCGTGCAGCCGCATGTGTACCTTGTTCCATTCGATCTGGAAGGCGGTCAACATCGGCACCAGGTCGTCAATGTCGGAAAGGCTGGCGATGTAGACGGCCAGCGTCTCCTGGCCGTCGAAGAAGGCGCGGCGGCGGCGGCCGGGTGCGGTGACCGGCTGCCACTGCTCGACGTGGGGGTAGCCGCGCCGGGCGAAGACCCGCTCCGACTGGCCCATCACGACCAGCCGCACCTGGCGGATGCAAGGGGGCAGCCGCAGGGAGGAGTAGACGAGGGCCGAAACGTCGGGGGCATCGTCGCGGGCCTGGATGTGTAGGAGCGAGTCCATCCCCATGTGCGTCTCGACCAGCGTCTGGAGCTGCACCTCGTCGGTCGTGCGCAAGAGGGAGTAGTAGGTGCGCATGTAGAGTTGTATTTCTTCGCTGCCGGTGGTGGGTATGGTACGTTCCATACTGTACTCCTGCTAAATGCTCACTATAGGACACGGAATAGAACACGGATAAACACGGATTGGACGGATGAACACGGATTCTCTTGGCTGAGAAGGGAGAAAAGCCGTGAAAATCCGTTGCATCCGTGTCCCACTGACTACCCCACTGAACGGTTACCCTCCCATAGGACATCGGGGCGCAGTCGTTTGCCAACCTCCACGAGTCTTGGGATTTGCCCACGGCGGACACAATACGCGACCAATTCTCGGGCCAGGGCTTCCTTCGTCTCACCTGGCAGGTTCTCGGATTCTATGCCCATCTCGAAACATAGCGTGCGCAGTTCGCTCTCGTCGAAGCGCGCCGCAACTACCCGGCGCAGTCGAACGGCCTGTTCTTCTGTCTCTGTCAATGCCATCTCCGGCTCAGCCTGGGTATAGACTGCCAGCGTGCCCTCCGCCGAGACCTCGGATTGGGCCTCCCAGTCCGCCTGCTCCTGCAGCCAGCGGGCGAAGAAGGCGTTGCCGATGGCGTAACCATCTCCCTCGCGGCGCAGGACGCCCAGCGCGGTGAGGCCGTGGAGGTAGGTGGGGTCGGCGTCGGCCGGAAGGAGTTGGCCCAGGGAAACAGCGCGCAGGATGGCCCGCTCCGGGTCGGCCAGTGCAGCGAAGTCGTTGAGCAAAAAGCCCGCCATCTGTGCGTCCACGAAGGCCAGATCGTCGTCGGTGACAGGGCGCAGACTTCCCGCACTGAAAAGCCGGCTGCACAGAAGTTGGAGCAGGTAGGGGTGGGCTCCGGTCAGTTGCCGGACCTGGGCCACCACGTCAGGAGCAGCCTGGACCGATCTGCCTGCCTGGCGTTGGCAGATCAATGCTTCTGCCGCTTCTGGCTCCAGGCCGCCCAGATAGCGCAGCGCAAAGCCGTGCAGGAAAGGCGACGTCTCCCAATCCTTGCACAACTCGTGCAGCGCGCTCAGCCGCTTGGTGGAGACCAACACGGTACGGATGTGAGGGCCGCGCTGAAGGACCCGCCGCAGTCGCTGAAACGCGGGGGGATAGTCCCGCGCCAGGTAGTTCAGGCACTCAGCCTCATCTACCAGCAGGAGCAAACGCCGCTCGTTTTCCTGCACCAGCCGGACCAACGCCCCCAACAGTGCAAAGAGGTCCAGGTCCTCCCAGGCGGAAATGTCTACTCCCAGTGTCGCGATGAATTTCGTCGCCTCCTCGACACCCTCGTACAGGGCCAGGCCAAGGTCGCCGGGTGCCTGGCAGCCCTGCACGTCCCAGAACAGGGGCAGGTACATACCGACTTTCTTGCTCAGGAGTTCTACCTGCCGCAGCAGCGAAGTCTTCCCGCTGCGGCGCAGCCCCATCACCCACAGGTGATCGTCGGGACTGTACAAGATGTCCTCGACGATGGTTTGGCGTCCATAGAACTCAGTACCGCTCACCCAGCGCCCGGCGATATATGGGTTACGCACTCGAGTCCTCCCCTGGTTTGGCCTGGTACTCTGTCTTTGCCTCGGCTACGGGAAGAGGCGCAGGCACAAGGGCAGGGTATTCTCCCTGCACAGCGTCCGACTGCGCCTCCTCGGCTAGCACATGCCGGTATACCTCCTCCACGTCCTGGCCGGTCGCCCGCGTCCGCCTTTCCGCCAGCAGCCGGTTGACCACCTCCAGGCACAGGCGCTGGATGCGCCAGGGCTTGCGCTCGCTGTAGTGCAGAATGAGGTCAACTGCCTCGCCATCGTAGTCGTAGATGCCTCTGGCTGGCTCAGCGATGAGCCGCCGGGCATCCTGTTCCTCCAGCGGGTCCAGGTGGATCTCGACGAAGAGGTTGCGGAAGGGGCTCTCCTCCCGTGACCACTCCCGGAAGACGTGGACGCCGCTGGCGACGATGCTCACCTGACGCGCGAAGCGTTTCATCAGGATGCGGCGGAACTGCTGCTGGATCAGTTGGTCGTAGCCGTTCATCACGTCCACCTCGTCCAATAGCAGGATGAGGCGAACGGCTCTGGGGCTTACGGCTTGAAGTGCGTCGAGCAGGGACTGGAGATCGTGCATCAAGTCGCGGTAGTCATATTCAGCGGCTCCACCGTCCGCGAATCGGAGGGCGGGAAGCGCGTAGCCCGCTTCCCGGCACGTGGTAGCGATCTCTTCCATGAGCGTATGGAAGAATTCGACCTGGGAGACACCTTCGATGTCCACGTAGACGGGAATGAAGCGGTAGTCGGCATCGTCCATCTCGCGCAGACGGTGTTCGAGTTGGCGCAGGAGCGAGGTCTTGCCGATGCGCCGTTCGCCGTGGATGAGGACGTCGTTCTGATGAATCGTGTTCAGGACTTGGGCGATGAGGGCCTCTCTGCCGAAGAAGCGGTGGGGGTCGAGGATGGGCCGTCCGGCCTCGAAAGGGTTGAAGCCCCGGCGGAGGGCGCGGGCGCGACGGACTCTGGATCCGATCATCCTGCCGACAACGGTGACAATCACCAGCCCCCCCAGGCCACCGATGAGGGGGATGACCGCCTCCCTCGGCAGCCCGGGCACCACACGCTCGACCTCGATGATGTGGGGAGTAGCAGTGGGAACTGGAGTCTGGGTGGGAGGCGGGGTTGAAGTGAGTGTGGGCGGAGCGGTGGAGATGAGGGTGATAGTAGCAGTGGCAAGCTCTGAGGACATCAGGTCGTCGTCCAGGGCGCGAACGTGGAAAGTGTAGCTGCCGGGGAGGAGGGCTGAGTAGCGGACGGGGGAGGCACAGGGGACTTCCTCGTCGTCATATCCCACCAGTTGGCAGCGGAAGAGGAGCCGATGCGGATCGCTCTCGGCGTCAATACCAGCGAAGCGTACTTCTAGGGTAGAACGGGGGCCGGGGAAGGTAAGGGTGAGAGCAGCGGTAGCCTGCAGGGAGGCAGTCTGGCCGGCGGACAAGCCGGCGTAACGCAGGAAAGCGTAGGGCCTGTCGCCGGAACGGCGCACGCTGACACCACCGTCAGTCCCGACCCACATGCGGCCCTGGGAGTCCTCTAGGAGTTGACTGACCCCGTCCAGAGCCAGGGGGAAGTCCTCAGCCGTGAAGGTCTGCCAGGCCTCCGCCTGGTAGAGGCTGATACCACCTGAGGTCCCGACCCACATGCGGCCCTGGGAGTCCTGCAGGAGTTGCCAGACCTCGCCTGGAGCCAGGGGGGACGTCTCAGCCGTGAAGGTCTGCCAGACCCCCGCCTGGTAGAGGCTGACGCCACTGTCAGTCCCGACCCACATGCGGCCCTGGGAGTCCTCCAGGAGTTGCCAGACCCCGCCCGGGGCCAGGGGGGAGTTCTCGGCGGTGAAGATCTGCCAGGCCCCCGCCTGGTAGAGGCTGACGCCACCTGAGGTCCCGACCCACATGCGGCCCTGAGAGTCCTCTAGGAGTCGCGTCACCTCGCCCGGAGCCAGGGGGGAGGTCTCCGCCGTGAAGGTCTGCCAGGCCCTCGCCTGGTAGAGGCTGAGACCCTCATCGGTTCCGACCCACATGCGGCTCTGGGAGTCCTCCAGTAGTACGGAGACGTTGCCCGGAGCCAGGGGGGAGTTGTCGGCAGTGAAGATCTGCCAGGCCCCTGCCTGGTAGAGGCTGACGCCGCCGCCAGTTCCGACCCAGATACGACCCTGAGAGTCATCCAGGAACGTGTAGACCTCGCCTGGAGTCAGAGGGGAGTTATCTGCGGTGAAGGTCTGCCAGCCGGCCGCCGCGTAGACGCTCACGCCGCCCCCCGTTCCGATCCAGATACGGTCCTGGGCATCCTTCAGCAGCACGTTCACCCCGCCTGGGGCCAGGGGAGAGTTGTCCGTAGTGAAGGTGTGCCACTCCCAGGCCGTAGGGCCAGGCTCCTGGGCGTAGGCGGGAGTGGGGACAAACAGGCCCAGGAGAGCACAGAGCAGCAGGAGGCACCAGGGCAGCAACAAACGATTGCGCCTGGAAGTGCGATACTTACTATCTGCTCTTCGCTCCTTGATGTTCCTCATACGTGCTGAACCTACGCTATCCCTGGGTGTTGGACGACTCCTCGGGCTTCGTTTCGTAACCAGGACGAGGCTCGCCGACCGCCGGGACAGACTGAGGCTGCATGGTCTCCATCTGTGCCAGTGCGACAGTCGCCCAGCGCGCCGGGTCGAAGACGCGGCTGCCGTCGTGCTCACGGATGCCCACGATCTCGTGGCTAAAGTTCGCCAGTATCGCCAACAGCAGGTCTTTCCACGGCCCACTCATCCCACGTTGCCGTAGCGTATACCGCGCCTCGTCAGGCCGCGTGAACTCGACCACTGGCTCTGCAACCAGATCGTCCCCAAACTGCTGAGAGAAATGGACGGCGTAGTAAAACCCCTGGATCATCTGGGTGAACAGATGTCTCTCTTTTTCCGTGAGGGGGCAGACAAAGACGACAGTATGGGTGTGAACCGTGATATCCCCATTGATACTCCGTTCCCCCCGTCGGATCGTCAGGTCATCCACTGTATACCCTGACCCTGCTACGCTACACATGGTCATTCTTAACTGGCCACGAGTGACTTCACCTCGGCGATATCGCTCTGTTCTGGGTCGAGTACGACCAAGCCCTCGACCTCAGCGGCTCGCAACAGTCGGCGGTCGGCCGCGATCATCACAACGCTGTCCTCTTCAGGAAGTTGTGCATGCCATTCCAGTACCTGGCGCAAGAACAAGGCATCTGAGGCGTTGATATTGTGACGCTCAATGAGACTCAACGAATCTTGAATTGCTGCGTCAGTGACGGTTAGGATATTCATCTCCCGCGTTTCTAGCAGAAGGCGGGTCCGAACAGCCTGGTATATGCTTTGTGAGACAATCCCAGCGTTCTTTTTTCGGTTCAGACTCGCCAACGTCTCCGCCAGGGTAGACCACGAGACCAGGGCACGACGAGGATCGTCAGCTAAAAGTGCATCTGTGAGCCCTTGCACAACTTGAGCACCCGGCTCATTGTGATACTGTTTCACCAATGCACTTGCATCCAGGGCAAAGTGGTTCATCGTTCCTCATAACGCGTTGCAATGATCTCGTCGGACAAGCGGTCATCGTAGGGAACCTGCTGCCCTAGCAGTTCACGGATCTCAGGTGTGGAAGGGACCGCACCTGTATCACCAGTGATTTCCTGAAGTAACTCGTCAATTAGCGCGCGTTGTTGATTTAGTCTTTGTTCGTGGCTAGCCCAAAAGGCCTGGCGTTCGACTTCTGCTCTGGCCATCCTGCGTTCTTGAGCCCGCTGCTGCCATCGTTCTATCTCCTGGCTCAAAGATGTGATGTTCAGGCTTTGCCAGGCCCGGGCCAAGGCGTCCATTAGTGCCTGGAAGAAGGCACGTTGTTCATCTGGCGTCAGCCAGCGGAGCCAGGCAAATTCCGGCGGGAGTTCTATGCCTTCAGCAGGTGACCGTATTACCTCATAGGTAGTAGAAACTTCTTTGACCTTCATCTCATCCATCACGCACCTCTTGCGCAGCAGCAATCCTCAAGACCTGTCCCACCGCCTCCAACGCCAGCGTTCTGGCCTGCAGATGTTCCTCGATTTCCTCAAGGCGGCGCATGACCTGGCGGTTATAATACTGTTCCTCGCAGTTGTTACAGACGAGCACGTGGCACGGCACCAGAACCGCGTCTTGTCCTACCCAAAAGACCTCATTGACAGTCCGTGCCTCAATATCAGAACTATGGCATATTACGCATTTCATGACTTCTGCCATTGTTCATTCTCTCATTGTTCATTGTTCATTTACCTGCCGCCGTCTCCACCGCCCGCACAATCTTATAATACCCCGTGCACCGGCACAGGTTGCCGGTCAGCCCGGCCACAATCTGCTCGTGGGTGGGGTGGGGAATCTCATCCAGCAGATTGGCGCTGGCCATGATGAAGCCGGGTGTGCAGTAGCCGCACTGCACCGCCCCCTCGTCAATGAACGCTTGTTGCACCGGGTGGAGGGGCGTGGTGGCCGCGCCCTTCGATAGCCCCTCCACGGTGACGATGTGGGTGCCGTGGGCGCGGGGGGCGGGCGTCAGGCAGGCCAGCACCGTGATGCCGTCCATCCATACCGTGCAGGCTCCGCATTCCCCTTCGCCGCAGCCCTCCTTGGCGCCGGTCAGCCCCAGGTCGTCGCGCAGCATCTCCAGCAGCATTTTGCCGCCCGCCCCTGGCACGACGACGTTCTCCCCGTTGACCGTACACTCGATAGTCCCGGGACCTCCGTCGTGATGGCATATCGTCTTGCCGGCCAGGCGGGGAGAATGGCCGTCGGTGCGGCCCCACAGTTTCGGCGGAGCGGCGGGGAATTCGGCCCGCTCGGTGCCGTCGCACAGTGCAGTGAGCGCACGGCGCACCAGCACGCGCACCATCTCACGGCGGTAATCGGCTCCGGCGCGGAGATCGTCAATCGGCGCGGCGGCCTGGGCGGCCAGGTCGGCGGCCTCGGCGATGCGCTCCTGGCTCAGGGGTGCGCCTACCAGGGCGCATTCCGCTTCCGGTGCGCGCACGATCGTGGGGGCCACGCTGCCGAGGGTGATGTGGGCGTCGGTGATCCTGGGTGAGCCGTCACCGAACCCCCCACTGGGTGGGGGGCTTGGTGAGCCGTCACCGAACCCCCCACTACGTGGGGGGTTTGCGTGTGGAGGGCTTGTGTGTGGGGGGCTTGTGAAGGTGAGGACGACGGCGGCGTTGACGACGGAGATGGCGTGCGCGCGCCTGAGCGCCAGTTTGGCGAAGGTCCCGCGCTGGTCCGGGCCCAGCGCCGGGAAGGTAATATCGGTCACCATCTCGTCGGGGGCCAGCGCAGTCTGGCGCACTCCCTGGTAAAAGTCGGCGCAGGAGAGTGTGCGCTCGCCGCGCACGCTCCGCAGCGTGAGGCGGGCGTCGAGCGCCCACAGCGCGGTGATGGTGTCGTTGGCGGGGGAGGCGGTGATCAGGTTGCCGGCGATCGTGCCCCGGTTGCGCAGTTGGGGGGTGCCGACCCGCCAGCAGGCCAGCGCCAGCGGAAAGCCGCGCCCGACCAGCAGTTCCGACGCCACGGCCAGGTTGTGCGTCACCGTCGGGCCGATGTGGACCAACCCGTCGTCCTGCCACAGCCGGTTGAGATTGCTGATGCGGGTGACGTCTATCAGCACGCGCACCTGCCGGACGCCGCGCTGCAACTCGATCAGCAGGTCGGTGCCGCCGGCGATGAGGCGGGCCTCGGGGCCGTGTTCGGCCAGGAGGCGCAGCGCTTCGTCAATGGAAGTGGGGGTGTAATACGTCTGCCACATAGCCAGACACTCCTTACTCAACTTGCTGCTGTTTCCGCCAGGGATCTACTTCCAGGAAAGCCTCCAGCATGATCTGCTTCTTCTCCAGTTCGACGCCGATGGCCTGCCCGTCCCCGTAATCCGAGAGGATGAAGCCGCCCTCAGGGGTTGCCCAGTGTTCGAGCAGCAGTGCAGCCTCCTCCCGAATCTCCTCGGCCCCCTTGAATGGTAACGTGTGCTGGATGTCGCACAATGACTCGAAACAGATACGCCCGCGAAACTGCTGGCCGATCTCCTCGATCCCCAGCGCGCGCGGTTGTTGCAGGTTGATGACGTCCAGCCCGATCTCGATCAGGCTTTCCAGGATAGCGTTGACCTTGCCGCACGAGTGCATCCACACGTGCCACCCCGCCGCGTGGACTGCGTTGAAGATGCGCTCGTAGCGGGGCTTGAAGAACTCGTCCCACAGCCTTGGGCTGATGAACGTGGCCTGCTGGGTGCCCCAGTCGTCGGTGAACCCGAACCCGTGGATGCGACCGGGAAAGCGGCGGGCGATGTTCTGGATGAGACCTAAGTCGAACTCGACGATGCGGTCGGCCAGCATCTCGATGCGCTCCCGTTCCAGGTACAGGTCGGCCAACGTGTTCTCGAAGCCGTGCAGCGCGTGCATACGCTCGAACAGGAGCATAAAGATGCCGGTGGTCACATACTTGCCGTCGGAGCCGGCCAAGCGCGCGTCCATCCCCTCGTAGAAGGCCGGATCGTCGGGGTCGAGCCAGCGGAAATGGTCCAATGCACGCCAGTCGGCCAGGGGATGGCCTTTGACCTGGCCCATGTTGTCCATTTCGGAGCGCACCCACAGGCAGCTCCATTCGTCGGTCGTCTGGCGCTTGGTCTTGTCGCCAACGCCGATCTGGTTCCACGGGACGTTGTGCACGTCGCTCAGCCCGAGCGCCTCGAAGCGCAACGGTAGGCGCTCGGGGTGCTCGAACTCGATCGCGCGGCGCACAACTTCGTAGGAGGACATCGCCATATCTCAATCCAACATTCAAACCCATTCACGATACGGCCACGGCCATGTATTCAGACAAGGCAGAGGACACTGGTACCGGCAGGTTGTCTTCCAGGAGCCCTCGGACGTGCATCTTGATGGCCTCGTGCACATTGCGTTTCGTTTCTTCCACTGTCTTGCCAGTTGCCACACAGCCGGGCAAATCAGGCGCGTATGCCGCGTAGTTTCCATTTGCTCTCTCAATCACTACCAGAAACCGATACACTCTTACTTCCATCCTCAATCATCTTGATAACGTCACGAACCTTCATTGCTGGGCAGCCCCTTCGATCTTGGCAACTAATGAAAGTATAGCCTAACCTTGCACTGGCGTCAATATCAAAGACCTCCAAAGTTCCGGGAAACTTCGGAGGTCTTCTTGGTGTTTACAGTTCTCTGATCAGCCCCGTGTGTTCGTTGAACTGCTCGATCAGCCCGTCAATCTCCCCGACCTGGCGCTGGACGCCGGTCCAGTAGTCGGGGTCGTACCACTGGGCCTGGATCTCTTCGTAGGTCTTGCCCTGCTGCTCGACCCAGGTAAAGTACTTGAGGTTGTGGATGCGCCGGCGGTCCCAGTAACCCAGTTCCTCGACGTAATCCACCGTGCAGCCCAGGAGATAGCGGTGATAGTCGGCCGCTGCGTCCAGTTCGGTGTACTCACCGTGTTCCTCGTGCAGTTCCCGCAGCCGGCTCCCGTACAACTCCATCGAGTCGGTGAAGACGGTCAACACGACGTCGTGCTCGCCCAGTTCGTACCACCGGGCGAACTTGATCGCAGAGAGGGTGTTGGCGATGCTGGAGATGCCCAGGAGGTCCAGTTGGCCCACCAGTTGCTCTGGCACCCCCTGCTTCACCAGGTGAGCGCGGCCGGCCGGCTCGTTGAACAGGCGCACCAGGCTCAAGCAGGCCTCGTCGTCAATCGCCATCACCACGTCGGTGTTTTTGACGTTGTGGATCCACGGGACGTGCTTGTCGCCGATGCCCTCGATGCGGTGCCCCCCGAAGCCGTTGAGGAGCAGCGTGGGGCACTGGAGCGCCTCACTGGCGGCCACCTTGCTGGTGGGGAAGACTTTCTTCATGTAATCTCCGCAGCCGATCGTGCCGGCCGAGCCGGTGGTCAGCACCACGCCCTGATAGGCGTCGCGCGCACCCATCGCCTGCCGCAGCACTTGCTCCATCGCGTGGCCGGTGACCTCATAGTGCCACAGATAGTTGCCGAACTCTTCGAACTGGTTGAATATGAAGATGTCGTCGCCGCGCGTCCGCCGCAATTCCCAGCACTTGTCAAAGATCTCTTTGACGTTGGACTCGACGCCGGGGGTGGCGATGACCTCGCCGGAGACCTTGGCCAGCCACTCGAAGCGCTCGCGGCTCATCCCTTCGGGCAGGATGGCGATGGACTCGCAGGCCAGGAGCGCCGAATCGTACGCGCCGCCGCGGCAATAGTTGCCGGTGGAGGGCCAGACCGCCTTCTGCCCGGTCGGGTCGAATTGTCCCGTGATCAGGCGCGGGACCAGGCAGCCGAAGGCTGCGCCGACCTTGTGCGCGCCGGTGGGGAACCACTTGCCAACCAGCGCGATGATGCGCGCCGGCACCCCGGTGAGCAACGGCGGGAGTTCCAGGTAGTTGACGCCACCGAACCCACCGCCTCGAGCCGTAGGCTCGTTCTTCCACGTGATGCGGAACAGGTTGAGCGGATCCACGTCCCACAGGCCGGCGCCCCCGAGTCGGGCCTTAATCCCGTCCGGGATGAGCGTAGGGTCTTTCATCTGTGCGAACGTAGGGATGATGATGGCACGCTCGCGGGCGCGCTGCACCGCCCGCTCGAGTCGTTCTTCGTGGATGGATAGGTCTATCATTGGACAACTCCTTCCCAGGTTATGACGTGAAACGTGAAACGTGGTGCGTGTACCGTGTTGCGTAACGGAACACGGAACACGAAACACGGAATCCGCTCATCCTCCCGACGACGCCAGCACCGTCATCGCGCGAAATACTTTGTACACGGCCGGCACGTCCTCTCCGGTCCACTCGACCGTGCGGCCGTCCACCCGCCGGCTGCCGGGCACCAGTTCCGCCAGGTCGGCGTGCTGCGCGCGCTGGAAAGCGACGCGCAGCGTAACCGGTGCCGGCACGACGAAGGGCGGAATGCTCAACTTCAGGGCACGCTCAGCGGCCTGGCGAATGCGCTTCTGCGCGACCTGCGGATGCAGGCATTGAGCCGCAGTGCGGGCCACGCCATCCTTGACCGCCACCGTCTCGATCTCACCCAGGAGCGTCCGCGCCTCTTCCGTCACCGCCCGATCTCCGGTGACCAGCACGACCGGCACGCCGTATGCCCCCGCCAATGCCGCGTTGAGCCCCGTCTCCCCCACCGCCCGGCCGTCGAGGCGCAGTTCGGCCACGCGCCCACTCCAGGTATGCTCCAGCACGGCCGCTCCCGTGCCAGACGCGGCGTGGTAGCCGACGAAGAAGACGGCATCCACACCCGGGCCGATGCCTTGCATCATGCTGAAGGGCTTGGGGCTGCCGGAGATCAACTCCGCAGCCGGGTTCAGTTCCTCGATCAGCAGGTTCGTCATGCTGCCGTGGCTATCGTTGACGACGACCGGGGCCGCCCCGCCCGCCAGCGCGCCCGCGATGGCGGCGTTCGCTTCGGCGGTCATCAGTTTGCGGAAGCGCTCGTATTCCTTGTGGGTAGACGTGACGTGATCGCCGGACACCACGCCGGCGATGCCCTCCATGTCTACGGAGATCAACACGTGCATCGGGGTTCCTCCGTTTCTAACTCAACCTTGCGAAGGTTGTTAACCTTCGCAAGATTTCCTAATCACAGGCAGATTCGCTCACCGTCTTCTGGGACGATCACTTGCAGGTCGGTGCCCGCGCGTGCTTCTTCGGCCAGCACATCCGGGTGCTCGCCGGTCTCGGGGCCCAGGTGCACCAGGACCAGGCGCGCACAGCCCGCCAGGCGTGCGATCTCACCCGCCTGTTGGGCTGTGCTGTGAAAATACTTGCCGGCGTCGTCTTCGGGTTGGAGCACGGCACTGTAAGAGGCCTCGTGGATTAGCAGGTCACAGCCGTAGGCCAGTCCTACGGTGGCCACGTTGGGGACCGTGTCAGTGGCGAAAGCGATGGACAGGCCACCCGCCAGGTCCCAGCGGGCGGCCAGCGTGGGCACAGCAGGTGGGTGAGGGACCGGCACGGTGCGCAGGACGATGCCATCTGCCAGGACCGTTACTTGCGGGTCCTGTTCCGATAGCGGGTGCCAGTGGAGATTGATACGGTCAATGTCGAGGTCAGGATATGCCAGGGTCCACAGCCCCTGTAGCGTGTGGATGGTGCTGGGGCCAGCATAGACGTGCAGCGGGGCCTGGGTCTCAATGCGATTGAGCGCCAGCATCGGGAAGCCCAACGCGTGATCGCCGTGGGAATGCGAGACGAACAGGTTTTCGACCTCAGCCGGTTCCGGGTTGAGGCGGGCCAGTTGTTGCATGACGGTCGGTCCCGCTTCGACCAGCATCCGGAAGTGGTCCACCTTAATCAGCAGCGCTACGTTGCTGCGCCTTCCAGCAGAGAAGGCCCCGCCCGTTCCCAGGAACGCCACGTTGACCATTTTGCCAGTCTACCACCCTCCAGTACTCAGAGCATGCCTGACAGCGGCTAACGTCGGCTCCACTACCAGCGGCTGCGCCTGGACCGCCTTCATGGCGCTGGCGACGTCCTTGAGCCCGGAGCCGGTCGCCAGGACGACGATCTGGTCGGTAGGGGCAACCAGGCCTTTTTCCACGGCCCGGACCAGGCCAGCGTAGGCGGCAGCCGCGGCAGGCTCGGCGAACACACCGCACCCTCTGGCCAGCGCCGGAATGGCGGCCAGGATCTCCTCGTCGTCCACGCGGATGAAGGCCCCGCCCGTGTCGCGCACCGCTCGCAGCGCCTTGATCCGGTCGCGCGGGAGCCCCGCCACGATGCTATCGGCGATGGAATGGGCTTCCACCGGCTTCATCTCCCACCCCTCTAACCCCTGTTCCCAGGCCTCCACCAGCGGCGAGGAACCTGAGGCCTGCACGCCGATCAGCCGGGGCATCCGCTCGATCCAGCCCAACGCTGCCAGGTCCTTGAGCCCTTTGTGGACGCCGCCGATGATGCAGCCGTCGCCGACGGGGATCAGGATCACGTCGGGGGCGCGTGGGCGAGCAGTCACCGAACCCCCCACTACGTGGGGGGCTTGTGGGGACCCTCCCGCTGCGTGGGGGGCTTGCTGGCCCAGTTGTTCGCAGATTTCGTAGGCGGCAGTCTTTTTGCCCTCGGACATGTACGGATTGTAGGCGGTGTTGCGGTTGTACCAGCCAAAGGCGCGCGCGGCCTCCAGGCACAGGTCGAACGCCTGGTCGTAGGTGCCGTCTACCAGCAGGACGGTGGAGCCGTAGGCCAGCAGTTGTGCCACTTTGGCCTGGGGGGCGGTGCGCGGGACGAAGATGACGTTGCGCTGGGAGACGGCCGCACACAGGCCGGAGAGCGCAGCGGCGGCGTTTCCGGTGCTGGCGGTCGTGACGATCTCGGCCCCTCGTTCGCGGGTCTTGACCACGGCGATGGCCGAGGCGCGGTCTTTGAAGGAGGCCGTGGGTTGGCGGCCATCGTCCTTGATCCACAGGTGGTTCAGGCCCAATGTGCCCGCCAGGCGCGGAGCGGGGTAGAGCGGTGTCCAGCCGACGCTACCCAGCAGCGTGCCCTCCGCCAGCCGCCGCGCCACCTGCGGGTCTACCGGCAGGAGCGGCAGGTAGCGCCAGATCGAGCGCTCGCCGCTGGCCGCCAGTTGGTCCGGCGTGAAGTGACGGCCGATATAGGCATAGTCGTAGACGACGTCCAGGATGCCGTCATCGCCATGGTGTGGGCAGACGTATTCCACTTCGTCCATCCCATATTCCGCGCCACAGATGGTGCATTTGAGGCCCAGGATGTGCTGCACAAGTCACCCCCCGTAGAGCCAGTGATCGGTGATCAGGGATTAGTGATCAGGGATCAGGGCACGATCCGCGTCCCGGTCTCCCCCCGCAGTGCCCGGGCGATGTTCTCCGGGTTGGTGACGAGGGCCTCCTTGCCACCGGCTTCCAGGAACCATAAGATGGCCTCGATCTTGGGCAGCATGCTCCCCTTGGCAAAGTGACCCTCCGCCATGTACTGTCTCGCCTCCGCCACGGTCATCCTGTCAATCGTCCTCTGGTCAGGCTTATTGAGGTTCAGGTAGACCTTTTCCACGGCGGTGGAGATGAGGAACAGGTCGGCCCCGATCGAGCGGGCCAGCAACGAGGAGGCGTAATCCTTATCAATGACGGCCGCCACGCCCTGGACGTCGCCATTCTCCGTGCGGATGACCGGGATGCCGCCGCCGCCGACGGTGATGGTGATGATGCCGGCGTCCAGCAGCTCTCGCACCGCCTGCAGCTCGATGATCTCCTGGGGGAGCGGGGAGGCGACGACCCGCCGCCAGCCCCGGCCGGCGTCCTCGACCACCGTCCAACCCTCTTTCTCAGCCCGCTCCCTGGCGTCGGCTTCCTCCATGAAGCCGCCGATGGGCTTGCTTGGTTTCTGGAAGGAGGGATCGTTACGGTCCACCACCACCTGGGTGACGACGGTCGCGGCCTGTTTGCGTATCCCACGGCGCTTGAACTCGTTGATCAGGTTCTGCTGGAGGGCGTAGCCGATGGCGCCCTGCGAGTCGGCGCCGCAGACGTCCAGAGGCACCTCGTGCATGCCCGCCACCTTGGCCGCGATCTCGGAGCGGCGCAGGATAAAGCCCACCTGCGGGCCGTTGCCGTGGCCGATCGCCACGTCCCAGCCCTGCTCGATCATGTCGGCAATGTGGTAGCAGGTCTCCTTGGCCGCCAGGTACTGGTCTTCCACCGTCTGGTGTTGCTTGTCCTTGATCAATGAGTTGCCGCCGATGGCAATTACGGCTAGTCTTCTTGCCATGAATTTCCTCCTTACGGTGTGATCAGTGATCACCACATCGTGAGCGCCATCACACCCTTCTGCGCGTGTAGCCGGTTCTCGGCCTGGTCATACACGACGGAGTGGGGACCGTCCATCACCGCACTGGTCACCTCGATGTCCCGGTCCGCCGGCAGCGGGTGCATGTAGACCGCGTCTTCCTTGGCGAGGGCCATGCGCCGTTCGTCGGCGATCCAACTCTGGTAACTATCCTGCAACCGCTTACCCTCTTCGGGATCCGCGGTCGTCACCAGAGGGCCCCACGACTTGGCGTAGACGACGTCGGCGCCTTTGAACGCCTCGTCCATGTCGTGCACGATCTCGAAGCCGGTGCGGAACTTGCGCGCCTGTGCCCTGGCCTCTTCGACGATGTCGTCCCGCAACTGGAACCCCGGCGGGTAGGCCAGGACCACGTCCATCCCAAAGCGCGGCATCTGCAGGATGAGTGATTGGGGCACGGAGATGGGCTTGAGGTAGGAGGCGGCGTAGGCCCACGAGACCGCGATCCTCTTTTTGCGCAGGTCGCGGCCCTTCTTCTCGATGATCGTCATCAGGTCCGCCAGGCACTGGAAGGGGTGGTAGAGGTCGCACTGCATGTTCAATACCGGCACGCGGGAGGCCTGGGCCACCTGGTTGATGTACTGGTTGCCGAGGTCCCAGTCGCAGTGGCGGATGGCGATGCCGTCAAAGTAGCGGCCCAGGATCTCGCCAATCTCCTTGGGAGTGTCGCCGTGGGCGATCTGGGTGGTGCGGGATTCGATGAACGCCCCGTGCCCGCCCAGTTGGGCGATCCCGGCCTCGAAGGAGCAGCGCGTGCGCGTACTGCTGAAGAAGAACAACATCCCCAGCACCTTGTCGCGCAGGTAGGGGTGGGGTTCACCCACCGCCCGCTTGCGCTTCAGGTCCCAGGCCATGTCCAGTACCGTCTCCACTTCTTCCTTGGAGAAATCCAGGTCGCCGATCAAATCGCGACCGCGAAGATTCGTTTGCATTGGTCCGTTCCTCCTTACGTCGCGGAACACGAAACACGCTTCACGTTTCACGTTTCACGTTTCACGCTTCGCGTGTTCCGCGTTGCGTGTTCCGTTCAACTACTCGATCGCTCCCAGAACTAACGCCAGCAGTCCCATGCGCAGGGCGACGCCGTTAAAGGCTTCTTGCCAGTAGCGGGCGTGGCGGGTGGCGTCCACGTCGGGGGGGAGTTCGTCCATGCGCGGCAGTGAGTGTAGAATGATGGCGTTGCTCCTGGCTTTCTCGCGCAGTAACTCGCGGGTGACCCTGTAGTTGGCGGGGGTCAGGCCGTGGTCCGCGCTGGCCTCCTGGCGAGCCTTGGTGTAATCGGGCTGGACCACCGGCTCCATGTAGATGACGTCGGCGCGCTGGATCACGTCGGCGACGTGCCCGGCCTCCTCGTAGCGCAGGTTCCTTTCGTCCAGTTCTGCCTTGAACTCCGGGGTCAGCGACATTTCCGGCGGGGCGACGTAGAGGACCTGGACGTCGAACTGCGTCAGCGCGTAGGAGATGGAGTGCATGGTACGCATACGCATATCGCCGACGCACAGGAAGGTCAGCCCGTCCACGCGGCCGACCTCCTTCCAGATCGTGTACAGGTCGGTCAGGACCTGGGTGGGGTGCTCGCCCCAGCCGTCGCCCGCGTTGATCACCGGGATGCTGGCCCAGCGGGCGGCCTCGGCGGGCGCACCCTGCTGGAAGTGGCGCATGACGATGACGTCACCGTAAAATTCCAGCATGTGGACGGTGTCCTTGATGGACTCCTGGTACCAGTCGCCGGCGCGCGTCATCTTCGCGTCGGCGAAGCCGGTGACGTGTCCCCCCAGCCGGTACATGGCGGCTTCGTGCGCCAGCCTGGTGCGGGTCGAGGGCTGGTAGAAAGCGGTCACCATGGTCTTGTCCCGCAACAAGTCCGCGTTGTGGCGATTGGCGGCGTAATGCTCGAGCGATTTGGCGACGTCGAACAGGTAAAAATACTCCTCACGCTCAAATTCCTTCAGCGAAAGGATGTCACGGCCCATGAAACTGCGCATGGTTCAAACCTCCTGTCTTGAATTGTGAAACATCCTGGTAGTCAAAAAAGGCGGCTGGTGAACAAAAAGCCGCCGCATCTACCTTCAGTTGTTCGGTGTTTTATGTCTCTTTAGTATATACTGGGGTGATGCCTTTGTCAAGAAACCGACCATGGTGTAAGATAGGAATGCGTGATGCGTAATGCGTAATGCGTAATCCGTAATCCGTAATGCGTAATCTGTGACAGGCTTCATTGCTGGAGGTGAGGAGGTCTCATGACGACTTATCTGCTTGGCATAGACGTGGGGACGACGGGGAGCAAGGCGCTGTTGGTGGGCGCGGATGGTGCGGTGAAGGCCAGTGCCACGACCGAGTACCCGATGTCCATTCCGCAGCCGCTGTGGGCGGAGCAGAACCCGGCCGATTGGTGGGCGGCCACCGCCGCCAGCATCCGGCAGGTGTTGGACAAAAGCGGCGTGGAACCCGGCCAGGTGGCCGGCGTGGGTCTGACCGGGCAGATGCACGGCCTGGTGCTGTTGGACGCCCAGGGCCAGGTGCTGCGCCCGTGCATCATGTGGAACGACCAGCGCACCGCCGCGCAGTGCGCCGCCATCACCGCCCAGGTCGGCGCGGAAACGGTGCTGCGGCTCACCGGCAACCCGGTGCTGCCCGGGTTCACCGCCCCCAAGATCGTGTGGGTGCGCGAACACGAGCCCGAGGTCTACGCGCGCGCTGCCAGGGTGCTGTTGCCCAAGGATTACGTGCGCTACCGCCTGACCGGAGGCTTTTTCAGCGAGGTGTCGGACGCTTCGGGTACCTCGCTATTCGACGTGGCCCGGCGGCGCTGGTCGGCGGAGATGCTGGAAGCGCTGGAGGTGCCGCGCGAGTGGCTCCCGGAGGTGACCGAGTCTCCCGTGGTGAGCGCGCGGGTGAGCACCCAGGCGGCCCAGGAGACCGGGCTGCTGGAGGGTACACCGGTGGTGGGCGGTGGCGGCGACCAGGCGGCCCAGGCAGTTGGCACCGGCATCGTGGCCGAGGGGGTGGTCTCAGCCACGCTGGGGACTTCGGGCGTGGTCTTTGCAGCGTCGGATGCCTACCGCGTCGAGCCACAGGGCCGGCTGCACGCCTTCTGCCACGCCGTGCCCGGCACGTGGCACCTGATGGGGGTGATGCTCTCGGCGGGTGGGAGTTTCCGTTGGTACCGCGACGCCCTGGGTGACCTGGAGCGCGCCCAGGCCAGGCAGGCCGGGCGTGACCCGTACGACCTGCTGACGGAGGCAGCGGCCGGGGTGCCGGCCGGCAGCGAGGGGCTGCTGTTCCTCCCGTACTTGAGCGGCGAACGCACCCCCTATCCCGACCCCCACGCGCGCGGCGTGTTCTTCGGCCTCACGCTCAGGCACAGTAAGGCCCACATGACGCGGGCCGTGCTGGAGGGGGTCAGTTACGGCCTGCGCGATTCGCTCGAGCTGATGCGGGCCCTGGGGCTCTCGATCGAGCAGGTGCGCGCCTCCGGCGGAGGTGCGCGCAGCCCCTTGTGGCGCCAGACGCTGGCGGACGTCTTCGACACGCCGATCGTGACGGTGGACGTGACCGAGGGGGCGGCCTTCGGGGCAGCGCTGCTGGCGGGTGTGGGCGCGGGGGTGTACGCCAGCGTCGCCGCCGCCTGTGACGCGGCCATCCGCGTGACCGGCCGCACGGAGCCGGGGCCGGCGGTGCCAGTGTACGCCGACTACTATCCCCGTTACCGCGCGCTATACCCGGCGCTCGCTCCCGAGTTCGAGGCCATCGCCAGGGTGGTGAGCCATCACCTGGAGGCCAGGTGATGCTAGTTCCTCTGCCTGAGTGGCCCTGGCAAACCGTGCGCCAGTGGGCCGCCGAGCGCGGCGTGCGCGTGTGGGTGGTCGGCGGCGCGGTGCGCGACGTGCTGCTGGGGCGGCCCGTGCACGACTGGGATTTCACTGTAGACGGCGACGCCCTGGGGCTGGCGCGTGCCCTGGCCGATGGCCTGGGCGGCGCCTACTTCCCGCTGGACGCGGAACGGGGTACCGGGCGGGTGGTCCTGGCACCGGCAGACGAACCCCGGCAGGAACTGGATTTCGCCGCCCTGCACAGCGCAGGCCTGGAGGCGGACCTGCGCGGGCGCGACTTTACCATCAACGCGCTGGCAGTGGACGAGGTGGGCCTGCTGATAGACCTGACCGGGGGGCAGGAGGACCTGGCGGCCAGGCGTGTCCGCGCCACCAGCGAGCGCGCCTTCCAGGATGACCCGGTGCGGCTGCTGCGTGCGATGCGCCTGAGTGCCGAACTGGGCTTCGAGGTCGAGCCCCAGACGGCGTCCTGGCTCCGGCGCGACGCGCCGCTGCTGGCTCACCCGGCTGCCGAACGGGTGCGGGACGAGTTTGCACGGTTGCTGGCTGTGCCGCGCGCGGCTTTTCACCTGGAGCGCTGCGACGAATATGGCCTGCTCTCCCACGTGGTGCTGGAACTGGAATCGCTCAAGGGGGTCACCCAGTCGCCGCCCCATCACGCCGACGTGTGGCGGCACACGCTGCAGACGGTGAACGCATTGGAGGAGGTTGTGGCCAGGCCTGACAGATTTCTCAAACCTGTCAGGTCTGCGCTCGCTGACGACTTAAGTGCCCATCTGGCAGTCGAAGTGAGCGGCGGGCGGGACCGGGCGCTGCTACTGAAACTGGCCGCGCTATTGCACGACGTGGGTAAGCCGGAGACCTGGTCGCAGGACACACAGGGCCGCATCCACTTTTACGATCACGAGCCGGTGGGAGCACGCATGGCAGCGGAACGCGTGCAGGAGCTGCGGTTCAGCCGCGACGAAGTGGAGCGGGTCTCGACCATGGTGGCCTACCACCTGCGCCCGGCCCTCCTGGCGCAGTCCGGGCCGGTCAGCCGCCGCGCCGTGTACCGCTACTTTCGCGCTACGCGCGACGCCGGCGTCGAGGTCGTGCTGCTGGCCCTGGCCGACCACGTGGCGATCTGGGGCGCTGCCCTGGAGGAGCCTCGCTGGGCGCGCTTGCTGGAGGTGGCGGAGACGCTGCTGACCCACTACTTTGAGCGGCACGCGGAGACGGTGGCTCCGCCCCCCCTGGTCACCGGCGACGATTTGATGGCGGAACTGGGGCTGGCGCCTGGGCCGGAGATTGGGCGGCTGCTGGAGGCAGTGCGGGAGGCGCAGGCGGCCGGGGAAGCGCGGACGCGGGAGGAGGCACTGGCGCTGGCGCGGCGGCTATGAAACTGCCACCGAAACCGCCGCCGAAACGGCCGCCGAAGCCCCCCACGCAGTGGGGGGTAGGGTCACGGCTGGGCCAGGCTGCTGCGAAGCCCCCGCTGTAGGTGGGGGTAGGGTCACGACTGGGCCAGGGATGCGTGGGCCAGCGGTCACGGCACCCCCCACTACCGTGGGGGGCTTGCACAGACTGAGGTGCGCTGGGTAGACCTTCCCGAAAGCTCGCAAGTGTGCTGTGAATGTCAAAGGTACGGCCCACCAGTAGTGTGTCACGTGTTGGGTGCCCCGCTGGATCTTTCGGGAAGGTTGGGGCGCTTGACAATAATGCCGGTTAGGGTAGAATTATAAGCAGGCCGAGGTAGCTCAGCCCGGTAGAGCACCTGACTGAAAATCAGGGAGTCGACAGTTCAAATCTGTCCCTCGGCACCATGGAGATTGACCCGCCCCTTCAGGCGGGTCTTTGCGTTCATGCTCTGCTCAGCCTACCCGGTGATCACCGGTTCCATCTTCGAGTTCGGCTTCCCCGACGCCATTCTGCAGATGTGGGCGGCTTTCTGCGACGAACTGGTCAATGGGCCAGGGATAAAGCAGCCTTTCTACTGTGCGACACCCGAGGAGGCAGCGGAGAGCCACCGGCTGTTCACGACCGCGCTCGAGTCGCAGCGCACGGGGCATACGGTTTGGCTGGCGAAAGCCGATGGCCCCCGATAGTGGCGGACGAGAAACGTCCGAGCGAAGAAACATCGCTAGATGCCCCGCTCCCGGTAGACCTGGGCCGCCTCGCGGATGAGGCGGGCGTTCAGTGGCGCGTCGAGGTCGCGCTCCAGGTGCTCGGCCAGTTCGACCAGTTGCTCACCCGTGGCGCGCCCGGGCCGTAACATTGCATAGATGTCGAGCACTTCCTGGTTGGAGATGCGGGTTAGCTCGGCCGCGCGGCGCAGGTTCCCGGCCAATTGCCGGTAGCCGGCGGCCTCGGCTGCGTCGGCCTGGCGACGCAGCGTCTCGCCGCTGATACGAAAATCCTCGCCCCCCAGTTCCCCGGCCATGACAGCCTCGATGGTCAGTTCATCCAGCGTGCGTCCGCTGGCGGTGCGTATCGTGTTCATAGGGCCTCCTGCCGTAGCACGCGCAGTTCGCCGGGCGGGCGATCCCGCTCCACTTCTTGCGTCTCGCGCAGGTGCAGCAGCGTGGTCTGTACGATCAGCCGCAGCCGGGCGGTGTTGTCTATGCGGACCGGCACGGGTGCGACCGGCCGGCCCGCCGCGTAGCGGGCCGCGTTGCGCCCGATCTGGCGATAGGTGTCCAGGTCAAGGTTGGGGGCTTGCGGGAAGAGCTCCAGGTTCTCGAGCGGGGCCAGGTCGCGCCGGTGGATGACGGTGGTGCCTTTGGACTGGACGCCGATGGCGACGCCGGAGCCGCTCAACTGTGCGCCTGCGTAGCCGATGAAGGCGCAATCGGACGTGTGGTGGACGCGCACCACGCGGGCAGGTATGCCCTCCTCCTGAATGCCCTGGCACAAGACGGATAGCACGTCATGGTGGTCCAGCCCGCCGATGGTCTGGCTGAGCACGGTGCCAAAGGCAGGGCCGAGCGCGACGACGACCTCGAGCCGGTCGCCCGGCCCGGCCGGGCCGGCCTCCTCCAGCCAGGCCTGGGCCTGGGCGGCCCCCAGGGCCTCCAGGTAAGTGCGCGGGTCCCAGGCCTGCGGCAGGTCCTGCAGGGCGGACCAGCGCGCGCCCTCCACGCGGTAGCCCGTGCCCGGCCCCTGGTAGTCGTTCGGGTCGGTCAGCGCGCTGAGCACGTGGAAGCCTGGCGCAAAGATGGCCGACGGCTGCAGGTAGTCGCCGATCACGCGCTGGCGCTGCATCTCCAGCACGTTGGCCGCCACGTCGTGGAAGCCGGTTCCCTCCAAGGCCTTGACGACATCCAGCGCCGTCGGTGATCCGTCCAGCAACTGCTGGGCGGCAGCCACGTCGGCCACCTGGTCGCGGTCGGGCATATCCTGGCTGCTGAAGGCGGTGATGGCCGCCTCGACCTCGGCCTGGCTGATCGGTGGTAAGCCCAGCGCATCGAACACGGCCTGCACCGCGCGGGCGGCGCGCTCGCGCACGCGCCACACCTTCTCCTCCTGCACGGGGACGATGCCGCCGTCCACCTGCAGGTCGCGTTGGAGCACGTACCAGTCGTCCAGTTCGCTCACGTCGAAATTGCCGCCGCCGAACATGTTGTCGTAGCGCGGGATCGCCCCGTAGCCGGAGGTGATAAAGTCGGTACCGGGGATGAATTGGAGCATAAGTTTAGCGCTCTTGCGCATCTCGGAGTGGGAGGCCAGCGCGTCGTTGCCGGAGGCGACCTCCAGGCCGAGCATGGTGGCGATCAGGTTCTCGGCCAGGATGGTGCGCACGCCGCTGGGCAGGGCTTCGGGCAGCGCGACGCAACTGATGGAGCCGTTCTGGGTGCCCTGGCTGCCCGCGCCACGCGTGACGAGCAGGCAGCGCGCTTCGAGGTACAGCATGGACTTAGCCTCCGAGTGGCCCATGAGCGCCGCGGCGCCCGTGCCCGAGGTGAAGCGGGTCTTGACCCCCCGGCTGGCGTAGGCCGCCGCCAGAAAGGCCTTGGACCATGGAGTGTCATCGCCGTCCACAAAGGCCCGCTCGGAGCCATAGACGGAGAGAGTCTCCGAGTAGCTGGTCAGGCCCTTAAAGCCCAGCCGCAGGTTGGTGGATTCCTCCACCGCGCACTGGGTCAACACGCCCCCGCGCCCCGCCTGGGAGCCCACCAGGATGGCCAGGGCGTTGAGCGGGGCGTAGCGGGTTACGCCGACGGTGGTCTCGATCTCGGCAAAGCCGCGCAGGGCGGCCTCGGCCGCGTCCGCCGCCAGCAGGGCGGGGCTCTCCTTGCGGTTGGTGACGTGGGCCTGGTTGGCCGGCGTGCGCCGGGCGCGCATCTTGGCCAGTCCCATCATCATCTCGAGGACATTCATGCACTGGACGACGTCCACCAGCTTGGCCGGCGTGCAGCCCCCTACCAGGTCGAGCACGGCGGAGCGTGGCACGTGGACGTCCACCAGCATGCGGGCGACCTGGCACGAGGGCGTGTCCATCGCACGTGCGGCCACGTCGAGGTCGAGGGCGTGCCGGGCGATAAAGTGGTCAATCAGGTCGAACTGGTCGCGCGGCAGGCCATCCATCTCGGTCACGGTGCCGTGCTCGATCTTCAGGCTGGGCGCAGGGTCAAAGGGACTGCCCATGGCGCTCAGGCCCACCTCGGGCCAGGGGCTGATGAAGGTCTCGCGGTTGATGGGCCGCCCGGCCAGCCGCTCAAAACGCTTGGAGCGCATGGGGATGCCTTTCTGTTGCTGTCGTTTCACGTGTGGTCCTCCCTGTCGAGGCAGTGTAACACGGATTGGCTGGCGAAGCAATCTCTCTCATGCCCTGCGTCCCCCCCCTTGACAGAAGCCCCCCTTGGTGATAACGTATCCTGGACATCTTGCGTGAAACCCTGTCGGAGGTGGATCTTGAAACCGAACAGGCTCAGACAACTGTTGAACGAAGGGAAACCGACCATCGGCACCCACGTGATCTGCCCCTGGCCAGGATTGGTCGAGATCATCGGCCACTCGCGCGCCTTCGACTACGTCGAGTACGTGGGCGAGTATTCGCCTTTCGGCCTGGAGCAATTGGACAACCTGGGCCGGGCCATCGAGTTGTTCCCCCACATGTCTTCCATGATGAAGGTCGAGGAGCAGAACCGTGGTTTCATCGCCCAGCGGGCGATTGACTCAGGTCTCCAGAACGTGCTCTTTACCGACGTCCGCACCGCTGCCGACGCGCGCGAGTGCGTGCGCCTGGTGCGGTCCGAGATGCCCGAGGCGAGAGGCGTGCATGGCGCCGCGATGCGGCGCAGTGTGGGCTACGTGCTAGAGGCCGGTTCCGAGGCCTGGGTCGAGGCGCTGAACGAGGTGGTGATCGCCCTCATGATCGAGAAGAAGGGCGCCATGGAGAACCTGGACGAGATCCTGGCCGTGCCGGGGATTGACATGGTGCAATTTGGCCCCACCGACTACTCGGCCAGCGTCGGCAAACCGGGCCAGGGCCGTGGCGCAGAAGTGCAGGCAGTGCACCGCAGGATGATCGAGCGGGCGCTGGCGCTGGGGGTGCATCCCAGGGTGGAGGTAGCCGGCTTTGAGCAGGCCAGGCCCTATCTGGACATGGGCGTGCGCCACTTTTGCATCGGGTGGGACATTGTGACCATCTACAGTTGGTGCAAACAGCAGGGCGCGGGAATGCGCGAACTGCTGGCGCTCAAGGCGGGTAGCGGAGGAGAGTAAGGATCCATGACAGACGTAGACCGCGTATTCATCGTGAACGGCCAGCCCTTCTTCCCTGTGGGCGGCCAGTCCCGCAACTCCAGCGGCTACAACGCCGCCGAGGCCGAGGCCGCCTTCCGGGCGGTCGAACTGATCCACGGCAACACCTTGGAGATCCCGGTGTACTGGGAGCAGATCGAGCCGGAGGAAGGCCGCTTCGACTTTGCCAGCGTGGACGCGCTGCTGGAGAGCGCACGCCGGCATGGCGTCAGGCTGGTCCTGCTCTGGTTCGGCACGTGGAAGAACGGCGATATGGACTATACGCCGGCGTGGGTCAAGACCAACCCCGAGCGTTTCAGGCGGGTCACCTCGCCCACCGGCAAGCGCGTGTGGGTACTGTCGTCGCATTGCCAGGCCAACTGGGAGGCCGACCGCCGGGCCTTTTGCGCGTTGTGCGAGCACCTGGCGGCCAGGGACAGCACCGAATGCACCGTCATCGCGCTGCAGATCGAGAACGAGCCGGGCATCCTGGGCAGCGACCGCGACTATGGCCCGGAGGGTCAGGCCGCCTTTGAGCGGCCTGTGCCGGCCGAGCTGGTGGCCCGCATGAAGGAAGCGGGCCGGGGGCCGGTCTACGAGCAGTGGCAGGCGGCCGGGGGCAGGGAGGCGGGAAGTTGGCCGGAACTGTTCGGCTGGGCGGCCGGCGAGCTGATGAGCGCCTGGAGCATCGCTACGTACATAGATGGCCTGGCCGAAGGGGGCAAGGCCATCTATGACATCCCCATGTACGTCAACGTCTGGCTGGGGGAGGGAGGGTGGGCGGTGGCGGGGGAGACCTACCCCTCGGGCGGCGCCGTGAGCAAGGTGCTGGACGTCTTCAAGTGGTTCACGCCGCACGTGGACCTGATCGCGCCCGACATCTACGTCGCCGACTCCAGGGGCTACGAGCAGATCTGCGCGACCTACGCCCGCGACGACAACCCGCTGTTCGTGCCCGAGTCGGGGCCGGGCGGCTCCAACACCTGGAACATGTTCCGCGCCGTCGCCGGCTACAACGCCATCGGCTATGCCTTTTTCGCCGTCGAACACGTGCTGGCGGAGGACGGTGTGTCGGTGAACCCTGACCACCAGCCGCTGGTGGATAGCATCCGCTGCCTGGCGGCGGCGGCCCCGCTCCTGCTCCGCTACCAGGGTACGGGCAAGATCCACGCCGTGGTGCAAGAGGAGCACGTGCAATCGCAACGGCTGCCGTTGGACGGCTGGCTGGGGCTGGTCGAGTTTGGCGAGGGGACGATGCATTGGAGGCCCAAGGACTGGCGCCACCGCCCGGAGCGGCGGCCTGGATTGGAGCAGGCTGATGGCAAGCGCGGCCGTGGGCTGGTGGTCCAGGCGGGCCGGAATGAGTTCTACCTGGTCGGTGCCAACTACCGGCTGCTCCTGCGCCCCCTGTTGCCACCCGAGCAGGCACTGGACGTGACGGTGGCTGGCGACTTTCTGCTCACCCGCCAGGCCCAGTACGTCAGTGTGGAGGAGGGCCACCTGGACGGGGACGGCGCGTTCGTGGTGGAGCGGAGGCGCAACGGGGACGAGGTGGATGGGGGCGTGTGGGTGGAACCGGACAGCGGCGTGGTGCGCGTGATCCTGAGCCAGGCCTGACGGGTCTCAAAGACCTGCCAGGTCTGTGCGGCTTACGAACATCGTCATTGCCCCCTCACGACGAGAGGCAAGTAGACCGTAACCATCAAATCAACGCGGATGAGTTGCCGGCCGCCCACCAGCACCACGTAGAACTGCTGCTCGTCGGCGCGCACGTCCAGGTCGTGCGGGCCGCACAGGCCGGTCAGGATGTCGGTGACGTCCAGGTAAGTGGGCGAGGGGGGATCCACGTCCACCCGGCTCAGTTTGCCGGTGCAACTCGTTTCGAGGCCGAACTGTGTGACGTAGGCGCGCGTGCCGGCCGGGTTGACCACGATGGAGGTAGCCCCGCTGATCACGTCGTGGGCCAGAATGGACCATGTGCCGGTAACCAGGTCGGCGGCGAGCAGGTCACCCGGCGGGAACGCAGGGGCGGCCGGTTCGGTGACGATGAAGGCGCTGACCCCGTCCGGCGCGAGCGCCATGCCGAACGGGTTGGTCAACCCGTCCAACACCGTGGTCACGACCCCGGTGGACAGCGTGAGGCGATGCACCCGGTCGTAGGCCAGGTCCACCACGTAGGCCGCCTGCCCGCCGGGGGCAAACGTGAGGTCCACAGGTTGGCCAACGGCGTCCGTCACCGTCGTCACCTGGCCGCTGCTCAAGTCCACGCGGCTGACGGCGTTAGCGCCCCGGGTGGGGCTGCGTTCGCGCGCGACGTAGGCGAACTGCTCGTCGGCATCTACGATTACGTCCACGGGCACGTCGAGGCCGCTGGCCAATCGTGCGACCTGGCCAAAGGTCGGTGAGGCCGGGTCCACGTCCACCCGGCTCAGGTAACCCGAAAACTCGCACACGACGTACGCCCGCGTGCGGCTGCCGTTCACCCATAGCCCCCGCGCCCCGTCCAGGGGCACCGGCGTGAGACGCGTGACGATGCGGCCATAGTTGGGCGAGCCGGGGTCCACGTCCACCACCAGGACGCCGTCGCCCGCGTCGGTCACGATGGCTGAGTGCTCGTCGGGGCTCAGCACGACGTCGCGCAGCGCCTGCCCGCTCAAGATGGTGATCGCGGCGCCATACCCCGCCGAGGCGGGGTCCACGTCAATCACCGTCAACTCCCGGCTGGCCTCCTCGGCCAGGTAGACCCGCTTCCCATCTTGGCTGAGCGTCAGCCCGCGCGGGCCGCCCAGGCCAGCTGTGATGGTCGTCACGTCTCCATAGTCCGGCGAGGCCAGGTTGACGTCTACCTGCACCAACCGTCCTCCGTTCTGCTCCGTGACGTAGGCGGCGTCTTCGGTGCTGTTGAGGACGACGTCGCGCGGGCCGCCCAATCCACCCGCAATGGGGGTGACCTGTTTGAACGTGGCCGAGGCCGGGTCAATGTCCACGCGCGACAAGACGCCGCTGCCATAGTTGACCACGTAGGCCCGCGTCCAGGCCCGGCTGGCGGCCACGCCCGATAGCCCACCGCCCAGTTCGTCGCTCACCGGGGTCACGTTGCCGGTGCCCAGGTCTATCTGCACGAGTGTAATCGGATCGCCGACGTTGCCCGCCACCAGCGCCCGTGTGCCGCTGACGACCAGGTGGCCGGGCTGATTCAGCCCGCTGGCCACGGGGGTCACGGCGCCGGAGGCCAGGTCCACGCGCACCAGGCGGCCGTCGGCGACGATCTCTTCCGTGACCCACACGGCGGCGGCCGACGGGTCCAGCGCGATGCCGGTGGCCTGTTGAACGGGAGGGACGCCGTCCACGATGACGGTCACGCGCGGAACCAGCGACGGATTGGCCCAGGCCTCCGGTGCACGGTGCGCTGGCGCAACCGCAGCCCGAACAGCAGAATCCGCGCGGAAGGCTGCCAGACAGAGGGTCACGATGGCGAGGGTAGCGATCAACGAGGCGCAAGTCACCAGCAGTTTCGTTCTTGCACTCATAGTACCTACATCCACTCGTCTACCGATACTGTTGCCTGTGCCCCCATCTCGACCAGGTTCTCATTCGCCGCAAACGTGTACAGCGGCTTACCCCAGGCGAGTATCTCCCGGCAGAACGCCTCTGTCTTGCCGCCGGGAGCGGCGCTGCGCGGTGCGCACGGTGGCCCTAGGGTAGCCCACAGGACACCTTCAGGAAAGCGGACCTGCAGGTCGGAGTCATGGGCCAGCGCTGCCACCAGTGTTGTCTTGCCGATGCCGCCCAGCCCGTGGACGGCACTGATGACCAGAGTGCCAGGGGCAGCGTCGTCGGTCAAGAGGTGGTTCTTGAGGTCGTTGCTTACTTCTGGACGGGGAATGAAGTGAACAGGCAGAGATGGGGCCTGGAAAGGCATGCCGATAGGAGGACGCTGTGCGTGGTAATGGATGTGTTGATCTCGACCGATGAAGTCGCCGCCAGTATCTACCCGGCCTTCAATGTACGTCCCACCTTCAGTGTAGGTCGTTGTGGCCTTGATGGAAACCTGCCCTGAGAAGAATCTGGCGACGATATCGGAATGCTTTTGGACACGAGCGTCCAGATCTGTGCGACCCCATACCTCGCATGCCAGACCCAGTTCCAAACAGTGCTTATTCGCCTGGTCGCGTGCTCTAGCGGAGACATCGCAAGAGGCAATGAACAGTATCCCCGCAGGGCGCAGGTCGGGGTCGCTCTCCATCAGCCCCCGGACCTTCTCAATTTCGTTGAGCAAGACCTTCGGGCCACACTGCTTGACTTGCTTGCACTGCACGTACCACAGGTTGCCGCCGTGGCAGGCGACGATGTCACGCCCTTGTTCGCTGCCGGCTGCGCCATAGTGCTGGGGATTCTCAAAGCCTTCGCGCGGCAAGAGCATCAGGCACAGCCGCTCAAAGTCATCCCAGGGGAGTTGGTCGAAGGGCAGTGCGCGGGTCGGCCGGACGACAGGAGGTTTCGATGGGGTCACGAGCCCACCTCCTGCCTGTCCACGCGCCAGAGGCGAGATCGATCGTTAACAACGTTTCCGGGCGCAAGAACGTCCATGGCACCCCCTACAACCGCCCAATCGTAAACCCAACACGGTACTTGCTACTACGTCGGCCATCGGACCAGATGACCACCATAGAGTATACCGCAACTGGCAGCAGTTGGCAAGCACTTGTGCACAGTACAGGTTGGCGAGGGTGACGTCCCAGTGCTCCAGGAGGAGTTCCCAGGCGGTGGCGCTCCTGAGGGCTGCGGCTCAGGGCAGCGCAGCGGCCACGTTTCGGACGTCCCTAAATCAGCCCCAGGTCCCGCAGGTGTCGCCGCACCGACCGCAGGACCTCGTTTAAGTGGGGCAATTCTGCCACCTGCACTCTCAGACGAACTGCCCACAGCCTGTCGAAGGTTCCTGCCTTGCGTGTCAAGGTCTCGTCGAGCCGATTGGGGTCTTGCCCCTTGTGTAGGCACTTGGCGGCGAAGTCGTTCAGCAGGGAACTCAAGTCCACTTCGCCCCACTCGAACAGCCAATAGGCGTCGTACAGGTCGCGTGGTTCGGTGCGTCCCATCAGTGCACACAGTTTCTCAGTCAGGATCTCTGCCAGTGTATATGCAGGCAACGTGATGCCCGTGGGATAGTCGCTGTAGGGTGCTTGCACTGGCCGCTCTGCCAGCGGTTGCAGCACCAGTTCCCCTCGCGTGACGTCCACCTTCAGATACCGTGAGCCGAGACGCGCTCCCAGTGGCCCCACGTAGTCAATGAGCAGCGTTGCGCTTTCAGAGACGCTCCGTTCCACACTTCGTAGTGCCAGGGTCAGATTCACCTGGCGACTCAACCAGGGAAACACAGTTTCGAAGGCTTTGACCATGTTATCGTGAGGCAGGTCAGCACTCAGTGTGAAGTCGAGGTCCTCAGAGAAGCGATAGTCCGGGTAGTAGCATCTCTTCAGTGCCGTGCCTCCCTTGAAGGCCAACCCATTCCGCAGTTCGCTCTCCGCGATGGCGACCAGCAGCCAACTCAACACGTAGTCTTTTTCGATTACACGATCGCCCACACCAAGGCGATGGGCCAGTTTCGCGACTTCAGCAGTTGAGATCATTGCGTCACGTCCAAACGATGGTTTTCAGTTCTTCAGGGTCCAGGTTGATACGCAGTCGCCAGCGGACGCGGTATGGCCCTGCGTCCGGCAACGTCGGATCGAGCAGCGCATAGCGGGGGTTGACGAGCAATTGCAGGGCGGCGATGGTCTCTGGGCGACCAAGGCCGTAGGTTTCCAGGAGAAAGCCGATCCGCTTGGCCGCCGCCTTGTGATCCAGGCGCTGGACGTAGGCGACCAGACGGCGCTCGTCCAGCGCATCCTTGCGCAGCCACAACCCCTTGGCCAGTTCCCCTATCCCACCGCACAGGTGGGGATGAGCAGCGCAGTCAAGCATCGTCTTCTCCAAATCGCTGACCTGCACCTGCTCCTGGCCGGTCACCCACATCGGCTCCCAGCCCCAGAAAGAGCGCGGGTTGGCATAGATGAATCGGTATTCCACGCCAGCGATGTTCCGACTGGCCTTTTGCCTGGGCACAGTCACGGTTACCGTGTTGATCGGCTGGGTGGTCATCCCGTGGATTTCCATCGCGCTGTAGTGGGAGACGTAGTAGGGAAGAGGGTGCAGTACTTCACGGGCGATCGCGTACCGGTTGGCCATGGGGATGCCCTCCAATCCGGCCTCCAGGGGCACGATCAGATACCTGCCCGGCACCAGGCGCACCAACCATCGCTTGCGCACCAATTCGCCAAGGAGTGCGGTTGTGGCCTTATAGGGCTTGCCCGTGATGGCCTGGGCGTCGGCGACGGAGAGAATAGTTTTTCCCCCTCCGCTGAGACGGAGCAGGAGTTCGGCGCTCGCCGGGCCCAGGGTCTTGACGCTCTTCTTCACGTGATTACCTTTCATACCAAACATTCTATTTACGAGAGAGATTATAACATACAAAAGGTAATCAGACGAACAATATGATCGTTGGCTCAGGCAGGAAAGAAGATGGTTACTGCCAGTAGGTCGAAACTCCCCGGCGACAGGTCGTCAATCCCGCGCAGCCACGCGGCGGCCTGCGTGCCTTCCTGCTGCTCCATCTGCTCCCGCATCCTGCGGCGCTCGGCAACCAGTTCTCGTCGCCGTGTTTCCACCGTGCTAGCCAGGAATACCTCCAGCCCGTTCAATGCCAGCGCATCGGCCAGCACCTCGCGCACTTCCCCCTCGGTGCGCGTCTCGGCGCTGGGCTGCACTTTGAGCAAGCGCATAGCATAGAAACGACTGAAGTCGTCACTACAGGATGAGTAGACGGCACCCTGGGCCTACGCTATCCTCCTGATGCCAACCTTGGGCTGAGGACCATTCCCGATCCTCCAGCACCAGGTCGGCCACCGTCCGTTGGCCCCGCGTGCGCGCTACCGGTGCCATGGGGGCGAGCCTCTGCCCGCTCCAGGCCACCAGCCCGGCCTCGACCAACTTGCGGGCTCGCGTCTCGACCGATGGACTCAACGGCACGATGCGTCCGACAGGTGTGCCGCGCTCCATGATGACCACCTCCCTGAGCGTGCGTTTGAACTCTGGATAGGAAAAGGTTAGGCCTGGGCATAGTGCTCGCGGTAATAGGCCTCTCGCTCCTGGTCCAGTGTTTCCAGGACCGCTTCCAGTTCCACTCCCGCCTCGTCCATCAGGCGGGCCACCTTATCTCCCAGGCGAGCCACCTGGGAGACACGCGGAACCAGCAGAAGCGAGCCACCTCCAAGGTCGAGCATGGTAAGAACGTCCCCTTCATCCAGGCTGTACTGGCGACGCAGTTCCATAGGCAGCGTGATGACCCCTTTGCGCCGGATCTGAACCGTCAGTGTGGTCATAAGGTCAGTTCCCCACTGTGACCTGCGCGTCCCACCAGTCGCCGCCGCTGCCGGTGGAATCGGGATTGCCCAGGGCAGCCCAATCATCCGTCACCAATATGCGCAGCGTGTACGTGCCAGCCTCCAGGTAGGCCGGCCCCGGCTCTATCGGTACGACAGCCGACTCCCCCGCCGCCAGGGGTTGGAGGTCCACGCCCGCGAATGGGTTGGGTGCCCCCACGCCATAGTGGGGAATCACGATCAATTGAAAGCCCTCGGCCGTCGCCCCGCCCTGGTTGACGACGGTGACCTGCAAGGCGACCGGTTCGTTCACGGCAGGTGCGGCGTTGCTCAGTGTCACGCCGGTGATAGCCAGGTCTGCCGGTCTACTTTCAGCAGGAGCCTCTATAGTCCCTTCCACGAGCGGGGTGGCTATGGGCGAGGCCGCGCCGCCCGGCGTGGGCGTGGCGACGACGACCGGGGACGCCGGTTGCACCGGCTGCCCGCAGGCCAGGCTGGCGGCCAGCAGGGCCAGGGCAGCCACAACGAGCGCGCACAAGCGCATGCACTTAAAGTCCACAGGTTCCTCCTTGGGCAGATCTCTGTGCCCCCACGGGTAAGGCGATCTGCCAGGTGATGTGTTATACAGACCATGTCGCAGCGAGTGGCCCATTCGTAACGCGACTAGACCTGTAACACCACCTTGATGGCCCCTGTGCGCTTGTCGGTGGCGGTCGCGATGGCGCGCTTGTATTCTTCCAGCGGAAAACGGTGGGTGATCAGGCCGTCCGTGGGCAGTCGCCCCTCCTGCATCCAGCGAACCAGCAGGTCGAAGGCGTGGGTGCGTCCGCCCTGCCATTCCTCGATGCCGTGCCCCAGGCTGCCCATCAGGGTCACCTCCTGGTGCCAGACGGGGCTCAGGTCCGCCGTCATCAGCGTGGGCCGGATGCCCACGACGACGAGCGTGCCCCCGCCCCGCGCCCAGCGCAGGCAGTCGTGGATCGTGTGGGCCGAACCCACGGCGTCGTAAATGACGTCGTATCCCCCCAGCAACATCTTGTTGTGGAGCGCGCCCACGTAGAGCCGTGCACCGGTCAGGCGGGCAATCTCCTCATAGTGGTCTCTACCTGAGAGCACGTGGTCGGCCCCCAACCGGCGCGCCGCGGCAGCCTGGTGGGGGTAGCGGGCCATCGCCGTCAGGTGGGCGTCGGGTGCGACGATGCGCGCCACCGCCACGGCCAGGAGGCCAATGATGCCACATCCGACGACCAGCACCCGCTCGCCCGCCTGGGGCTTGCGCCGCAACACGGTCCGCAAGGCGACGCCGGCCGGCTCGACGAGGACGGCCTGATCGTCGGCCAGGTCAACGGGCACTTTGTACACCTCGCTTTCGTGCGCGGTGTAGCCGTCGCCCCAGCCTCCGCCGGTGCCGGCGGGGCCCACGCCGGCCGACTGGTTCTCACAGATGGCATAGTTCCCCGCCCGGCAATGGCGGCAGGGGGGCGCAATCTCCTGGCTCAGGCAGGTGGGGCCGACCGCCCGGCTGTCCATGATCACGCGATCGCCCACCTGGACACTCGTCACCCCGGCCCCCACCTCGACCACGTCGGAGAGTGCCTCGTGGCCCAGGTAGGAGCGGGAGACGCCGGGCAAGGCGGCCACGGAGGCGCGCGGGTCGGCTTTGACCAGGAGCAAGGTCAGGTCCGTGGCGCAGATGCCGCATTGCCGGTTGCGCACGCGCACCCAGCGCGGCCCTGGCAGCGGTGGCTCTGGTAGGGTAGCGAATTGGGAAGGGGAGAGGGGGCTCCAGATGACGCCCGGCCATACGGGCCGCAGCACCTTGGTGAGCAGCGCTTTCGGGATGTTGACCTGGAAGTATATCGTCCGCATTGGGCACCTCTCCCACGTCGTGTTGAGCGGCGTCGAGATTCTTCGTCGCTGGCGCTCCTCAGAATGACAACACTGTCATTCTGAGCGGCCGCGGGCCGTGCTGTCATTCTGAGCGGCCGCAGGCCGCGAAGAATCTCGCTACGGTACGCCCCGCTATTTCAACCGGCGGCCACCGAACCATCGGTGGCCGCCGGAAGCCAGCAGGCACGCGCATTGATCACTTGTGCGCAAAGTGCGCCGGAGGCCCGGCTTCAGCCGGGAAGTCCCCGCTCAAGCGGGGCGTCCGTAGCGCTCTGCGCCACGCACCGGCCTAGCGGATCGAGACGTTACCGATGGCGTGGCTCACTTCCAGGTCCACGCGATTCTCGGCGCTCTCGTACCCGGGTGAAACGTAGACGTCCCCCTGGCGCACGTACCCTGCCGGCACCTGGTGGGCGGAGAGTGCGGCGTCAACCCGGATGCGCGCCTCCATCCCGGCCGGGATGACGACGACCGTCTCGCCGAGGCCACCGCTGATCCTAGCCTGGACGTGTCCTGCGGCCGGCAAGGTGACCCTGGTCTGTCCCATCCCAAGGCTGACGTTCAGGTCGCGCACCTGTAGGCCGCTCAGGTCCAGGACGCATTCTCCTACCCCCATGTCAACCTCTAACGCCAGGGGTACGCCGGAGTTGAGCCCCAGGTCCCAGTCCCGGTCGCTCCACCCGACGGCGACCATGGTGAACGAGCCCTCGCTCTTCAGCGTGAGTGTCGCTTTCCCACCGGCAACGGCAAAGTCGCGCGCCACCCGTTCGCCACTCTTCAGGTAGATCGTCCCTTCGACCAGGTTGGCCGACTCGGGCAGTGCGTTGACGTGGATGCTGCCGACCGCGGGGGATAGGACGATCTTGGCGCTGGTCGCCTCCTGCAAGGGCAGGCTGATCTGCTCACCCGTCGCTCCCTGCCCGGGAATGAGGCCGGCGTTGAACAGCCACAAGACCCCCGCCACGAAGGCTACCGTCAGCACCAGCGCCAGCAGCGAGCCCCACACCGAGCGGCGGCCGACCAGGAGGTCCAGCCCCGCCGCGACGAGCAGGATCGGCCAGAAGCGGAAGATGATTTCCCACACGCTCCAGGACACGATTCCCAGATTGTTCAACAGAAACACCACGCCCAACCCGATCAAAATCACCGGCCCCACCAGGCCCGGCCTGCGTCGTCTCTCTCTCGGCTCTTCCATAAAACTCTCCTTTCACCTCTTACGCACTACGTAACACGGAACACGCCGCGCGAGCCACGTGTTCCGTGTTGCGTGTTCCGTTACTTTGATCTCATCATCCGCACGATCAGGAATATCCCACCGCCGATCAGGGCGAGCGGCCAGAGGTACCTGACGAGGGAGGCGGAGAAGGCGGTGAAGCCTAGCCCCATCACCAGCATCACGATGGCCGGGATGAGCGCCCACTTCAGCCGTCCTTCGGGCGTACGGATGAAGGACAGCAGGCCAAAGGTCGCCGCCAGCCCCAGGAAAAAGACCCCGCTGACGTCAATCCCCTCGAGGAGGGAGGACAGGCCCGCCACGAGCGCCAGTGTGATGAGGACGCCGCCGGGGATCACCGCCCACCAGTAGTCACGGTTGGTGAGGTAGACCACCCAGAAGGCCGCGCCAAGCCCGCCCAGGAACAGCGCACCACCCCAGGCTTCCAGGCCTGGAGCCAACTGGCTGATGGCGATCAGCGCTCCGATGCCCAGCAGCGCAAAGCCCGGGATGACCGCCCACCACTGGGTGCGGTTGGCCAGGAACACGTACAGGAAGATGGCACCACCGGCCACAAACAGGAACGCCCACACGAGGGCAATGTCCGGGCCAATGATGTTAAAGTTCTGTAGCAGGAACAGGATTCCGGCGGCGATCAGCAGGATGCCGCCAATCACAGGGACTTGGATCCGTTTCACTGTGATACCTCCATCGCGTTGGTAAGGTAGAGAAACCCGTTCTCTCCCCGAAAACGGGTTTCTTGATGTCTCTACCGTATGTTCACCGAGCCGACGCCAGTCTCGACGTCAATGTCCACCTTGTTCGTCGCCGTGTCGTAGTCGGCGGACTGGTAGACGCCGCCCGCGCGCGGGAAACGGTCCCGATCCACGCGGATGTCCGCCAGGCCTCCGCTGGCCCGGATGCGGGCCGCCACCCCCGACGGTACCCGCACGACCACCGAGGCGACTCCGGCACGGACCTTGACCTGCGTGGTTCCGGCATTGGCCGGCAGCGTCAGGTCGGTCGCGCTGGCCCCCGTCTGCAGCCGCAGGTCGGTCACGCGTGTGTCCGTCAGGTCCATCCTGGTGTCGCCGGCCCCGGTCTCGAAGTCGAGCGCAAGCGGAATCTCCCGGCTCAGGCCGAACGTCCAGTCGAGCGCGGTGTGCGGGCCCCACATCCAGGGCATAGTGAGCCATGGAAAGACGTGGGGGGGCACGCGCAGTTCGACGTCCAGCGCATCTCCATCCCGCCTCACGCGATGGTCCAGCCCACCGCCGAAGGTGCCGGTCACCAGTTCGCCCGGGCCGGCGCTACTGTCTATGCGGAGGCGTCCTGCTCCGTGACGGATGTGGAGGCGGGCCTGCCCGGCCCCCTCGAGCGGGATTGTCACCTGGGCGGTCTCCATAGACTCCATAGAGGGCCGGCCGAACAGGATGCCCCATAGGATCCACCCGCCCAGGGCGATCAGGAACAGCGGCCAGATCAGGTTCCAGGCGTTCACCCTGAAAAAGGCGCCCACCAGGAGCAAGAAGCCGACCGAGATGAGGGCGATTCCCCAGAAAAGCGTACCTCTGCGCATCTCACTTACCTCCTGCCTAGCGGCGGCGCACCAGGCGCTCGACGAGGATGAACAAGCCGAGCACGATGAGGAGCACCGGCCAGTAGGGCCCCAGGAGGTTCAGCCCGCCCAGGAAGGAGCCGAAGATGGCGAACAGCACCAGGCTGATCAGGATCAGCCAGCCGCCGCCCCCCAGCGCCTTGCGGAGCCCGCCACCCAGGATGCCCGCCAGAATGATGCCCACGCCGACGAAGCCGGGGATCAGTGTCCAGGCGTAGGCCCAACTCTCCCAGTGGCCGGTGGCGTTTTGCCAGTACAGCAGCCCCCCGATGCCACCGACGATGCAGGCCGGGACAGCCATGTCCGGCGTTCCGGCCAGGAGACCGATGATCAACAGGGCCAGCCCCACCCCGACGATGATCAGCGGCCAGTCAAACCATATCTTGAGCCCCGGCACCCACTGGGTGACCAGGAACACGACGCCGAGCAGGATCAACACCAACCCGCCGGCCAAACTTGACCTGCGCCTACGGTTCATAATACCCTCCTCTCGCGAAAGTGGTTGACGAACGACAATCCGACACTACTTGCTTGCGGCGAGCCACCGTCCGCCGCACCGCTGGACTGTGGTCCAGCGGAAGCATTGGCCGAGTTCTTACTTGCCCACCAGGTTGTGCTGCAGCGCCAGCGCTACCGCCTCGGTGCGGCTGGCGACGCCGAGTTTGGAAAGGATGCTGCTGACGTGAAACTTGACCGTCGAGCGGCTCACCACTAGCCGCTCGGCGATCCCGACGTTATTCAGTCCTTCGACCATCAACTCCAGCACTTCCCGCTCGCGGCCGGTCAGGTCATACCCGGGTGCGGGCGGCTCGGTGGCGGCGCGGATGAGGGCTTGGGCGGCCTCCGGGGCCAACGTCGGTTTTCCCGCGTAAGCGGCCCGGATCGCGTCGGATAGTTCGTCCGCCGAGACGTTCTTGATCAGGTAGCCAATGGCGCCGGCCTCCAGCGCCCCCTGTACCAGTTCCTTCTCCTTGAAACTGGTCAGGGCGATGACCTGGATGTGGGGGCAGCGCTGCCGGATGACGCGGGTGGCGGCGGCGCCGTCCATGCCGGGCATGACCAGGTCCATCAGCACTACGTCGGGGCGGACCTGATCGCACAACCGCACGGCCTCCTCGCCGCTGGAGGCTTCGCCGACCAGTTCCAGGTCGTCGAAGGCGAGCAGGAATGCACCCAGCCCGCTCCGTACCACCGCGTGGTCGTCCACGAGCAGCACTCGAATGCGTTTTGTCTCGACCATGGGGCCTCCAATCCTGTGTATGTCAGCGCACCTGCTGTTGTGTTCTATCAGCCAACAGGCCAAGCGCCGGGATGCAGGTGGGTATCAAATTGGTACTGCGCACATAGATGGGTTTCTCCCACGCTGCATCATCATCGGCCTGTGCTACCACAGCCTGATCAATTTCCTCTTCGGAAAGATTCTCTTTCATCTTGCTTTCTGTACTCATATTCTACACCAGACTGGTTTCCGGCGCAATTATGGACTAGGGATCGGGGAGCAGGAAGCAGGAAAGAACCTCCAACTTCCAACCTCCAATCCCCGCACCACGCAACACGGAGCACGCCCTACATTGCCCTCGCCAGCACCTCCTCCATCTCCTCCGCCGCCAGTTTCACCGGATTCCCCTTCGTGCTGCTGGCGACCGACGTCTTCTCGACCAGGACCGGGAAATCCTCCGGCGTCACCCCGTAGGCGGCCAAGGGTGGCACCTGCAGCGCGTCGCACAGTCCCTGGATCCACACCACACCGTCGGCGGCGCTTGCCTCCGCCCGGCCGATCAGCACCTGCGCCACGTCGTCAAAACGGCGCAACGCTGCGCTCCCCGGCTGCCGCTCCTGCAAGGCGCGCACGTTGATCGCAATCACGTGCGGGAGGAGCAGCCCGCAGATCGCCCCGTGCGGCGCGTGGAACATGCCGCCCAAGGGGCCGGCGAAGCCGTGCACCGCGCCCAGCGTGCCGTTGGCCAGCGCCAGCCCTCCACACAGGCTGGCCAGCGCCATGTCCTGGCGGGCCGCGGCGTCGTCGCCGTGCTCGCAGGCCCGCCGGAGCGAACGAGCGGCGCAGCCCATCCCCTCCCGGCACACTGCGTCCACCAATGGATTGGGCCGGAGTGAGACGAAGGGCTCGACCACCTGCGTGAGCGCGTCCAGTCCGGTGCTGGCGGTGACCTCGGGCGGCAGCGTGTAGGTCAGTACGGGGTCCACCAGCGCCAGGCGCGGCAGCATCAGGGGGCTGCGCAGGCTGACCTTGACGCGCTGCTCGGGGGAGGCCAGCACCGCGTTGCGCGTCACCTCGGCCCCGGTGCCGGCCGTGGTGGGGATGGCGATGCAGGGAACGGCCGGCCGGGTGAGCGGCTGCCCGCGCCCGATGACTTCCATGTAGTCGAGCGGGTCGCCGCCGTTGGTCAGCAGGATGGCAACCGCCTTGGCGCCGTCGAGCGCGCTCCCGCCGCCGAAGCCGATCACCAGGTCGCAGCCCGCCTCCTGGGCGCACTGGAGCCCGGCGCGGACCGCCTCGACGGTCGGCTCCCCCTCTATGGAGTAGACGACGGCCTCGACCCCCTGTGCGGCCAGCCGTTCCAGGAGCACCGCAGCGCGGGCAGGGGTACGGCCCGTGACCACCAGGGCGCGGCGTCCCATCTCGGCCGCGAGTGGCCCGATCTCCTGGAGTGTCCCCGGCCCGAAGATGATGCGCGTGGCGGTAGCGAACTCGAAGCGCACTGGATTTACCCCCATCCTGCGTCGCCGGGGAAGACGTTGGCGTACTTGACGCTGGCGCGCGGCTCCGCCATCATCTCCGCCACTGCGTCGCGCCAGGCTTGATAGTGCGCCGTCTCCTTGTGACGGGCGGGGTCATCAGGCATGCGGTAGACCTCGACCAGGATGAAGCGGGTGGGGTCGTCCTGTTGCTGGAGCACGTCGAAGCGGGCGATGCCGGGCTCTTGCACGCTGTGGCGGGCGTTCTCGATCGTCGCCTGCCGAAAGGCTTCGACGAATTCGGGTTTGACGTGTGCGTGTACGTGAACGATCAACATTGGAGACACTCCTTCCTTTGGTTGCCAGAAGGCAAGCGGGACCGTTCTGTGGGCCTGTACGACCAACAACCAAGGTTATTTTACTCAAAGTGGCGAGGTTGCCAAGTGAGGAGTAAACCAGAGCGCCGGGCTCCTGGAAACCCAAGAGCGTCGGGCCACCTCAAAAATGGATGGCCCAATGGTCCACAGTATGCGAAATAGGATTGCAGCTCATAACCCGGAGGTCGCAGGTTCGAGTTTTGCCCCTGCTACCTGAAGGCACCCTGGCGGGTGCCTCATTCTCTTATTCGACCGGCGTCTGGATGCGCTGGCCCGTCTTGAACGATTCGACCGCCGCCAACGCCAGTTGCAGGGCGCGCCGGCCGCGGCGGGCGGGCGCGGGCGGCTCATCGCCGCGCTTGAACGCCTCCAGGGTCACGTCCATATAGGCGTCGAGCGACTGGAAGAACGAGCGGTCGCGGTCGTTGAAGTAACCAGCTTCCCAGACGGTGCGCATCTCCTGGCCCGCCGCCTGGAAGGTGAAGCGCTGCACCGTGTCTTCCACCAGCACCCGCCCCGCCGTGCCGTTGATTTCCAGCAGGTGCGTTGGCCGGTATGAAAACGACGAATCGTAGCCGCCAACCATGCTGCCCACCGCGCCGCTGGCAAAACGCAGGGCCAGGGCAATGGAGCGGAAACCGTGGCCGGTCTTGTCGGCCATCTCGCAGAACAGCGATTCGACCGACCCGCACAGGTATTCGAGCATGTCGAAGCCGTGGCAGTGGCTCTCAACGAGCGTCATGTAGGGGTGATTGGGCTCCCAATCGCCGCCGAAGCGCCACAGAGCGAATGTCACCTCGCCCACGCGCCCGTCGGCGATAGCCTGCCGCGCCATTTGCACCGGGCGGGCGTAGCGATGGTTGAAGACGATCGCGAAGAACAGGCTGCGTTTGGCGGCAGCCTCCAGTAGCCGGTCGGCCTCGCCCAGGTCGAACACCAGCGGTTTTTCGACGATCAACGGGAAACCGGCCTCGATGACTTGCAGCGTCGGCGCGAAGTGGTCCAGGTTGGGCAAGGCCAGGCTGACCAGGTCGGGCTTTTCCTGCGCCAGCATCTCCGCGATGTCCACGTAGGCCCGCGCGCCGAACCGCCCGGCGCGGGCCTGGGTCTTGGCGGGGTCGCGGCCCACAATGGCACACAAGTCCACGTCCGGGCGGGCGGCAAAGACGCGGGCATGTTCTACGCCCCATCCGCCCGCGCCGATTAAGGCAATGCGAATCAGTTCGCTCATCAAGGTAATTCTCTCCCGTCCTACGGGCAATAGCGAACCAGATCACGCATTGACATCAATCACCACCTTGAGACCGGCGCGGTTCACGGCGACATCGAAGGCCCGCGCGTACTCGCTTAACGGGAAGCGGTGGCTGACCAGCGAGCGCAGGTCAACCTTACCACTGGCGGCCAAAGCGATGGCCCGGGGGTAGATGTGGTTCATGCGATGAGCGATTCTGACAGTCAACTCCTTGCTCCGTGCCGCTGAAGCGGGCAGGACGATTTCGTCTTCCCTGGCAATACCCACCACCACGACCGTGCCGCACGGTTGGCACGTTTGCACGGCGGTAGCGACGGCGGCATTGTCCCCGGCGGCCTCAAAGGCCACGTCCACGCCCCGCTGCCGGGTGGCGGACAGGATGGCCTGGTGTTCCCGGTTGTCGGCCAGCAAGAGGTCCGTCGCGCCGTAGCCGCGGGCGGCTTCCAGGCGATGGCCGAGTTTGTCCGTGGCAAAAATGCGCGTCGCCCCCGCCATGCGAGCCAACTGCACCAGCAGCAGGCCAATCGGGCCGCAGCCGTAAATGCCGACCGTCACGCCGGGCTGGATATGACACAGTTCGAGAATGTGCAGGGCCACACCCAGCGGCTCCAACATCGCCCCGTCGGCGTCGGTCAACTCGTCCGGCAGGGGGTAGTAGTAATGCTCCGGCCAGCAAACGTGCTCAGACAACGCACCAAAGTCGGCCCCCCCGGCGAAACGCACCTGGGGACACACGTATTGCAGCCCACGCTCGCAAAACTCGCACGCCTCACAGGGGATGGCCGGGTCCACGGTGACACGCTTGCCGGTCAGGGGGCCGTTTTCCACCACCGCCGCAAATTCGTGGCCCAGGATGATGGGGTCGCGCAGTTTCCATATCCCAATTTGGCCTGCGGCGTACCAGTGCAAGTCAGAGCCACACAGGCCGACGGCGGTCACTTTCAACAGCGCCTCGCCTGGCCCGGGCGTGGGTTTCGCTCTTTCCACCAGTCGCAAATCGCGGGCGGCATAAAGGTACAACGTTTTCACAAAACACCTCCCCCTGGGATGGTCGCTGCGCCCCGACCATGGCCGCCGTCAACTCTGGCCGGCGCAGCACTCAGGCAATTGCCAGTCGCCTCTCACGCCGTCTCACCCAATTTGATCGCCTGGAAGATCCTGATGCGCAAGAGCAAAGCCGTCAACCCTCCCAACGCGGCCACGAACAACAACCCAAACAGGGCATAGATGTGGAAGATGGACGGCCAGGCGATCTCTACCACGAGAGGCGGAATGTGCGCCGAGGGGCCAGCGCCCACTTGCAGATAGGGGATGAACGACCGGCTGATCCACACACCCAGGCCGGTGCCGGCGACTAATCCTACTGCAATGAGAAAGGCCAGTTCCCACGCCAGGAAGGCCGCCATCTGCCTGGCCGAGAGGCCGATGGCCCGCAGCACTCCCAACTCGACGAAGCGACGGCGGAAGGAGAAGAAGGCATAGAGTAGAAAGCCCAGCACTGTCAGAAGGGCGGCGGCCACAAAGCCCACGGAGAGCAGGCCAAACAACCCCTGGCGTTCCGGGCGCTCTTGCTCTTTGGAAATCTTGAGGCGCGAGGCGTCCCACTCTTCCACTCTCACCCCTAGAGCACGCACCCCCCTCACGAGTTCCTCATAGTCTCCCTGTGGATCAGTCTTTAGCCACACGTCGTAGGGAAACTGCCCCCCCGCTTCATCAAAGAGGTAGTCAAGGTTGCCCACGAAGAGCGGGCCTCCTGGCTGCTTTTCTTGCGCTCCGCTCTGTGCTGCACCCGGCGACTGCTCCTGTTCCGGATACCAGCCTGGAAACAGATCGAATCCTCCCACGATTTGCACGTCCAATTCATTGCGCTGCGCATAGGTATCCACCGCTATGCGGAAGGTGTCGCCCATGCTCAGGGCATGCTCGCGGAGAAAATTGCGGGATACCAGCACCCCATACGGGGTAGTGGCCAGCGCATTCATCAGTTCACCCAGGCTAACCGGGGCAAAATCTCGTCGCCAGAACGCCACCTGGGCAAAGTCCACCCGGTCAATGCCCATGAATGTACCAACCTGCGGAGTTCCACTCAGTTGGGTGATCGCCTTGTAATGCCCGACGCGGGCGGCTGCTCGAACTCCTGGCACCTTGAGATGTTCAGATACCGGAAGAAAGAGCCAACGCGGGCCTTCCTCCTGGCCAACAGGACTTACACCGCCGCCGGACGGGCCGCCACTCGCTTCCGTCTCCACGTTCTCACCCATTTCTACCAGGCTGACATCTGCGCCCACCTGATAATACACCTTGTCGTACAGATGATGGTCCAACGTCTGTGCCAGCGAAGCAGTGAACGCCGACAGGCTGAGAGTCAGTACCAGGAGCACCACCGGGGCAGCGTAGAGGCCCGGGGTGCGCGCAAGATGACGCGCAGCCAACAGAACGCCCACACCACTTGTGCGCGATGACAGCCAAGCAATGCAACCCATAACCGATGGCAGGACACGTAGGACAAACAGGGTCAGCGCAAAGATACCCAATGCCGGCACTAGAAAGAGCAGCGGATTTTGGAAAGGATCGCCAGGCATCTCCTGGCCGGCTACTGGCAAGGCGATGCTGCCCTGTTGCCTCAATAGAAAAGTGCCATAGGCCGCAGGAATGAACAATAGTACGTCCAACCAGGCACGCTGCCACCAGGGTCGCTGCAACGTGCGCGCCTGTTCCCGCTTGTAGGTGACGATCGTATGGCGGGCGGCGCCGATGGTGGGCAACAACTGCGCCAGCAGTGCCAGACCCACCGAGGCGACGCCAAAGCACAACGTCGTCACCGTCACGCCTACTCGCAGGTTGGCCTGCAACGTAAAGTCCAGGAAACTGCGCGCTCTGCCGATCACGCGAGCCATCATCGTACCGACAGGCGTACCCACGATCAAGGCAATCATCCCCAGCAGCAGGCCCTCCAGCGCCGCAATCCCCACGACCTGGGCGGCTGTAGCCCCCCGGCTGCGCAACACGGCCATCTCGTTGCGCTGCCGTCCCACGGACAGCCCCACCACCAAACTGATGAATGCCAGGAGCAGGCCGACAATCGGCACGCTAAAGGCATAGAACAGGATGGTGAGCAACCCAGCCGCGCGTTGGTAGCGCAGGAGAGCTTCTACCAGCAACATGTCCAGTTCAGTGTAGGGTCGGAGAGCACTCACGCGCTGCTGTACCGCGGCAATCCGCTTGAGGAGCGGCGCGACGTCGCTCGCGTGAACGTCGGAGCCATCCATGACCAGATACCACAGCCCCAGGTAAACCTCGTTGTTCACGTAGGGACTGATACGGCTGCGGAAAGTCTCCTCCGGCACAAAGAACAGGTCCTCAAGCGCCGTCGGGTCGTAAAACCAGGAATCTTCTTCTGGGTTTGTGGCCCTCCACACGCCGGCAATGCGCACCGGGATTGGTGTAGCAGGCAGGTTCTGCGTCAGGCTACGAGGTAGAACCGCGTACGTCTCGCCAACCTGCAGGCCCAGCCCCGTAGCAAGAGGCTCGCTCACCATCACCTCGACAGTACTGTCTGGCGTGGGAGTCGCTACGGCCGGTAAGTGGCCCTCAAGGATGGTGACGTGGTTTTCCAGGTCACTGACGAAGGCAAAAGCAACCAAATCCAGAGGCCGGTCAGCGTCCTCGTAGGCGCTACTATCTTCCCAGGGGAAGAGCCGGAGGTTTTCGGTTTTGCAGTGTCGTACCAGGAGTTGCCGGGGCAGTCCCAGGGCGGCCCCGGCCGGCCCCGACAGGTATGCGTCAACCGCCTGTACATCCTCCCACTCCAGTGAACCATGCAGAGTGCCCATATAGCGAAACATGAAAGCGAACGGGGGGCGCTGCCTCAATCGCGCGGCCGCCGCTGGCGAGCCACCGACCGTTTCATATCTGGCCGAGAGTTCGTCACGCAAGATGCGATAGTAGACTGCATCGGCATAGAGGGGGATGCTCATGATGAGCGCGACAGAGATCGCCAGCCCTAACAGGGTCGCCAACGCCAGCCAACGCTGAGAGAGGAGGCGTTTGGCGGCCACGACGAGGATGGCCCACATACGCAAGAACACGCTCAAAAGGACAACTCTCCTTCTGACTCAATACGCCCAACTATCGTGCACGGCCTCGAACATGGCGACGATATTCTCTGGCGCGACATCCGCCTGGATATTGTGCACCTGGCAGAAGACAAATCCACCGCCGGGCTTGAAGATTCCGACGTTGCAGCGGGTGTGTTCGTACACCTCCTCCGGCCTCCCGAAGGGCAACACTTGCTGCGTATCGCACCCGCCGCCCCAGAAGCAAATCTTGTCGCCAAACTCTCGTTTTAGCCGCTCTGGCTCCATTCCACGTGCGCTGCTCTGCACCGGATTCAGCGCGTCACAACCGGCGTCAATCAGGCCAGGGATGAGATCGTAGATGCCACCGCAACTGTGTAAGAGTATCGCCGCTTCTGGCGCCAGCTGGTGAACGCGGCTCCAGACGGCCTTCTGCCTGGGCTGAATCATCTCATAGTACATCTCGGGCCGCATCTGCGGGCCGGTCTGGATGCCCAGGTCGTCGTTTACCTGGACGATTTGGATGTAATCGCCCACCGCGTCCAGGTACAGTTCCGTGTCGCGCAACTGCTGCTCCAACAGCCGATCGAGCAGCGTCTCAGCGAACGCACGGCTGCCAGCCAGGTCCATCAGAAAGTTGGCCTGGCCGCGCAGCCACTGCCCGCCTTCGAGAAAAGTCCCAGCAGCCCATTCCCCGATGATGGCATAGTCGGTCTCGGTGCAGAGCCGCCTAGCCACGGCCTGGAGGTAGGTCAGGTACTCATCTGACGGTGGTGGTGGCCACGGATAGTGATCGAGATCAGCGACGGAGGTAGCCTCGCTCATCGGCCAGGTGATCGGGTCGAAATAGTAGCCCCCTGCCGGGCGGTGCCAGGAGCGGTTGCAAGCGTATTCGCCAGCCTGCCCATCCGGCTCAATCGGGAAATCGGCGCGTATCTTGGCCGGCGTGCCGTCTGGCAAGATGTAACCGCGCCATTGCGCCTCCACATCGTAGAGGAACACTGCATCACAACCTAACCGCTGCCGGATGGGTTCCTCCACATAGGCCAGTTGCAGAAGGGGATCGAAAACGTAGACGTCGCCTCCGGTGACGCCCAGGTATTCTTTGAGCCGGGCGTAGGCCAGGGCCATGATCGTCGAAGAGCGCATGCCGCCCAGGTCTATCGGGACCCGGTCAGGCTCTCGATGGCGGATAGATGCCACTACGCGCTCGCGGTGGTTCAACTTGGCGCTGTCCCATAGAGTTTAACTCGCATGGACAGGGTGTTGCCGCTGAAGGCGGTCTCGACTTCTCGGCCGGGTAGCCGTACCCTCACGGGCGTACCGGCTTCGATGCCCGACAGTGTGACAGTAGCCGACTGCCCTTGCGCATCCACGACGAGTTCGGCGCTGGCGTTGCCGTACCAGGTTGGAAGGTTCCGAAATGCTACGCGCGCTCCCGGTGCCAGCCACTCGGAAGGCACACCCGCAAAGAGCAGCAATCCACCCTGCCACTCTTCGACCAGGATGGCCCGTTGCAGTAGCCACATCTCGGCCTGCGACCAGCCGTGGGGCGTGATGCTTTCGAACTTGTGACAGCCGCGCAGTTGGTTGATCAGCGTGACGCCGTGAGTCGCGTTCTCGGTCCCTACACCCTGCCCGCCTTCGCGCCAGCCGTACAACCCCGGCAGGTCCTGGTGCTGCAGGCGGTACTGGACCACCCGCCAGGCGCGCTCGTGCTGGCCCAACAAGAGTGCATTGTGCGCCTGGGCGAACTCAAAGTAGAGCCAATACGGTTCCGCACGATAATCGTCGGCGTCGCCGCGGTACTTGAGCCACCAGGCGTCGAAACCCGCTTCGATCTGCTCTGGCGACGTTTCCCAGGCCCGCGTGGGCCACAGCAAACTGTTCACCGTACGCTCCCACTCGAAATACTCCGGGGTACGGGCGATGAATGCCTCCAGTGCGGTTTTGAGTTCTGCGGCCTCTGTCTCGTAAGCCTCCGCATCACGCGCCAGACCCAACTCGCGAGCGGCATAAGCGGCTTCTCGTAGGCCACACAGCGCCCAGTGATTGACCCAACTGATCGCGACGTGATGGTCCATCGTGCCCATGATGACGCCATCCTGGGCCGGCATGCAGATGACGCCGGCAGCACGTTCGGCGTGGGTGAAAGCCAGTACGGGCGTATCGCCTACAATCTGAATGGGCTTGTCTGCGCGGCGCATACGGAACAACCACTCGCACTTGCGCCGAATGGCCGGGTAAGCCCGCTCCAACCAGGTTTTGTCGCGCGTGATGCGGTAGTGCTGCACCAAGGCCCAGAGCCCCTCGCCAGGGGCGTCGCCTTCGGCTCCGAAACCACCGAAGAAGTCGTTGCGGGCACAGTACTCGGTCGCCGCCTGGGCCACGTCGTGGAAGCCGGCCAGATCGAAACAGCGGATGATGTAGACGCTGTCGCGCAGCCAGGGGAGTGGGTAAGAGAGCGTGGCGATGCGTGCCTGGTCGCCCACGGTGGCCGTGAGCATGTGCTGCAAACCCGCAAAGAAGGCGTTGCGGAAGTTCCCATCCGGTACCTGGAGGCCAATGTGAGACAGCCGCTCCTGCCAATGTGAAAGATGGATTTCGGCACGGGTCAGGTACTGAGCCGGGCGCAGGGTGGCCGTGCCAGGCAAGTCATTCTGCATGTTGCCATGGGTCTGCTGGGGGCAGTCCAGAACCACCTGCCACGTGTCGCCAGAGCAGAGATGCACGTCAAAACGGGCCAGGCCGAAGCACCAGCCGTCGGGATCGCTTGCCGTCTGGTCTGTTGGCACCTGCCCCACTTGTGCCAGGGGAGAGGGATCGCCCACGCCGCAGCCGATGGCGCCCGGCGACCGGTCAACGCCTAGCAGGGGCAGGTTCCGCTCGGCCAGCCAGAAACTCTGCCCGTCGGAGCCCACGGCCAGGTCACGGACAGGGCCACCGGCCGGACCCAGCGAGCGCAAAGCAACGAACACCTGCACGTGGATCGTCTGCACGCGCATGTTGGTGAGTTGCAACTGGCCACAGACCGCCTCCGAACGCTCGGCCGCTGTGCCATCCTGGAACAGGCTGTGGCGAATGTTGAGCCCATCCACTTGTGTCTCGCAGTGGATCAATGGCAGGTAGCCGCCCTCGTAATACCACTTTAGGGATTCCAGGGGTACGACCTCGCTGGCGAAGAATGTGCCATCGTCTGGAAAGCGCAGCCACCACGTCACGCCGAACGTCTTCATGCCGGGTGAAAAGGCGTTACCCGGCTCGACCGTCGTCTTGGTCGCTTCGGGAGCGCCCGGCTCACCCAGGAAGGCCCGCACGTCGGAACGGGGAGCAATCCATTCTGGATGTTCGGCTAACTTTTGGAGCGTATCGAAAGAGGCCATAGTGTGACCCTCCGTCTACAGTATCGGTCTTCTCAGGTGTGGCGAGTGTAGAAATCTATCGTTCTGCGGACCAGCTCGGAAATCTTGCCCTCCCCAAAACCCGCCACAACGGTCTTGACTGTATCATTCAGTGGGGTGACCCACCTGGGCTCTATCTCGTCATAGCCTATGGCTGCCCCGACGATGCTGCCGGCGGTGGCGCTGTTGCAGTCGGTATCCGTACCGCACATCACGGCCGTCGTAATGGTCTTGGTGAAATCGAGTTGGCCCTCCAGTAGCGCCAGGGTAACAAAAGACAAGTTGTTAATCGTGGCCGCAAAATACCAATGTCCGTACTTGGCGTAAATCCTATCGCACACGGGGATCCAGGCCGGTTCCTCGGAATACCACTTGACGACGTCCTTCACGGCGTGCGCCAGGCGGGAGTTCTTGGGAATGACAGAGAGCCCCCCCTGCAAGATGGTGTCCACCGCAGGATTCTGGCTGAGAGCGGCGCTAAGACAACCTGCGACGAACATACCCCCGTATATCCCGTTCTTGACGAGACTCAGGGCGCTTTGTCGGCAAGCGTACATGGCCCCCTCTCGGGGAGCGCCGGGAGTGATATAGCCCCAGAAATCTGCCTTCAAGTATCCGTCCATGCACTCGCGCCAGGGGTTGATCTTGAGTGCAATCTCGTCAACCTGTTCTTCCTTGCTTCTATCATCCGTCATGTTGACCAGGTGATAATAGGCCTGGTTGTCGGCCACCCACAGCCATTTGTAGGGCACATTCTCCAGCAAGTTCATACCCACGTCGAGCCTGGTAAAATCCAGGCCCTTCTGTTCAGCCAGCAGCACAGACATCACCGTGTAGTGGATGTCATCGTCTGACTGAACATACCTGACGTTGCCTTTGGTGGATGGGATACAATCCTGACGCAGGGTGATGTCCAGTTTTTCGGAACGGGCGGGTACCCAGTCGTTCAAGGGATAGGCATCCACACTCTCCAGGTATGCTTTAACCTTGAGCCGGTCGAACCCCATTTCCAGCGGCTTGCCTAATAGCACAGCGGCGCATCTTCCATACCAGGCCCCTTTTATCCTTTCGGCGTATTCGTCCATATCCAGGGGTACCAGGGGCGGCAGGTCGCCTGCTGCTCTGATTGTCCCTTCGTAGTCTTCAGGCTCTGTATATGGAAAATCAGGCCGAATCCCTTTCTCCCGCACCTTCCACAGATCCCAGTACGCCCTTTCCCACTCCGCTTCAGGCATGGGGTCTTCCTGATCTGGATTCGGCGCCGGATGGCCTTCGACCGGATAGCCCTCTTCTCGAAGTTGGAAATGCTCGTCCTTGTACAACGTCCTCCAGTTTGCATATCCTGGCATCGCAGTTCCCTCCTCGGGTGTACTCATCCACCTCATCCGCGTCGTCCGACGGATGAAGATAAGGCGGGGGCCGGCTCAGAGCTAGCCCCCGCTAGGTGTTCACCCTGACCGACCAGATTCAGTGTCAGCCAAGTTTCCAGGGGTGCTCTTACCCCGTCGGGGTATTTTACACCCGATCGCCCCACACCGGTATCACTGGCTGTAGAGCTGGGTCAGCACGTCGCTCATCTCGGCCTGCGCATCCGCGCCGCCTGAGTTCAGCCAATCCTGCGCGAACTGGTCGAAGCGCGCAGAGGCCTCTTCATCCGAAGCAGCCTGGACGATCTCCAGGAAAGCGAGGTTGATCAGATCGTTGCTGGTGGCCTGGAAACCATTCCACTTGGGGCTGGCGGTCAGCAGTCCGTAGGTTTGAATCTGGTACTGGCCCTGATTCTCCCACATCTGATCGAACCAGTCCTTGTAGGCCTGATCCTTGCCGTAGAGGAGCGCCCAGTTCTGCCACTCCTGCGGCTGCCAACTGACGATGCAAGCGGCCAGCGGGTGAGCGCCTGTGTCGCCGGCCTCGGTGGGGAAGCCATCCTTGGTGCGCTGCGGCAACATCACAATCTCGCCGTTGACCACTTCGTGGTCGCGGCCTTCGACGCCCACCGTGGTCAGCTTGTAGCCTTCCTCGCTGATGAGGTAGTTGATCACGCGCGCGGCCGCGACCGGGTTGTTGCCCTCCATGCCGCCGAGTTGCGACGTGCCCCAGAACATCTCCTCGGACGTGTAGCCCCGGGAGCCAGCGCCGGCATCCAATGCCGGGAGCATCCACTCCTGGAACGATTCGTTGACCAGGGCCATGTCATTCTGGATGCGGCCGGTGTGCCCACCGCCGTTGAAGATTAACGAGCAGGCGCTGCCTGAAACGTACGCGGCACGAGTCTGGTCGCCATCCATTTCCCACACTCCGGGGTCAACCAGGCCCTCGGCCACCATCTTGCGGAACAGCAGCAACCCCTGCTTCACGCCTGGCTGGATGGCCCAGTACTCGTAGCCGTCGCCCATCTTCACCCAACCACGCATAGGGGCGCCGTAGGCGCCGACGAAGGCGTTGATGGCCGGCCCGACTCCTCCGGAGCCGCCAAACACTGCTCCTGTTCCATCCCCGTTTTCCTGGCAGGTCCTCAAGTATTCAAAGTACTGGTCGAAAGTGTCCGGCGGCTGCATGCCGTACTTGTCCAGCAGGTCCTTGCGCACGTGGAACAGCCCCATGTTGGGATAGTACCCATCGCCCCAGCCAACAGGCTGGAAGTAGATCTTGCCGTCTACCTTGACCTCGGCGAGGGCGGAGTTGGTCTCGTACTCAGCCAGCACGTTGGGTGCTGCCTCAGCGACCTCTCCCTCGAAAGGCGCGATGACCCCATCGGCCGCCCACTGTTCGAGCGTGCCGCGCTGGTCGGGGCCGATGATGCCGATGATGTCCGGCACCTCGCCGCTTGCTGCGCCCGCGTTGACCTGGTCCACGAAAGCACCCCAGTCTACGTTGACTATCTCGATGTCGGTGTTGGTAGCCTGCTCGACCGCCTGCAGAATCGGGTCATAGTTCCAGTCGGCTACGGTTTCCGCGCCGCAAGGGGACCAGATGGCCACTTTGTCCGACTCGACCACCGGTTTGGGTGTCGCCGTCACGACAACGGTTTCGGGCGTGCCCGCCACGATCCTGGTTACCTCAACCTCGACTGGCTCGGCGGTGGGTGTCGCCTTAGGCCCGCAACCCGCCAACACCAGCCCGACAAACACAACAATCGCCATTACCTTCCTGAGCGTGCTCATTTGTCTTTCCTCCTTCAATTGTGACTCACTGGTCAGTATGCTAACGCACATCTCAATCCCTGATCTGACTCTCTTGCCTGTCTATCTGATCTCCTCCTTTCTCCCCGTTCCTGCATGTGCCCACGGCCGACTTGCCGGGCCGGTTCCTGCGGGGCTAGCCCTTGAGCGAACCGATCATGATACCCTTCACGACGTATCGCTGAAGGAACGGGTACACGAGCAACACCGGTATGATCAGAACGGCTGCCACAGCCGAAACGAACGATTGGGGTATGATCCGTACGCCGAGCCCCAACCCGACCATCACAGTGCGGCTGGCCACGATGCGGTTCAGCATCACGGTGGCGGGTTGCCATTCAGGCGGGACCAAAATGCTCGGCCAGAAAAAGTCGTTCCAGTGTCCCGTGCCGATCAACAAGGCCAGGGTAGCGATCAGCGGCTGCGAGGTCGGCCACACAATGCGCCAGAAAATGCTTAACTGCCCGGCGCCATCCACGACAGCAGCCTCGATCACTTCTTGTGGATAGTCCATAAAGTAGGCTCGCGCCATGAACATGGTGAACGAGCCTACCAGGCCAGGAATGATCATCACCCAGAAGGTTTGCAGTAGCCCCACTGCCCGAATCGTCAGGTAATAGGGGATCAGCCCGCCATAGATCCACATCGGAACGATGAACAACAGGTTGAGGAAACGGCGGAACTTGAGACCACGACGAGACAGGGCATAGCCGGTCATCGCTGTCGCCACGACGCTCAGAGCAGTGCCGAGCACAGTTCTCAGAACAGAGTTCCCGAACGCGCGAGCAAGTTGAGGGTTCTTGAGAACCTCGCCAAAGTAGTACAAGGTGAACCCGGCCGGCAAGAGGTGGACACGCCGTTTGACAAACTCACTGTAGGGCATGACGGCCAGGAACAAGGTATAGAAGAACGGGTAAAACGCGATGCCGAAAACCACAATCAGGATCAGGTAAATCACCACCTGCCAGAACGAAAACTTGCGTACCCAAGACTTGGTCCGTCGGCTAGTCACGTTCACCTCCCCGGTTCACAATAGCCCTTCCTGACCAAAGCGCTTCATCAACTGATTCGTGAACATCACCAGCCCAAAAGCGATGATACCCTGGGCGAGACCCACAGCGGTGGCCAGGCTATATTGAGTTTGGCCCAACCCCAGGCGATACGTGAGCGTTTCGATGATGTCGGCTGTCGAGTACACCGACACGTTGTACATAACCCAGATCTGCTCGAAACTTCCGCGGACAAGCCAGCCCGTCAGAATGATCAGCAAGGTAATCATGGTTGACCTGATGCCTGGAAGTGTGATGTGCCAGGCCTGCTGCCAGCGGTTGGCCCCGTCTACCATCGCCGCCTCGTAGAGTGCCGGATCAATGGCCGCGATGGCCGCCAGGTACAACACCGCAAAATAGCCACAGAACTTCCAGGTATCCTGGAGCACCACGACCCAACGAAAAACCTGGGGGTCGCTGAGAAAGCGCACCTCCCGCATGCCGAAAACGTTGACCAGGACTTCGTTGACCACACCCGAAGTGCCGAGCAGGTTTTTGAACATGCTACCGACGATGACCCACGAGATAAAGTAGGGCAAAATCGTGGCGGTCTGTACTACGCTCTTGAACCATCTGAGGCGCACTTCGTTCAGCAGCAAGGCCAGGATGATGGCGGCCGGAAACCCGAAGAGCGTCTGGAGGCCCTTGATCACAACCGTGTTGCGCACCGCCGGCCAGAACATAGGATACTGAAAGGCCTTCCTGAACCATTCCAACCCAACCCATTGGCTGTGCAGAATGCCACGGACCGGCGAGTAATCAATGAAGGCGATGGCAATGCCAAACATAGGCCCATAACTGAATATGATCAGGGCAATCACGCCAGGTAGAGTCATCGCATATATTGGCCAGTGCTTTTTCAGGTCCTCACGCCAGGTGGTCTTGGCCTCCGAAGCGGCAAGCCGTACCCCTGGCACACGAGCAAGCTCTTGGGCCATATCTCACTCCTTGATAGAGGTCCAGCATCTTTATTATACGAGAAACTCTGGCTGCGAGGCTGACCTTTTATGGGAAGGGTATTGACTTTTTTTGCGACGTTGCGCAGAATTGGGCAATCGGTTTATCTTGGGCCGGAGGTTGGTTAGCGTTTGAGGATGCCTTACGAGGAGGTGATGACAGATTCAGCAAGCAAGATGTTCCCATCTGGAACGCGTGCGCCGGGCATATTCCCCTGGCGTACAACCCACACGATGTTTGAAGAGGCGTGAGAAATAACCTGGACTATATCCCAGCGCCACACACACATCCATGACGGACATTGACGTGTGAGCGAGGTACTCTTTAGCACGTTCGATGCGCAGGTCAATCAGAAAATCGCTAGGGTTGCGGCCCGTCTGTGCAGTGAACAGGGTACAAAAATGGGATGGGCTCAGGGCGACCGCCCGTGCGACGCCGGCAACGGTGATCGAGTTTTCCAGGTTCTTCTCCATAACGTCAATCGCCTGCCGGACTGTTTCCTTTCGCCGTGGGGAGCGCTGATTGGCTGTTTCACGCGCTGCGTTCAACTCGCGCTCCAGGTACAGGTTGCGATGTGCCAGACTGGCAATCACGTTTGCAATCATCTCCAAGAGCTCGGCGGCCCCTTCCAGTTGCTCCCGCGTCATGCGGGGTGAGCGCTCAATCGCAGCCAGGTACTCGGACCAGGGAATGCCATGTTCCTCCGCGAAATACTGATGCCACGCCCAGTCAATCTCTCCCTCCAAGATGACCGGGTGTGTCGTCATTTCACCGAGAGTCTGATCTTCCACCCTGATAGGCGCTACAGCAGTTGCCACAGTGTCGTGAAAACTCAAGCGAATGTAGGGCCTTGAGGTGTCCCCGGAACGAGTCCCGGAGACCGCAGAACCGGCCCGTTCCCAGATGTCCCACCCCATTGTCTCGCCCACCAGGAACCAAAGTTCTGGCTCTCCCTCATAGTTCTTGCGAATCCTCTGCCACAGCCGCTTCTGACGGTCCTGGTCCAGATAGTATTCCATGAAAGGGAACCGTATCCTCAGCCCCGTCAATCGGACCAGGCTTTCGGACATGTCGAAGATAGTACGTGGGAAAATCAAGTGGAAGATGTAGGGTAGCGGGGGATCGGGCAGGCACGCGGGATTCCAACGCGACAGATCCCGATGATAGACGGCCAGCCGCCCCAACGAGGTAAACTGCGCCAGCCCACCAGGACGCCCGATCACGCGCACAGCCGGTGCGGTGACTGCGCTAAAGGTCAGCGCATAGGTCTCATAGGGGCGGCGGCCGTACCGCGTGTCATCCAAGGTATAGGGCGGTGCGATTTCAAGGTTCTCGACACGATGCCACGTTTCACCGTCCTCGGCGCGAGTCTCAGCATGCAGAGAGGTCCACCAGCCTCCATCCCGGTAGGGAAATCCCATGGTCACTTCAATACAGTTGAAGGTGACTGGCTGCGGGAATTCGATGGCGTACCAATCCGGACCTGCCGCTTGATTCTGACCGTCATAAGTATCGTGAGTCCTGCTTTGGGCGAACTCTGCCAAGGGTCGCCCATCCAGCCGATGGGCTGTCTCATTCAGCAAAACGCGAGGGTCTCGCGCACAACAGCCAATCGAGTTCGGCACCGACACGGTGATCTCCACGTTGGGCCGCAGTGCCAGGTTCTCTTCGTCCTGGCAGGGAGAGTCTGTGTACCTGTCCATTGCCGTATCTCTCCTGGTAGAAAGAGGAACACGCGGAGCAGCAGTTCCACCATCAATAACATTGTCACTATATCATGCCATGGCGACGAGTGCAAGTTCGAAGCCACAGATGGCATCTGCTCGGCCGAGCAGTGGCTGATCGCTGGCTGGACGCGCCTGGCGGCGCTGGAAGCGAAAGCCGACCGCAGCAGTGCATCGTGAGGGCTGTCGTTTGCCCGGCACCACGAAGGCGGTATTGCGGGCTTCTGCGATCCCCTGGACGTCTAAGCGCGCGCATATCTCCGCAGGAACTCGATCGTTTCCCGCGCGGCTGTGTCAGGATCGGGCAGCGGGAGCAGTTCGGCCGAGACGTAGCCCTGGTACCCCATCTCCTCGAGCGTCGCGAAGATGCGGTCGAAATCCAGGTGCCCGCTGCCGGGGTAGCGGCGATTGGAGTCGGCGACGTGCACGTGCCACAGCCGCTCCCCTGCCAGGCGCAGCCCCTCCTCAATCGAGGCGTCCTCGATGTTCATGTGGAACAGGTCCAGCATCAGGCCCAGGTTCTCGCATCCCAGTTCCTCGACCACCCGCACGCCGTCGGCGGCGCTCAAGATAAAGTCGGTCTCGTAGCGGTTGATCGGCTCCAGGGTGATCCTGACCCCTTGCCCGGCGGCGTAGGCCACGACCTCGCGCAGCCGCTCCACCGCCACGGCCCAGACGTTGGGCACGCTTCCCAGGAATTTCAGTTGGCCGCGCAGCCGCCCCACGTTGACCATCGCCCCCAGGTAGGCAGCCAGGTCAATCACCGTCCGGGTACGCTCGACGGCGCGGCGGTACAGGTCTTCGTCGGCGGTGACCAGGCACAGCCCATCCGCCCCGTAGAGTTCCCCCGTCACAATCTGCGGCACCTCCAACCCTGCCGCTGTCAGGGTGCTCTTGACCGCCGGCCAGTCCAGCCAGGCCGGGTCGCGCACCATCAGTTCGATGCCGTCGTAGCCCAATTGGGCCGCTTTGGCCGCCTTTTCCTCGAACGTGCCGCTCAACAGGGCCAACGGCCCGTAGGCCACGTCCGGCCCGCACATCACCAAGCCAGATTTCATGGAATGCTCCTTTCAATCCACAGAGCCTACCCTCCCGCAGGTTGTTACGTGCGATGTTAATGGCCCTGAAACTAACCCAACCTGCGGGAGGGTGAGTTCTCGCAGGGCCAGGTGCGGGCTGGAGAGGATCGGTACCCGCCGCTCGGCCTGCGGGAGCACGTCCAGCACGCGCGCCATGGAGACCTGGGCCAGCACGACCACGTCCGCCCGTTGGGCCATCTCCAGCGTGGCCTGCCTGACCAGGACGTCGTGTGTCGCGCCGTCGCCACTCAGGAGCGCCGACAGTGCGCCCTCCACCAGCACCAGTTCGGTTTCGATCTTCTTGCCAGACCCATGGGCCTGCGCCTCCAACAGGCGGCGCGTCGGCTCCAGGGTGGTTGCGTTGGTGGCGACCACGCCGATCCGGGTGCCTGTGCTCACCGCCTCGGCGATCATGGCCTCGTCAATCTTGACCACCGGGATGCGGGCCTGGGGGCGGACGTCGTCCACGCAGGGGGAGATAGTCGAGCAGGTGACGAGTACCGCGCTCGCCCCGATCTGCTCGGCCATGGCGACGTGGGTTTGCAACCGCGCCGCGTCCTCGGGGGCCAGGTGGCCACGCTGGCGCACCCGCTCCAGGAGCGGCTCGTCGAGGATGTGCTTGAGCGGCACACCCGGCAGCAGTTCGCCGCACAGGCGGGTGAATACGTCAATCAGCGGTGTGACGGTGTGGATCAGTGCCAGCATAGATTCCTCGCTGCGCTCGGAATGACAGTGTTTCCTGTCATTCCGAACGAAGTGAGGAATCTCGGAATGACAGTTTCATCGCAACCGCCCGTTTCGCGGCGTTGACGACGTGCTCGACCGACATGCCGTAGCGGTCGAGAATGGCGTCGTAGGGACCAGTCTCGGCAAAGCAATCGGGCAGGCCCACCCGCTTGACCGGGACGGGGCACTCGCTGGCGACGGTCTCGGCCACTGCGCCGCCCAGGCCACCGACGATGCTGTGCTCTTCGGCGGTGACGATGGCGCCCGTCTCACGCGCCGCCGCCAGGATGGCGTCTGCGTCGAGCGGCTTGATCGTGTGCATCTCCAACACGCGGGCGTCGAACCCCTCTTTCGCCAACGCCTCGGTCGCCTCCAGGCAGCGGCTTACCATCAGCCCGCAGCAGACAAGTGTCACGTCGTCGCCCGCGCGCAGGGTGACCGCCTTGCCGATTTGGGGCGCATAGGAGCGGCCGGTGCCGCTCCCGGCATCGTCGAACAGCACCGGCACCTCATTGCGGTTCAGGCGGAAAAAGACCGGGCCTGGCCACTCTGCCACCTGTGGCAGCAGCCTGGCCACCCCCAGCGGGTCGCTGGGGACGACCACTGTCATGTGGGGCAGGCTGCGCATGGTGGCGACGTCGGTGATGGAGTGGTGGGTGGGACCGTCGAAGGAGTCCGACAGCCCGCCGTACGCGCCCATCAGTTTGACGTTGGCCCGTCCGTAGCATAGGTGCGTGCGCACCATCTCCAGCGCGCGGGTGGCGAACAGGAAGGCGAAGGTGTTGGCGAAGGGAATCTTGCCAGAGCAAGCCAGCCCCACCGCCACGTCCACCAGGCACTGCTCGGCAATCCCCACGTTGTAGAAGCGGTCGGGAAAGGCCTCCTGAAACATATAACTGAAATCTGAGTTCGAGACGTCGGCGCTGAGCACGACCACGTCGGGGTTGGCCTGGCCCAGGCGGACCAGCGCTTCGCCGTAGGCCTTGCGCATCGAGACTAATTCTGCCATCGCCTCAACCCCTCCTCCAGTTCGGCCAGCGCCCGTTCGTACTGCTCCTGGTTCGGGGCCATCCCGTGCCAGCGGTGGTCGTACTCCATAAACGAGACCCCCTTGCCCTTGGTGGTGCGGGCGACGATGACGCTGGGCCGGGCGTGCACCTCGCCGGCGCGGTCGAGCGCGTCCAGCACCTCGCCCACGTTGTGGCCGTCAATCTCCTGCACGTGCCAGTTGAACGCCTCCCACTTGGCCGCAATCGGCTCGGTGGGCATGACGTCGGCGGTGGCGCCGGTCTGCTGGATGCCGTTATAGTCCAGGATGGCGGTGAGGTTGCCCAGGCGGTATTTGGCCGCCGTCATGACCCCCTCCCAGACCACGCCGGCGTTGATCTCGCCGTCGCCCAGGACCACGTAGACGCGGGCGGCCGAGGCCCGTGCCGAGGGCGCTGAGCCTTGCGAAGGTTTCAAACCTTCGCAAGGCTTAGGCATTCCCTTCAACGCCAGCGCCATCCCCACCCCGACCGCGATACCGTGGCCCAGGGGGCCCGCACAGATCTCGATGCCCGGCAATTTCAGCCGGTCGGGGTGCCCCTGCAAGCGGCTGTCCAATCGGCGAAAGGTCATCAACTCCTCGACGGGGAAAAAGCCCCGGTGGGCCAGGCAAGTGTACAGCATGGCACAGGCATGGCCCTTGGAAAAGAGCAGCCGGTCGCGCGCGGGCCAATCAGGGTCCGCCGGGTCAACCCGCAGGTGGTGGAAGTAGAGCGCAGCCAGGATTTCGGCGCACGAAAAGGCCCCGCCGATGTGGCCCGACTGTACACTGTGGACCATCTTCAACACCTGGATGCGGAACGCCTGAGCCCTGGCCGACAGATCGCGGATCAGCGCTTCTGAGTGATAATGCATGTACGGTGCTACCTCCGTGGTCCGTGTTTCGTGGTGCGTGTTGCGTCTTCCGTGTTCCGTGCCCCACGCACTACGCAACACGCAACACGTTTCACGTTTCACGTTTCACGTTTCACGTTTCACGTCCCCACATTCCTGATGTTCCCCAAATCCCCCGTTTTCGCCGCCTGGAGCACCGGCCTCATGTATTCGTCCACCATCTCGGCAGTCAGCGGCACCGGCATGTTTTCCAACTTCATCTTGAGTTGGGGGTCCCTGGCCGCGGTCAGGGCGCGCTCAATGTGGGTATCGCTAAAGCCCGGCACTTGCTCCAGCGTGGTTGGGAAACCGATGCGCTTCTCGAAAGCGACCATCGCTTCGGCCACGGCCAGCCCCAGCGCGCGCCCGCTCAAACAGTCCACGTTCTCTTTCGTGTACCCTGCTTCCTCGAATATGTGGCCGACCAATCTGAGCGGTTTTTCGATGGCCGGGGCAAAGAAGACGGTGTAATATGGGTTCATGATCGCGCAGGCCCGTCCGTGGCTGAGGATGTCCACCAGCGAAAAACTGGTCAGGTGGCCGCCGTTGGTCCCGCCCAGCATGATGGCGTAGCCCCCCAGGTCGGTCGCCAGTCCCAGCGCCTCCCGTCCCTCGGTGTCTCGCGGATGGTCCATCACCCGCGGCAGGTATTCCACCACCAGCCCGATGCTCTGGCGGGCCACTTGCTCCATCTTCCCATAGTACGGTTTGCCGGCCGCGCCGTACAGCACCTCCAGCGCGTGGGCGATGCCATCCAGCGCCCCGTCGGCGGTCAACGAGGCCGGCGCTCCGAGCGTCACCGCGTAGTCGAAAACCGGCTGGAACGGGACGATGGCCTCGTCCACGATCAGTTTCTTCTGCCCGGTGGCCACGTTGGTGATGTTGGAGTACTTGGTCAGGTGAGCGCCAGAACTGGCCGCCGTCTGGATCGCCACGTGCGGCGTCAACTTGTCAGGCTCGCAGCCCCCGTCCCGGGGGAGTGGCTCGCAGCCCCCGTCCCGGGGGCGTCCCCTGTTCTTCCCGCTGCCGGTGAGGGCGCGCGTGACCAGCCCGGTGCCAAAGTAATCCTCGACGTCACCGCCCAGCGTGCGCAGCACCTCGGCCGCCTTGGTCGCATCAATGGTGCTCCCTCCGCCGAAACTGACGAGCACCTGTGGCTCGAGTTCCGCCAACCCGGCGGTGATGCGGGCCAGGTCTTCGCGGGGGGCGTTGGGCCGCGCCCCGGCGATCTCCCCCACCAGCATCAGCCCGGCGGCCGCCAGCGATTCCTGGATCGTCTGCACGAATGCGCCGGAGCCCGGAAAGGCGTCGCGCACCAGGACTGCCCGTTTCCCCAGCGTCGCCGCCGCTGCTCCTACGCGGGGCAACACCCCCATCCCGTAGAGATACCGCTCTCCCTTGAACTCATACAGCAATGCCCGCGCCCGCTCAAAACTCGCCATCTTTCATGTTCTCCTTGATAATCGGATCGGACAACGTCAAGGCTCCCACCGGGCAGACCTCGACGCACAAGGGGCCTTCCGCTCGCCCGTCGCACAAGTCGCACTTGAGATAGCGGTCCTGGGCCTCGTGGTAGAAGATGGCTTGGTATGGACAGGCCTCGGCGCAAGCGCCGCATTGGATGCAATCCTCTTCGACGAGCACCGCCACCCCCCGGCCATCGCGCCGCATCGCTCCGCTTGGACAGGCCGGGATGCAGGCGGGCGCATCGCATTGCTGGCAGATGGTGATCTTGAACGTATAGCGGGCCATGTCCTTGTCCACCACCAGGCGGGCCAGGCTCGGGCCGCATTTCCCTTCGTGGTAGAGCGAACAGGCCAGGGTGCAGGCCTGGCAATCGCGGCAGAGGTCAGCCTCTGCGTGGATTCTCCTGGGTTCGGCCATCAGCCCCTCCCCTGGCCCTGCTGCGTGAGCACCTCTTCCTGGACCTGCCGGGCGTGCTCCAGGTGTTCCTGCATGGCGAGGCGTGCCCCTTCTGCGTCTTTGGCAATTCCGTTCTTTCACCTCGCCCAGGAACCTGGCCCCCTGCACGCCGTCCAGGGTACGATGGTCTACCGTCAGCGACAGGCTCATCATCGGGCGCAGGGCGACCACATCGTCCGGCAGCCAGATTGGTCATACCTCATACCGAAATTGTACCATGCCGACCGTCTCTGTCAACAGGTAAATCAGTGCAAACCAATCGTTGACAAACCGGGGTGATCGAAGTATGATCCCGGCACGCAGTATACCCAGGACTATGGGAAAGTGGCGCGGTCGTCCAGAAAGGATCGTACAGTGAACAAGCCGTGTTCAACCACGCCAGCCTATCCGCTCAGCGTCAGCGCCAACCAGAGGTACCTGGTGGACCAGCACGGCCTGCCGTGCCTGATCCACGGCGACACGGCCTGGTCGCTCATCTCGGCCTTGACCCGCGAGGAGGTCGAGCAATACCTGGAGAACCGGCAGCGCAAGGGGTTCAACGCGATCATCGTGAACCTGATCGAGCACAAGTTCAACGGCCCGCTGAACCGCTACGGCGAGGGCCCCTTCACCACGCCCGGCGACCTCACGGCCCCCAACGAAAAGTACTTTGCCTTCGCCGACTGGTGCATCGAGAAGGCGGCCGAGCACGGCATCCAGGCCTTCCTCGCGCCGCTCTACCTGGGGTACCCGCACCCGGCCGACGACGACGGTTGGTTCCACGAGGCCCTCGCCGCCGGTCCGGCGCGCTGCCGTGAGTACGGGCGATACGTCGGCAGGCGCTACGGGCGCTTCGACAACGTCGTCTGGCTGATGGGCGGTGACCGCAACCCCGGCGAGGCGCTGGACCACGTGGAATCAATCGTCGAAGGGATCAAGGAGTACGATGGCGGTCGAGTACGACCGCTTCGTCAGGTAAGCCCGCGCCACCTGTTTACCGCCCACACCTTGCCGGAGCACTCGCCGGCGGTCGAGTACGCCCGCGGAGGCTGGCTCAACCTGAACGCCACCTACACCTACGAAATCGTCCACCGCAAGTTGCTGGCCGATTACAACCGCAGGCCGGTGAGGCCCTTCTTCTTGATCGAGTCCACCTACGAGGGGGAGCACAACGCCTCCGAGGTACAGATTCGCCGGCAGGCCTATTGGGCCATCCTGTGCGGCGGCTGCGGCCAGTTCATCGGCAACCGCCCCTTATGGCTGTTCGATTCCGGCTGGCAGGCGGCGCTGGACTGGCCTGCCTCGCAGGACATGGTCCACCTGAAGGCGTTGTTCACCTCGCGCGCCTGGTATGACCTGGTTCCTGACCAGGAGCACGCCGTCATTCTGGAGGGGTTGGGCGAGTTCAGGGGCCTGGACACCCTGGCCGCCGCCCGCACTGCCGATGGGGCCACCCTGATCGCCTACGTGCCCACCCGCCGCACTGTGACGGCTGATCTCTCCCAGGTGTCCGGCGAGAGGGCCAGAGGTTGGTGGTTTGACCCACGCACGGGCAAATCCACACCGGCGGGCGAGTTTCCCACGCGCGGCTGCCAGCGGCTGACCCCGCCGGGGGAAGGGGACTGGGTGCTGGTCCTGGACGACGCGTCCAGGGACCTGGCGGCGCCGGGTACGTGACGGTCCGTGTCCTATTCCGCGCCGCCTTTCTGGACGCCGGCGACGATGCGCTCCATGCGGCGGCCGTATTCGACGTAGGTGCGGAAGCGCTGCTCCTCGGGTGACGCGACCGACGCATCGTGGTGCACGACCGCCATGTGGGGCTCGATCGAAATCCCGCCGTCGTAGCCGCTCTGGAGCAGGTCGTTCACGATCCGCACCACGTCGCCGTCTCCTTCCCCGGGGTACGTGTACGTGATCTGCTGCGTGCCAGGGTCCCATACGCCGTCCTTGACGTGCACGTAGGCCACGTGCTCCTTCACGTGCGTGTAGAACTCCCAGGAGGACTGCTTGGGGTAGGGCCTGGGCCTGGCGCGATCATCGGTAAAGACCGGGTTCCCGGTATCAAAGACCAGTTTCAGGCCCGGCACGTGCTCGATCAGCCGCAGGGTGTGCTGCCAACTCATGCCGCCATAGTTCATGCAGTTCTCGTGGACGGGGGTGAGGCCCGCCTCGGTGAACATCCGGTGCAGGATGCGCACGCGGCGGAAACGCTCCTCCTCCATCTGGTCATCGCGGACGGGTACGTCCGTCGGCTCACGCTCGGGCAGCACGGCGTAACTCATGATGCGGATCAGGCGGGTCCCCAGCCGCTGCATGCGCGGGATGGCCCGCCCGACCTCTGCCAGCGTGACGTCGAACGGGTCGGCGATGCTCTTGCCCCAGTTGGCGATGGCCGAGCCGAAGCAGTTGACCTGTACGCCTGCGTCCTGGAGTTTGCCAACCACCTCCTCGAACGCTTCATCCGAAATGTCGTGGATGTTGGTCCCGTTCACGCTGCGCGCCTCGATGGTTTTCCAGCCCAGTGTCTTCGTCGCCCGGATCTGTCCCTCGATGTCCGGTGCGGCTAAGA
>Ga0307376_10000169_pt1 | contig 94313 bp, 121 predicted proteins | sample TR2MG_FD_202536 | JGI IMG/M metagenome (GOLD analysis project Ga0307376, IMG submission 202536) | Soil microbial communities from Risofladan, Vaasa, Finland - TR-2 | ecosystem: Environmental > Terrestrial > Soil > Coastal area > Acid sulfate soil | place: Finland: Risofladan, Vaasa | collected...
GCAGAAGATATTATGAAAATTCTCACCTGTTATTCTGCCCGTTTTTATGGAAGAAGAGGCGGTAGAAAGAAGAAAAATAAGGCTGAAAATGAGGATAACGAATCTAATGGAATTTAAAAAGGAGGATATAACATGCCAATATTTAATGTAGAGATTAGAGTGATTCGTACATATCAAGTAGAAAACATTATAGCAAAAGATGAAGATGCTGCGTCTGAGAAAGCGTTTAAAAAATACGAAAAACATCCAGAAGAATTTTTTGATGACATTCTTGATGAAGTAGAGGCGAGCGAAGTTGAAGCATAACAATATTTAGAAATAACCACCAAATAAAGGAGGACAAAGTGAATAACAAACAACAAAATACAGCACATCCACAGCCGGTGGCCCAGATGAGAATTACGATAATGGACAATGGATCTGTAAATGTAAATGGATTCCCGGCTGACCTGAGAGAGGCTATGAGCTGGTTGTTTATGGCAAAAGAAGCTGTAATAAGTTATTTTATCAATTTGGCCAAAGCTGGTGAACTCGACGAAAATAATAGAGTCATCCAAAAGAAAATTATAACTAAAGACAAAACCATTGTAGGGGCTAATGGAAGGCAATTACAATAACGTGCAATCCGATTGCACATGAAAAGAGGCAAACTATGAAATTTACTGTAAATAAAAAAGACATTATTGATGTATTATCAAAGATTCAGGGATTGACAGGCCATAAGGGGAGTCTGACAATAACAGAAACAGTTCTAATCACTGCGTCCGATACAGGAATAAGCCTAACTGCAACTGACCTTGAAACAGGGTTTGAAGGCACTTATCCTGCTGTGGTTGAAACCCCCGGAAGTATCGCAATCAACGCAAAGAAACTTTACGAAATAGTAAAGAACTTTCCGGTTGATAATATTACTATAGAGGAAACTGAAAACAACTGGATCGCAATAGGCAATGATAAGGTAGAATATAACATTGTAGGCATGTCTCCAGATGATTTCCCAGACGTACCCAAAATGAAAGAAATAAACTTTTTAAGTGTTGATTCCGGCTCCCTTAAGACAATGATTGATAGGTCGTTAATAATATGCAGTTCCGGTGATACAAGGGCTCATATTAAAGGGGTATTACTCGAGACCACATCCAATATTGCCAAGATGGTATCAACTGATGGCGCCAGGCTTTCTGTGGTTAACTGTACTATCGATAGTGGATTGCCACCCAACTTAATACCGGACATAAGTGTATTGATTCCAAAGAAAGCATTAAGTGAAGTATCAAAGTTTTTATCAAGGGAAGGAAGCGTTCAGATAGGAGTAGAATCTAACAATTTTGTAATTAAGAAAGATAGGGAAACTTTTATTGTCAGGCTATTGGAAGGCGAGTTTCCAGATTATAGGGCAATTTCCGAAGACAAGGGCGATGTAATCAGTTTTGATAAAAAACTGTTTCTTATGATGATGAAGAGAATGTCAATCATGTCTTCAGACATTTACAGAGGAGCAGTTTTTAATTTTATTGAAGACAGGCTTACTATAACCACTACCAATCCGGATATCGGTGAGTCAAAAGAAAAAATGGATATAGAATATAAAAAAGAACCCATTGAAGTTAGTTTTAACGTAAAATATTTCGCTGAAACATTACATGCGGTTGAAAGCGAAAGAGTAAATATCCAAATTATTAGTGCAGAAGGTCCATGTAAAATAGAAGGCGAAGATGATAAAAGTTTCATAAGCGTTATAATGCCAATCAACCTATGACGCTTTAGGCAAGAAAACCCACGTGTTTTAACCGTTGGTAGCTCACAACAAAATGAGATCAATCGGAGGATAAAAATGCCAAGAATGAAACCAATGACCAAAAGACATAAAGAGCAATATGAAGAATTGCTTAGAAAAGATTATGAACCATACGAAATTATGCCGGAACTAGGCATCACAGTGATGAGAAAAGTTATCGGAGACAGTGTGGAATCTATAAAAATTAATAAGCGAGGGGACACTACAAAAACCATTAGAACATTAAACTTTTAAAGATAGGATAAACATGGAAAACCTTGAAGTGTTAATAAAACCAGTGGTTATGATCGACATAAACCTACTTGATAATGCCCAATACAACCCACAGGAACAAAACAAGGCGGTATTCAACGCGCTTGTAGAAAAGATAAAGAAAGAAGGCTTTGCAGGAACGGTAAAGGTAGCCCCAAACCCTCACAAGCCAGGAAGGTATACCATAGTATCAGGCAACCACTCAACGGATGCCCTGCGACTCCTAATGGCCACGCAGGTACCATGTAATGTCTTCGAAGACTGGGATGAGGACAAACAGAAGGTCGAGAATGTTAGTTGGAATATTGTCAAGGGCAAGTTTAATCCGGAAAAGCTTGCCAAGCTGTACGATGAATTATCAAGGAAATATGGTGATGAATTAACACAGCAGATGATGAACTTAGAAGTGGACCAAAGCATTGTTAAACAGATAATGAAACAGGTTAGGCAAGGTATTCCGGAAGACATGCAAAAACAACTCGACAAGTCTAAAGACGAGATAAAAACCGTGGACCAGCTCTCTGCTATTCTTAATGAAATGTTCAATAAGTATGGAGATGATCTCAGATATGGATTTATGGTATTTGAATATGGTGGGAAATCTCACTACTGGATTAAGATGAATGATAAGCTCAAGAAAAAGATGCAGATATTTACTGATGAATGTCGGGAAACAGGCAGAAAATTATCTGAGCGAATATATGTTGCATTAGATTGCGATAAAGAGTAGTGAGAATAATAGAGAATGGTCGATAGTTTGTTGAGAATAGAATAACAGAAATTTTGCAAAAAGATAATTATAGCTAATACAATCAGGGATTTGTATATGGTTGAGAATAAGGTGAAAGAGAGAAAGAAAGGCAAGGGAAGGCGCAGTAGAGAGTTCAAACAGGCATGGCAAAAACTTCCAGAATATCCACTGTGGGATGCAGTTTATGTTAGGCTTGGAGCAGGTGAGTCAGCATTTTCTTTAGCAAAATGGTGGAAATCAAAGGGCGAGATGGAACATCTTGCGGTAAAAACCCTTGCGAAGTATTTAGGATATTATAGAGACAACGATATGCCGGTCAAAGACAAAATAGACATGGCGCCGCTTGATACCCACTATATTAACACACTTGTAAAACAATACTCGTCTGAAATAGATATCTTTAAGGAATTTGTTGTTCTAATAAATCTACAAAAAACAAGACTTGGCGTTGCTATGGAAAAAGAAGACCAAAAAAAATTCCCAATGGAAATGACTAATAAAATACATGATCAACTTCAAAGTTTATTGAGAGATCTTTTTGAATTCCAGATAAAAACTGGTAGGTTACCACAGGTCCCGCAAAAATTTGACCTCACACATTCTGTTAATAGATCTGGAGGTAACGATAGCATAGAGATAAAGAACCAAAAAGAAGAGCTGCAAAGTAAAAGAAGGGTGGCAGAGTTAGCATTGACTTTGATAAATACGGCTTCGCAGGGGAATAGACAAAAGGCGATAACGATATGAGACAGGTGACATTAAAAGTATTAAGGGGTCGCTTGACTGAAGAATTAAAAAACCTTCCTTTTGAGATTACACGAAATGGGCGGGTTGTTGGAGTGGTTATCGAAAAAGGTTTAAACCTTTCTGCCAAAACGGTCAAAGGCTGTGTACACAATACAACCGAAGCAAAAGAGAAACTAACTGCAATCATTAAGAAAAAGCAAAGCGCTGACAAACCAAAGGCACATTCGTCCACAGGCGTGGGACACTTTAATCCGTGCCCTAAACAGGGCAAGAAATAATTAGTTTTTATAATTTGGAATACGTGCAAACGGATTGCAAAAAACCTTAAGAAGGTAAAAATCGATGAATGGATACGGCCCCCACTTAATACTCGACCTAAGCAATTGCAAATCAGCAGCATTAAACAGCCTGGAGGCCTGCTTTGCGTTCTTAAACGACCTGCCCGGCATGATAGGAATGACAAAAATAACCCAGCCATACATATTCAGGTACTCAGGTGAGACACAAGAAGACAATGGTATAACTGGTGTAGTGATTATAGCCGAAAGTCATATATCAATCCACACATACCCACAGAAACGATTCGTCTTTATGGATATATTTTCGTGCAAACCATTTAACACCGAAATGGCTACAGAATATGCCATAGACTTTTTTGAAGCCGAAACGTTTGTAGTTAATACCGTGAATCGGGGGGAACAGTTTCCTTTGTAAAGATTAATTGCATTATTTCCTTGACAAATGATATTTAATCATAATATTATAATTAACAAAACAACATTTAACAGGGAGGTAAAACAATATGCATAGAAAAATAGAAGAATTGAGCGAACTAAATTTAAATAAAAACCTGGAAGAGATATATTTTTCTGAACACGAGAATTGTCATTATTCAGAAAAGTTTCATGGGAAATTTGGATATTTTGCAAATAGAGATTTATTTGGTTCAAAACTTACTGACCTACTACTGGTTAATAGCGGGGTAGTTGCTCTTGAACTGGCAATTAAGGCAGCATTTTACCCTTTGTATTTCGAAAACACTTCAAATGTTAAGATCGGCATTCCTGTACTTGCAGATCCGATGGTAAAATGGGCCGCTGAAAGAGCTGAATGTGTTGAAGAAATAAGATACCTTGATGTTGATCCGAAGACATTTTGCATTAAAGATATTCCAAGCGATCTTGATGCAGTGATTTGGGTTCATACTGGGGGTTTGATATCAGAAAAAACAGAGCAAATGTTCAAAAAATGTAGAAATGACTTTGTAATTATAATTGAAGATATTTCACTTGCATATGGTTCATCTTTCAATGGCAAGAAAGCCGGATCAACAGGTTTTGTTGCCGGTTCTCTTTTTGGCATTACACGCTTTGAAGGTGGGATTGTTGGGACACGATCAAGGGAAAATTGTGAATTTGTTAGAGCAATGATAAACCAGACATCGCCTTCTATTTATGCACGGGTAATGGACGGACACGATCCTGTAAAGTTGTCCAATAAAGGATATAATTATAGAACAAGTGAATTTACAGCAGCAGTTGCACTTGAAAAACTAAAAAATCTTGATAAAGAAATAGCTGCAAGGCGAGTAATAGCAGATGAATATGACAATGCCCTTTCCAAGATAGGCATTCAAAGTGTTGAAAAAGAACTTGGATGCGTAACCGGATTGTACAAATACATGGTCAGAACAAAGAGCGCTCACAGGCTGAACGATCTTATGGAGGCAGAAGGCTTTTCGTTTACAGGCTTGGTTCACGATAAGCTTTTAGATGAAGGAGATTATCCTGGAGCAAAAGAACTGGCCGATGGGTATGTGTGTTTGCAGTTGATTGAGGACGCTGAGAAAAGAATATCTTACATTGAAACATTTAAACGACTATGGGAAAAAATAAACCAGGGTAAGACATGATGCAATCCGATTGCACTAAAAACCTGGAGGTAGAAAAAATGAGGCGAGTAAATGTTATTGATGCAGAAAAAATGACAAGGAAACAGATGGAAGAGTTTTTAATGGAGAGAGGTTATCGAAATAGGATTTTGTTAGATAGAAAATTAGATAAAATTTTCATAATATTTACCGTTGTGATCTGTTCTGCAGTGTTGATACTGCTTGGCTTGGCATTATTATTTTAAAGGCATTAGGGGGTGATTATGTACGCTGATTATATATGGGGTATCGGATGGTTAGCTTTTGTGGTGGCTTGGGGTCGCTTTTTGTATCTTTTGTTTACTGATGTATACGAAATAGAATTGAGCAGATTATGGAAAAGAATACAGTGTTTTATAAGCATGTAAATGCCAAAGCTGTAATACAAGATGGAAGTCCCATAAATGGGATAATACCAGACACAACGAATCGCTATAGCCAAATAGCCCAAAACACCACAGACCTAAGACCATTAATAAAATCATTAAACCTGCCGGAAGGCAAAGCTCAAGATCTTATATCGCAGATAGAAACATTGCGTGGAAATGAGACAGAAATGTTTATGGATATACTCAAAGAATTAAGTGATGGTGGTGAAAGCCAAAGTCTTAATAGTATAGTTAGCGATACATACGATGAGATTCCTGTAGATATTGAAACATTTTTCAGTAACAGTAACTATCTTGGCAGGGCTGGAGCAGACCTGTATCCTAAGTTAATGGAAGACCTTCTCAGATTGTTTAATGGGAACTATACGGAAGTAATTTTAAGTGGAGCGATTGGTTATGGAAAAAGCTATTTAACACAGCTAATAATTTGTAGAATCCTGTATGAAGTCAGTTGTTTGAGAAATCCACAGTGGGCATACGGCCTTGCAGAAAACTCAACACTATTCTTTCCTAATATATCTGTGACGGAAACACAGGCAAAAAGAGTTATATTTGGAGGTATAAAGGAGGCTCTCCGTGTATCACCATACTTTCGAGACCAGTTCCCTTTCGAAATGTATTCAACGGAAATGAAATTCCCTAAAAACATATTACTTGGAGCCATAGCTATGTCAGGCGCTCTTGGTATGGATGTGTTTGCAGCGGCAATGGACGAAACGAACTTTATGGATGTAGTGGAATCGTCAAGACAGGCCAGGGGAAAAAAATACGATCAGGCTGAAATAATTTATTCGTCTCTTGCAAGACGAATGAAATCAAGATTTTTAAAAAGAGGTAAGTTGCCTGGGATGCTTGTAATGCTATCGTCTGTTAACTACCCGAATGATTTTACTGAAAGAAAAAAAGAAGAGGCAAAAGAAAACCCGCTATTATTTGTTCTTGATTATGCACTATGGGAGCCAAAACCTGCAGGAACATATATGGATGAAAAATTTTGGATAAGCATGGGGACAGAGAACCAGCCCCCAAGAGTGATTGAAGACGAAGAAGAAGCTAAAATAGAAATAGAAAGAGGTGTAGAGGTAATTGCACCACCTCTTGATTTCCTTCCTGACTTTAAAAGAGACATAGAGGGAGCGTTAAAGGACATAGCAGGCAAAAGCAAACTGCTTATTAACAGATTTATTACACAAACCGAAAAGATTTTTGAAAAGATAAACATAAACAGAAAACACCCATTTTCTCAACTACAAACAACGCTTGTAGATGGTGGTAAGTTTATTAGAGAATTGCTTGCGCATCAAATACCTGGCGCCGAAGGAAGTCCTGTATGGAGACCAATAGTAAGTCCATACACAAGACGGTTTGGGCATATTGATCTTGCTGTAACTGGAGATGCGGCAGGATTTTGCATAGGGCATCCTAATGGAGAGATTCAGGTAACAAGAAGGAACGAAAACCAGGAATTATATTCAGAGATAATGCCTATAGTTTATATAGATATTATGTTAAAAATTATACCACCGCAAGGGTCTGAAATTAATTTCGGAAATATTCGGAGTTTGTTATATGAACTACAATCTATGGGTTTTCTTTTTGAAAAAGTTACGCTTGATTCATATCAAAGTGTTGACACTATACAGATATTAAATGGACGCGGTATAAAGGCTGAAGATCTTTCAGTTGACACGTCTATGGAGCCTTACAATGAAGTTAAAAGTGCATTGTATGAAGACAGGCTTATGATGTATTGGTACGATTTTGCATTAGATGAATTAAAAAGTCTTATAGTCTCAAGAAGTGGTAGCAAGGTTAAGGTGGATCACCTGCAAGGAAAGTCGAAAGATGTTTCAGACTGTATAGCCGGAGTGGTATATAATTGCGTACAATGGATGCGGAATCCTAAGCGAGCGCCGGCACCTGGTCCAAGCCTGGGATATTTCTCAGGAGATGTTCAGGTAGAAAAGAAACCGGGAGATCTCGGAGAAGATGATTGGATAGATGGATAGCATAATTATATCTTATATCATGGACAAAATTACTTGACAATACTTGACAACAAAAGCTGTAATTGATATGTTTCTTACCAATCTGGCCGGATTTGACGCACCGTGGACATGAAAAATAAACCGGGACTATCATGGGGCATCGATGCTCCAATAAATTTATTTCGTACGTCAAAAGGGTGGATAGCAATGTGCTATACTGTTGAACCACCTGTTATTATTGAAATATTTAGTCCAAAAAATATATACCAGTTTCGTAATATGTTAGAAGAAGGAGCAATATGCAATTATGGTACATGTGAATTATGTCCATTGGTAAAAATGGAACTTGACGACTAAAGATGTAATTGTTTAGATGTCTTCTAAAATGGAAAAGGGAAAAGAGATGAAAAAGTTCACGAAATGTATAAATTGTAAAAACCTATCGTCTTTGTCTGGTATGGGATATCGGTATTGTAAAAAAGAACAGCATTTTGGACATATTCAAGATGTTCGGGTTTTACCTGCCTGGTGTCCAAAACAAAAGCATAACCAAACGCTGGAGCGGACGCCAAAAGCTGCGCCGCTCAGCTAAATCGTTATACAGCTTGAGATTATGAAACCATATTATGAAACAAAGTTAGGCCGCTTATATTGCGGAAATTGTTTGACCATTATGCCGGAACTTGGGCAGGTGGACTTAGTCATTACGAGCCCTCCCTACAATATGCGAACTCGAATTAGAAACGGTGAATATACCACCAGAGAAACATCTGAGCATTTTAGTAAAAAATATAAATATTTTGATGATGCACTTTCGATTGATGATTATTATTCATTTCACAAAAAAGCCCTATCAGAAATGCTAAAATTATCGCCTATTGTATTTTGGAATATTCAAATTGTTACTGGAAGCAAAGAAGCTATTTTTAAAATAATTGGAGATTTTAACAAAGAAATAAAAGATGTTATAGTTTGGGACAAGGGATTTGGCCAGCCAGCCATGCACGAAGGCGTTTTAAATAGAGGCAGTGAGTTAATATTAATTCTTGAACGAAACGCAACTGCCGGTCGCCAGTTTAATACAAGCTATTTTAAAAGAGGAACTATGCCAGATATTTGGTGCCTTGGGCGGGGGAGAAATCATAAAGAACACGGAGCTTGTTATACAGAAGAATTGATCATGAAAATGCTTGAAGGATGGAGTTTGCCTGGCGCCGTTACTTTAGACCCTTTCCTTGGCTCAGGTACAACCGCAGTAGCTTGTGAACGTCTAAACCGCAGATGGATAGGTATAGAAATAAGCGAAGAATACTGTGCAATAAGTGCCAAACGCATAGAGCGGGAGGCATCACAATTAAAGTTATTCGCTGTATAACCAGCGGATGCACTCGGACGTAAAACGCCGGTGATCCTAATCGTTATGTGCGAGGAACATAATGGATTACGCAACTGAAAAAGAAATGATCAATCACTGTAAAAAATATCCATGTAGTACATGCATAATAGCTCATAAATGTAGCATGTTTTATACACTATTTGGATACTTGCCAGATGCACCTAACCAGCCGCTTGACTTGACGCCCAAACAGCGGCGCAAGTCAGCTTGATGTTATATTGTTCAGACGGAGGTAAAAAATTGGAAATAGAAAAAAGAACTACGATCAAGATTGATCCGGATATTAAAAGGCGACTCAAATCACAGGCGGCATTGTCAGATTTAACATTGTTCGAAGCGTTAGAGCAGGCTTTGTACGACTGGCTGGTTAAACAGGAGAGGAATAAGAAGCATAATGAATAAATATAAGCAATATGAGTACTGCAAAGCTGTTGGCTGTCTAGGGCTCAATGGGAGCGAATGCACATCAAACGGCTGTTTTAAAACGGCCAAAGACTTCCATACTTGGTTAGACAAGAACGGATACGATATTAGGAAAAAGGAGGAGACTATGACAAAAACTGAGTTCCTGGAACGAAAATTACAGGTGATGTTACAAGCTAGGGCATTGATCATAGAAGATATCGATATCGACATCGATAGACTTGATGAAAAATTAATAACAGAAAAACAACTTCACCAGATAAAGATGATGGCCTCTTCGCAAAAGCACACCGAAGAGGAAAAAGTTAAGGTCAAAATCCTTAACCTTATCCGCAACGCTGGATTCGTTTCTATGATGTCAATCGCTGACTGGAAAGAGTTAGTGGAAGACCTTGTCGCCAACGGGGTAACGATTGATGAATAGTCAGCTACAAAAAATAGCAATCCTGTGCGTAATTAAAGCACTTCCGGATTGGATGGAAAACAGCCTGAGTCATGGCCGGCTACGAGTATTAATGTCGCGCCTTCAGAGGGAAGCTGATAAAGAACTTGCGAAACCCAATCGGTTGAGCGACACAGAGGTTAATATGCTCGCAGATAAGGTTCGTCTCTGGGCTGATAGTGTAGGGTGGGATAAAAAACCTAAACATACCTGCACTATTGTTTCATTTCTCATTTACTTGGTAGTTGATTTCATGCCTGAGAATACAAAACTGTTGGAGCTTTTGGAACAGATTTACGACTATTTTGCACGGGCTGGTCGTGATCCGGTAAGCTGTCAATGGGCAGGGACTCTTTCTGCGGAGCGTTGGTCTGAAATATTCGGAGAGACGGATGAGAAATGAATGAGGCAAACGCTTACGAGATGGTTGCAGAAATTCTACATCCATTTGATAAAAAGATTGACGTAAATGTCGGCCGAACGTTATCCGACCGCATTGCGTATGCTTTGTTAAAAGTTTACAAGGAAGGACAAAAAGGAGCTACAAACATAAAACATTGCCATAATTGTGGCAGTATGAATTTGGAAAATAATGGATCGTGTAGAGATTGCTAATGGAAATCCACAACAGAACCAAGGGAGATCAAAATGACAAGAAAAGAAAAGCTTTTAAACCAAATTGAAATCGAACGGAACCTGCAAACAGCCATGAACAAAAACATCAACAAAGCCGTTAACAAAATCAACGAGGAAATTAGGCAAATTGAAGCAGAAGAAATGCTGGAAATAGAAAAGTCAAAGAAGCCACGCGAGGAATGCACCGTAAAAATCATATATGTCAAGACCGATCTTGAGACTATGGTGGCCGACCTGATAGAAATATTGTTGATAGCTGGGGTATATAGCGATAAAGCGCCCAAGACCTCTGATAGGGCTACATGGTCAAGATACAGAGAGCAGATTGCGCGTGAAATCATTAATCTGTTGCATGTGGAGGCCGAAGATGAAGCAACCCAGAAGACTCACGAAAAACGAGAAAAAGAAAAAGTTTAAAGTAGTCTCGGCTTGGCTGAGAAATAAAGAAGAGAAGCGCCGGAAAGCCGAGGCGATGGAGATTGAAAAATTTAGGAAGGATGATACCGGTGATTGAAGAAAAAGAAGAAATAAGCCCATGCCTAACGGTTAAAACATGTGGGCTCCCCTCACTTGAGCATCAACGTAAACAAATAACCGCCAAGGCAAAAGAGCTAATGGAACAGATAAAAGAGGCTCAAAATGCTGAGAACTGGAAACTATTTGAAAAGCTTAATGATAAACTTGATATCCTAAGAAGAAAGCAAAAGAATATTCTGTACAAACTTGGATTACGAGAGTACAATGATGATGAATTTGTAGAGTATGCACCAGGCCAGTTCATAAAAGCGAGCGAGTATTTTTGGTTAATGAATGATTAAATGAGGAGATATTATGCAAGAAGTAAGCTATAAGTTCAGTATAGATGATAGGGTTAAAACTCCATTTGGGAACCCCGGAATAGTTACCATGCTTGGACTTGATGATGGAGGGAATAAGTATTATGTAAAGACGGAGCTGGATTCGCAGTGGTATAAAGAAAGGGATTTAGATGTGTCTAATGTGACACTCACTGAGGGATAGTTTTATGGATAGCACATTGGAACACATAACAAGATAAATAAAAGGAGGTGATGTTTATGTATGTGAAAAACAACCAGAATATTATAAGCTTAAGTTGAGATATAATCGCCGAAGGGCATAAATAAGAAGTAAGCCTACCGGGACAGAAAAAGTTGTTTCGGTAGGCTTTTATCAACACTTCTGATTGAAAGGATATAATATTATGTCATTCTTATCAGAGTACATGAGCCTTCAAACATTTGCAAACCACTGCAACGTGACCGAAAGAACAATAAGGACCTGGATCAGCGAAGAACCAATTTTATCAGAAAATGTAATACGGAGGAACAATTCGGTCTTTATCAATACCGGAGCCGTGGATGAATTTGAAGATAGATATCTTTTTGGTGAATAATTTACGAGGTGAAAGATGAACATATCTGCATTGAGACATAATATGAAATGGGATACAAAAATGGGAGATTTGGCAAGAAATGTTGTTACATGGTTTGGAATAAAATCAATGGCATTTGCCAGGCGGTGTTTTAAGTGGTCTTTGGGTAGATGCTCGTATTGTGGTAAAGATCCAGGCATGTCGTCTTCTGTTAGCAGAAAGGGTCTGCGTTGTTCAACCTTAGAGAGAGATTGTACGGATTGCTAAATTGCTAATAACGCGCAAGAAAGTAGCCGAAATGTTAGGCAAGAGTATAAGTACGGTCAAGCGCCTTATGCAAAATGATCCATCCTTCCCGAGACCATGGCGAAGAAAGAGAACTATTCGTTTTAGAAAAGAAGATATTGAAAAGTATCTGGAAAATAAAGTCCAGTCAGATAAATAATCTTGACTAACTATTTGTTTTAATGCAATCTGATTGCAGTGATATTACAAAATTATTTGCATCCCCAACAAGGAGTTTTGAATCATGGGAATCATCAATAATATAAAATCAGGATTAATAGGCAGAATAAAAAATCTGATAAGCAAAGGTGGTCAGGATATAGGTGGCGTAGATGGAATAAGTCAGGAAAAGCATTCGTCCGGAGACACAACCGAAATCGGCAGACATGGAGACGAAAGTGAAGGTACAGGAGCTGGTGATTTTTATTACAAAAAAATGATAGTTGAAAGAACCAGACTTGCATCGTATGTCGATTATGAATTAATGGATGCAGAGCACCCAGAACTCTCTTCGAGCCTCGATGTATATTCTGATGTGGCTGTAGCTGGTGAAGAATCAGAAGATCAGCGATTTGCAATAGACAGCGAGGACGATAAAGTTAAGGAAGTTTTACAAGATATCAACAAACGAACCAGAATAGACCAGGAGCTATGGCCATTAACCCGCGATCTTTGCAAATACGGAGATGAGTTTGAAGAAATAGTGGTAAGCAGTGCCGGACTTATTGTCCGCCTTAAATCCCTCCCACAAAACGAAATGTTCCGGAATGAAGACAAATACGGCCTATTGCTTGAGGAAAGAGCTTTCGAACAAAAAGACACCCTTACGACAAAAGTTCTTGCACAATTTGAACCATGGCAGATAGCGCACTTTAGAAATAGGACGAGCAGAAAAGGACAATATGGAAGCAGTATATTTTCACCAGCAAGAAGACTATTTAAACAACTTCAAATGATGGAAGATGGAATGATAGTTGGTCGGCTTGCAAGGTCCCACATGAGATATGTGTATAAGATAGACGTAGGAGAATTGCCACCACCAGAGGCCGAAGCTCACGTAGAAAGTGTGAAAAGACGAATAAAGAAAAAGCGCCGGCTGAATCCAATAACCGGAAAATTTGATGTCACCTCTAACCCTCTGAGCGCGGAAGAGGATATGTTTGTAGGGGTACGAACAGGAAGCCAAGCAGGAATCACGAAACTTGAAGGAGCGAGTAGGCTGGATGCGATAAAGGATGTTGAATATTTTCAAAACAAAATGTTCACGGTTGTTAAGGTGCCGAAGTCTTATCTTGGATTGGAAAAAGATGTATGTCTTGCTGGTGAAACAAAGATATCACTACTTGACGGAAGGGAAGTAGCGATTAAGGATCTCGTAGAGATGTATCCGGATGGAAAGAAATTCTATGTATATAGCATAGGGCCAGATAATGTTATGTCTGTGGGTGTGGCGCACAGTGCACGGCCTACAAGACGCAATGCAGAGATGGTTAAAGTTGTCTTAGATAATGGAGAATCTGTGCGCTGTACGCCAGATCATCTATGGATGAGAAGAGATGGAACGTATGTAATGGCTAAGAATTTGAGACCAGATGATTCACTTATGCCATTGTATCGAAAAGTATCTGAAAAGGGTAAAAATCCTATCTATGGATATGAAATGTATAAAAATCCAAGGAGGGGAGCTTGGTGTTATACGCATAGGATGGTTGGAAAATGGCTTGGAAGGCCTGAATTTCCCGACTGGACATATGGTGTTCAGCACCATGCAGATTTTAATAAAAGGAATAATTGCCCAACAAATATTGAATGGATGGAATTTTGGGATCATTTAAAACTTCATCAAGATAATGTCCATAGATTAAATACTCCAGAGATGAAGGCAAGAGCACGTATCGGAATAATAAATTCTGAAAAATTCAAGAAGAGATTGTTAGAATGGAATAAATGTGAAGAAAAGAGAGAAATATGCAAGCAAGCTATGCTTAAATATCACCAAGAAAATGATTTTACAGGTGAAAATAACCCGAATTATAAAACAGAACTAACCTTAGAAAAAATCATGAAAATGGTTAAAGAAGCATGTTGTTTAAACAGATATGATATGGAGAAGCAATTCAAAATAACATATCCATTGCTTATTAGCAGATTGAAAAAAGAAGGAATGAGCTACAAAGAATTCGCCAATCAGTGTTTTATTTATGGCTGGCAACATAAAGGCAATTTGTTTAATGATATTCCAATGGAAGGAATCATTGATCAGACAAGAGAAGGCATGCCATTGAAAAAGATAGCCAAAAGCTTTGAATGCTCTATAGATACTATCAGAAGAATCTGCCACGATCATGATGTTGATAATTTCAAAGATTTAAAAGAAGCCCCATTCAATCATAAGGTGGTATCTGTGGAACCTGATGGTATGGATGATATTACATATGACATAACAGTAGAAGGGTTAAATAATTTTGCCTTGAGTGTAGGCGTGTTTGTTCATAATTCATCCAAGGCATTGCTTTCGAATCAGGATATTCAATTTTTACGTACCATAAGGCGCATCCAACATGTCACCCTAAAGAACGGTCTGAAAAAGATTTATGATGTTGGATTATTACTTCAGGGATATGATTTAACGAAAGCAAAATACGAGATTCTTTTTCCCTCAGTGAAAACAGCGGACGAGGTCCGTAAATGGGAAATCGAAAAGGCAAAAGCAGAAGCAGCAAAGATATATGGTCTTGACTTGAATGTAGTAACGGATGATTTTATACTCAGCTATTTCCTCGGGCTGTCGGATGAAGAAATAAAAGATTTGAATATAGTAAGAGAGAAAGAAACAGAAAAGGCAAAGAAAGCAGCCGATGTAGAGGCCGCAGCACAGATTGCAAAGGCACAGGCTGCTATTAAAGCTGGCGGTAAGGCAGAAGATACTATCAATCTTATGCGGACATTGAATGAATTAAAAGATGTTGTTGCAATGGAGCTTGAGGGAAAGAAATATAACAGGCTGATAGAATAAAAAATAACCGAACTGCAATCAGATTGCATTGAAACCCAACAAAGTTATAACGAAGCCTCAAATATGATTCAAGAACAAATCATAACAACGATAGATGAGATACAAAAGCTCCTGGCAAAGACTTTGGTAATTGATGTTATTGCCGAAGGTGGCGCAGGTTCCGGCCACTGGGGGCACAAGGGCAGAAAGGGGCAAAGGGGCGGGAGTATTGGTGGTGGTGGAAAAGCTTTTAGACCAAAAGTTTTTTGGAAGCCTACAATGACAGCAGCAGAATCGTCACAATGGTTTAAAAATAGTAAGCTTAAAGACACTTATATTCATGGGACAACAGAAGAGTCAGTGGAATCGATTAAGAAAAATGGATTTGATCTATCAAAGAAAAGATACGGAAGAGCTTATGGAGATGGCGTATATATGTCTTCCGAAGAGGAGGTACGCAAGAAGGGATTATCCTATGGATCTTCAAGATTAAGAATAAGAATAAATGTAAAGAACCCTCTAATTGACATGGATGGATCCATAATGAACACCAACTCGTCTTTAGCTAATGAAATGGATGCATATGCAAAAAAACATAAGATAGATATATATGCAAAAGAAAACGATACCGTTGCGTATAAGAAAAATGTAGTTTCAGTATACTTAAAGAAAAAAGGTTACGACTCCGTAGTGACAGAGGAAGAAGGAGCGCAGGTTGTAGTTGTTTTTAACCCAAAAAATGTAACAGTGTTAAAATAGGATTAACGATGTTAAGTTGTAGATATTGTATTCATCTATTAGGAAAAGATAAAAAGAAAAGGGCTACAGTTTGCAAAGCATTTAATGACGGAATCCCTTTATCTATTTTAAGCGGAGAAATTAGCCATAATAAAAAACTTCCTATACAAAACAATAATATAGTATTCGTAAAACTTCCCTCTACAAAAAAAGAGGAACTGATATCAGATATTATCACTTCCATCCTCGAAGGTTCAGCAGGATCAGGTCATTGGGGGCACCGAGGACGTAAAGGACAAAAAGGAGGAAGTGTATCTGGTTTTACAGCAATGCCAGGAGAAAGAAAAGACTTACAGGCAGAGATAAAAAAGAGAGGCTTAGTAATCCCGCCTATGTATAAAAATGTGAAGCTAAACATAGATCCGGAAGCAGGGTTACAAGCTACAGGTATCGACATGAAAGGGAGAGAACAACCTATATATTCGGCAAAGCATTGTGTAGAGGCAGATGCAGAAAAGTTTGCGAGACTTAAAGAATTTACGAAAGCAGTGCCAAAGTTACAGAAAAGGATAGAGGCAGATTTTGATAGTAACGATGGAGCAAAGGCACTATACTTGATTTCACAGACTGGGTTTAGAGTGGGTTCTAATAAGGACACGAAGGCAGCGGTAAAAGCTTATGGAGCTTCTACGCTTGAAGCTCGACATATTACCATGATATCTGAAAGTACGGTAAAGTTTAATTTTATAGGAAAAAAGGGTGTGGTTAACAGCGCAACCCTTACAGATAAAAAACTCGCGAAATACTGTAAAGATAAAAAGGCTGGAAAGGTATTCGATACAACCGACTCAAAAATAAGAAGGTATCTGAAAAAGATAGATGGAGAATTTAAGGTAAAAGATTATAGGACTTTCATAGGAACATCAGAAGCGATAAAGGCTGTCAATTCTCTTCCAACCCCAAAAACAGGCAAAGAGCGGAGAGCAGGCATAATGCTTGTATGTAAGCAGGTTGCAAAGAAATTAGGAAACACTCCTGCGGTTGCAAGGTCTGCGTATATCGCACCAGAGGTTTTCGATAGGTGGAACTACTGTGATAAATAAAGAATCAATAGATCTTATGAATGAGTTTGTCGGCGGGGTTCTGTATGTAGGAGAAGTCCGGGACTGGACAAAGGTGAAAGAAACGTATGAGTCTCCTGATGATGATGGTAGCGGTGGGTGGCCATTTGAACTTGTTTCTGAGGAACTTGATGAGGGCGGAGCTGGCTCAATCAAAGAAACCAAATCATACGGAAAGCGTAAAAAGGTTTACAAAGCAAAGGGGTCACTAACAGCAGCGGCCAGGGAACTTGCAACACCTGAAGGAGTATTACAAGCAAAAGCAAAAGCGTTTGTTGGATATGCCAAGATGGAGGCCGGAGTTGAAAAACGAGTAGTTGGTATTATGAACCAATATGATGCCGGCAAGATAGACATAGGCCAGCTTGAGTGGGGACTTAAAAAAGAGCTTGGAGTGGCGTATAGAGATGCTTATTCGCTTGGTCAGCAGTCGGTCGGTTTCTCAGGTGATTTAATGGATGAGGATATGGCTTTTATTAGAAGCTTTAAGAGGACTGAGAATAAATTTCTTGGTAATTTTATGAAAGCTATAGCTACTGATAAATTGGTCATGGAAAAATATAGACGCCTGGACATGTATGTAAAAACTATACGATCTGTGTTCGATCATGCGCGGGTAGAGGCGGCCCCTGACTGGATTAAGATTTACTGGACGCCGTCAAGAGGAAGTCAGCATTGCACGGATTGCATGTATTTGGCTATAAACTCACCTTATACAAAAGAAACACTTCCGACAACGCCTAGAGCTGGAGATACATTATGCGTCTCGCGCTGTGCGTGCAGACTTATGCTAAGATACAAAAAACCAAAAGAAGGCGCAGAAGGTCCAGAGCCGGAAGAAGAACTGCCGGGCGAGAAACCACCAGGTGAAGAATATCTCGTCCATCCAGACCTGTATGATAAATTCAAAGGAGACGTGCCAGAGTTTCGCTATTTTATGGACAAGAACATAGGCAATCCGATTGCAGCAAGAAAAGAATTTGTAGCCGCAGTAAATAAGGCCGGAGTAGGTTTTGCTCCATCGAATTATGAAGATCCTTTTAATTCTAAATTCTTCAAATCAAATAAGCTTTGGATAGACATACAAAACATAAAAGGAATAGAATCAAATCTTCCATTTGACAGCCCTGAAGGAATATTGACAAGAAAGAAGCGGCAGGCATTAATGCAAGACCTGTTTAATGCAAACAAAGAGTTAAAAAAGAGCGGACTTCGCTGGATAAGACCTGATGGATATGGAGGATATTCTGTTGGAATGGATGGTAGTCCTGTTACGCTTATGCCGAAAGGTTAATAATGTCAGACCAATCTAAATAGTTAGTTCCTTGGAAAATAGAGACCAAACCCACCCAAAAGTCCTTGACTTAACCCCTACATGTAGTATTTCTTAGACATTAATAGCATATTTTCAGTTCGGCCACCCCATGGCCGCCCCAGGTAGGAAGTGGAGGAATGCCTCGCCTCCCTTCCTACCATATAAATTTAATTGGAGGAGGAAAAGAATGCCATATTCAAGCCTATCGGCAGCAAGTAAAGCAGGAGCGATAACAACATTTCGTAAAAGTCCAATGTCACTGGACGCTGTAAATAAGCTTTACAGTATTTATGATGCGCTTAAGGCAGACAAGAAAATATCCAACCCCATGTCTGTAGCAATGACAACCTGGAAGGGAACGGTTGCGCTTAAGAATGGTGTTTGGCTTTTAAAGGCTATGCCTAAAAAAGAAAGCAAGAAACAGAAACGTGGAAAGACTGAATCAATTGGAGGTTATCCGGAAAGAACAGCGGCAACCTCACTGCCTATGCCTGCTGGGTCTTTGAAAATGGGCGACGGAAGCATGGAATCGTTTAAGAACATGCTTAGAGATGCCCTGCTAGTATTATACGGCAAGCAATCGGTATATATTATTGGAACCTATCGAACAAAAGTGGTTATTGAGGTATATGCTGACAATAAAGAAACCTACTATGAATTGCCATATACGATAAAGAATGGAAGTTTTAATTTTGGAACACCTGTAAAAGTTATGAAGCTTACCACATACCAGAAGGCTGAACAGAAAAGACTTAAAAAAGAGGTCTTGCAATGAATAAGCTAATTGAAACAACCGAATGTACATTAGATGTTCTTGAAGAAGAGGAATTGTCTGAAAAGGGTAAAGTTGTAAAACCAATGCGAATAGGGGGTGTTGCTTCAAGGGGAAATGTCACCAACGAGAACGGAAGATATTATAAAACGTCACTATGGGAGCGAGAGTCTAATAGGTTGCAGGACTCTGTAAATAAGGGCGGCCTGCTTGGCTCGCTTGACCACCCGAATGACGGAAAGGGAAAGCTCAAAGAAACCGCTATTAAGTTTACTAAACTTTTTATGGATAAAGACTTTCTGAAATTCGAAGGCAACGTGCTTGAGACAAGAGCAGGGAAAGACCTAAAAGCACTTCTTACCGGTCAAGTGAAAGTCGAAATCAGTACCAGGGGTTTAGGTAGCACAAAAGAGGAAAAGATAAATGGTTCAACCGTAAGCGTTATTCAAGATGATTTCCGGTTGACAGCAATAGATGTAGTTTCCGGTCACAGCAATACAGACGCGGAAATTCAATATTTCAAAGAAAGAAAAACAGAAAACGAAGGAGGGAATAACATGAAAATCGATGAGTTAAGAGAAAAGCATCCGGAACTCGTTGCTATTATAGTAAAAGAGACAGAAGATCGTGTAAGCAAAGAAGTAACGGAGAAGCTTACAAAGACCTTCGAGGAGAAGGTCATTGACGAGATCTCTAAAACCCGTACCGAAATGACCGCTGAAATTACAAAAACTGTTACCGAAGAGCTTATGCCAGAGCACGAAGAGAATCAGGCCAAGCTTGTGGAAATTGCAGACATTGTAAGTGGCCTGATCGAAGACAATCCCACTCCAGACAAAAAGGACGAGGAGTTTAAAGTCCTTGAGAAAAAGCTCACAGAATCCACCACAAAAATGGACAAACTTGTAGCGGATCTGAAAACAGCGCAGGGCAAGATTTCTCATGCCGAAGTCAAAGAGTATATTGACGAGACCCTAAAGAACGAACCTTTTAAGGTTGTTTTGAAAGAGAGGCTCGCACTTTGCCTATCCAAGGAAGAGGTTGATAAACAGCTTCCAAAGGAAAAAGAATACGTCCAGAAAATAGTTCAGGAAAGCGGAATGCCAAAAGGCAAAGGCGAAACCTTGAACGATAACGACAAAGATGCAAAGACCAAAGAACAGCTCGACGAAGACAAAAAGAGACAGCGAAGACTTGCCGGAATACCAGAGCCGGAAGACAAATAACGAAAGTCAATAATTAAAAGTTCAAGACTTTGTTCTTGTTACATAAAAAAATGAAAGGAGTGAAACTATGAAAGGACTAATGCCAGACCAGAATCCTTTTATTGACATCGGCGCCAGGCGTGAAAGATGGGCGCACCTTACAGAAGGGATTGTAGCTTTAGGTAAGCACGATCCGGACGGCGGTGTGCATAGAAGAATATGCTCAGAAATTCTATTAGACAATTCAAAGTGGCATATGGAAACCACCCCATCGGCAAGCGTGGCGGCCGCGGCCCCGTATATTTTTCCGATGGTAAGACGTATTTTTCCGAAGTTGATTGCGAATGAACTTGTATCTGTTCAGCCAATGAGCCGACCCGATGGTAAAGTATTCTATCTTGACTTTTACCGGAATGCAACTCCAGGGACAAGAGAAGATACCGATGATGTGGCATCAAGCATTGATGAAGATTATGCAGATCGTGCCGGTGGTGAAAGTTCTGCTGTCGCAGAGATCACGTTCAAGATCACCAGCGCCACAGTTACCGCAAAGCAGAAAGCCTTGAAAGCAAAGTGGGAAATTGAAACACAGCAGGACCTCAAAGCCTATCATGGTGAAGACGCTGAAAATATTCTGATGTCTGTCTGCGGTGATGAAATTGTACGGGAGACCGATCAGGAAATTATACTGGATATTGAAACCAATGTTGGTGCCGGAAATGTGAACTGGGTATATACTGTACCTACCACTGGTGCATATTCAACATTAGACCCAAAGGTTTACAAGGAAACGCTGTACGATGCAATTACCGATTGCAATAACCTTATCTTCAAAAAGGTTTATCGGAATGCAACCTGGATTATAGCTGATCCTGATACATGCGCACGCCTCGAGAAACTTGAAAAGTTCAAGCTGTTTGAGGGAGCCGATGACATGACCCAGAATATCGGTGTTATCAGATTCGGCACGCTTGCACAGAAGTACAAAGTTTACAAACATCCATGGTTTACTGCCAACAAGATCCTTATGGGATACAAGGGCACATCGTGGATTGAGACCGGTTATGTTTATTCACCTTACATCCCGCTTTGGGTAACTCCGCTGATCCTGGATCCGAATGATTTTACGCCGAGACGTGGCGTAATGACAAGATTTGCCAAGCAAATGGTAAACGGTAATTTCTTTGGAACGGTTACATTAGCAGCGAGCTAAAAGCGTGTTGTGGATTAACAAAACAGGGATACCTCAAATATTCTATGATCCGCATATAGAACCAATAAGCGTGCGTCCAGGCTTTTCAATTAACGATCTCGACGCTGCGGGGGGAAGGCCAAAAGGCTTCTCCCCGCTAATGTCAATTTATGAGATATTAGACCAGAAACCTAACGCCAGCATTTGTTTGGCAAGGGTATCAAGTATCGGGGATATTCTTTTATTATTCCCGCTATTCTTTCGCATAAGGGAGCTTTATCCTGAGTGCCACTTAATGTTTGCATCAGTAAAAAGATATCTTGAATTTATTAAGTATATAGATTTCATAGAACCAGTAGAAGAAAAAAAGCTTAACACAATAAGACCTGATTTTGGATATGATTTCAACATAACGGTAGAGAGAGCAGAGCGCCAGGGCTGGGGGAAGCTCTATCATCGTTCGGAAATATATGCCAAAATTGTAGGTGTAAGCTTAGAAGAACACTATACTTATACCCTTCCTTATTCTGAGATAGAAAAGATGAAAGTTCTTAATCTATTACAGCAAAAAAGTTATATTAGCGGCCCGCCACTTATAGGCTTCCAGCTACGTGGAGCCAGTCCCCAACGAACCATCCCTACTGAAAAACTAAAAAGAGTTATAAATAGACTTACAGGCATAGGTGCAGCCGTGGTACTGCTCGACGGTGATAAAAACATTGGCTGGGGAGGGCCGAACATTATCAATATGTGCGGCGAGCTTAATGTTCTTGAACTTGTTGCAATGGTAGATATGTGCGATCTTGTTGTAAGTACAGATAGCGGAGTTACTCATATCGCAGGCGCTATAAATAAAAAGAATATTGCTTTTTTTGGTGGTATTCCTGCTGAGAATAGGGTAAGATATCCTGAATGTATTGTTGTAGATTTGGCTGGAGAATTTGGATGCTCTCCATGCTGGGAAAGTGGAGAAAAATGTGTACAAGGTTGGGATTGTCTGGTAAGGGCTAATGAAGATTTAATGTACAATAGAATAGTAGACGGATTAACTTGAACGGAAAAGGAGATGTAGAATGGCAGTAGAAGCAAACATTAAAGAAACGGAAGACAAGATGCCAGAGTTGATATTCAGAAACAGAACAAAGATAGACCAGGTTGTTTACGATAAGAGCAATTCGGCTATTACTATTCATTCTGGGGATACGATTACAGGGAATTGGTTTGAAAGGTATGCAAGTAAGAACGGGCCTCTTGTATTAACGAACAAAAAAGAAATAGAGGACAGGGAAAAAGACAGCAAGTCCAAAAAGTCAACCGGCAAGAAGCTCATCAGATAATTTAGCCCTGTTTAAAAGAAAGGCCTGAAAGATCATGACAAAAACAAAGCAAGAATTAATAGACAAGGCAAGAAGCAACCTTGGTAGCCCGTCAATAACCGAATTAACTGATACACAGATTGGTGATTCGGTAGATTCGGCGGTAAACGAATACTCAAAGTATAAACCGAAAAAGGTTTATACTGAATTTGAGACCGAGGCCGATATTGCTACGGTAGATATAACAACAGTAATTACAGGATCCGCTGTTCTCGGAATAGTTGACTGTTATTATGACCCTACGGGCATGTTTTTTGACTCAGACCTATACTACACCCTTCCTGAAACCTCAATAGTTGCCCTAAGCGGCCTATCCTTGTTTAACAACCCGTCTTTAGTCGTTCAATTCCAACAAAAACTGGAAGCGTTCAAAGCTCATTTTGGAGGGGATTGGGATTTTTATGATGATACGCTACGTCTTTTCCCTCCGCCATCGACAACCGGAATAAAGATTGGTATTATAGCTAATTGTGTAAGAACCTTGGCAGAGGTACCGGACACAGACGAGGATACGCTATTGCTTTGGGTAGAGGCCAAGGCCGGAAAGATATTTGCGACCAAAAGAGCACAGATAGCAAGTTTTACAATGGAAGGCGCAAGTGTAAAGTTCGATACAGGAGCGGCAACAATGATCAAAATGGCAGAAAGCAAAGAAAAAGATTTCAAAAAAGAACTCGGTAGTCATTTAGGCATTTTTTACAACGGCTGATTATTATGGAACTATTTTCAACAGATAGAGAACTGGTAACTGCTGCAATAAAAAGCGGGTGGCAGGCTATCAGGGTGCTTCAGAACGAGCCGACCATAGACATACTTAGATATGCTATAACAGGTTCGGATGATGCCCTGGTTGAGGAAGGGACTGAAACGCTTGTTGCCGGACTGACTTCCATAGATGCAGCTTTATTCCCATTGAAAAGAAGACGAAAATCAGTAGGTGGATTAATAGAATATTCCGAATCGGACACGGTTTTTATCATTTACGATGTTGAGGCTTTATTGACAGATAAGATTCTTTATCAGGAAAAAGAATACGAAGTATTAAAAACAGACTATATTTCACATAGCGGACGGTGCCGGATAGAAGCAAGTAAGGTTGCTTAATGGTGCATTATTTTCTTGACAAATTCTATTCCAACTGTTATATATAATTAATAGGTTTAATTAATATAAATCATTTGGAATAGGAGGCAACTAAATGGAAAAAGATGAAAGGATAGAAAGTGAGCAAAGCCAGGCAATTAAAAAAGTTAAACAGATCATGGAAGAGTTTAAAGCAAAAGGAGGAGGACCTAAAGCAGAAGTTTTTGGGATAGCAGCATATTGCTTTTCGATTCTAAATCCTATTACAAATGAAACGGAAGAAGAAAGACGTGAATATATTGCCAAAATTCTGCTTGATCAAAAAAGACAGCGGTATCTTGCAGGCATTGATGAAAAATAGTACAGTTAAGGTTTAAGAATGGGGGCCTATTATCCGCCAACAAACGGGAACGATTTTATAGTTTCTTTTATTACTCCATGGGGAACAGTTGAGCGTGAACCGAGATCTGTTGATAGCGTTGATGTCATTGATGTAACATGGGATGAATACGAAAGAATAAAAACAGCTCAGGATATTGTTGCAGATGACGGATGCCCGTATAGATAAATATCTGTATCCACAACACACAAAATTGTTAATGTATAATAAATAGATGGTTAAAATATGCGTGAAAGAGATTTTAAAAAACTTACATATTGGATAGATTACGATAAGCCATTGCTATCAGAGCTTACTAAAAACCAGAAAGTTGTTTATTTTGAGAAAAGATTAAAAATGGTTGTTTTGATACCTGTCCATGAACTGCATGTAAGTTTTATAAAAAGAAAGAAGCATAGCTCTACGCTATTATGTTTTGCCACTTGTATTTGCTGTGCAATTGGAACTCTTGGCAGATTTCTTTCAGGAACGATATATCAAGACAATTCGGATATTAATTTTCTTGCTTTTATTAAAGCATATATGTCTTTTGAATATGGTGAATTACTTTGGGAGAATTTTAGAAATGGACTTATATATGGGTTCACTATAAAACAAGGTGGATTTCAGAACGGTTCAAATTATTTTAATGTCAAATCAACGGATGAAATAAATAATTTGGAAATAGACCCAACACATTTCTATCAAGATTTTGTTGATGGTACTTCTAAATATATACTTGATCTCAAAAAAGCAGATATAAACGATGAGATATATCTTAAATTCAATAATGTTTTTGATGCTATTTTTATAAATGGTTTATAATCATGCAAATATCAATACAAACAGACTTGAGACAGTTAATAGCAGATGGTAGAAGATCGGAACGAGCCTTGCAATATACATTCGGCAAGCTTGTCGATCTTGCTACATGGACATTCGACAGATTGATTGATTTGACTCCAAAAAGTGGGAGATCAAGAGAAGGCGAAAGAGTAGCTGATTCGTGGGAACTAAAATATCAAGGTTATGTTTTATGGAGAGAACTGGCATGGAGTGTTGAAAGCGATAATATAATTATCGACTGGTTAGAATTTGGCACAAGAGACCATTGGATAGCCCCAAGATCACCAGGTGGTACTTTGCATTGGATTGATCCAGCTACTGGAGAGGATCGTTTCAGCAAAGGACATATGGTTTCCGGAATAAGACCAGTGGGCATGATTAGGCAGACAGAAGCAGAGCTTGGCGCAAGGCTTCGTAGGATACGAATGACAGCAGAAGCGAGAGTATCGAATTGAGGGAAGCATGGCTTTAGGAGCATCAGACTTACCATTCAATCTTGAACGGTCTATAAACAAATATCTCTACGAGAATGTAGGCCCAACGCACAAGGTTTATTTCTCGGGTAGGGCACCGGAAGATCCAACAGTAGATCAATGGATTGAGTTAAACTGGATTTCGGATGGAAAAGGGTGGGGGGAGCCAACCATACTGCAACTTGATTGCAGATCAAAGATAGCTTCCGATAATATGAGACGTAAACTGAAAGAGATGAGAGATTTTCTTTTAGATAAAATGAATGTAAATGAAATTGTGCTTTATGATTATGCAGATCCACAGGCTCCTGTAGCATCAGTAATCCCAATATGTCCGAGATATCAGGGTGGGAAGTGGGGGCCGAATGAGCGAAAGAATAGCATAGCTGTGTATTTTATGACGTATCATATTTACGTTTGGAGGCCGCAAATCCTTCCCTAATTGTAAAAGGTAAGAAATGATACCAGACATAACATACCTGATATTAAATTATAATCCTTATGGGGATAGCCAGGCAGAAGGAATTCTTAAACAGACAATAGATTCTTTTTATGCCAGAAAGAGCAAGAGCCTTTCAGCGGATGTATATCTTTTAGATCAAGGGACTACGGATACGCACAGAAGTTTCATTATAGAACAACAAAAATATAAACTTAATCTGATCCTTTTCCGGAAAAACATTGGTATAGCTGGAGCCATAAATTTTATAGTATCTTCAAGTAAATCGCCAGTAATAGGGTTAATAACCTCCGATATCATCTTCACCACAGGAATTGATGAAGACCTATACAACAAAGTACAAATCCCAGAGGTCTATCAAGCGGTCCCACTTACTGACAAAAGTGATCTTATTTATCAGACCATGCTTCCGGAAGAGGAATACGGAAGTGATAATGTAAAAACTCCAGGGAAACCAGGAGAGTATATCAGATGTATAGGATCAGAACTTAATGTTATGTTCTGGAGAAAAAGCATATTTGATCGAGTGGGTTTTTATGATGAACGATGGAAGGCCGGATATGAAAACATAGATTTTTCTATGCGCTGTTTTTTAGATGGCGGATGTACTGCTGTAAGCAAGAATTCTTTTGTATGGCACTTCCATAAAATGACACATAAAAACAAAGCTAATGAAAGAAGTTATGAGGGCTACACCGAGGTAAAAGATTGGCAGGCTTATGCAAGGCGATTGTGGGATGATAAATGGCCTATGCTAAATAAGTTTATAGATATATATAAACTGCTGGAAGAAAAAGATATAGGGGACTTTCCGGACCTATACGAAACGTTTCACGAAAACATTTTTTTGCCATATGCCTAAAGTATCTGTAATAATTCCAACCTATAATAGGAAGGAATATCTCGAAATTGCGATAAGATCAGCAATAAATCAAACTTATCGAGATGTTGAAGTTTTAATCTTGGACGACTGCTCTACTGATAATACAACTGAGATTTTTGATGATTATGAATACACAAAATTTGTTAGGTGCATAGTAAACCAGGAAAATATCGGATTCATAAGAAATTGGAATAAAGGAGTTGGTCTGTCCAGTGGAGAGTATATTAAGATAATGGGCGATGATGATTTACTTGAAATTAGTTGCATAGCTAAACAGGTAGCGATTCTTGACAACAATCCAGACGTTGGAATTGTTTGCTGTGATTATTTTATAATTAATGAAGATGGAATGATTGAAAACAATAATGATTTGTATAGATTGTTCGATAGAGACACGAAAGAAGATGGAATATCCTTTATGTCTAAATATCTTTTAGGAAGGAGACGGGCAGGGTGGCCAACATCAATATTATTCAGGAGACAAGATTTTGATAAAGTAGGAGGTTTTGATGTTAATGCAGGAGTGGCCGCGGATATCGACATGTGGTGTAGAATTCTAAGAGATAGTAAATTCTATTACATAGACAAAAAACTTGCATATAACAGGCAGTTTAAGGGCCTTAACAATCTCTCAAAAAGAATGGATAGAAGCGGTAAGGAATATTTTCTTACCGAGCTCACCAATTATCTAAAAACAGCGAGGGGATTAAATGGCGGAACGAGCACATCCTGAAGGAAAGGGTTTTATGGAAGGTTCAGTATACAGAGATAACTTCTTTAAGAGATACAACTATGCAGCCGAGTATACTAAAGGTAAGGATATTCTAGACATACCCTGTGGAGTTGGATGGGGGACATCTATCCTTCCTGCTAAAAGTAAAATAGGTATAGATATTTCACCAGAATCTATACGATATGCGTTGACCCACTATACAGACGCAGTGTTTTTAACTGGACGCATGGAGGACATACATTTATCGAGTAATAGTATAGATGTGGTTGTATGTTTAGAAGGATTTGAGCATGTATCCAAAGATGTTGGATTGAGCTTTCTAATGGAGACAGCCCGAATTTTAAGAGAAGACGGGTTATTGGTATTAAGCTGCCCTGTGGTTCCCCCTGGAGGAAAACATTCAGGAAATCCACACCATGTGTATGAACCAACTATTGCAGAAATATTTGAAATACTATATTCCGAATTCAGCCTAATAAAGGCCGAAATTTTTCCAAGCATAGACAATCCAATACTGCATTTTGTAGGGAAACCTATATGCGACAAAAAATAAAAGATTTAGTATCTATAATAAGCGACACCTTTAAAATAGAAGAGCCTATCTATGAGTTTGGGTCTTTACGGGTTGCAGGGCAAGAAGATTTTGCGGATCTTCGTCCAATGTTTCATGGAAAAGAATATGTTGGGGCAGATATGCGTAAAGGCGTAGGTGTGGATAGAATACTTGATCTGCACAAAATAGACCTTCCCAATGAATCTGCCGGCACTGTATTATGCTTGGACACACTTGAACATGTGGAATATCCGCACAAAGCTTTAACAGAAATACATCGCATATTAAAGCTAAACGGAGTCGTGGTTATAAGTAGCGTGATGCTTTTCCCCATCCATGATCATCCTTATGATTATTGGAGATTCACGCCAGAAGCCTTTAAGTCTATACTTAAACCGTTTAGCAGATCGTTCGTTGGGCATGCCGGGAGGGATGATTTTCCTCATACAGTAATAGGGATTGGATTTAAGGGGAATGCTTTGCCTACATTTAAAGAGAACTTTCATCTGCTTTTTGAAGATTGGAAAAAATGATGATAGAAAAACAAAGACTGTTATTTCTAACAACCGGTTGCGTGACCTACGATTGTGGCATTAACTTTTCCGCAACCTTTGAGCAGATGTTCTCTGAAGTAATCAACTACAATTATGTCGAAAAGGCAAACAGTATAGGAAATATAGTAACTAATTCAGAAATAATTGAAATAGTAAAAAAAGAAAAACCGGATTATGTATTTTGGACAACCAACTTGCACCAAATAGAAATAGAAACACTGGATAGAATTGCAGAAATGGGAATCAAGGTAATCGCTTGGTTTTCTGATGATCATTGGCGATTTGATAATTATTCAAAACATATGGCGGGGCATGTTTATTGCTCTGTAACGACAGACAAGTGTGCAGTTGAAAAATATAAAAGGTCTGGTTTAAGAGTTATAAGATCTCAATGGGCCTCGAATCCTAATTACTATAAAAAAACAAACCACAGGCTTTTGTATGACGTTAGTTTTGTTGGCGGAAAGTACGGGAATAGACAAGAAAAATTAGACCACTTAAAAAGCAAATGCCAATGCCATATAAATATTTTCGGGAAAGGATTTTCGAAGTTTTTAGAATTCGATGAAATGATCGAAGTATTTAATTCCAGCAGAATTAATCTGAATCTTAGTGAAAGTTCTACTAAGGGTTTCGGCTCACAAATAAAAGGCAGGGTTTTTGAAATTACAATGTGCGGAGGGTTCTTATTAACTGAGCATGCAGATGGAATAGAAGAATACTTTGAAATAGGAAAAGAAATAGAATGTTTTGAAAGTTTGCAAGAAGCACTTGTGAAGATTGAATACTATCTTAAATATGAAGACAAACGAAAAGAAATAGCAGAGGCAGGGTATGCCCGTGCAATGAAAGAACACACATGGGAAAAAAGATTGAAAAATATATTTTATGAATTGGAGGATGTATGATTATACCTGATAGAAAACAGTATGAAATAGCTTTTCATGGAGACGCCTATTTTTTAACTATTTTCGATACTGTTCTTGCAAAAAGTGATGTATTTATTGAAACAGGCACATATCAGGGGCACTCAGCGGAATATGTAGCAAGAACGTTTGGGCATCTCAAAATATTCTCTTGTGAACCCAACTATAAACATTTCGAGATCGCCGAAGAGAGACTAAAACCATTCAAGGATAATATTACTTTGAGGAGCGAATTGTCGCCTGGTTTCCTTTACAATATTGTTAAGGCACATCCAGATATTATAAATAAAGATGTTGTATTTTGGCTTGATGCACATCCATTTAAGGCCGATCCCTATGAATGGCCATTAAAAGAAGAGATAAACTTTATAACAAAGACTTTCAAAAAGGCGTACATTTTTATAGATGATTTCAAGGTACCGGGCCGACCTGACTTTCAGTTTAATTCACATCTTGGACAAGAATATTCCTATGAATTTATTCAGAACGAATTATGCAAAGATAAAGCATGCTCAATATATTTCCCTAGCTATAAAGAAAAAACTTCTAAACATCATCCCCTTGTAGGATGGATATTAATTGAATTCGGACATCCGAAAATTCAAATACCAGATTTCTGTGAAGGATTGTGATAATGACAGGCAAACGAGTCCTTTTAACAACTTCAGCGGCTCCAGATCAAACACCATTTTCTACAACAGAGAAAAGACCTCCAATAGGTGTAGGTTTCTTAATTTCTGTTTTAAAGGAAGCCGGCCACAGCGTTTTCTTTATAGACAACTATTTAAAGCCAAACGATTTTCTTGAAACTGATTATCTGCGAATAAACAACATAGACTATGTTGGTATCTATGCAAATACGATTTGCTACAGAGACACGCTTAGAATGTTGCATAAGCTTGACTGGTTCAGGCAGATAGGTAAATGGAGAGGAAAGATTATTGTTGGTGGCCCTCACACAACTGTATGCCCGGACACCATCCCTGACTTTGTTGATTTTATTGTACAGGGAGAAGGAGAGCGGGCGATACTTGATATAGTTTCAGGGAAAGTAGCTGAAAAAATCGTTAAATATCCTCGCATAGAAAATTTAGATGAACTGCCAATGCCTGCCTGGGATTATTTTAAGGACTTGCCGTATGACTGGGGAGGAACTTTTTTTACAGAAAAACCTGTATTTGTCGTAAACTCTTCCAGGGGCTGTCCGTTTAATTGCCTATTTTGTTCTGTTGGGTCTATCTGGGGCAAGAAATACACTTATTTCAGCGCGGAAAGAATTGTATCCGATATAGAACATCTTATTAAAACCTATGGTGCGAAAGGAATATATTTCAGGGAAGACAATTTTACACTTAAAAAAGATAGACTTAATAAGTTCTGTAACCTGCTTATAGAAAAGAACATAAAAATCCAGTGGGCATGTGAGAGCAGGGTTTCAAGCATAGATAGAGAAAATATAGAACTTATGAAAAGATCCGGGTGCTGTGGATTTTACTTTGGAGTTGAAAGTGGCTCCCAAAGAGTTTTGGATTTTATAAAGAAAGATATCACTATTGCTCAAACCAAAGAAGTATTTAAACTATGCCATGAATTTGGAATAAATGCCGCGGCCAGCATCGTAGTTGGAATCCCAACAGAAACTGAGGAAGAGCTTAAACAAACCCTTACCCTAATAAATGAAATCAAGCCAACTGTGACGTGGTTCAATGTTTTTACTGGCATTCCTAATAGCAAACTCTACAAGTATACGATAGAAAATAACCTCCACAAATTTATAGATGACAGGGGATTGGTATATTTGCCAAAGCATAATGAATTAACTCAAAGATTTTATGGTGAAAGCTGGGATGCAGCCATACCTGCACAAACCCCCAAAATAAGCGTTGTCATGTCTGTGTATAATGGAGAGAAACATATACGGAAAGCCATACAAAGCATCCTTCGGCAGACCTATCAGGACTTTGAATTTATTATAGTAAACGATTGTTCTACCGACAAGACCGTAGAAATTATAAAAAGTTTCAATGATAATAGAATCATAATTATAGAAAATCCGGGAAATATAGGACTTACCAAATCCTTAAATAAAGGGGTTAAAGAAGCTAAGGGAGAGTATATTGCGCGTATGGATGCGGACGATATTTCACTCCCGCATAGATTCGAAACACAGATTAAATTCTTGGAAGAAAACAAAGATCATGGTTTGGTTGGCAGTTCGTATTATAAAATGGATGACTCCGGAAAAACTGTATTTTGGGTAAAAGTATTAACGGAAGATTCCGAACTTAGACAAGGTTTAAAAAGACAAAACTGGTTTGGTCATGGCAGCGTCTTAATAAAAAAATCAGCATTTATAGAATGTAATGGATATGATGAAGATTTTAAATATGCACAGGATTATGACCTGTGGGTAAGAATATCTGAGCGTTTTAAAGTAGCAAACATAGAAGAACCGTTATACCGCTGGAGGCTTTCAACAGATGGTGTTACTGTAAGTAAACAGAAAGAGCAGAGAAGCTACGCAGATAAAGTTATATCTATGACAAATACAAAAGATAGTTTGGTTTCTGTGATTATGCCCACCTACAACCGCAGGGAATTACTAAGAGAGGCATTGAAAAGCGTTTTTAACCAAACATATAGAAGTTTTGAGATAATAGTTATAAACGATGCTGGCGAAGACGTTAAAGACATTGTAGAAGAATTTAACATAGATATTATTACTTATATTGTTCATATGGAGAATAAAGGACTTGCAGCGACCAGAAATTCTGGGCTTAAGATAGCGAAAGGCAAATATATTTCTTATCTTGACGATGATGATATATTCTACCCGGATCATTTAGAAACCCTTGTTACTTTTTTGGAAGGAAGCGAATATAAAATAGCTTACACAGATGCAGTTAAGATAGATCAGATTTTAGAAAAAGATGGAAAATATACGAATCTAAGCCGTGGATTATATATGTCCATGGACTTTTCAAGAGAACTTTTATTGTGGAATAATATATCTCCCGTTCACTGCTTTATGCATGAAAAGTCTTGTTTGGATGGTGGTTTAAATTTTGATGATAGCTTTCGGGTTCACGAAGATTACGACTTTTGGATGAAGCTGGCCAGGACATATGATTTTAAGCATATAAAAAAAGCCACTGTAGAATATAGGCACAGAACAGAAGGTTTTATCCAGTTATCGCGAACTCCACATTTTAAGCTGTCAAGTGTGGTTATAAAAAAAAGACAGGTTGAAGAACGGATACTATATGAACAGAGGCGGAAAGAATTGAATAATATTATTAAATCTGACGAAAAGAAAGACATCTCTAATATCACTACACCGGTACAGATACCGGAGCTGGTATCTGTACCTATAGAGCAGAAAAAACATAGGGCAGATATAGGAGAAAAAAAATCAATACGACAGATAAGATATGACCAAAGAACAATGGAACCGATTTATGAATAAGCCAATAACTTCAATTATCATTTTATGCTGGAACAATCTTGAATATACCAAACTATGTATAGAGTCTATAATAAAACATACAAAGCAACCATATCAGATTATAGCAATAGACCAGGGCTCTACAGATGGGACATCCGATTATCTCATAAAAGCAACGAGGGAATGTAATTGTATTATTATCAAAAATGTAGAAAATAAAGGTTTTGCATGTGGGAATAATCAAGCATTAAAATTAGTAGAAAGTGAATATGTATTGATGTTGAACAATGATTGTGAAATAACAGATGATAATTGGTTAGAAATAATGATCAATGCAAGTGGAACAGCTGATCTTATAGGGGCTGTCTGCAAACAGGTTGCACCGGACTCTATCACAAAAACGTTTAAATATATCGGCGATGGAAAAGAAAATGGCAGATGGAGTTATATAGAAGGATGGTGTTTGTTTGCTAAAAGAGACACATGGCTATCTCTTAATGGATTTGACGAAAAATTTAATCCGGCATTCAGTGAAGATGCAGACCTTTCTTTCAGGGCAAAGGGGCTTGGCATGAAGATTAAGGCTGTTTCTCTGCCCATTATTCATCATGGAAGCAAATCAATAGGACAAATCCATGGTGGCCATGAAGCGATGTCGGCTAAAAATAATAGATTATTGTATGGACAATGGATTGGAACATGAATACGACTAAAGGATATTGCGAATGCGGATGTGGGAAGCTTACGTCTATGGCTACAAGGAATAATCGCAATAAAGGACTTAAAAAGGGCGAACCAGTCCGCTTTATTCATGGCCATAGCCATATATTTAAGAAAGGTGGTATCCCTTGGAATAAAGGGAAGAAAGGTGTAATCCCATCTTGGAATAAAGGTAAAAAAGGTGTAATTCCATCTTGGAATAAAGGGAAGACAAAAGAGACCGATAAAAGAATCATGGAGGCTTCAAAGAAAGTAAGCATTTCAGTAAAAAAATTATGGGAAAATCCAGACTATCAAGGTGGTAACAAAAAAGGAGTTAAGTTTAATCTGAGCGATGAACAAAGAAAGCAATATTCAGAAAGACTTAGCGGAGAAGGAAACCCTATGTATGGAATGTCGGGAGAGAAATCTCCTGTTTGGAAAGATGGTATATCTTTTCTGCCATATCCACCTGAATTTAACAATAAGTTAAGACATAAGATTAAAAAACGAGATGATTTTACATGTCAGTTGTGTGGAATAAAACAATATACTTATCAGGCAATTCATCATATTGATTATGAAAAAGACAACTGTAGTGAGTCAAATTTAATAACATTATGCCTGTCTTGCAATGTAAAGGTGAATCAAAATAGAGATTTTTGGAAACAATATTTTACAGAGATAATAAATAAAGGGAGGATAGAATTATGGACGCGTACCCAAAATTCGGTATCTACTACTAAAGGCGCCGAATTAAAACCTCTTCTGAATAACGGGAAGGTCTTAACATGTAAAGATGAAGATAACCCGAGGCAAGCCAAGGCAAATGCCTTGTTGCAGCCGCAGAGCACTGAGCGAAGAGGAACCTTAACAGGTTAAACGACAGTCCGATCTGCATGGAAACATGTAGAGGTTGGCAGAAATGACCAACCCGGCTCTTAGAAAAGAGCAGGTAACAGAAAAATGGTCTTAGGAACCGTAGAAAGCGAGTCGCATTCATACGCGACCGAAGAATTGGAATATAGAGATGGTTTTAGCACGGATGTTTTCGATCTCAAGCATGTTGACACAATAACGAGATCAAACCCGAGCTCTTGTGCAGCAACATATGGAATTGGAAAATCTACTGATATAACAAAAAACTCTTTGGAGGTCCCTCTTGAAACTGTAACTCTTGTGGAGGAAGAAGAAGTAACGGAACCACACATGAGAGCTGTTGATCCAGAGACAAGTCCAGAACTTGGAGACAAGTTAACATATACCGATGGCTTGATTTTCCATAGGAAAAAGCAAACGTTGACGATAAACGGAAAAGGCGATCCTCCTGTTGGACTTGGGACTGCCGATAGAGGAAATACCTATAGTAGTAGCATTACTCTAAAACCAGCGGTTGGAGGATCTGTCGCCGACATAACAGAAGGATCTGGTTTTTATTTACGGCGCGTAGAGATTACAAAGGCAAACACCGAATGGCAGAAATTTATGCTTGAACTTGTAAAATATGTGCCAAACACCGCGGATAATGCTCAAGTCAATATGATTACACCTGAGTTTTTTGGCGTAGATGCAGGAGACCTCACGGCAATAAGCGCATGGTATAAGCTTAGTCGAACCATTACGCTTAATGGCGAAGGCGCTGCAAATGTTGAAGAAACAGCAGAAATTTATGACGATGTTGCTGCGGCTTAGGTGATATTATGTCCTACTCAAAAGTAATAGAACCGGCTATTAAAACAAGGCGCGTAAATGCAATGCCTCTTATAGGTGGTGCCGGTGTAATCCAGGAATTGGGATATATACAAAAAAAGACGCATAGATTTTTCTGGATTACAACGGCAGAATTGCAGGCGGAAATAGATACTGAGGTTGCCTTAGGATGGGTTTTGGACGGAGATCCAAGCAGAACGCTTGTCCATGAAGCAATTCCTGATCTGTTTAATGCCGAGGCTACTTATTTTAGGTACAGCGCTACGTGAAATTAAAAGAAAGGAAATTTATGCAGGCAGAAAAAATAGAGATACCAGATGAGCTCAGGATATTAAACCCAGAGTTACAAAAAAAACCAGTAGTAATAGGCACAGAAGCCTACATGATTTATCCGTTAACTGAAGGACAGGCCGAGCGTGTGTCTAAGCTTTTGTCTGATGTTATAATAGACATCACGACTTTGGATATGCAATGCCCTAATTGTAAACATGTATTCCAGAATATGCTTGGACGACAGGAAACCTGCAATAGATGTAGGGTAAAGGGGAAGGGTGGAAGTCAATTAAAAAGTATGCAAAAACCACCCGTAGAAGCATTGACATACGAAGACCGTGTTCCGAGATTAATTGAAGAACTCGTTGGAATTAAAGTCACGGATGTAAAATCATCTTTGACCGTTAATCAGTGCAAACACATTGCAGGTGTTTTATATGTCCAGAACTTTATGGAAGAAGAAGGCGGCGGCTTGCCGGAAGAATCAAAAAAAAACTTCAAAGCACTGCTGAATTGGATAAGTCCGGAGGAGAAAGAAAACACAGTAGTAGCCTCGGAGAAATCTATGAAGCCTTTGCCCATGAATATGGATTTACAAGAGAATATATCCAGGGAAGATGGGAGACAGGAGGAAGTAACGGAAGACGGCTTGTAGGGCTCACAAGGCCGCTCCTAAAGTTATATTGGAAGTATTTACAGCAACGCAAGCTTGCAGAGCTTAAAATGCAGATTAGGCTTGCTGGTGGAACGGTACCGGAAGACACTGAAGCGGAACTCAAATCAGCAGAAGAGGAAGCCATGGAAAGGTTAAAAAATCCGCTTAAAGATTTTCCAAATGATATTAAGTATTTTTCTGCGAATGAATGTATAAGTAAAATAGAGATAGGTGGACGGTTTAAGGGTAAGATAGCAAAAGAGAAGATCTGGGATAAAAAAAGAATGAACGCCTGCCTTGGGAAACATGGCATTGTGGCAAAACGATGTTCGATGAATGATACGTTGTGGGCCAGATATACAAAACATGGTGACTCTCTGACGTTGGATATAATAAAACAGATGATGAAATTTGATGCAAAAAGAAGAGAGCTTTATCCACCCAACTATAAGGGTACCGGCGAGGAACAGCCACCGGCAGAATACCTTGAAGAATTGAAATCATCCGGCAAGCTTGATACAATATACAAAGAAATGAACGAACTTTCAAATTTAGATTAGTCGCTCCCGATGTGGTGGCATGGATTGAAACGAGGAAACAATAATGGCAAGTCAATTCGGAATACGATTTTTCACTTCAGGCTATGAAAGAACAAGCGGTCAAATGGCGTCTATAGGAAGACAGGCCAGTGGGATAAGTACAGGATTTCTACGAATGGGAAGGACTGGCGCTTCATCTGGCACAATGGCTGCGGGCGGAATGAGAATTTTAAGCTCCGGAATGTCTGGCGCTATGAGCGTGATGAGAGGATTTATTAGTCTAACCATAAGGGCTACAACCGTACTTGCCACTGTTGGCGCCGTAGTTGCTGGAGTCGGGATAGCCCTTGCTACAAAGTTTGCAAAAGGATTAATGGCTACAAGGGAGAGTTTTTATTTAATAGAGACAGCCCTTACTGGAGTTGTAAAAAATGCTGGGCAGGTGCAAAAGATTTCGGATTGGGCAATGAAATATGCAGCAACATATCCTGCAATGTATGGGGACGTTATGGATACGATGAAGGGATTATCAATGATGCCCTCCTTAAAGCCTATGTTCGTTAAGGGCGATGTTGCTGCCATGGAAAAGGTAATGAATATTGTCCAGAGTCTTGCCGCGATGGACCCACAGCAGGGCGTAAAGGGAGCTCAGCTTGCGATGAGAGAAGCATTATCTGGCAACTGGAGGTCATTGCAGATGCGGTTTGAGCTAAGACCGCAGGCGGTTGCTGAAGCGGCAGGGCTGTCAATGGAAGAGTTAAAGACAGACCCTGGCAAGGCTATCGAGGCCCTGGACGCCTTTACCCGCCTGAATGTTGGGGCAGACACACTTAGGAAGTCAGCAGAAAGTCTCGGTGTTCAATGGGGCAACCTCGGGGATAAATACGATATATTTTTGAATAAGATAGGAAAGATGGGAGCATATAGAAGGCTTGTCGAATTCCTTATGAAGATGAATGATATGTGGGATAAGCTTTTGGAAAGTGATGCCGCACAGAAATTTGGTCAAAACATTTCAAGTATATTTGAAAGTGTAATTGGGTCAGTTGAATCAATTATGACTGGAATTGATTGGGAGGGTAAGGGAATATTCGATGGTATTATTGAAGCAGGCAAGAAAGCAATGGAAAAACTCCGTAATTTGTTTTTAGATGCAAAGGATTTCCTTGCTTCTGCCATGAAATTGGTTTTTGTATATATAAAAATGGCCTTAATTTTTTCCATTAAGGAAATCTTTTTCCCTGTTGGAAAGATGATTGCTGAAACAATCGGTAATGCTTTCATGGAGACCATCCGGGCACATCCTATGCTGGCTTTTATGGCCGCTTTGGTAGGTGGAACGATAATGGGTGGTCTTCCAGGTGGAATTGTAGCTGGTGGGGCAATGGCTGTAACTTTGGCTGCGCAGGGAACAGGTTTAATAGGAGCGCCAGCTAAATCAAAAGAAGAGTTGATTGCTGAGAAGAAAGCCGAAATAGAACGAGTACAGAATAAGAAATTTAGAACCCCGATGGAAAGAGTTGAATTTTATGGTAATCGCAATCGGAGGAAGAATCTGGAAAATCTCAAAACTGAGTTGGAAGAATTAGAAAAACTGCCGGCTACAAGTAAGTTTTCAGATGCAGATGCAGCTTTAGCAAAATTAAAAGCCGACGCAAAAGCTTTAAAACAATTATGGGGCACAGGGCTTGGGCTTGGGACTGGAGACGCGACAAAGGATCCAACCGCTGTAGGTGAAGCAGCAAAAAGGGTAGTTGCGGCACGATCAAGCTTACGGCTTGCGGAACTTACTGGCGCCAAATCCATGGTAGATGTTTTAAAGGAGCAATTACAATATGAAGAAAGACTTTTGGATTATCACCAAAAAGCTGCCACATGGGAAAAAGGTCCGACAAAGGGAGTTAGAGAGGCAGAGTTAAAAAAGGAGATAGCAACATTAAAAGAAACGATGTCAATATCCATCGGTAAGGGCGTAACCCGTAAAGATCCTGCCCTAATTGTCATGGAGGAGAAACTTGCAACAAAACAAATAGAGGCTGAAAAACTTAAAAAGGCAAAAACAACCGAGGTAGGAGATATAACACGATATACAGGAGCCGAACTCGCAGAAAAAGCAAGAGTTTCTATGGAAAAAGAGAAAAACATCCTGGCTCAAACATTAGCTGTTGAAACACAAATTGCAAAGTTAAAGAAAGAGGGTGGGGAAGATGTAAGTATGCTCGTAGACCTTGAAACCAAGTTGCTTGATTTATCAAAACAAAAAATAGCAATTGAGCAACAATACACAAATGCAAAAAAACAGCAGGTTGGCTTGCAAAGTCAGATCCAGACAATGGAAGTGCAAAAAGGACTTAGCGCTCTTGATTTAACGAAGGGAATGTTTCAGACCTTTGGAAAATTTGTAGGTAAACAGGGACGTTATGGCCAGGTTGGAGGAGCTAAAATGCCTGGAATGGGTAAAATGTCGTGGGGAACGGGCGTGGAAAAATCCACAGGCTATAGAACAAAAGGCATTCCAAAGTTTCTCTTAAAACAAGAAGAAGTGTTAAAAGAAAAGCTTGGGCAAGCAGGCATATCTGATGTAGTAAAAAAGTTACTTCTTGAAAAGTTGCATGGCATAAACGTAGAACAGTTTCAAATGGCTAAGGGAGGAGTTGCAAAAGGAGCTCAGTTTCTTGAGGCTAATAAATTTATGGAGCAATTGCAGGCTGTTGATACTAAACTTCAGGAAGAACAGATCGCGCTTGTGAAAGAGCAAGCTGGGAATATTGCAAAAATGGTTGTTGAGCTTAAATTGACAAACCAATGGTTGTCTGGAATCAATGGAAAGGTTGGTGGTACTGGCTCGCAGCCTAACGCAACACCTGCATCTTTAGGAAATAAAAAAATTGGCGAAGCAAATCCATCGACAGCGCCATCTGGTGCATTTTAATGGGATACACAAGCATAAACATAAGCTACAATGAAGGTTCTCTGTGTGAGCAGATAAGCTTCAGTGAACCAGGCGAACAAGGCTATGCTCTTGGTTCTACCATAACCCTATCTGATGAAAGATTGTCAAGGGACCGTGAAATGATAGTAATGGCCGTCAATTACAGCGAAGACCAGGATATCGGCACGCTTACAACTGTTTCAGGCTTTTCCCTTGAATATTTATATGCCAGAAAAGCTCCTGCTTTTGATATTTCATTTCTTACTATGACTCAAGATGATCATGAAAATTATTTAAAACGTTCTCCAAAGCCTGATTCTATATTAAAAATTAGATATGGAGATGAGTATGGGTCTAACGGATGGACGATGCACTCTATCATAAACGAAATTTGTAGGCTTATGGGCATTTCAGCGGAAAATACTCTTCCAAATTATTATATAAGCGATTTTACAGTAAGCTTAGGCTCTACTTATTTTGAAGCTATCACCAGTCTTGTTTCTATTTTTTCACCCATTATAACTTTGAGTAGAAAAGTATTATATATAGTAGATAGAGGAAGCGTTGGTATCCTTCCCTGGGGAAATTGTAGACTTACAAATGTTACTTTAAAAGAAAAAGAACACATAGAAGATGAGGATGAACAGCTTCCTTCATCCGGTATTATCTCTAGTATAATATTAAATAGAGAATATGCTCCAATCCCTGGATGTGTTAAAGTCGAAGGACAGGAAGGAAAATATATTGGGAGTAAAGACATATCGGCTGTTAATTTTACCCCCACCAAAGGCAGTATAAGCACTTCCGAAGGCGTATCCAATGATGATGGGACTATAGCTTATTATAAAAATGCGCTTGATTTTTATAAAGACCCTTATAATAACCAATGGGCAACTTTTTTAAGAGAAGAAGAATGCAGGATATATGATAGATACGGATGGTTTTTAAGTGCAACAAAAAATACAACTGAGATGGAATACAATCCGGAAACTCTCCAATTTAAGTATGCAAATCCTGTGCTTGATAAAGAAAGCAAAACATGTGAAGCTTGGGTGGGTAATCGCTATACTGGAGGCTTAAGAGTATATAATAAAATAGAAAATTCATATACTTATGATGAAGAAGATTGGTCTTTGAAATCGCAATTATCAACGAAACAAGAATTGTTTATATATGATGGAGATACTTATACAAAATACGATCCCAGAGATTATGACCCAGAGGAAGATGGTACAACATTAGAATTAGTACAAACAGAACAAAGAAGTACAATATATACCTATTTAACTGAAGAATCATATTCTGTCGATACCCAAATATCAAGCCAGGTATATAATGAAGAGGACGAAGAATGGCAGACTATTTATACTTTTGAACACGATGTAGTGCTTGCAGGTGGGCAACAACATGTTGGAGGTTCGAGTGGAATATCTTCTCTTAGAACATTACAAGTATATGATGGAGATTGCCCAATCTTTCCAACCTATAGTTCATTCAATGAACCTGCTCAAGTTTTTAATATATCTACGCCAGATTGGAATTCTATATATTCTTGCTATATTGCTATAAAGACTATGCTTGGTTATGAATATCAAACTGCAACAGTTGAAACTTTAGCAACTAATTGGTATTGGAATGAAAATAAGGAGGAATATGATAAAACAAAATTTGACCCACTTCCTTTTATGAGCATGACAGGCTTTGAACCTATAATGACAGAAGGGATAAAAGGCAGTTATTTCATAACAGGATATAATACAAATATTGACCCAACTAAAGGATATACTGTAAGTTTAAATTTGGAGGTAAGACTTGAATAAGGATAAACTACGAAGATATAGGCAGGGATTGAAAAAAGTAATGCCCAAGAAAGTACGTGTATCAGCGAACTTTTGTAAATATGGTAGGGTTTACTCTGTACCAGGAACTACAAACTCATACCCCTATGCGTTAATAATGCCAGTTAATGGCAATCCTAATTACAGCCAGCGGACATGACTATAAGCAGAAGACATATTTTAGCGTGGACAGGTAAACAATATATAAAACGTACACAGGTCCGTTCAAATGGAGAATGGGTTCCAAAGTATAATACAGAGCCTCCAGCCGTTTCCAGGAGAACAGCATACAGATATGTTCCGGTTCATCCAGGGATAGAGCGAGAAATATTTTTTAAAATCAAATTTGTAAGAGATGATGGAGTCATCATTGATGAAGATTTAATAGATAATATAGAAATCCATGATGATGACCCAGGGGTGGTAGAAGGGGGCTACATGACCCATAATCCCCCTATACTTTATATATATAATCTAAGAGAATATTATGAATACCTTACAGAAGCACAAATAGAAAAATACGAAGATCAGTTTTACAATTTGGATAGAAATGGTGTAAGAAAAGATAAGAGATATAATCCAGATACTGGATACTGGAGTTTTACTGGATATCAAAGACCAATATCTGAAATGTGGGGAGAGACTGAAACAGACGATTTAACTAAACCGACTTCCCCTCCTTCTTCAAAGAAATATGCCAAAAAATGGAATGGTACAGAATACATAAAACAAAAGACATCCGGATATTACATAAGAGTATTATACACAAGTGGCCTAAGATGTGTATTCCGAGTATTAAATGCAGAGGAAAAAGAAGCAAAGCAACTATCTAGAGGATATACTTATATAGATTCAGAAGGAGTAGTACATAATGAAGTAAGTACTTATATGGTTCCTAGAAATTTAGTAAAAAAACCCAAAAGGCTTATATTCCGAGTACCGTACCGTACAGCAACCTTGGAATCTTTTTATCCTGATTATGTACACTATTCTTACGAAGATAGAAATGATGCAGATTTTAGCAAGCCTTATGTATCTGTAGAACGACTTTTTGCTACGTATTTTTATTCTGTAGATACTCATTTTTGGAAGAAACATACAATAAAGAGTTCTATACCTTATGTTTTAACGGAAAACATATTGAATTTTGACTGGGGATTGTACACAGGATTTGCTGCTCTTGGGCAAGCTCCGCCTTACGGCAACGATATAGAGAGTATTTCAACGAATATCATAGGAAGAAATCTAAATTTTCCTTATACTACTTTTGATGGATCAGATGGGGATAGTGCAGAGGAAGAATTTCCAAGAACGTTTGATCCAGTAGATATATCTGTTCCTTTTTCACCTATTACCGAAGAAGAATATAATGAGCAGGAATATCAAATGGATATGACTATAGAGGGAGGCAGTCATAGAGTATCAGTAGGGCGTGAATTTACTTATTTCTTTAACCTTTCTACAGTATCGTTAGACGAAAATGCTTGATATTAAAAAATATAAATTTTAAACAAAAACAAAATAATAAAAGGAGAATAAAATTATGGCAGCACCAAATATTTACTTTTTCGGAAACTCCGGCGTGGGAGACGCGACCCCACACGGAGAAGGAAGCGCAGCAAACGATGATTGGTTTGCAATAACGTCTGGCCCTGCCGGGCATACTTTAGTTTTTACAGGCGATGCGGTTTTGGATGGGGCCGCGACCGGGGAACGGGACACAGTCATAATCCCAGCCGCCGGTTCTCTTGAAGTCGATAAGACTTTTATCGACAACGGGGCAACGATGGAACAGATTCCCCTCGCTGGTACAGACCAAGGCGGGCAAAGTGGAGGAGACAATCAGTATGTCTTCTGTATCTATTTTGATGGTGAAACTGCTTCGGCCCCCTACTTGGAAGCATGGGATGACTCTGATCATGATTCTATCGCTCTTCAGGTTTTAGGTGCTGGAGTTCCGGCAAACTCTATGGTAAAAGGCATTGTAACTACGACAGGCGCTCCTGGAAGTGCAAACTGGGTAGGGCATCCAGACCAGGTCAACATGGCTGGAACTGGTAACAGGCTTGATCTTAATGCTGCGGCTGCTATTGGTAGCGCTGGTGGAAATGTCTATTTTAATTTATGCACGAGAATTTTATCGACCAGCACACCTTTCAGTTCGGCTCCGGTGTTTGCTTTGAGGTTCACTTATGTGTGAACAATATCAAGTACTTACAATCTATATCATGAACTAATACTTGAACAAATTAACCTCCTAAAAATCAAAAAAGATAACAAAGGAGCAAAAATGCAAAAATTAAGATTCATAGCACACTTCGAAGATGAAACCATCAAAGGGAATCCGTTAGGCAGCAGAGATTCCCTTTGGACATCCTTGCCAAATAAACCTATTAAAGCGCTTGAATACACACTTCCACACGCGAAAGACTCAATAAAGCTATCAGGATATGAAGAATACCTGCACATGGTAGAGGTATGCCTGCCGATGGGTGGAAATGCAATGATTGAGCATGTATATTTGATGGGCAGGATAGGAACAAAAGTAACATCCTATAGAATAACCATCTTGCAAAGGAAGGCCAATGACCGGTTTAAAGTAGGCGATATAACGGTCAGGGTATTGGATAAGGGAAGAGAATATAACGGCGGGGCAACCTCTGGCTGGAGAGTGGGTGGCTAATTATGGGAGAAGGTATATTCTATCCTTCAATTAGTAGTGACGATGGGTATTGGTCAGGAACTAATTTTTTTAATAGTCTTGAAGGTTTAACAATAGGAGATATATCTGGAAATCCTTACAAAAGTTTTATTAGATTTAAGAATATAACAATACCCCAAGGTAGTAAAATACTTAGTGCATTTATTCGATATACTGCACGTTTTTCTAATTCTGGATTACCAGTAAATGCAGGGATTTTTTTCAACAACACGGATAACGCTATTGCCCCTACGAATTATTTAGAGGCAGACAATCTTAACCTGACTATTCCGTCCATAGCATGGAGTATAGGAGAATGGACAGAACAAGAGCAATACGATACGCCTAGTATAGTTTCGCATCTACAAACAGTTATAGACCGTCCAGGATGGTATAGTAATGTCATGGCGGTTATATGGGATAAAACGTCAAGTAGTGATCGAAATTGCTATTCTTATGATTATAATTACGGTGAAAAATGCCCTGAATTACATGTTACATGGTCTTTACCTGAAAACATTACGGATATTCGTACAGAAATAGCTGCCGATTTTTATACAGGTTGGTTGCACTTACCTTCTGAGGTTTCTGCTGGAGTAAAAGCTTTCCAGTATTTAAAAAGTAGGATCGAAGCTGGAAATATATCTTTATCTGATTTACTCTCCGAAATAAAAGCTGGAAATTTATCTTTTACAGACTTACTTTCTGAGGTTTCTGCTGGAGTAAAAGCTTTCCAGTATTTAAAAAGTAGGATCGAAGCTGGAAATATATCTTTATCTGATTTACTCTCCGAAATAAAAGCTGGAAATTTATCTTTTACAGACTTACTTTCTGAAGTTATAGCAAATGCACAATCACTTACAGACTTACTTTCTGAAATAGATACCAGCGCACTTAGCATTAAAGATATCAATAGCTTTATAGAAAGTGAATATCCGACTTGGAGCAAGTTTTTACTTCTAAGCCATGATCATGTTCCTGCGCGAAATGCTTTAAATGTTAAAATTGGTAAAGCAATGCAGTTTAGAGTCTATAACCCAGATCCTTTATTTGGAATAGACTTAACCACATTTAAAATAAGATTCAATGAAGGCACCTGGTACAGATATGGAGATACGAGGCTTACATTTACCGAAGTAAGTTATAGAGAATATTTGGTTTACTTCAATCCGCCGGCCTTCGATTATAATAGTCAGATAGATTTGGAACTGTACTGCGAAGACCATAGAAATAACCCTGGAATCAAATTGGAAATTTTATGAAAACAGTGTCAAATATTGTAAGCAGTCTCAAAAAAGATTTATACAATTACACCTGTAATGCTGACGTTCAGGCATCCAGGAACATCGCTGAAGTTGGGCTAAATGCCTCTCTTCAAGAGCGGCCTGACACCGCTCCAGATAATGCTGGGACTGAGTTAGAAAGCTCGGTCTGATGTGGTTTAAAAACCACAAACTTTGGTTCTATGTTAGAACCCCACGTGTTTCAACCGTGGGAGTATGTCAGAATGCTTTTGTTGTAGAGCTTAGAGATGCAGCTTTACTGGTATTGCAAAGCGACCGAAAAGATGAAAAAGAAAAGAGACTTTTGAACAAAAGATTAGAAAAAGCTGTGAAAAACATTGGCGCAATTAATGGTGATCATGGAGCGATCTCCACTGGATAGGATTTATCTATGCCGACATGCATTCTCATTACAGACCTAAAATCTGAGATTTCAGTTGAACAAAGGATCCCTTCCCTTACTGATCTTCTGTCTGAAATATCTGCCTATAACTATCATACCAGCTTTAAAGATTTAAGCGCTTCAATAGCGGCCAGAGTCCCTTATATTGATTTAAAAACTGAAATCTCTGCCGGCTTTCCTGTAGATACTTCCGGCCCGTATATCCTACCAGAAACTTACCCAAGAGACGGGGAGGGCGGTATTGGTATATACGGGCCTATTTTTATAGTAGTTGAAGATTTGATTTCCGGAATTGATTTAAGTTCGCTTGAACTAACTGTAAATTCTGTAGTTTATACTCAAGAGGATTCCGAGGTGACGTGTTTGCCTATAACTATTCCATACAGGTATGTGATAAGATATGTCCCTATTATACCTTGGAGTTTAGATAGTGAAGTTATTATATCTATTTTTATTAAAGATAGGGCAGGTAATCCAGGAATGGTTGATTTGATATTACACTAAATAATTAAACTTAAAGACAATGACAACATATTCTCACGATACTGATGATTTAACTGTAGCAATGACGGCTGATAATGCTCCGTCGCCTAATGTAACTAGCGCTAGTTCTAAGTTAGGTGCTGCTTATGCTGCGTGGAAAGCTTTTATTCACGATATTACAAGTGAATGGATTGCAAATGGTTCGCCTACTGGATGGTTAAAATTTGACTTCGGGGCAGGCAACACCAAGACTGTAGGTAAATATACCTTATCTGCAATATCGCCTATGGGCGGAAACGCTCCAAATTGTCCTAAAACTTGGACATTTGAGGGCTCAAATAACGACGTAGATTGGGATATTTTAGATACACAAACTGATGTTCCTGTTTGGGCCGAGCAGGAAATGCGGACATATTTCTTTAGCAATGCAACAGCATATCGTTATTATAGGATTAATGTTTCAGCGAGCCAAGGAGGAAATTATCTTACTATAGCCGAACTTGAATTAATGGAATGGGCTGCTGCCGAAACAACAACTTTTATAGATTTACTTACCGAAATTAAAGCCTCGGAAACCGTTCTTTATGATCTGTTTTCTTCTATTAAGGCAGGATCGCTAACCATACAAGATTTAAACTGCTTTATAGATGCTCTTGGCCAATCTCTTACTGATCTAAAATCAGATATAGCAGCAGACTATCTAACAGACTTTAAAAACTTATCAACAGAAATATCTGCAAATGCACAAGAAGTACTTGATCTACTTACTGAGATAAAGGCCAGTAACCAAACTTTAATTGATTTAGATGTTGAGGTTGTAGCAAAAGCCCAGCAGACAGTAAATCTACTTTCCGAAATAAAAGCAAGTAGTTACTTTTTTTACAATTTAAACACAAATATTGCGGCTGATACTGGTTATACCTATAGAAATTTATTAACAGAAATAAAAGCAGGGTGTTCTGCAAAATATAGTTTTACAACTGAATGGAATCCAAATAGATTTTTAAGTACCGAAATTGAAGCGAAAAAGCTACATGAGTTTAGCTTTAAGACTATGACAGGTGCTTCATATTCTGCAACCTCTCCGAAAATAGAACTACTTCCAAGTGCAGGGACTTACCCCCTCCGAACTCTCTTTCTCGATTATACTGTTCTGGGAACCGAAAACATATATCCGATGGAGCTACACTGGGCAAGAGGGTTGTACGGTAAAGATGGGTTGAAGAATGCCAAAGTAAGAGCAGAGTATATAGATACTTCCTATCCAGGGGGTTGGGAAATTGTAACCGGAGACTGGCTATCTTGTTCCATAAACGGCGGTGATTATCAAACTGTGAATGCAACGCCATTAAACTTAGGAGAGATACTTTGTGATTCTCATTTAGATTTTGATTTAAAAGTGGTATGTAGGGATTGTGTTTTATCTCGGGGACTTGTGTTTTTTAAGCTTATATTCACTGGGGATTTTCAAGAATCTATATATGGAGATTCGATTGTCTATGGGGATGGGAGTAAATACCATGTTGGCATTTACGATGATTATGAGTCTAATCCATTTGTATGCAGAATTTACATTGTCGAATAAGCGAAAGGTTTAATTATGCCGATTTATGATTTAACATCTGACATATCCGCAATTTCCTGGAACATAGGTAACCTTAAGGTAGATAAAAGAACCACCTACAGTTTTATAAACCCGGAGAATAAGAAAGTACCGGAGACTTACCCTTTCAGTATTCTGCTTGAGGAGAAGCCCTATTCGGTAGCTGGGGTTTCTATAGCTGGCTTTACTGAAATATTAGTTCAGCCGACTGCTGGCCTTACCTTTTATGTGGATTATGAGGATTCAACAATCTACTTTGACTCTAGCGATGCTAGTAAATTAATTGAAATTTACTATATGGGCATGGGATCAGTGGTAAGTGCCAGCAATATAAACAAATTCTCTACTTTCCTGACTTCCGTGCGAGACTTCCTCTTATCCTTCAGTATAGAAGAAACCGACCCGGTAAGTACCAATGTTGGTATGACCGGAGGCTATTTAAACAAAAGCACGTCTTTAGCATTAATTTCCGATAAAATCCTAAAATTTGGCCCAGCTCAGGAATACGTAACTATAGCGATGACTGCGTTCTACTGGAAGAAGTTATTAATCTCTGTAAATACTGTGACCGAAGCAATTATAGTAACCGAAGGAACACAAGCAGCGACCCAAGCATTAGCAGCTATCCCTGCGGTGCCAGCCTCCTGCAATCCGATTGCAATTCTATCAGTTCAAGATGACGGATCCGCGGGCGCAGGTACAATAAAAACAATCGCTTCTGCATATATTCAGGACGTAAGGATTTTAATCAAATGACAACCTTATCAGATACTAAATATCCTGCGCGCATTACGCCGGTTCTGATAACCGACGAAGACCACACCATTTCGACAGGAGTCCCATATGCCATTACATTAAAGGAAAAGCCAAGCGAAGACCATGCAATCACCATATCAGGGTATACCGAAGTCACGTCTATCCCTACCTCGGCAACAAACTTTTACGTTGATTTTGCCCGGTCAATTATTTATTTCCATTCAAGCAAAGCGGGGACTCAGGTGCTTGTAAGCTATTGGGGAACAGGCTCGCCCATAATAGCAGACGATGTAAACAGATTTGCTTCATTGCTTGATAATTTAAAATCAGCCCTATTTGCTTTCAGAGTAGAAGCACTATCCGGATGCAGGGTTAGAATATATGGCGGAAGGTTTATTTCCGGTACCACGGTATATGAAAAAAAAGAACTGTTTATGAACTTTGGCGTGAATGGTAATTTCCAGATAAATTTTAATTTTACTGGATTTTTTAAAAAATTGTTGATAGGGATAAATTTAGATACTAACCTCGTAGATATTGTTGAAGGAGATGAGGCACCTAAGTACGATGCAACCGTGATACCGTCTTTTACATCCATATTTAAGCCGGTTGCGATAGTGACGGTAGAGGAAAGTGGTGGGTCTGTGGCGGATATAACTCAATCTGATATAATTGTGATTAGGAATTCTTTTATTTAATGGAGAAATTGTGCAAGACATAGATATTTCTATAATTTGTTCTATCTGGAATAGGCCAAAGTTTCTTATCGACGCATTACAAAGTATAGTCGATCAAGACTATGAAGGTAAAACCCAGGTAATCCTTTGTGACGATGGTTTGCTTGATGAAACGACAAAAGTAATTGAACATTATCAATCCAAGTTTGACCAATTTGATGTAATTAGAGAAAGCCCGGAACCAGAGGAACGAATAAAAACATCACGCCTGGCAATTATGATCAACAAAGCACTTCCTTTATGTGTAGGAAAATATATAAGCTATCTTCCCGATGATGACCTTTATAAGCCTGAAAGAAACAGACTTATGATAGAATTTCTTGATAAAAAACCGGATGTCTTCTTTGCGTATCACTGGATAAAAATGATTACAATATCGCAAGATAAAGCTGTTGTCGGAGATACCGTTGACCTTTGCGATCCATGGGATGAGGCCACGAAGTACTGGATTAAGAATATATACAACAGAATAGATCATTCCACTATATTTCACAGAAACCTATTTGCAGACAATATCCTTTGGAATGAAAGCTCTGAATACAAGCGCTGCCAAGACTGGGGTTTTATTAAACGAATTATAGAAAAAGACTTAAAAATTGATTGCTTGGAAAAACACCTGGCAATAGGAAGAAAGATATCTGGGCAGTCGCTTAACAGGGATGGGGATCAAATGATTGCAAATATGATAGCAAGGGGGCATGGATGACAGCAGCAAGAAAAAAAAGAATATATTATGTGAGTCCGAATAGTGGTGGTATATCGTATTACAGATGCACGATGCCGGCATATTATCTTAATCGGGCAGGACTCGCGGAAACCGCTGTTGATTTTGGTAGATTTCAAAAAGAATTCGTGGATTGGGCTGATGTGATAGTTGTACAAAGGGTGCTTGGCAAAGGAATCCAGCACCTAATTCATTATTGCCACATGCGAGGTAAGAAGGTTGTTTTTGAAATAGACGATAATGTTTGGCAGTTTCCAGATAGTCCGGAATACCAGGACGCCCAGGCAAAGGATGTTCCAGCCCAAACAACCGACATAATAGATCGCTGTGATGCCGTAACTGTTTCGACACAGGCCATTGCCAACGAAATAGAGAAGACCTCTAAAACACCTGTAACAGTTATTCCTAATGCCCTTGATTTCGAGCAATGGAAACAACTTGATATAAGGCATGAACATTTTCTTGTTGGCTGGGCCGGTGGCCACTATCATGTACAGGATCTTGAAATGATTGTACCGGGATTAAAAAAGATCATTGAACAAAACCAAAAGACTACGCTTGTCTTTCTTGGATGCTGCCCGATGCAATTATTAATTGATCATCCGGATAAAGTATTTATGCAGGAATTTGTAAGCGTAGAAATGTTTCCAAAGACCATGTCTGTAATGAAATTTGATATAGGGCTGGCACCGCTTTATGAAACCGAATTTGCAAAATCACGATCAAATATCAGATTATTGCAATATAGTGCATTGCAAATTCCATCAGTGGTCAGTTATTATGGGGAATATGGCAAGGCTATTGATGATGGGTTTCCGGCGGTTTCTGTCACGAAAGATGGAAGTTGGGCAGAGGCTGTACAGTGGTATATTGATAATCCAGAACAAAGGATAGAAATAGGAAAAAAGGCTAAAGAATATGTGGCTGAACGATATGATATTAAAAATAATGTTCGTAATTGGAACGATGTATATAACTATTTGTAATAAAGGAGAATTGGGCCATGCCGACATATAGAAACGATTGTGATGAAATTTTAGTCATTCACGGTGAAACATTCCAGCCAGGTGAAGATCAAGCCATTGGATGGTACATAACAAATCCGTGCTTAACCTTAGTGTCTGATGACCCACCGGCTGCTTTTTTTGGTAAAAATAATATGTTTGCAACATCTGCGCCTACTGTTAATGATGACTTGGGAGGCGGATATAATGTTGGAAGTATGTGGATTGATCGCACCGCAGATAAAGTCTATACTTGCGTTGATGAAACAATAGGTGCTGCTGTATGGGAACAAACTGGCGGAACTGGAGCAGACGACCAAACTGCCGCTGAAGTACCATTCACTCCCGCTGGCGATATAGTCGAAACAGATACCCAGGGGGCAGTAGTTGGGGTTGACGCAAGAAAAATTCCCCACGCAGATTTTACCGCAGCAGACGAAGTGATGGTGGGAACGGGGGCAGGAACTCATGGTCAAGTAACTCTTGGCGCAAGTCAATTTCTCGCCAAGAAAGCAGCAGGGGCAGTTACAAATATAACAGCGGCTGAAGCTCGTACAATTTTAAACGTTGAAGATGGGGCTGAGGCGAATAATATTAGTGATGTTGATGCAACAGATTTGACAGATGGTGGAGACACGACACTCCATGATCACGATGGGATAAGTGAAAATACAGCGGCAAGGCATACTCAAGGAACAGATATAGCATTAGGAGCTGTTGCTGCTAAAAATCCGCCTATTGATGCTGACAAAGCATTGTATCGAGATAGTACGGTTACTGATGCTTTGGTAACTTCAACATGGACGCAAATAAAAGCCTTTCTGAAGACTTATTTCGATTCTTTATATTCTGCAATATCACACAAAGACACTCATGATCCGGAAGATGGTGGAGATAAACTTGATACAGCAACTGCTTCAGAAATAGCGGGTGTTCAGGCGGCAGCAGTAGGTACTTCACATTCTCTTGCCCGAGCAGATCATGTACATGCTATAAATCATGGTATTACAGACAATCACTTATTGACTGTTGACCAGGCAGACGCAGCTGATGACGAGTATGCAAGGTTTACAACTAGTGGTATTGAAAGTAGGAGTGTTGCAGAGACTAAGACCGATATGGGATATATGACTGACCTTGTCGATGATACTACCCCTCAACTCGGTGGTGATTTGGATGCACAGGGTAACTACGCAGTAGGATTACAGAACATCCCTGACCTTGCGGCGAAGGGGCCTGGTTTTTGGTTTGATGGGGTGAATGATTATATAGATTATGGAAATAAGCCAAATTTAGCTTTTGAAAGTAATCAGGCATTATCTATGGTGGCAATATTAAAGCTAAATCCTGGCGCTCTTAAGACTACGGGAGACATTATTTCTAAAGGAAACCAGAATACCCCATATCAAGGTTATGCTATTAGTGTTACTATTGCAGGGAATTTAACGGTAGCATTAATTAACACTGTCGATACGAATAATTTAAGAACACAGTCATTAAGAGCAATAAATGACGGCATGCATCATTGTGTTGGTGTAACATATAATGGTAGTTTAGATTCTACTGGAGTGAGTATGTATATTGATGGAGACTTAACGCCTCAAACCGTATTGTTCAATAACCTGTCAGGGAGTCTACTGACAGCATTTCCTTTCAATGTAGGTGCACGCAATAGTGTGGAAAAATACAGTTATGGTTCAGGAGCTATATATAAATGTTTACTTTTTAATTTAGTTCTGACTGAAACTGAAGTAAAAGCCTTTTCATCCGGTGCTCCGGTGCCGTTCAAATATATTGGGGCCTCACAAACAGCCCTAACAAGCGGTACTCTGATTGTAGGCAAACAATACATCATAGACACATTTGTTGCAGGGGATAATTTTGTTAATGTGGGTGGTACAAACGTTACTGGTAATACTTTTGTTGCAACCGGTATAACCCCTACAACCTGGACAAATTCAAGTTCATTGAGGCGAATAGGCGCAGTCCTCCAACTTGAGAATGACTCTATTATGAACGGTCAGTGGTTGAATAAGAACCCAAATTTACCATTAGTTTCTGGAACAGTAAACGGAGCATTAACTACCAACTTACCAACAAATCATAAAGAGCAGTTTATTCAATTAGTGAACATGACGGATGATACAGCTTGGCTTTCAGTAGTGCCGGCAAACTATATTTTAAATTATATTGTCTTTGAGGGAACAAACGCAAACGCTTGTATTGTAGATTTAGGAACAACCACTGGAAATTCTGATGTTTTTTCTCAACAAACAATAGTGGCAAATGGATTTACGACCGTAGTCCTGAATAAATTTTTTAGCAAAACCACTGCGCAGAGCTTGTACCTTTCAGATGACGGAGTAGGGGTATGGAACGGAGCTAGCGTGTTAGCTACTTTGTATATGTCAAAAATTAGAGGATAATTATGGTTAAAATAAATGCACCTTATGGAAGATTGACAGTAATAAAAGATGCTGGACGAACATCATATGGACGTAGACAATTTGAATGTTTATGTTCATGTGGCAATACCATTATAGCTGAGTCATCAAATATAGAACGAGGTCATACTTCAAGTTGTGGATGTCTTAGAGACGAACTACAATTTAAACACGGCATGTCACAATCAAAAGAGTTTATGATTTGGGCTTCTATGCGTGCCAGATGCAATAATAAAAATAGTCAAAATTATAAGTTTTACGGGGCACGTGGTATTAAGGTTTGCGGGCGATGGGATAAATCTTTTAAAGCATTTTATGAAGACATGGGTTCTAAGCCTGATGGGCATTCAATTAATAGAGTAAATAATGATGGAAATTACGAACCTTCAAATTGTGAGTGGTCAACTGCAAAAAATCAAATGAATAATATGCAAGGGAATCATAATATAACATTTAAGGGTATTACGAAAACCCTTACTGAATGGTCTGAAAAATTTGGCTTAAAATCTCCAACAGTAAGGCGAAGATTAAAAAAAGGATGGTCGGTAGCAAACGCTTTAACTATGCCATTGCGTCCAGGGAGGGCTTTAAAAAATGCCTGAAAAAGAACAAGCAACTTCAACAGTAGAAAAGCCGGTCAAAGCAGGCTATAAAGTCCTGACAAAACCAGTTTCAAAAGTGGAAATCAAAGCAAGATTAACTGATGTGAATAATACACCATATTATGTGTATGACTTATTCAATGAAAATGGTATTTGCATGGCTTTGAATAGATATGTTCTTACTGATAATAGAGCAGAACAGCCATTTAGTGCACTTACACAAGAAGAGGAGAATATCCTTAATCCACCATATATAGCACCGGAGGAGACGATATAATGTCATTCGTGAATGGGATATTTGACTGGGTAACTACTAAGAAATTGTGGTTACTTAGTGAAACACTTGAAGGCACACTTAAACCTGGAATGATTGAGTATAGTGATGGCAAATTCTATCTCACATCAGCAAATAGGCGTGTGATATCCCGTGCAAGTGATTCACTTATAATACCTGTTACAGTAGCAGATACAACAGACGAAACAACCGTATGGACTGGCATACTGGCAGCGAATACACTCTTGCCATACAAGGTATTAAGAGTAACCGCAAGTGGTAAATTCAGCACTGCAAATGCAAACGATAAGCTGACAATTCGGTTGAAGTTGGATAGTACGGTATTGCTTGAACTGGAATCCACAGCAGGTGTAGTATCTGATGCTCCTGGCCATATGAGTGCTTACGGAACAGTTAGGACGATAGGAGTTTCAGGAACTATCGCATCACACGGTGAATTGGCATTAGCTGCGAAATCCACACATGCTAATACTAGCAGCACAGTAGTGAACACAACAGCAGCAAATAATCTGGTCATAACTGCACAATGGAGCAATGCTTTGGCTGGTAACACATTCACATTCGACCAAGGATTCTTGGAAGTGATGAATTAAGACAGAACCACGGAGATATCATGGCAAGACAATTCAGAAGAAGCGATGATGATGATTTGAGGCTGTTGGATGTTTTAGACGAGCGCATAGAAAACATGAGCAGGTTATAATATTTTGAAATTTACATTAGAAAAAATTGATCTATCAAAGATTAAAGACCTTTATTTTTTGCGTGGGTACCAATGCGATGATGAAGCTTATTGTGTTAGCGCAATATTAAGGGTAAACCACAAAAACGAATTGGATGCATCATTATTGCATTCAAATAAGTTATTGAGTGTCTCAGACGCAAAAAACTTAATAAAATATCTTAAAAACATGGGCATGAAAGTAACGGCTGAAGTACTAAAAACGGATTTCGATAGGTTTTATTCGAAGAATTCATTTAAAAAGATTAGTTTTTAGGGGATATTGTGGAGACTATTAACGTAATTGACTGGAAGATGGTAACGGCAATAGCAACCCTTTTGGTAATACAGGGTAGTATTCTCCTTGCCGCTGCGAAATCTATTTTTATTACAAGAAGAGGGCTGTATGACCAACAAGGGATTACAAATTTTGTAACGAGGATTGAATGTGAAAAGCATAAGGCTGAAATAGCAGCACAAAGAGTTGAGTTAGATAGGAGAAAAGATTTGACAACTCGTATGATGTGTGTAAAAATGGACGAATTAAAAAAAGAAATGTTTGAAATAATAAAAAAATTAGACGTTTATATTGCGAGCCAAAAACATGAAAAACATGACCGTACGTGAACTTAAAGAAAAACTTGAAAACGTCCCTGATGATGCTGTAGTGTATTATCAGCGGATTGAGGATCACTACTTCGATTGCGGCTGGAAAACTACCGAGATTGAAACAAGCGACTACATAAAAGCGTTTACCGCAAAATACCATGAAGATAGTAATGCTTTTGTCGTGAATGCGCATTATTGAAGTGCTCACGTTGGGATCGCTTCAACTAAGTGAGCGGCGAAATAGAGAGCGTCGCTCCCTTACGAGAGCAAAGACTGTATCATCAGCATTCTTGCGGTGGATGGAGCAGGCCGGTTGGCGGCATAAGCGAAAATTCTATATCAGCATAGCCTATGTCGGCTATGGATAATTCTGAGGGGGGAATATGAAAAAAATTATAGCAATTCTTATCTTCGCAATTTTATTACTTGGTTGTGGGGATGATAAAGATTCGATAACACCTCAATGTAGGCACTATAGCGTATTACGGGCTCTGACCTTCAGCGAAAACTATGTAGTTAGGATAGCTTACGGTAAAAATAGTACCGGAGCGACTCATTCTCAAGCCCAGGCACTTATAGATGGAAAATGGAAATGGTTGCAGAATGATGAAATGCCTGTTTATGTTGGTGAGCAGGAAGTTTTAACAATTGCTCATTATGTACCTATAGAGAAGGCTCTGGATTGGACGAAGCAAATCAAAAAATAAAGGAGAAATAGATGTTTGTTAATCCGACAGGTTTGAGTATTAGAAATGATTCTAAAGGTTTGGGACATCATGGAGCTCCGAGAGGTTTAAGAAAACATAACGGAATAGATCTTCTCTGCACTCCTAACCAACCTATTAAAATGCCAGTAGCTGGTATTATCGTAAGAGAATCCTTACCATACAAAGATAACTTAGAATGGAGGGGAGTTCATATCGTTTCGGATAGAATAGAACTAAAATTATGGTACTTTTTACCGGATTTGAATTTAATAGGTTCTTATGTACGCCTTGGAGATATAATTGGATATGCTCAGGATATAAGTCGAAAGTATTCCGGAGTTCTCCCTCACGTGCATTTACGGGTTGTTACAGTCGATCCGATGTTAATTTTTTTTAATGAAACAGGTTTTCTTTCGAAATAACAAACTGCGTCGCTCCCGCATGGGGAGCGTGGATTGAAACGAACATCTGACATATTCCCACGGTTAAAACACGTGGGGTTCTAACATAGAACCAAAGTTTGTGGTTTTTAAACCACATCAGGCCGAGCTTTCTAACTCAGTCCGGCTTAAAGCCGAGGCATATCAGTGTGCCTCTTGAGATTGAGCGTTTAGCCCAACCTCAGCGATGTTCCGAGATGCGCCATAATCAGAATTGCACTGAAAATCACATTTCTTGCATCGGAAATTAGCTTGAGTTTGTCGATTAGAGCGAGAAGTGAAACCGCATTTATAGCACCGTCTCGACGTGTTTCTTGGGTCAACCAGCAACACCTCAATGCCAATACGTCTTGATTTATAAATTGTGAAATCAACCAATTGTTTAAAAGCCCAAGACGACATCATTCGATTAAATCGTTTGGATCCTCTTGCTCGTTCTCTAATGCCTTCAAGTTTCTCAAAACAAATAACAGGGTTGTCATATTGAGCAGCTATATCGACAATCTCTTTACTAATTTTATGGTTGGTATCAGTCATCCATCTTCGTTCATGGCCTCTCGACATTTTAACCTTGTCAATCCTGCCATGCTTCTGATACCTTTTACGGATATCAGCAAAATGTTCTCTTTTGTGCCTGATTTCTTTGCCATCAAATATCTTAACCATATCAGGCGTAGAAAGAGTTGCAATGCGGACTATTCCAAGGTCAATGCCGATAAAAGTTTTGTCACCGGAACGTCCGGCAGGCATTGTTTTGACTGGAAGCATTGCGTACCACTGGCCATTGCGTTGAAAAAGCTTAGCGTCACCTTTAACAGATTTAATTCTATCTTTAAACTTTTCTGGCACACAAAGCGGAAGCCAAATATATTCACCACGTTTCCCTGTAGAGCAGCGCAAGGCAACCCTGTTGTCAGTGGTCTCAATCGAATAAGCATTAACACCAAGTCCAATACCTTGACAACCATTAACCTTCGGAAATTGAGCATTCTTTTGTTTCTTTCTCAGTTGGAAAAAAGAACGAGCAAGAGAAACCGCAGCATTAACGCTCATTCTTGCATAGTCAGAAGGCAACCCAAGCTTGCGTGCAGGATAATAAGAAACATTATGTATCTTACCCCTGGAGCTGGTAGAAAGATCGTTTGCAGCATCAAGACCGAGTTGAACAGCATTAGAAAATATATTAGCCATATTCTCAAGCCATTCAGCTTTGTGTTTATTTGGTTTGATAATTTTAACTATGACGGCTTCTGTGTTTTGCATAATCATATTATAGTTACGTAAAACGCAGTTGTCAAGTAATTTTATTAATATTTTTTTAAAAAAAAAAGAAAGGGTGCCGATTCCTCCCACGACTGAAGTACGTGGGCTTCCTCGGCATAAATAATCGTGAGCTTAATAACAACGCTCAAGTCGTTTCTATCAGCCCCAAAGGCTATAGACAAGGCTTTGGATGTCGGAGAGAAAATAACGTCAGGGATCATCTCTGGACTGGACAAATTGGTTTTCACGGATGAGGAACTGGCTGACATAAAGCAGAAATCAAACGAACTCTTACTTGAATTCTGGGGGAAAATCGCAAATGAAAACACTGAACAGAGTAAAGCCAGGCGCTCTCTCGCCATGATGACGTTCAAAGTCTATTTCTTTTTGCTGCTGGCCGGTGTGGTGGTTTACAAAATAGATACAGCTTACTCTCAGTTTATTTTTGACGTGGCTGGTACTTTGACGTGGCTTGTTTCAGGTATTGCAGCGATTTTCTTTGGCCCCCACCAGTTGTCGAAAGTAATTAAGAAAAAGTGATTATTTCTGAACCCACCAGCATCAACATCATGATAGTATCTCTTTCTCTTTCTCTTTCTCTTTCTCTTTCTCTTTCTCTTTCTCTTTCTCTTTCAGACATGAGTCCTCATTGAATATTCAATGAGGACTCAATGAGTCCTCCTTCATCCTTCGAACGTAAAAGCTCAAAATCAAAAACCGTGCCAACTATTCAGCGAAATAAGTAACCTGGCCATTTCAATCTCTGTTTATACAGGCCATCAGTTCCCCTCAGTTAAAAACTCAAAACCCCATATCATCCTATTCAATACTTTTGAATTTAGTAATATCTGCAATCAAATCAACATATTACAGTACAAGTAAAATGATGATTTTTGAATAAATCGCTGTTTATGCAGTCTCTCAGTAAAAGAAAAACTATCGAACGTAAAAGCTCAAAATCAAAAACCGTGCCAACTATTCAGCGAAATAAGTAACAATTGTATTTTTTAATATATGTAGTTGTCAAGCAAATAATAAAAAATAATTAACAATTCATCCCACGACTGAAGTGCGTGGGCTTTCTTGCCTAAAACGTCGTAACTAAAGAAAATAATTAAAATAATTTAAAAACATTGCATTATTTCCTTGACAAATGTATTTTTAATCCTTATTATTAAATTAACAAAACAATTAACCTCAAAAATGAAGGAGAGAACATGAATAACACAGAGAGCAAGCTCAAAATAACATGGCACAATGACTACACCACATACCATGAGGGAAGGTATGAAGAATTAGCCGATATGCTGGCCAGGGCGAAGACAGACCTGTCATACAGGGATCATCTCTGGATAGCATAATAATCTAACAGCACCGGCCTCGGGAGGGGCCGGGAGAGGTAAATATCATGGCAAAAACAGAATAACATGGATATCAAGGAAATAATAAAAAAGGAGGCATTTAAAATCGGAGGCTATGTCAATAACCCACGACTAAAGTACGTGGGTTTCCTGCCCGGAGGTAAATCATGAATCTAAGTTGGCAAGAAGGATTAGAAGAGGCAAGTAAAAGAATGTCGGCTCCAAAAGAAAAACCAAAAGAGCAGATAAAAAACTACAATGTCAATGGAGCGACAGAGCGGATTATGATAAAATCTTTGTATAACCTTTATGAATTAGATAAACTTGTTAAAAGAACCGGATTGAGCGGACTTGTGTCAAGGATAGAACCGATTGGAGAGTCATATTATCAAATTGATATGGTAAAGAAACCGGTCCTTGTTAGAGGAGATGAGACACAAAGAAATGTGTTGGAACTTTTGGGGCAGGTGGTTGCAAGTGCAAACGGATTGCACTGGAGCTTGGAGAAAAAAGAAGACACAGGATATTATTAGAGGAGGCAACGAAACAGAATGATATATACACAAAATGATATAGATAACAATCCTCTGTACGAGGAAGTAATGGAAGAAATAAATGAATTGCATGAAGAAATGGACGAGCCGGACGAATTTGATCCGGACGAAACAAAACGAACAACAACCGGCAACCAACTAGATCCATTTTGGGATGCTGGAAATATCGGCGAATGGGATGAAGAGGAAGAAGAGGTAGTTGAGAATGCACAAGGGCAGCTCAACTGTGTGTATGCCGGACTCGGGTTATATGGTAATGGTGGGATATCTCACTATTACCGGTCTTCGGAATGGGTTGAGTTTGTTGAGCTGGCAGAAGATATCATAGATAGATACCACGCAGATGGCGCCTATGAAAATCTGTGTGAGCAATAACCGACCTCAGCAAGTCTAAACTGCTGGAAAGTAGGGAATATTATGCTACCACAAGAATTTTGGGCGGCACGATATAGGGAGACTGAAAGCTACCATATCCGGTCAGCAGGATATGAATTTCTTGGCACCGACAAAAAAACAGGGAATCTGCTATGGGAGAAAAATGGTAGGGTGATGGCTGAATGCCCCGGCGCTGGACGTAATTGGATATCTACTGGCGGGAAATTTAAAGAAATTAAAAATAAGGAAGGAGGTGGAGAATATGCATGAATATGTAAGGAGATGCAACGCCATAAAAACGGGAGTTGGAGTTCTCAAAATAGACGATAAAATAGAGCTATGGACACGTAGCGCAACGGGTGTCGGTTTCCAGATCGATGGGCACAGAGATATTAAAGCAAATAGCACTATAATAATTAAGGCCAAACTCAATGATAAGTACGTATGCCCTAGAAAGCTGAAAAATAGAAAAGTCTTTTATCGGTTTTATACTGGAAAAGATAAAAACGGCATAAATAGGCGCTATTTATATCTGGCGGCCAGGAGCAATGATTTTGTGTATCGAGGTAGCAGGCTCATTATGCTAACTAGGAGCAATGGTGCCTCCCTTCTTTTGGAAAAATCATTGAGAGAACGATTAAATATCCTGCGTAAAGATTACTATGGAGGTTATCAGCCTGATTTCTCAGCCGATAACCTAGCGGCAGAACTTTTCCCAGAAGAAGGGTATTGAAAACATGAAATCTCGGACGACCATCTGGAGACACCAGGTTGGGAAAAGCAAGAAATATTATCCTAAAGGGTTGACAGATAGTATCTGATATGATATATTTCATTAACTTTTATTAATTTGCTTGACAAGGGGGATAAAATGAAATATATTGTAAGTAGAAAAGCGGCAGAAACATTAGGCGTGCATCCAAATACTTTACGAAAATGGGCGAAAGAAGGTAAAATTGAATTTATCACAGCAGCTTCAGGACAGCGTAGATACAATGTCGATGGATATCTTGGGACGGCAAAACAACTTGAGACAGTTTGTTATTGCCGAGTTTCCAGCTACAAGCAAAAAGACGATCTTGAACGACAGGTTGAGTTTATGTCCGAAAAATACCCTGACGCCAGAATCGTTAAAGATATCGGTTCAGGGCTTGGATTCAAAAGAAAAGGCCTTTTATCCATTTTGGAATCAGCATGCTCAGGAGATAGCATCTCACTTGTGGTTGCCTATAAAGACAGACTTGCAAGATGGGGATACGATATTATCAAATGGATTGTTGAACGCAGCGGTGGAAAAATCGTGGTTCTCAACAGAATTGAATTATCCCCGGAGTCCGAGCTCACTAATGATTTGTTATCCATACTTCATGTCTTCTCATGCAGAATGCACGGACTTAGAAGCTACAAGCTCAAAATTGCTAAGGATTTCACCGACAAAGGAACAAAAAAAGATATTCAAAGCATGGACTGATTGCAGCAGATATGTGTTTAATCAAACTTTTGATTATATCAGATCGTGTATAGGCTGGACACCGACATGGATGGATATTAAAAAAGACATGTTAAAACAGTTGCCTTTATGGTGCAAGCCCGTTCCGTTTCAGATTAAAGGCATCGCTGTTAAAGAAGCCTGTGATGCTTTTTGGAAAGCCAAAGGTGATCCTAAGTTTAGATCAAGAAAGAGTCCCGAGCAAAGTTGTTTTATCCCGAAAACAGCATTAAGTTTAAACGGTATTTATCCAAGGATATCAGGTAAAGGTTTATATTTCCAGGAAAAATTACCTGATGATCATAAAGACAGCCGGTTAATCTGGCGTTTTGAAAAGTGGTGGATGGCTGTTCCTTACAAAGAAAAACTATCTATCGGCGAGAACCAAGCCAAAATAGTTTCTCTTGACCCAGGGATTCGATCATTCATCACTTTTTATTCTCCTGAATATAGCGGGCATCTTGGCAAGGGAGATTTTAGCAGAATTCAGCGTTTGTGTTTTCATTTAGACAATCTTATTTCAAAAAGAGATTTAACTATCGGTAAACAAAAACGCAGATCGCTTACAAAAGCATCCAGGCGAATGCGTGCTAAAATCAAACATTTAATAGCAGAACTTCATCACAAAACAGCTAAATTCCTGACTGATAATTTTGACGTGATCTTGCTACCTACGTTTGAAACAAAGCGAATGACAAGCAAAATAGGCCGCAAGCTTCGCAAGAAAAGCGTTCGATCAATGCTGACTTTTTCGCATTATAAATTCAAACAATTTTTAAAGTGGAAAGCCTTTCAGACAGGAAAAACAGTTGTTGATTGTGATGAATCGTACACCAGTAAAACACACCCGCAAACAGGCGAAATCAAGAATATTGGTTCAGCCAAGTGGATTAAGTTACTGGACGGGTCAAGAGCAGATAGGGATCAGGTAGGAGCGAGAAATATTCTGATTAAGTTTTTGTCAGAACATTTCTCTTTGGGAGATACCCCCATGCCAGAAATGGTGTGCAGTTAACGTAAGTTAAGAAAAAAGTATCGGAGACCCGTTTTTTCGTCAGGAGAGAATCCGACTCTTAATGTTGGCAGTCCCTTTTCATTTTCGCCAGACTGTCATCAACGCATAACAAAACTTGGTTTTATCAATTATAAGAACAATGGGGGATGTGGTTATGGCAAAACAAGACTATCTAAAAAAGGAAGAGCGCAGGGGGTATCAGTGGCCGGCAAGCGGCTTAACTGGGAATGAAATGGCTATTTTGGCGGATTGGCGAGAAAAGACAAAAACGCCCATATCAGAATTATTAAGGCAGGCTGTAGAGAAGATAAACAAGATTATTATCAATCAAACAACGTGTAATTAAATCAGAGAACAAGGGAGGGAAAACGATGAAAAGAGTTATTAATAGAAAAGTATATGACACGGAAACGGCCACAGCAATTGCAACAAATGACTGGAGCGACGGTAGTAATAAATATAATTGCGGACGTTCTGCAAGCTTATACCGGACAAAAAAAGGTAGTTATTTTGCTGTCCACGAAACGTGTTGGCAGGGGGAGCACGACTCGATGGAACCACTCTCTGTAGGAGATGCTATCAAATGCTACGAAGAAATGCACGATCAGCGTATCGAATTTGAGGAAGCCTTCCCGGGAGTAGGCATTGAAGAGGCATAATTAAAAATAATTTAACATGACCCGGCCTCGCAAGGGGCCGGGAAGGAGAGAGGGAACAATATCAAGAATATTGGATTGACTCAAAACTCAGAACATTGGAGAGATTAAAAATAGTGATAGATATTCCACATATAACTACTGAATCTGGTAGCCTTAAATCTTTCGTGGACGGTTATGTTTTGGGTGAACATGGAGGCTCTGTTTATTATCTGTCTATCTTTGGAGCTGTTGGAGCGACACAGGCCGTGGGTGCAAGTATTGTTTCTAATAAGATAGTTCGACTATATGGTGCAGGCGAATACGGAAAAGATCTTTACAGGCAATTCGGGAAGGTTAAGTATCGAATGATTAGCCAGAGATTACCGGTATCTAAAATGTTGAGTATGGTTATTCTTTCGGAAAGCTGCATGTTATCGGACGAGCAGGACTTCGTAATTATTATCAAAAATGAGGATCCAAAGGATATTTTGTTTAGAAATCTTATTCACCGTTCGGAAATTCCGCTGCATTCAGCCTGGAAGGAATGGCTTTGGGAAACCTTTGTGCATTTTGAATGGATAAATGAGTTGCCGGGTTATAAGATGTCTGGATATGAGGTTTCTTTCGATGATGATGAATTGGCAGATAAGATTGAGAGTGGGATTAAGAATGGGACCATGCCGGAGATAAAGAAATGATCGTAACAGCGCATGAAGGAAACGACAATTCGGACATGACAAAAATAATAGGCTCCAGCGCTTATGTGACAGCCGTAGGAGAGACTATCCCGGATGGCTGGTCTCTATATGCCAAGAACGGCAATGACATTAGATACAGCGTAATAGTTGCCTCTGATTATGAGGAAGCGAAAAGGATTAAACGAGAATTGGAGGAAAAAGAAAATGACCAAAGAACAATTAAAAGAAATAGCAAATGAATTACAAACACAGGACAATAGGGTCACAGCAGACCCGCTGTTTTGTGTATTTGAAAAAGAGCGTATTTATGGAGTGGATCCAGATTACACAGATACATGGGACTGGTGCAATTCTGAAGAGCAATGTTCATGTAAACCAAGCGATTTATGCGAATCGCATTCAGACGAATGTAGGAAGGTTTATTACGTAGATCGTGATCGATTTGTAAATGCTCATTTTACTGAAAAAGCCGCAAAACAGCATATTAGAATTAATGGGCACAATCTAATGAAACCGTTTATTTATGTTACGTCTTTATTTAGATGTTACGAGATGATTGAAATTAGGAATGCACTGTATAACAACGAGTTAGGTGACTTATGATTAAAATAGATATTAGTGAATATAAACCATATAAAGAATTTTACGATCTCCGAAAATTTAAATTATCAAACAGATTATTTAGAAGATTATGGAAAATACAAGGGACGTTATACGAAATGACTAAAAACCAAATCTATTATAAAAAATGGCATCCTACACAATGGGAGAAAGCTAAGGAATTAAGTGCATATTATCAATCGCTATTACTGAAACGCACCTAACACAGCACTGGAGATAACGGAAGAAGGTCAGCAGGAAAGCGTGAAATAATTTATCAGAGATACTGCTCGTCGCCGTATCTCAGTTATATCGTTAGACGTAAAGGCATAGCAAAAAAATGAAACATGAAATTAAGTTGATCTTTTGTGCGTGTGGATGTGGCGAAAAAATTCCGAACAGAGACAAGAACGGTGTGAAAAGGCGTTATGTGCATGGACATAATATGATAGTTAGCGCTGATAAGCGATTTTGGGCGAAGGTAAAGAAGTCTAAAGAAAAAAATGGGTGTTGGGAGTGGACTGGTTGCAAGTATAAGTCTGGAGCTGGCCAATTTCGCTATAACAGAAAAAATGTTTTGGCTCATAATTTTGTTTGGATGCTTAGGTGTGGAGAGATTCCTAAAGGAAAGCGTGTGATGCAGCAGTGTGGAAATAGGAGTTGTATTAGATCAGACCATCTCTTTTTGGAGAACGACGATTGGGAGACACGGTTTTGGAAATATGTGAAGAAATGTGAGAACGGGTGTTGGGAATGGAATGGACACAATAGAAACAGATATGGCTTGTTTGCACGGATAAGGGGTGTCACCGAATCTGCACATAGGATTATGTGGGAATTGAAAAATGGACCAATCCCTGAAGGCAAACAAGTATTGCATAAGTGTGATAACCCGCCATGTTGTCGCCCTGATCATTTATTCTTAGGAACGATAACAGACAATATGGCCGATATGGTAAAAAAGGGTAGACAGTATAAAAAGATAGAAGATGAAGATGTCGTTGAAATAAGACAGAGATATGCTAAGGGAGGTATTTCACAAAGGAAATTAGGAGCAGAGTTCGGAATAAAGCAAATGCAAGTATCAGGAATAGTAAGAAGAGTTCGGCGAAAAGGAGTATGTTAATGGCTAGACTGGCAAGCATAGTAAAATGTGGATTCTTTCCTTCACCTCCAGAAGTGATTAAAACAATAAGTTCATTTTTAAAGGCGGATGAACCGGTTGGTAGATTGTTAGATCCATGCTGCGGCGACGGAATAGCTTTATCGGATATTGCAATTGGATTGCAGATGAAGGATGTAAAAACGTTTGGAGTTGAAATAGACAAAGAAAGAGCGAAGCGTGCCGGTAGTATATTGACAAGGGTAATAAGTGGAGATTTGAATAGAATTCGAGCAAAACATGGTTCTTTTTCATTAATGTTACTTAACCCTCCGTATCACAAGGATTCAGGAGACGACCAAAGGCTGGAGCATAAATTCCTGACCGAGACGACCAAATATTTAAAGGCCGATGGATTATTGATTTTTATCATTCCGCAAAAGCAACTGATAAAGAAGACCTGCCGATTTCTTGCGTCGTGGTTCCATAAGTTTCTAGTCTATAGATTTCCGGGAAAAAGCTACGATGCATTCGGACAACTCGTGCTGTTCGCGACAAAGAAACAAAAACCACTTTTAGAAGAAATGGCATACGCCAGGCTGCAGGCTGTTCCGGAAACCATCCTGAAAGAACTACATGTAAAAGACAATCCGATATACACGATCCCAAAAAACAGCATAGATGAGAAATCGTTTTATATCCACAGCCTGGACATTAACATAGACGAACTATTGGTAGAGGTTGAAGAATATGGAGCTTGGAAGCAGGTAAAGCGTATGGTTTCACCTCCGATGGAAAATGTAAAAGGAAAGGTATTGATGCCATTAAGGCGCGGTCACTTGGCGGTACTTGTGGCATGTGGACTTTCGGACGGACTTATTGAGAAAGGAAACAAAAGACTGCTCATTAAAGGGGTGGCCAGAAAAGAGAAATTAGTTACTACCGAGCATACTGGAGATACCGTTATTGAAAAGAGCACTGACATAATTAAAATAGGCATAAAATGTATAGATTTGCAGACCGGCAAAATGACTAATGTTGAGTGAAACAGTCAGCAACCCACAACTAAAGTACGTGGGTTTCCTGCCCGGAGGTAAATCATAAGGAGCATAAAATGCAACAAATGGATTGGACCGGAAATAAAAAGACAACATTTTCAACACTTGGCGCATCTTCCCATAGTGAACACGAAAGAGAAATTAATGATTATTATGCCACAGACCCGATTGCAATAAAGCCTTTGATAGAAAGAGTTAAATTAACTCAAACTATATGGGAATGTGCCTGCGGCGAGGGACATCTTTCAAGAGAATTAGAAGTATTCGGATATACAGTAATCTCAACGGATATTATTAATAGGGGGTACGGAAGTGTACTGGATTTTCTAAAAGTAAAAGAAATCAAGCCTATTGATTATGATATAGTAACAAATCCACCGTATAAATTTGCAAAACAATTCATAGAAAAGGCTTTGGAAATAAGCAGAGAAGGCGGCAAGGTATGCATGTTTTTAAAACTCACATTTTTAGAGGGACAAGCAAGATATAATCTTTTTAAACAGAATCCACCAAAATATGTTTATGTTTTTTCGAGACGAATTAGGTGTGGATTAAATGGAACTTTTAAAGGTTCTTCTGCCGTTTGTTTTTCTTGGTTCGTATGGGAAAAAGGAAATAAAGATAAACCGACAATTGATTGGATTATATAGAGATTCTTTGAGAAGCGAAAATAACATAAGCCATGAAAATAATTAGATAAACACGCCCTTTTCTATTGACAAATGTTTAAATATTTTATAGGATAAAATAAAAACACAAAGCGGAGGCAAAAAATGTGGAACACACCATCTAAACAAACCCTATCCAAAATACCCTGCCTATACAAGACAGAGGGAGTATCCCTGAAGGATAAACAGATACACCTTCTTAAAAAGATGAGTAAGCAGCAACTTGCTGATAGCTTTGGTATTTCGTATAGTCACACATCACAAATAATAAAGAATGAAAAATGGAATGAAAAGGATTATTCGATTGAATACTATTAAGCTTGTTGATTTTCTGGATGAGTATCAAGACGAGATAGCCGATTCAATCATTCGCGACTACCCGCCTGTATATACGTTTAACGATAGAGAAAAATATGTTGATGATATAAAGAAACTGAAGCGCAAGCCATTCCTGTGCCAAATGGACGCAATAAGTGCCTTGGCAAAGCTATTTTCAACAGAGGCCTCCGGAATCTTGGTCGGGGAAATGGGCACAGGTAAATCATTGATTTCTATAGCAATAGCCTATGTTTGTAAGTTTAAAAATGTACTTATTACAATGCCTCCACATTTGATATCGAAATATGAACGGGAAGTAATGATAACGATGCCGGAAGGTACCGCAAAGTGTCACCATCTTAAAAAGTTCACAGATGTTGATAAAGCAGTGGCATCGGCCAATGATGATCTGTATCACTTTTTCATTCTTGGCAGGGAGAGAGCAAAATTAAGCTATCAATGGAGACCGGCGTTTAATATAAAACAGAAAATTATTGAAATACCGGTAGCGGATAATGGAAATAGCCACATTGTTAAAAGAAAAGTAATATTGGTTTGCTGCCCAAGATGTGGGGAGTTAATATATGACAAGGAGGGAATACCGCTTGGGCCAGAGGATCTTACTAAAAAGAAGACGGTGTGCGCTAACTGTAACGAACAAATGTGGCAAGCCAAGCAGGATGGCCCGAGACGATTTGCAGTTGCAGAATATATCAAGCGAAAACATAAGAATTTTTTTGACTTACTTGTGCTTGATGAATGTTTTCCAGCTGGCATTAAAGTAAAGACTAAATATGGAGAAAAAAGCATAGAGGATATAAAAATAGGTGAATATGTACTGTCTTTGGACGAAGATGGACTGGTTTATAAGAAAGTAGTTAGAGTCTTCAAGAAACTTGTCACTGGTCCTCTTGCGAATATTAAATATACTGATGGAAATCTGTTGTGTACAAAGAACCACAATATTTATACCAATCGAGGAAAGATAAGGGCTGGTCAAATACAGTCAGCTGATATCATTTGGCGCTTAGAGGAGTGTAATCATGAAGAAGTGTGCAAGGTGTGGAAAAACACTAAAGAAAGAGAATGCCAAATATTGTTCAAAGAAATGTTTTTCATTGGCAATAACACAGTATCCAAAAACGATAAAATGCAAGAGATGTGGGAAAAGCATGGTAGTTTATCGAGGGGGAAAAAGAAGCAAGAAATATTGTTCAGAAGAATGTCGACATTCCAAAAAAAGAAAATATCCATTTACAAGAGCATGCAAAGGGTGTGGCAAGGATATTTTAATAACATGCTCATCAAGACAAAAAAGACGTTTTTGCAATCCTTCCTGTTTGGTAAAATGGAGAATGCAGCATCCAGAGATGAGACCAAAAATAGTAATGACGGAAGAGCGAAAGCGAAAAATTGGAGAAAAGCAAAGGATTGCTCAGCAACGAAATCCGGAGTTGAGGAAAAACATATCAAAGAGAATGAAGCTAAACAACCCTATGAAACGACCAGAAATACGGAAAAAGGCTATCGAAGCGATGAGAGGGATGCCTTTCCCTGTAGAAAGAGGAGGCCGCGGGAAGGGACCGACCGTCCCACAAGCATTATTGGAGACAATACTTGGGTGGCCGATGGAGGTTACAATAAAGACAGGGAACAAAAAAATGCCATACTATTACAGTGCGGATTTGGCGGAAGAAACCTTGAAAATTGCAGTGGAGTGCGATGGGATTTCACACAAAATGTCAAAGGTGATTGCGCGGGACCGAAGAAAAGACGAGATTTTACGGAAACTTGGATGGGTTGTATTGAGATTCAAGAACAGAGAAATTATAGAAGACACAAAGAGGGTAATTTTAGAAATAGAAGAGTGTGTCCTAAAGAGGTCATTGGAGTTGAAGAGGTCAAGATAGCGCAGGTATATGTATATAATATAGAGGTTGAAGAAACCCATAACTATTTTGCAGATGGAGTTCTTGTATCAAATTGTCACGAATATCGTGGTAGAAGTTCCGCACAAGGAATAAGTGCAGGCAATTTAGCCTCTGTTTGCAAACGATCTCTTGGTCTCTCGGGTACGATAGTGGGGGGTTATTCATCGAGTATTTTTCATTTATTGTACAGAATAACGAAAAGATTTAAAGATGACTATAAACACGATGGAGTAAATTCTTGGATTAGCGATTACGGAATACTTGAACAGATAACAAAGAAATCAGCAGACGATTATAGCGACAACTCACAAAGTAAGGGAAAAAAATACGTATCGGCTCCTAGAGAAAAACCAGGAATTTCCCCGGTAATTCTGCCAAAATATCTTTTAGACAAAACTGTATTCATTCGACTAAGCGACATAGCAATAGACCTACCACCTCTTACAGAGGAAATTGTTGATATTGAAATGTCAGCGGAACAAGAAGATGCTTACAACAACCTATACGATGATCTTAGAATTGTTTTACTTGCAGAATTACAACGTGGCAACAAATCGCTTCTCGCTGTATATCTTCAGGCGTTATTGACATATCCTGACAGGTGCACCGTCGGGGAGTTTGTGTATAAAAAAACAGAAGGCGAAGAAGACCTGCTTATAGCATCGGCGCCGGCATTAAACGGTGACGTTTTATACCCAAAAGAACAGGCAATTATAGATCTGATCAAATCGGAAATGAAAGAAGGAAGAAAGGTTCTTGTGTTTTGTACCCATACCAACAGAAGAGACGTAACGGCACGACTGCAAGAAAAAATTCAATCTTTTGGAATAAGATCAGAAATATTAAAAGCAAATGTAGCTGCAGAAAAAAGAGAGGCATGGATTAAGGACCACGTAAACGATCTTGATTGTCTTATTACCAATCCTGCCCTTGTGCAGACCGGACTTGACCTTGTAGAGTTCCCCACAGTGGCATATTGTCAGTCTGGATATTCTGTCTATACCCTGAGACAGTCGTCAAGGAGATCTTGGAGAATAGGCCAAGATAAGCCGGTTAACATATACTATTTTGTTTATAGAGCTACCATGCAGGAGCAAGCCCTGAAGTTAATGGCCCTTAAAATGAAAGCAAGCCTTATCATAGAGGGTGAACTTGGAGAGGACGGGCTTGCCACATATAATGTTGGAAATGATAATCTGTTCTACGAACTTGCCAGGAATATCGCAAATAACATCTCAATAGATGGAGACCTGGAAACTATCTGGAAAACTGCACAGAAAAAGAAAGTAGATGGAAGTGATTTGTTGATAGAGAAAACGGATATTGTGCCATCCCTTAACGACATTGTAGTGATTCCAGCAATAAAAATAGAGGAAAAGCATGAACTTTCCGCTTGGGATAAGCTGTATGTGGCCATGATGCAAGAACAGGAGAAGAAACAGGATATTATGAGAGAGCGTAGAGAGAAAAGAGAAAGATTAAGACCAGCGGACGCACATCAGCAAATAGGATTGTTTTGATGAATACAGCAAAAACAATAAAATATTTACGCAAACGGATACCCAAGTTTGAATGTAAAAAATCTTGTACAGATTGTTGTGGGCCGATTGTGTTCTCAAAATGGGAGTGGGACCAAGTAGAAAACAAGAAGACAGCGACCTCGCTTGATTGTCCTTATGCAAGCGAAGCCGGATGTGAAATATACGAACAAAGACCGATCTTATGCAGATTATTTGGAACCGTTCCAAAGATGAAATGCAATCATGGACGCGGGCATGCCAAACTTCTATCTGCTAAGAAAGAGAAAGAAATAATGAGGAAATATTATGAGATCATGTAAAATAATTAAAAAACATTGCATTATTCCCTTGACAAATGTTTTTTTAATTATTATTATCTAATTAACAAAACAAATTAATCTTAAAAATGAAGGAGAGAGAAGATGAAAACAATTGACAAACAAATGGAAGATACAGCAAAAAAATTCATCGATGACTTTTTAAAGTGGAAAAACGATCCCATTAAAGAACACAAGGATGAAGATTATGAGTGTAAATTGCGGGAAATGGTCAAAGCCTTAATGGAATAATAATAAAATGCCGAGTTATCGGTTGAGCAATCTGGAGGAGTCAAGATGAGAGTAGAACTATATAAAATAATAGATGGCTGGATAAGGCTGGTTGATTATGGTGTTTTGTCACAAATGGAAAACTATGCAAAACAGGGATACATTGTGGTGAAAACAGATGAGGCAAGACAATCAAAAAAGAATCAGGATGTTGGAAAGTGAAATAGTTTATCTATCCAGATTATTAAATTAACAAAACAATTAACCTAAATAATGGAGGTAAGACAATGGAAACAACCGACATAAATGTTGCCCATAAACTTTTGTCTCATTTTCAGGTATTAGCTTGGGAGCGCTTGAAGGACACGGTCTGGTGGAAGACCAGTCCTAAGAAAGATATAACACTGCAAATAAAAGGGATAGAGTATAGGGAAACCAGCGGTCTTTATAGTAGGGGCAACACTCTATTCGTTGTGGCCGTTGCTACCGCAGGAAATGGAGAAAGTCAAGAAATTTTAATTCCGATAGAAGAACCAACCACAAAATCAAATAGCGGATAATTAACATAGCTGACCTCAGCAGGTCGAAAAAGGCTGGAAAGTAGGGATATATGCGGAGACAAATAGGAACATTCCACGGCAGAGATGTGTATTGGACTCACGACGGCCTGGCTATTGAGATGGACTTCAGTTATCTCGTTGCGCTGGATCTTGAAATGATCGAAAACATACGAAAACAAGTTGGAGGTTATTATGCTTAGATATTTAGTCGCTGCTTTATTATGTTTTGGCCTGGCCTGATTTTTAATGTTGTTTTTGGCCGGATTGATTTAAAACTTAAGCCCCGGGTTTTCCGGGGCTAAGGATACTAGTTAAACAACTTTTAAACAGGAGGATAATATGAAAAAGAGACTTATGGCATTATTTGTAATTTTGGGAGCGCTCAGTATGATAAGTATTGCTGAGGCCACATTGGTAACAGTTGAATGGGACATAACCGTTAATAGCCGGCTTAATTATAATGATAGTACTAATGAACAAATTGGCCCCATACATTCATACGCTTCAGCCACATTTGACAATGTAGTTACGTCTTCGCGTGATCAATGTGATGGTCATAGTACAGTAACATATTTCTCAGAGGATTATGATTTGGTATGGGTTACACCAATGGAGGACTTCATAGCTAACAATTTGTATAACGGTAACTATTCTACTGGAATATCTTATGCCTATGCAGTAACATTTGAAGCGTCTTCTGTTTGTCCTGAAGGAAGAACAGTAGGTTTGATGTCACAACTCATAGACACAGATAGTTCATGGAGGTATAATATTGATATTGTCAAGCGTGAACATTCACAAACTGGGATGGAAGACTATGCTTTCACTCCTGAACTTCTTCTGGATTATTATAACAACCTAAAAGCATCTGGTGAGCAGTTAGATTATTGGGAACGCTCCATTCGCACAGGCCCATATTATGGATATTCATGGAGTGGTACTGCCGTTGTTTCTGACGTTATTGATCATTCTAATAACACTCCCATCCCTGAACCAGCGACCTTGCTACTATTTGGCATTGGCTTGGCGGGCTTGGCTGTTATTAAGAAATTGAACTAAACTTCCGGATTGATTTAACTCTTGCGCTTCGGAGGTCAACACATAGTAAACATTTTACCGACAAACACTAACAATAAAGTTTAGATTCGCAAGCTGTCTGCATACAGTGAAGACATAAAATTTGACTGAGACTGTCGGAGAGACGACACGGAGAATCGGAGAACGAGCGCTTGCGGTATCACTCCGCAAGCTTTGGGAGATCCCCCCATGCAAAAGCATGCAGTTAACGAAAGTTAAGAAAAAAGGATCGGTGGAATAGTTTGGATAACATATTGGGTAATTTGATATGAGGTGTGAAATGAATAAATTAGGATTGTATGGTGGAACAGCATGGATTGGATATTGGTCGGGATTCACAACAAGCCATGTAGGAGAAACAAGCAAACTCGTAGTATACACGTGGGATTTTCCTGTGGTAATAGCTATATTTATGCTCATAACTTTTTCTTTGGGCTATTTTGCGGGGGGGGGGGCTTGGAATGAACTTAGATGAATTCAGAGAAAAGGAAATAGAAAGAGAAATTAATAGTTTAAGTCAATTTGAAATGTGTAGGTTAGTTAGGTTTGCTCCTTCGGGGCATAAATATTTTGACGAAAGAGAACCTTATTATAAACTCTTTGAAAAACGGTTTGGAGAACTCGGAGGTTTTACTCCAGAAATATCTAAACAGTTAGGGAGGTGAAAAGTGAATAAAATAAGCTTTTTGGTCGGTTGCTGGTTTTTGATATCCGGCAACCATTGGGATAATATGTTTTGGGTTGCGGCCGGACTGATGGTAGTTGGTTTTTTGATTGCAAGATGGCTGGTTAAAATAGTTTAAGGGTAGTGCAACCCGATTGCAGATAAAAAGAAATCTTTATATAATGATTTACACTTTTCCCTTGACAAAAGAATCCATCTGATATAGGATGAGCGATCAACTTACAATTAATTAAAAGGGGACGAAATGTTTAACAAAGGAAAAATTAAAGAGCTACGAGAAAAGAAAAAATGGTCGCTGGCAGATGTGGTTTACGAACTAGCAAAAAGGGAGCACAGGTATGCCAGACAGACTGTAAGCAATTGGGAGCTTGGGATAACAGAACCAAAAGCTTCCGATGTTGCGGCCCTGGCAGAGGCATTTGGTGTGCCTGTTAAAGTATTTTTTGAATAGGGGTGCCATGGAAGAAAAAGAATGGCAGGAGTTTGCAATATGGTTACATGAATTAAAAATGGGGAGGGCAAAATGACAGAGGTAAATTCAGTAGAAAAAGAGATAGAAAGGTATAAAAAGCTTGGGGCAAATCTGTTGGGACCTTCAATCCACGCTGGCGAAGTTTCACAGTTTCACAAGATTATAGTTGATTCGGTATTGTTATCGGTTGATCCAAATGATGGAGATGTCTATAGCTACAAGAAGGCAACAAACGATCAGCCTGCTCAGTTTATTATTGCTGGGCAAGGACTCCAGCGATTAGCTATGTGCGCTGGTATAGTATGGAGTCCAAACGATACCAGGGCAACGTCTCAGTCTCAAAAGTATGTAGCTTATCGTGCTGTTGGGTCTATTCGTAAAAGCGATGGAACGTTTACTGGATTTCAGGCAGAATATGATATAGACATAGATATCGTTGAAGATGACCTGCGCGAAAATTTCGCAGAAAAAAGAAAAAAATGGAGCGAGCAACAATGGTTTCAAAAGCTGGGGGCAGACGGTCAAAACAACTACATAGAGACAGCTATCCGTAAAGAGTTAAATTTCAAAAAGAAACACAAGACTAAGATCGCGGCTTCAGGGGCGAAAAATCGTGTAATTCGCGTACTGTTGGGTATCAAGAAGACCTATACACTTGCTGAATTAAAGAAACCATTCGTTATCCCGCGTGTAGTTCTAAGGCCTAATTATAATGACCCGGATGTAAAGAAAATGATGCTTGTGGCAGCTATCCAAGCACAAACAAGCATATTCGGCGCAGCTCCAAGTCAGTTATTGGAAGATTATGTACAATTGCCGGAAGAAGATCCTCCTATCGATATTCCGATAAGCGATTTTGACAATGAAGACCCCCCCGGACCAGAAACACCGGACAACCTTACCAGCAAAAAAGCAGACTTCCTTGCATCTGACAATCAGTCTAAAATAACCATACTTGATGCAATGGCAAAGATGGCCGGCTACGATCTTCATCAAATTAAAAAACCGCTGGACAAGTTTACAGAGGAAGAACTCGAAGGTTTTTTTGATAGACTGGATGATCTTTTAGAAATTCCATTTTGATAGCCCGCGCTGAGCGGCCCGACGCGGGACTGCTTGGATATGTTTGTGTGGAACATTCCGAGCGACGGAATATCGGGCCGTGCCATGTACCTCCTGCTCGCTGGCAGACCGAGTGGCAAAAGTCTGCCCTCCATACAAGAAAGGAAACAGAAATGATAATGCCGTTCGGGAAATTTAAAGGACACGATTTAGAGAGCCTGCCAAGTTCATATCTTAAATGGTTGGCTGAAAACATCAACGAAGATATTCCAAAAAATAAAGCTATTTGCATGGCGGCAGATAAGGAATATTTGTTCAGGGAAAAGAATAGTTGTCATATTGAGTGAAAGAAAGAGGATAGCCATGATAAAACAAAGCAAAATAGAAATAATAAAAAGAGTGAGCTGTATTTTGGGATTGTACGGGCTTTCGGTGAGCATAGTCGTGTTTGCTGTTTACGGTGCTATTTGTTTTTTAAAGAAAATTGGGTGGCCGATATGGTGATAATAGGAAGTGATGTGAGAAAGTGTCAATATTGTGGCGGAGTGCTTTCTTTTAGAGACGACTGTGGTTTCTGTAGGAAGTGTGAGGAAGAGGTTAATAAGGTGGCCATGGAGATGAACAATCGTCGCCATTGAATGTTTAGTCGCTCCACGATGCGGGGGCAAGGTTTTCTAAAGGTAATAAAAGAAAACAGGAAAAGGAGGGCAAGGATGATAAAAACTATCCAGGAAAGATTAAACTGGTGCAACAAAAGGCTCAGCCAAATTATTTTTGCACAAAAGACTTTTGAACCTGCTGAACTGCCTTTTGCTTATGGTAGTGGTCGGATCAGGGAACTGGAAAATCAGATAGCGTTTCTTGAAGGCATTATCAAAGGCCACATAAAAGGAAAGGGGGTGATGAGATGAAAAAGATACTTCATTTCGGGGATATACATGCGCGCGATAAGGATATTGATGAGGTTGAGAAATGCCTTAATTTTATGGTATCTGTTGCTAAAGAAGAGCAACCAGATCTCTTGGTGAATGCAGGCGATACTTTTGATGCAGGTGGAATTCGCGCTGATAGTTTGTCTGCAAAACTTATCTTTAAGATATTTAAAGAATTGGCAGACATAGCGCCAGTTATTATTATCACTGGGACTCCCAGTCATGATAGTAATATTCCATCTCTTCTTAAATATATATCGGCAAGATACCCTATATTTGTTTCTGAGCGGCCAGAGCAAATCTATCTTTGCAAAGGTGATCTTAATGCAGACCCAGCAAAGCTTTTTGCACCTATAGAAGCCGTTATATCGACATTGCCATCGCCAACCAAGCAACATTGGAATTCAGACTCAAGTATTAATGAAACAGATGCGGAGATCGGGGCTGCTCTTAGTGGAATTTTTGCAGGATTTGGCGCTCAAGCTGCTCAATATGATTGTCCACATATCTTAATGATGCATTGTACTATAAGGGGAGCAAAGCTATCTGAAAATACTCAAATGATAGGCAGGGATATCGAAGTTGGAAAGGATCAGATTAAACTAACAAATGCAAACCTGGTTTGTTGTTCGCACATACATTATGCCCAGGCTATCGATAAAATCACATTCTATTCAGGCAGTCTCTTCCAGGGAGACTCAAGCGAGTTTGGCCAAAACTTTGGATTCTATATCCACGAAATAGATACTGCAAACCGATTGCAGGCATCTAAATACATCATCACACCCTATACAAAATTATATGCAATCAAACATGATTTCACTGACTCACAAGGCGACTTCCTGGTGCCCTTCACACCGGAAACTCTAAAGAATGTGCGGGATGCGGTAGTAAAAGTCGAGATAAAAGTTTTTGAAGATGAAGTTGCAAAAATAGATCGTGAAGATCTGGAACGTAATCTTTCAGAGGCAAAAAGTTACGATATAAAGATTATCAGAACGCCAAGGGAGAACGTTCGGAGTGAGAACATATTGAAACTTGTAAGGCTGAGAGACAAGCTGACCGAGATGGCGAAATTGAAGAATGAAGATGTTCCGGAACCTATTTTGGCAAAGGCCGATGAACTTGAGTCTATGGAAGGTGATGAGATTGTGGCATTGGCTTGGTCGATAATATTTAAAAAATAATGGGCAAGAACAGTATCAGGTAAGAGATGGGGGAGATGTCCAGAAAAAACCAAATTGCAAAAAAGGAGGTGATGCTTAATAATGCCTGATCAAAAAGAGATAGCTAGGAAATTATCTAAAATTAAAACGGCTCGAATAAAATAGCTGGGGGGTGCGCATCCAGCTATATAGAAAAAACGCATTGCAAAGAAACAGTAAAATTAAATCTTGACAATGATTTTTCAATCTGCTATGCTTTAAACATAAAAAGATGGGGACTGAGGCAAATGAAAATATTGAGATTACGCACTAAAGGATTTATTGGACTACAAAAAGGACTTGGGGTACAAGAAACAGACACAGATTTGAAAAATTTGTCGGGGCTGGTGGCAATTGCCGGGGAAAACGGAGCTGGCAAGAGCAGTTTTCTTGAATTACTTTCGCCGTATGCTTGCCTATTTTCAAGATCTCCGACATTCAAGAACCACACTTTTCTCCGCGATAGTTACCGCATAATTGATCTTGAATACGAAGGATCGCATTATGAATGTACTGTAAAGATAGATAGCGAAACGGGCAAAAGTGAAGGCTACATAAAGAAAGACGGATTATCATTAACCGACGGGAAAATTAGCACCTACAGTCAAAAGGTTGAAGAAATATTTGGCTCAAAGACATTATTCGAAAACTCCATATTTTGCCCTCAAAACAGCAGGAAGATTTCGGACCTTACAACCGGTCAGCTAAAGTCCCTCTTCGCAGAATTTCTCCGATTAGATAAATTGATATCATACGAAACCACCTCCAAGCAATGCCTTGTAGTCATAGAATCCTTACGCAAGCACATAGAAAGCGAGACGAGCATCCTGAAAAATAAGGCAGAAAACCGACCTGAGATCGAGCGTGAGCTATCAGAAAAGACAACTAAGTGCGAAGAGTTGCAGGAAGAAATAAAACGGCTCACAGCTCAAATAAGCGAGTTGGAAAAAGATTATGAAACCATAAAGGAATCTATATCGAAAGATGCGATAAAAAATAGCCGATTGAAAGACCTCGAACAAAACAGGACCCGCTTTAAGGAAGACAAAGACAGAGAACTTGAATCAACTGAAAATGAACTTAACAGGCTGCGGATCACGCTACGCGGAATAAACGACGAGCTATGTAAATATGAATTCTTGTTGAAGGACAAAGATAAAATACTTGAGGCCTGTCGGCAAGAAGCAGATATTTTAGAACAAATCCCTACCACTGAAAAAGATATTGATAATAGAAAAAAGGAGTTAGACAGATACAATGCTGAAATAAACGAAATAGCAAAAACAATTGATGAGCGAAGGAGGATTATAGATGCCGGAAAGAAAGATCCGGAAATTGCAAGACTCGAAGCGGAAATCAGGTTTAATCGTGAAAAGGCAGTTGACCTCTCGAAAAGAGATCCCGAATGCCAAAGCAAGGTATGCTCGTTTATTGTTGGAGCGCTCAAGGCACAAGACGAGATTCCAAGCATGGAAGAAAACCTATCTATCAGACAGGGACTTATTTCTGTAACAATTCATAAAGCTACTGAAGAGATGGAAAACAGCAATGGCTTCCTGCCAGGAATTGAACAAAAACAAAAAGATAGTGAAACCGTCCTCCAGGAATTAAAAGAAGAGAAACAGAGACTTGATAATACCCTAAAAACTGTACGCAAACTATCAATAAAGAAACCCGACTTGGCTGTAGCTGTTTCGCAAACAGATAACCTGGAAAAAAGAAAAGGGGAGATCACAGACGAAGGAATAAGACTTAGAGACAAAAAAGAGAAGGCTATAGAAAGAATTGATAAAGAGGAACAGATTTTATCTGTAGAAATAGACGATATCCAAAAAGAAATAGACAACAGCTTGGATGAAAAGAAAGCAAGCTTAGAACAAATGATCAAGCTAACAACTTTTACCACTAAAGATACGAATAAGAAAATATCTGGTATAAATGAAAGCATAGCAGTTTTAAAACAGACGATATCCGAAAAGATATCCGCAGAAAAAGAACTGGCGGTCAAGAAAACCCGGATTGACAAGCTTATCCAAGAACAAAGTGAATGGATTTATCTGCGGAATGCCTGCTCTAAGGACGGTTTAAGGGCGCTTGAAATCGATAGCGTTTGTCCTGTTATTACTAATTATGCAAATGAGCTGCTAAATATGAGCTTTGGTCCAACATACTCAATAAAACTGAAAACTCAGAATGACGATGGGAAGGAAATTTTAGATATTGTGGTGATAGGAGTCGATGGCGAAGAGGTTGTACTTGATAATCTCAGTGGAGGAGAAAAATGCTGGATATTGATGTGTATCAGGCTATCTATGACACTTATCAGTAAAGAAAAGAGTGGTAAGAACTTTTTAACTGGGTTTTCGGATGAGATAGATGGATCACTTGACGTAAACAGGGCGATTGATTTTATGCATATGTATCGGGCCTTTATGAAGCTTGGTGGGTTTGAAACCTTTTATTTTATCTCGCATAAAACGGAAATAATTTCGCTCGCTGATCATATCATTAAGTTTGGAAGTGGGCAGATAGCAATGGATTGAGATTTATTAATAGGTGGATTATATTTTCTGCCTATCACACTGTTATATTGCCGAAAGGAAACTGTGAAATATTTTTTTGATATACAAAGTTCGGTGTTTAGGTTTTTACCAAAAAGATACCAAAGGAAAATTGGGAAAGACTATCAGATAACTATAAAATGGTTATGGTTTTGGATACGGTTACAGGCAATTGATGAATAATATAACCAGCAGTTGCAGCCGACCATACAAGCTGGTTCGCTCTCGTAAGGTTATTTATTCCGCCACGCTCCAACGTGGCGGCTGAACTGAACGTTAGATTTCTTGAGGAGATAAGAGCATGGAAGAGATTACATGTAGTGTATGCGGTTGTCATGTAGGGTGGATCACAGACAATGCCCCGAAAGGATTCATATATTGTGACGACTGCAAAAAACAAGACGAAGACGAAGAAGAAGAAGAAAGCGAAATATAACCAGCCGCTGGACTCTGACGGCAAAAAACCGCCGCAGGTCAGCTATAACGTTATATGTAAGAGGAAATTATGATACCATATCCATTATTAGAAATTAAAATAAAATATAATTGGTTTTCTACTGTTTATTCTTTGTGGGATCTTTTGAATCAGTGCAAACTTGCAAAAGCTGATTTTCATGAGATGAAAAATGATTTAAGAATATTTGGGTTTAACATATAACACACAGATTCAGCTTTCGTAATGTATAAACATCCAGAAATAAAAGATGATGAGTTTATGCTGTCTAATGTTAAAGTCGGCGAAGAATGGCTATTTGGATTTTTCGATAGACAGCCGACTAAAAATGGCAGGCTTGGCAAAATAGCATACGACAATATGGGCTACGAAGTGCCTGGGCATGTTCCTATTTTTGTGAAACGAGAAATATAACAAATCACTGGAGCTAACGGAAGAAATTGGATTATTAGCATGGCTCGCAATAGAATGATAAAAACTGAATTTTGGGAAGATGAAAAATTAGCGACCATAAGTAGAGATTCAAGATTGACATTCATTGCCTTATGGAATTTATCAGACGATTACGGAGTTGTTAAGGGGAATTCGATTTGGCTGAAAAATAGAATCTTTCCTTATGATGAAAAACTTAAACTGGTTGATTTTGAAGTTTGGTTAAATGAACTTATAAATGTTAAAACCATCTATCCGTTTAATGATAATAATGAGAAGTATTATTATATCAAGAACTTCCTCAAACATCAAAAAATAAATAGGCCATCGGAAAAAAGAAATCCTGAGCCACCAATAAATATTTTGGAGGACTCATTGAATACTCATGGAATATTCAATGAGTCCTCATTAAATACTCACGGAGTATTCAATGAGGACTCATGTCCCAAAGAGAAAGAGAAAGAGAAAGAGAAAGAGAAAGAGAAAGAGAAAGAGAAAGAGAAAGAGAAAAAAACCAATAAGAGATTACCGGATTGGTTGCCCTTAGAAATATGGAATGAATTTAAAAAATATCGCATTAAAATAAAAAAACCTCTTACAGAATACGCTGAGACTTTAAACATAAAAAAATTAGAAAAACTTAAGGAGCATGGAAACGATCCAATAAAAATTATAGAGCAAACTATAATGCAAGGGTGGCAAGGTTTTTTCCCACTTAAAGAAAAGCAAGGAGAGAATGATGCAAGGTTTAAAAGTGAGAATGGAAAGAATGGAACACACGAGGATGGCGATGATAAATATTCAAAGCTTGGTAGAACCCTATCTACAGAATAAAGACATAGTCAAAGCAAGAGAGGTGTTAATAGAAGAGTTAGAAAAAATTGATATGGATACAAAAAGAATTGCAGCTTTTGTTGAATTGTTTGAAAAATATCCACCAGACAATGAAGAATGTCCTATTTGTAAAGAAAAAACAATAGGGCACATATTTAATGATCATAAAGTTGAATGGGAATTAATATTATTTTGTAAGCCATGTAAATTAGAAGAATATAAAAAAACATTATACAAAGAAATAGATGTAAAAATGACGGACGTTGTTTCAAAAAGATATTGGGATGCAAAAATATCTGATTTTCCATCTATGTATAAAGATTTACATAAAAAAGAAGATGGTCTTTTCCTTTATGGCGCGAGGGGCGTTGGGAAAACCCATCTAATGGCCGCCATCGCAAGAGAAATCATATTAAATACTAAACCACATCTATTGGAAGGATGTGGGCGCCCAGGGGAATATGTAAGCTCTGTAAATATTCCGGTTTTTATATCGACACCTGAATTATTAATACAGATAAGAAATTGCTTTAATAATAAAAATGCAGATGATGGAGTCACAGAAGAATGGCTTTTGGATAAATATAGCAGAGCAGATGTCTTAATGCTTGACGATTTAGGGGCAGAAAAACCAACAGAATGGGTATTACAGACATTATATTTAATTATAGATAGAAGATATCGAAACATGAAAAAAACCATAGTATCGTCCAATTATAGTCTAGGCCAAATTACAAAAAGACTTGATGATCGTATCAGTAGTAGAATTGCAGGGATGTGCCAGGTTATTCAAATGACGGGAAAAGATCGACGACTATAAATCACAGATACCAAAAATAATAGCAAAAAACTCTTGACAAAATTAACAAAAAAGGAGAATGATAGTAAATCTTTCATTAACAAATATTAACGATTTGGGCAAAAAATAAGGCCGATAACCAAGGTCTTAAAATTGATAGTTTAAGTTTTTATTAACCCCATAGCCGCCACACGATTGAAGGAGGCTTAAAAACGGACACCGGAGGCAAGCAGTCAGCTTGCTGTTGATAGTGTCAATAAAGTTGACTGTTAATGACTGTTAGCTTTTTACAATCGGTTAGAGATAACAATGCAATTAAGATCACCATGCAGAAGATGTACGAGACGGAAAGCAGACAAAAATGATTGTGTTAAAGACTGCAATGCGATTGCACTTTACAATAGAAACAGCGAAGCAGAATATGATGAAGGGGGGATTATAGCAATGGAAAAGGAACTTAATAAACTTGCATTAGAACACGTAAAAAGTATTGAAGATAAGCCAGAGGTTAAAGAGATAGAGATTAAAGAAAAAGTTCAATGCATTAATCCAATATGTGACGGTAATGCAATGGTCAGAAAGGGAACCGGAGAGCCCATAAATGGATATTGTCAGGCTTGTGTAAGAGCTGGCCTAAGTAAAAAGAAAAAAGGAACGAATGCAACAGAAACAGGAGGAAAGATTGTGAAAGAAGAGAAAAAGAAAGTTGTTAAATCAACGGATAAATCGAAAGAACTTGTATTGGATCTAACTGGCTACACACGCATAGAAGAGCTATTAACTGAAATGTCAGACAAGATGATGTTACCAAGAGAACATATCGTGGTAACTTTAATCGGAGAGGCGCTGGCGAGACGGGCAGATTGATAAAAACATAAAGTGGCATGGGGGAGGGAAGGCATGAAAAGAAAAGACCCAAAGTTAATTAGAGAGATTAAGGAGATTATAAATAATCCGGAACTTCATTTTTGGACAAAATGCAAACATCTCACATTCATAGAGGCTTACAACCGGCCTGGCTCACAAGAAGGCGAGAAATTAATTACAGAGTTTTTTGAGACTTGTGCAGGAAAATATAAGAATCGTTTTGAGTCGGCATACGTCAGGCCATATCTTAATAACTGGCAGGATCGTGATGCTTATGATCATGTAAGGAAAGTTGACCTAAATAATGACTTGACCACGAAGATAGGCAGGAATCCAAGGGGAATAAAAACAATCAGAAAACTTGGAAGCTCCGAACGATTTACAAATTATCTTAGGCATAAATATCCGGATGCATTTGAGGAGTTCGAGGAAATAAAAAAAGTGCAATATCCATATTGTGCTGGAATGGCAAAAACAAGTGACCGTGCATGGCAACACATTTTCCATCGAGTAAGACGAAATTATTATCCTATACATGGACATGAAAGATCATTTTTTCAAACCACAAAGGAGCGACAAAAAGAAAGACGAAAATTAGACTTGGCTATGGAGAAGACGCAAGCAGATTATGACAAACTGAAAAAAGCATCGAAGTTGCCTCCACGGTACACATACAATGAAGTTTCATTGGCTGAACTGCAACAGAATCATGCAAATCATACATACGCAATATTTAATGGCCATTATATAACTACAGAGACAGTGCTACATTACGACAGCTCACGAGTTATTTATGGCCTTGGGCATCTGAAACGCACAGACAGGACGATCTTAATTAGGAACAGAAGAGGCATTACATTCTCAAAGACTTTGAAATCCTATGCCGGCAATTTTGTTTTAAATGCGATAGAGGAACGTTTTGGTATGGTCAACAATGTAAAAACTTTATCAGAATTAAAGCCTGTGCAGCTTAACCCAAAAATGGAAGTAGTTGAAATAGCAAAGAGTAAAGGCTTCAGGGTGTTTAGGCGCATGTTTTCTGGAACGCATTATGACTATTGTGTATTAAAAGGCAAGATAACTTATCATGGCTCTACAATCGAAACATGCATTGCAGGATGGAAAAAGAAAAAAGTCCTTTCAAAAACCGGTGCAAAAATTATTGACATGAAGGCTTGCAGAGATCTTGGATTTTGTTTGGATGGTGTGAAGGAATTTTGTTCTCTAAACAGTCTTGATAGTCACGAAAAATATACGGTTGAAGAGTTGAAAGGGATAGTGAAAAGAAACTTGTCTTATAATCAAGAATATTATGGACGTGAACTGAAACAGATCGGAGTTTTGTGATAGTGTGACGGTGTGGCTTAATGGAAAAAGAATATCTAATAGACCCTGTGGCGAAACCAAGGCAAACGCAAAGAGATCGTTGGCAAAAAAGAACCTGTGTAATGAAGTATAGAGACTTCGCGGATAAGTGCAGAGCGTTAAAAATATATGTTCCGGAAGCCGGTGCGCATGTTACGTTCATCCTGCCCATGCCAGCATCATGGTCTAAGAAAAAGAAGGTTGCGATGGACGGGCAACCACATCAGCAACGGAAAGATATCGATAACCTCATAAAGAGTCTTTTGGATGCTTTATACCATGACGATTCCTGTGTTTGGGATATAAGAGCAACGAAGATATGGGGCAGAATAGGCAAAATAATCATAAACGAAGGAGACTTAAACAAATGACAGAAATGGTAGAAGATAACAGCGAAATGGTTCCAGAAGCAGTTGAAGAAGAAGAGAAACAGGGGACTATTTGGTGCCCGAACAAGGGTCATCAGAAAAATACAGGAGTCTGTAAGGAATGCGAAAGCAGACTTGAATGTGTGCCATATTGCGAATTTAGAGGAATAGACAGACACGGAGTTGCAGAGGCATTGGATGTAGAGATATCGCGGCTTAAAACGTCAGTTTTTGATACATATTATGAACTTGGCCAGACACTTAGAAAGATCAGAGATGGAGCTTTCTATAAGGAGCTTGGGTATGGTTCACTTGACGACTATGCTGACAAAAAGCATGGCTTTCGTTATAGGAAAGCTGCATATTTAATAGCGATTATTGAAAATTGTGAAGCAGCCGGAATTCCAAAGGAGGACGTCAGAGGCATCGACTGGTCGAAAATGAAGGAAATAATACCTACACTAACTGAAGAGAATAGAGCCGAATGGCTAAAAAAGGCAGCTACTTTGAGCGTTAAAGATCTTCATGAGGAAGTGAAAAAAAGTATGGGCGAGGAACCTGGGGAGAAAAAGATCTCAATAGTATTCGCATTATCGAAAGAGCAGAAGGATTTGGTTGATAGTGCACTTGAAATAGCCGCAAAACTTTCTGGCAGTAGCGTTAAATCATTTCATTTAGAAATATTAGCGCAAGAATTTTTAGCTACTTACAATGACAATGATTCTTCAGCGGAACGATTCAAAAACGCACACGGAGGAGGTGGAGAATAAAGATGGCCAAGAAAATAAACATCCTGGCAAGATATAGACTTGAAAAGATTGTGTCAGAGCTTAAGGAAATTCAGGAAGATTCGAAGTTGAATAAAATAGACACATGGAATTTGGGCCAAGCTATTGGAACAATTGAACAGATATTATGGGTACAGGCCAAGGGCGATAAAAAAGATGATATATTTCCGACCGTGCCCTAAAAAAGGTGAAGTAAGACTTAAAAAAAGGGCTTATGGAAAATTCAGAAACGAGGTTTTTGAACGAGATAACTGGACGTGCCGGAACCCTAATTGTAAGTCGAAAAGAAATCTCACTATTCACCATCGTATACTTAGGAGCAAGCAAAGGCTTGATACATATGAAAATACAATGACTTTGTGTGCGTTTTGTCATACATTAGTTACAGATGGTAAGCTGGATGAAAAGACATGGATAAAACGAGGGAATTGAAAATTGTAGAAAGTGACCCAACAGGCAGATCGGTAAAGGAAAGTGATATGAATAATTTTGATAGGATAGGTGACTGGGAAAAATTCAATCAACACATGAAAAAATATATTGAAATCCCTGCCAAAAAATATGGTTCAGAATTTAAGTTTAACGATTTATGCCACTACACAGGTTTGCGTATATCGACTTGGAATATATTGAAGTATGCACTTAGGCTATGGAGTGGTTGTGGTAAAGAGCATGATTTTGAGAAAATAGCCCATTATTCACAAATGGCATGGACTTTAAAAGAACAACAAGGAAGAGTAGCCCCATTTTTTAATGATGATGTAGAGGGCGATTATGTTGTTGTTAGAAAAAATAGTTCCAATGGAATTGATATTAAGAGAAAAGAGGTGAACTACCCACTACCCTAAAGGGATAGCGGTTTTACACCCAAGGATTATAAATCATTATTGAATTAATGAAAAGACATGGAAGATAAAGATAACAAAAAACAACCAGAAACAGTGTTAGCAAAACAGGTAGTTGATTGGTTGACAGACCAAAAGTGGGATGTTTATCAGGAAGTACAAATAAGATCGTACGGGCCTGTTGCGGATATAGTTGCTGTTTTTGGAAACCTTGTTTGGGTTATTGAATGTAAAAAATCATTATCGCTAAAAGTTATGGAGCAAGCATATCGCTGGAGAAGATATGCTAATTTCACTTCAATTGCTGTTGAGAAAAAGAAAGGCCAAGCGGGTAGTTTTTTTGCTGAACAGGTGCTTCGTAAGTTCGAAATAGGCATGTTGGTAGTAAATACTAAACCAAAGGCTAATTCTGTTTTGGAAATATTACAGGCCCCTCTGAACAGAAAAGCGACAACTATTATGATTAAAGAAAGATTACTATCGGCACATAAGACGTTTGCTGTCGCTGGAAACTCAGAAGGCAAAAGATGGACACCCTTTCAACAGACAAGTCAAAACATTTTACATGAAGTAAAGAAGCATCCTGGAATTACAATGACAGAGTTAATGAATAAAATAGTTCACCATTATGGGGCTACATCTACGGCCAGATCGTGCATTTCACAGTGGGCTCAAAAAGGCATGATAAAAGGAGTATGTGTTCAACGTGACGGACGCATAATAAAGTTATATCCAACGGAGCAAAAATAAATGTAACTGCCGGAAATAATTGTAAAAAACACTTGACAAAATAACTCCTACGTGCTACGTTATTTCTATAAATCAAATAACCCACAAACAGGAGGCGTCAAAAATGCAGTTAAAATTTGGAATGACAGAAAAAGAAATCAAAGAGGCAAAAATGAAAGAAAATATAGAGAAAGAAAAAGTAACTACAACGAAAAAATACACTGAATTTGGATATGATCAGAAAGATGTAATGAGCGCCCTTATAAAAGAAATGCGCCTTGGAAATCTTGAAGAGGCAATGTATTGGGGCGTGGTCATGGCAGAGGCTGGAGATGCTTGGAACCTATGTAGGAGGCTCCTTATATTTTCATTCGAAGATGGATTTGGAGAGAAAGTACAAATTTATAGCACAGCGTGTTGGCAGGCATATCAAGCAATAAGAGATGATAATATTTGGTTTGCATGGATTGAAAGACTTTGTAAGGCGACGAAATTCTGGGAGGTACCGGAAGGAGAAAAAAGGGAAGCAGCGTTCGATAAAGTAGATAAAGAGTTTAAAGAAGGAAAGAGAAGACCAATCCCTGATTATGCAAAAGATGGTCACTGTAGAGCCGGATACCAGATGAAGAAAGAAAAGGGCTATATGGACAACAGGTTTTCCGGAAATGCATACGGAAGGTGGAATATGATTCGGATGCAAAAGAGGCTTGGAAGGCTTGATCCAAACGACAAGGAATCTACAGCGGCATTAGAAAGTTATGGAAAAAGAAGCCAGTGGGAGCCAAAGTTTAAGATTACGCCGGAAGGAAATTATATGGTAGAATCGCAAACTGGAAATGGCCATTTCTATGAAGTTTCTGCAGATCTTACAACATGCCAGTGCCCCCACTTTCTAAGACGACTTGCCGATACTGGGAAAAAATGTAAACACATGATGCAGCTTGAGGATCATTTAAAGAAAGAGGAAACTTAAAAAAGCTGAAGGAAACGACGGTAGCACATAGTAAATCTTTTATTAATAAACGTTAATAAAAATCCTGAATTAGTAAGTCGTCTGCATACAGTTAAGACGTAAAATTTGACTGAGACTATCGGGAGAGACCGATGTTAGAAATAGATAGTGGTAGGAACGAGCGCCTATGGTGTTATTACATAGGCTTTGGGAGATCCCCCCATGCGAAAGCATGCAGTTAACTTTTGTTAAGAAAAAAGGATCGGAACAATTCCTTTCTGATAAATCCTAAACGGTAATGGTAACTATGAGATGCAAGAATCGATAGAGGTAATGGAAAGCAAGATAAAAGTTTTTAACGAAAAACATCCAGTTGGATCTAACGTTACAGTAATAAAAGATCTTGGGGAGACATTTGAAACGACAGTTAGATTTCCAGCGGCTATTTTAAGCGGCCATACGGCAGTAGTATGGCTGAGGGGTATTTCAGGAGCTTATGTTTTAAATAGGGTGATATAGCATGAATATAGCTCTTGTTGGAAACGATGGAAGGGCGAATGCATTGAAGTGGCATTTTGAGAGATATGGACATACAGTATCTATGGTTACCGGAATTCCCAACTCTTCTTTAAGCCAGGTTATCTATGAATGGAAGCCTTTTGATTTAATAATACTGACAAAGATTGAAGACTCTGCAAATGGATTGCAGAATGACTTGGTAAATATGTTTGGTTCCGGGAAAGTTTTTGCCTGCAATATGGATGCGTCAAGATTTGAAACAGATAAAGCCTATGGGATTAAGGTAGCTCGTGAATATGGACTTTCGGTGCCAAAAACCATCGATACAGACAACATCCAACTCATTAAAGATAAAATTCCAGGAGACAGGTATGTTATTAAAAAGCAAGGGCTGGCCTGTGGACAGGGAGTTAAGATAGTTCATGGCACAGATGAGTTAAGAATGATTATGTCGATGTGGTCACAGATTAGTAACGACAGCATACTTGTACAGGAATACAAGGAAGGGATAGAGATTTCTGGGCGTGTTTTGTGTCAGCAAGGGAATATAATTCCATTATGGATGACAATGGAACACAAGATGGCGTATAATGATTCAAGAGGCCCGTGTACGGCCGAAATGGGGACAGTAATTCTTGCAGGTGTTGGGAAGCCAATTTTAAATGAAATAAAGAAACTTGAACCATGGTTGAGAGAAGTAAACTATACCGGAATGATTGATATCAACTTTATAATGGATACAAAAGGAAGGTTATGGTTTATTGAGCCTACTTGTAGATGGGGAGATCCGGAAACAGAAATAGCACTTCCAATGCTTAGATGTGACTTTGCAGAAATAATACTGAAAGCATGTAGAGGAGAAGTACTTGAAAGCGACATCACTTTTATCAATAAAACTGCCATTGGTGTAGTGATAGCTGGCGGGGGATATCCGTACAAAGATGTTTGTTTGCAGGGAATGCCAATCGAATTCCCACAAGATGCTTATCCTTATGTATTCCAAATGGGCACTGAAAAGATATCTGGCGAGATAGTAACAAAAGGTGGCAGGCACCTTGTTGTTGTTGGAACCGGACAATCTGTATATCAAGCAAGGAGTGATGTATATAGAATGGTTAGATCAAACCGCTGGTTCTTAGATGCATGGTATAGGACAGATATCGGAGATAAATGGGAGAAACAGTTACCTTTCTTGTTGAAAAAAGGAGTTATTGAATTATGATATCGTTACACAGATTAATACCAGATAACGAACTTCCAGCACCCTTAAAAATGAAACTTGTATTTGGAGATAGAGACCAAATCAAATCACTGGAAGCGCTGGAAGATAGAATAAATACACAGGAAACGGAAAAAGCCAAAGTAGCAAATGGCGAACTTAGGTATTTTGAGGTAGTTGTTGATTACAGCGGGACAGACTACATTAAGGTTTTGGCCATTGATGCTGGTGATGCAGAAGAAAAGGCACGAGAAATGGTTAATTTTGATGATGTAGGGATAGACTCTGCCCGAGCCAGAGAGATAAAGAATGGAGGTAGTAACTGCTTATGAAAATCCGACAAAATCATAATAAAACCATTAAAATCACTTGCTTTCTAACCAGAAATGTAGCTTGACTTTTTACATATATTGTAGTAATATATGAATATGAAAAAGAAATGTTCAAAATGTGGAATTGAAAAAGAAGCTTCTGCCTTTCACAAAGACAAAAGGTGTAAGGATGGACTGTATTCCCACTGTAAAGAGTGTGCAAGGCAATACAATAGAGATTACGCCAAAAACAATAGAGAACGGCTTAAAGAACATCAACAAAAGTGGAGAGAACGAAACAAAGAAAAGATAAAAAGATGGAACATTGATTTCAAAGAAGCAAACAAAGACCTGATAGCAGATTACAACAGGGCTTACCAGTTAGAAAGATACCATAAAACCCCAAAGGTAAAAGTGCATAACAGTGTTGGGTGTTTGATTAGGGTTGCATTACACGGCAAGAAGGCTGGCAATAAACTGGAAGATTTATTGGGTTATACAATTGAAGATTTAATGAGTCATCTTGAAAACCAGTTTGATGAAAACATGACATGGGAAAATTACGGAGATTATTGGCATATTGACCATATCAAACCACAAAGCTTGTTTGAATTTGAATCTGTTGAAGATGACGAGTTCAAGAAATGTTGGGCGTTGGAAAACCTTCAACCACTTTCAGCAAAAGAAAACCGGGAAAAGAGTAATAAATACCCTTATAAATAGGAGTGAAAGATGAAAATAATCAAAGTGACTAAAGAGTATTACGAGACAGAGGACGAGAAGGTTTATTTCTTCGAGCCTTTGGAAAAAGAAATATCCGTTAAGGATATGCAGAGGATTATCAATGTAAATGAAAAATTAGTTGGGAGAATTAAAAATGGGAAAAGCCTTAATAGCATGTGAAGAAAGTCAGGTAGTTACAAAAGAAATGAGAGCCATAGGTGTTGAGGCTTATTCATGCGATATACTTCCTTGTAGTGGAGGACATCCCGAATGGCATCTACAACACGATGTTACTGATATTCTAAGGCAAGAGTGGGATATCATTATTGCATTTCCACCATGCACATATTTGACTGTTACAGGAAACCGCTGGTTTAACATTGAGCGGTACGGTGAAAAAGCTATTAAGCGACACCAAGATAGAAAAGAAGCAATTGATTTTTTTCTGATGTTTGCGAATGCGGCTTGTGAAAAAATAGCGATTGAAAACCCTGTTGGTATCATGTCGAGTGAGTGGAGAAAACCAAATCAAATTATAAATCCTTATCAGTTTGGAGATGCTTTTGAGAAAAAGACATGTTTATGGTTGAAAGGATTACCACGTTTGGAGCCGACTAATATTGTTGAACCACCAAAGAGAAAAGAGTTTAAGAGCGGTAAATCAATGCCCAGCTGGTATGCTGATGCTGGGGGGCTCCCGAAAGACGAAAGGGCAAAACTGAGGAGCGCGACCTTTCCAGGAATAGCAGAAGCAATGGCTGATCAGTGGGGGAGTTTACTTAAATGAAAATCTATAAAATCACAGGAATTTATTATGTCTAAAACAATATCAGAAGAACAAAGAAAAAAGATAAGTGAATCTATGAAAGGTCGTAAATTATCAGAAGAGCATAAGTCAAAACTTCGTGAATCTATGAAGGGTGTGAATACTTGGGCAAAAGGTAGGACGGTTAGTGAAGAGACAAAGAGCAAACTAAGCAAAATAAGAAAAGGGAAAAATAGAAAACCTTTTTCTGCCGAAACCAAAGAAAAAATGAGACAAGCTAAACTTCAAAATCCAACTAACTATTGGAAAGGCAAGAAAAGACCACCACACACAGAGGAAACCAAAGAAAAAATGAGAGAAGCCGCTTTTGAATATGCAAAGAATGTGTGTGATATTATTTGCCCAAGAATAGGTAGAAACGAAAAATCCATTTTAGATGCAGTTGAGACTGGAATGAAAGTTAAGATTTTAAGGCAATACAAATGTCTTGGGTATTTTATAGATGGTTATATTCCAGAAATGAAAATTGCAATAGAAGTTGACGAGAAACCCAAAACATCTCAAAAGGATATTGAACGGGAGTCTATTCTTGCTGAAAAACTTGGTTGTAGATTTATCAGGATTAAAGACTATGATTAATCGCATATATAAAATCACAGAAGCAAGTAAATATCTTGGAGTGTCAATCAACACGCTCAAGACACTTGCCAACAACAGAAAGATAAAATCTTTCAAAACTACTGGTGAACACAGGCGTTTTCGTCAAGAAGATTTAGACGCTTATATGGGAGTCGAGAAAGAGAAGCAAGAAAAGTTGACTGTGATTTATGCCAGATGTTCAACTGCCAAACAGAAAGAAAACCTTGAAAGGCAGAAAGATAGACTTAGAAAATACGCTGAAAATAAAGGCTACAAGTTTATTCTGATTGATGAAATAGCCAGTGGGATAAACGAGAAACGAAAAGGCATACACAAACTTATTAAGCTATGTTTTGAGGGAAAGGTTGAGCGAA
>Ga0307376_10000170_pt1 | contig 92677 bp, 75 predicted proteins | sample TR2MG_FD_202536 | JGI IMG/M metagenome (GOLD analysis project Ga0307376, IMG submission 202536) | Soil microbial communities from Risofladan, Vaasa, Finland - TR-2 | ecosystem: Environmental > Terrestrial > Soil > Coastal area > Acid sulfate soil | place: Finland: Risofladan, Vaasa | collected...
CTATTCCCGGTCTTTGTCAAATTTGTAAGAAACTCCCGGTCTTTTAATTTTAATGTCATTTTACTCATGGCTTTGTGGTTTTTGCCACAAAGATAATGTTTCTATATTAATTTGTCAAGACACTAGTCAACTCAAAACATGACAAATATCATGTTTTTGTATGTGTTTTTTAGTCTATCTTCGTATTGCCTGTTTTGCATGAAGGTCGGCTTCAAGCCGTTGAAGGTTTTCCTTCTTAGTGCAACCACGGGCATTTTTATTTTAACTGGTTTTCCTTCGTAAGTCTATTCCTCTTAGTATAATAGTTTTTACTTCCTTGAAATTTCTTTTTATCATATAAGTCTATTATCAAAGATATTTTATCGTATATAAAGTCGTAATATCTTATCTCTCCCTTTTCAAACACTCTCTGAACCGCCCAGCAGAAGTAGTCTGCAATGTTTAACAAAGGTTCGTTTGTAGGTTCTTGAATATTGAATACAACTTTACAACCATTTTCAACGCATGGATTTTTAGTTTTAGCCCTCTCTAATGCTTTTGTCAGACCAGTTTGAAGATTGTTATGAGTTGTACATTTTTTCCTCGTTGCAATATTCAAAACAAGTGAATGATACTTGTTTAATTTATTCTTCAAAAGGTGAGATAATAAATCTGCATAAAACTCACTTTCATTTCCATTATGTGTTCCTTCATATATTGGGTATATTTTTCTGGCCACCACACACTCAAAACTACAATCTGTAGATTTAATGAGATCGTACATTAGTTTTCTGACTTCTGGAATATCATCTTTTGCATGAAGATAATAACCTCGTTTTGCTTTCTTCTTTTCAATACTTGGAATGTATTCAAAGTATGGATTGGTAGAAATTTCACTTTGTAATCCTAAAACCTTTTCTCTGATAGCTTCCAACGGTTCGTTTATTTTCAGCATCCCCAGAATAAAACATTTAGATACTCCTTCAGTTCCCAGAATCCTAATTTTCCCCCTTCCGTAAAAAGTTGTATCACCGGCTTCATCAAGAAATCTGTGAAAGAGATACTTCTCCTCTTTATTTTTCTGGTCATCAGCCATAATCATAATTCTTATTGTGTGTTAGCTATTTTAAATCGTTTCTTTCCTGTCAGTAACATCTGCATCAACCACTTTTTCTGTTCCCTAAGTTTTTCTGTTTTGCTTTTGAGTAACTGTATTTCTTTGTTGGCTGCCTGCAAAACTTCAGCAATGGCGGTTTGTTCTTCTTTCTTGGGAAGGGTAAAATTTGCAGATTTTAACGCATTCATTGACAGAACTAATTGTGAAGTTCCAATACAATATTTCTTGAATTTGTATCGATAAAAGTTACAATACATTAAAATGAAATCTAAGTCTCCATTTTTAATTGTAAAGACTGGATAATAACCACTGATTAATCCAACAAAACCTAAGGTGTTTTTATTAAAAGTGAATAATCCATCATCACTTCGAGACCGATAGGTTAAATAATTTGGAGGAATAATGTTATAATCGGCATCTTCTCGGTTTGTAATCCTATTATCTCCGTAGTAATCTGTTTGTTTCATGAGGCCTGCCTTTGCTGATGTCAGAACTTCATATTTAATCTCATCCTTTGGTTTTTCATTATAATCTTCAATAAAATATTCTAGTCTATAATTCTTCCACTCCAATCCAAACCCTTTCAACCTTTTCTTCCCGGTCAATAAATTTTGCATCAGCCATTTTTTCTGCAATTCTTTTTTTTCAATAAGCTGGTTGTTAGTATTGATCGCTGAGTCCATCAAACTAAGGACATGGGCAATGGCTTTCTGTTCGCGGAGGGGAGGGAGAGAAACTGGAATTTCACGAATAGATTTTAATGAAAGATTCCTAATTGTTGAACCAGTTAATTCACCCTCAAAAAAATTTACAGTTGATTGAGATTGAAGATAGTAGTATAAATAATCAACATTTTCATCTTTGCAATTAATATATGCGGCACTTTTTCCAAGAACAATATTTTCATTTTTATAAAAAGCAATGCTTCCAATTGTACCATTAATAGAAAGAAGGATTGTTTTATACTTCAATTCTTTCTTATGCTTCAAATATTCTTCTTTACTAACACATTTTGTATCAGCATTTATTTGGACTAAACCATCCTTTAAATTATTTCCGTTGATAAAATAGTATTCTGAGGAACTGACATATTCTGGTGTTCCATGTAACCCATCTCCTATCTTTTCAGTAATTTTTTCCAACTCTTTCACTTCCCAATCACATGGAATTTTACCGAGAGGCGAGTCTTTATATATAGTGTTGTTATTGTGCATCTGATTGTAAGTTAATAAAATATCACTAAAAATGCACAATATACCTTCCTGGGATATCGTGCAAGACCAACTATATCGTACTGAATATCAATAGAATTATTCATTTTATACTGTAATTATCTTTTTCGCATCAAATCCTGTGCACTCATCATATTTTACATAACCCAGCTGATTTGTTGTAAGAGTCGTTGATCCGATCCGAAAATCGTTCGTATTGCTATGGTGGTGACCGAAAATCCAAAAGTCAGCATCCGCTCTTAAAATATCATTAAACATTTCCACGGCGAAAGCTTCGTTAAGGCTGTCACCTTTGTACTTTTCAGGATAATTCATGAATGTCGGAACATGATGGGTGACAATGACTTTTTTCTCAGTCCCGACTTTAGAAAGTTCTTCATTCAGGAAAGAGAGGCATTGTTTATGAAGCAGGTTGTAATGATCGGTTGTAAGTCCTTTTCGATTATATTTAATTGCATGAAAATCTGAAAGTCGTTCTCGTATTTCAAATTGGGTTCCCGGGCTGATGTTTGTCCAGAGGGTTGAGAAAATGAGTTTTAAATTCTCCTGAATAACAGAAACATTGTTCACCAGAAACAGATTATCCCTGATTTTTTCATTAAAAGAATCTGCCCGGTCTGAGAGATCCGAATAATAGTGTTCATGATTACCAGGAATCCAATATGTAGTATCAAAACTATCTGAGATATAACTGAAAAAATCAGCATGTTTATCCATTACCGCAAATGGAACAATATCGCCTGCCAACAATAAAACATCACCTATAGGTAGCAGAGGGTTTCTTTTAAGAAATTCTTTATTTTCAGGGAATTCCAGGTGTAAGTCGGAGGCGTACTGAAGTTTCATATTATGCTCCCAGTTCTTTTAAATACTTATTCAGTTCGGCCTGCACTGTTTTCAATTCTACCTCAAGTTTATCGATTTCAGTTTGCACTTTCGCAATATCAACTTCTTCTTCCTCCTCAAAAGTATCCACATATCGAGGGATGTTAAGGTTGAATTCGTTTTCTTTTATTTCGTCGAATGTTGCTACAAAGCTGAATTTATCTTCAATAATTCCAGCAGTCAGTTTCCCTTCATTGAATCTCCGGTATGTATCCACAATATGTTCAATATCAGTGGGTCGTAATTGATTTTGATTTTTAACTGATTCGTAGTATTTACTTGCATCAATGAATAAAACATCTTTGTTGTCGCCTTTACCCTTATTAAAAATCAAAATTGCAGCCGGAATACCAGTTCCGAAAAACAAATTTGCCGGTATACCAATAACTGCTTCAAGTATATTTTCCTCAATCGTTTTCTGACGTATTTTTCCTTCACTTGCTCCCCGGAACAGAACTCCATGAGGTACAACTACACCTACCTTGCCTTTACCTTCATAAGTTGTTTCAATCATATGGCTGATAAACGCCCAATCGCCCTTACTCTTTGGAGGAGTTCCTCTCCAGAAACGATTATATTTGTCTGTTTCCGGGTCAAAGCTATCGCTGGATTTGTTCTCCTCTTTATCATCACTCTTTCCCCATTTATCCAGACTGAAGGGTGGATTTGCAACTACCGTATCAAATTTCATCAGAGCATCACCTTCTTTTAGTTTGGGATTGCGGATAGTGTCTCCCCAACGAATTGTGGCGTTATCAAATCCGTGTAAAAACATATTCATAACCGCCAGAGCCCATGTGCTTCCGTTTGCTTCCTGACCATAAAGCGAAAAATTATCTGAACCAACTTCATCTCCTGCTTTAATCAGCAACGAGGCAGATCCACAAGTAGGGTCGCAGATACGTGAACCAGGTTTTGATTTGGTAAGTTTAGCAATGAGGGTAGATACCTCTTTTGGAGTAAAGAATTCTCCAGCCTTTTTCCCAGCATCGCTTGCAAAATTTTCAATCAGGAACATGTATGCACCACCGATAATATCGGTGCCTTCAAGGTGTGACGGTTTCAGATTTAATGATTCTTTATTAAAATCGAGCAGAAGGTTTTTTAGCCTGGTGTTCTTATCTTTAGTATCGCCCAATACACTGCTGTTAAAATTAATGTTCTGGAATATTCCTGCACCATCTTCGCTATATAGTTTGTCACGGTTGGCTTCCACCAGATCTTCCAAAGCAATATCTATTAACTCGCCAATATTAAGTTCATTCCTGTGGTCAAACAAATAGTTGAAATGGCTCTGTTCCGGCACCACAAAACGTTCGTGCTTCATGGCACGATCGGCACGTTCTTTGTCACCGCTATATTTTTTCAAATGAGATTCATATTTATCATCATGCACATCACTTAGATATTTTACAAAAAGCATAGTGAGCACATAATCCTTATAAACACTTGGGTCAATGCTCCCACGAAACGTGTCACATGCTTTCCAGACTGCGTCGTTAATATCTTTTTGTGTTATTAATTTTGTCATGTTATTTATTTTATAGCGTTGATTATTTGTTGTTGAATTTGCTTTTCCCTGAGCATTTCAATTTGCTGCTGCAGTTTTTTTTCTGAGTTTCTGAGATGTATAATTCTTAAAATCGCTTTTTGAGTATTCAAATCTGGGATGTATAAGTCCAATTCATCAAGCACAGATTTTGAGATGGAAACCATTGAGCTCCCCACTGCCTGACTTTTCAGATAATTCTGAGATGAGGCCCTGTTGAGATACCATGTCAAATACTCCGGCAGAATTTTATCTTGAAAATCCTCATTTAACCTAATCACAAAGAACGAAGTGGAAGCTACTGCAGATTGGTTTTTACTTTCGTAAAGAGCTGCAAAATTTTTTGTTCCTTTGGCAGCAAATATTATATCACCATTCTGTAATAAATGTTTTTCGGAAATGCTTTCAGCTTTTAAATCAGGGTATAAAGTGCTTCTAAGTATTCCGTTTTCATCAAATTGCTTTGCCTGCAAGTACACAATCTGGCCTTCCTTAATTGGCTTCGCAAAGATCCCGGTTTGAATAAAAGCGATATGTTTTAATGCTACTCTCAAAATATTTATTTAAGTAATACGGCTACAAAGATAGGTAAAATATTCCAATCTACCAAACATATTTTAATATATTACTGAGTAGTGGTTCTACAAAACCAAGTTATATACTATTTATAGGTCAAATTTGAGGAAGGCAAAATTGCACTCATTTGCAAGCCTTTGGTTGTGTAGTAAGGCTAGTGTGGGCTTGCAAATGTGTGCAACGTGGCTTGTCTGAATTTAAAATTTTTACGCGCGGGCAAAGTCCCGGTAAGTGGCAGGGAATTAAACGTCAAGATATAAGTTTGTTAACGGTACAAATCTGTCTTGTTGTCTCGAATAGAAAAGCTATCTATATTTTTATCAGCTTGCCTATAACTCACTTTTAGAACTGATTACTTACCAAAAGTTCCTCATTCTGTGATCTTTATTTTTTATATATCTTTATGCACCTGAATTTATACTATTAATTGATGATCTGGAATTTTGATGAACCTGTCAAAAGGGATGGGACAAGCTGTATCAAGTATGATCTCAGGGAAGAAATATTTGGTGTAAATGATGTTATTCCAATGTGGGTCGCAGATATGGATTTTAATACACCCGAATTTGTAATAAAATCATTTAAGAGCCGTCTTAACCATGAGATTTTCGGTTATTCTTTTCGCCCACCAGAGTATTTCTCATCAATAATCGACTGGCTTGAAAGCAGGCATAACTGGCTTGTCGAAAAAGAGTGGATTACCTATTGCCCGGGTATTGTTCCTGCGCTCAATATTTGTACACTGGCATTTACCCAACCTGGTGATAATATTATTGTTCAGCCTCCTGTTTATTTCCCCTTCTTTTCTGCAGCAGAATCGCATGGCCGCAGGCTTATTTATAACAGACTGGTAGAGACTGACGGGAAATGGGTAATGGATTATGATTCCCTTATTGCACAAATTGATGGGAAAACAAAAATGATCATTATATCTAACCCTCATAATCCAATAGGGCGGGTATGGACTCCAGAGGAGCTTGTCAGACTTGCAGACATCTGCATTACAAACAATATTCTGATCCTCTCCGATGAAATACATTGTGATCTTGTTCTTCCAGGATTCAATCATAATCCATTGGCAAAATTATCTGAAAAAATTGCTGAAAATACTATTACCTGTATTGCACCCAGCAAGACATTCAACCTTGCAGGACTTTCAACATCATCTGTCATTATTTCAAACCCTCTCCTTAGAAAATCGTTTAACAGAATTGTTGAAAACCTGCATATTGGAAATGGCAACATCTTTGGCACAATAGCTTCAATAGCAGCATATTCAAACGGACATAAATGGCTCGATGCATTACTTGACTATATTGATCATAATATTGATTTTGTGGAAAATTATTGCAGAAAAATGATTCCTGAGATTATTCCTGTTAAACCTGAAGCAACCTATATGATATGGCTCGATTGCCGTAAATTTGGGATGACAGGAAAAGAGCTCAACCGTTTTTTTGTTGACAAGGCAGGCGTAGGAATGAATGAGGGTTCATCTTTTGGTCCGGGAGGAGAAGGATTCATGAGGATGAATGTTGCTACTCCGCACCAGACAGTAATGAAAGCCATGGAGCAGATTGGAAAAGCTGTTTCAACGATAAGATAAACTGATATATTTAATGATGAAAAATAATGTGAAGGTAAGATTAACCCTTGAAGACGGAACAATATATCACGGTCGTTCATTTGGCTCACCTGCTCCTGCAGCAGGGGAGGTAGTTTTTAATACGGCCATGACAGGATATCCGGAGAGCTTAACAGATCCCTCCTATCGTGGACAAATTCTTTGTCTTACCTATCCCCTTGTTGGGAATTATGGAGCACCAAATAAGAGTGAAGAAAATGATCTGTACCGTTTTTATGAATCCTCATCTATTCATATCTCCGGACTCATAGTTTCTGATTATTCATTTGAATATAGTCACTGGAATGCCACAGAAAGTCTTGATGAGTGGTTGAGAAAAAACAATGTGCCCGGGATTTACGGTATTGATACAAGGGCATTGACAAAGCGAATCCGTGAAAAAGGAGCAATGCTTGGAAAGGTTGAGCCAGAAGGAACAGAGATAGAGTTTTATGATCCTAACAAAATTAATCTTGTTGCTGAGGTCAGCACACATGAAAAAAAGGTTTACGGTTCTGGAAAATATAAGATATTACTGGTAGACTGCGGAGTTAAATATAATATAATAAGAAACCTTCTGAAACGCGACACAACAATTATTAGAGTCCCGTGGGATTATAATTTCCATAAGGAAGAATTTGATGGATTATTTTTATCTAATGGTCCTGGTGATCCAAAAATGTGTGGCACTACTATCGAAAATATAAAAAAATCCTTTTCCGGTGAGAAACCTATATTCGGGATATGTCTTGGTAATCAGCTAATGGCACTTGCATCCGGGGCTGATACATATAAACTTAAGTATGGGCACCGGAGCCATAATCAGCCTGTTCTTCAGGCAGGCACCGACAAAGCATATATAACATCCCAAAATCACGGATTTGCTGTCGATAATAATACTTTAGGAAAAGACTGGGAGCCACTTTTCATCAATATCAACGATCAGACTAATGAGGGTATGAAACATAAAGAAAGGTCATTCTTCTCAACACAATTTCATCCTGAAGCATCAGGAGGACCGACTGATACTGATTATCTGTTCGATGTTTTTATAGAGAATATTGAGAAATCAATGAAATAGGGGCTTGTCATCGCAAACCCCTATGTTGTCACATATTGCATCATCTTATCTGCCAGCTCCTTAGCGGTTATGTTTTTAAAAGATTTCATCCTGCTCTCAAAAATTTCTGCAATCTCTTTGTTACATAAATTACCTATGCTGCCTTCATGCTGATAATCGGATATAGAGGTCTTTGAAAATGAGGAATTTTTAACCATCTCAGATACTGCTTTATAAGCATCTCTGAAAGGAATTCCCTCTTTCACCAGACGGTTGACCTCTTCGGTACTGAATATAGTGTTATACAATGTATTCTCCGTAATATCTTTCCTGATCTTTATATTATTCATCATTAGGAGCATTATCTCAATACATTCCCTTACTTCATTAAATGCATCAAAAATCAGATACTTCAGCAATTGAAGATCTCTGTTATATCCGGAGGGAAGATTGCTTGTCAGCATGGCGATCTGATTAGGAAGAGTTTGAATTAAATTTGCCCTGGCTCTGATAAGTTCGAATACGTCAGGGTTTCTTTTCTGAGGCATTATACTTGAACCGGTAATATATTCATCAGGGAAATCTATGAACCTGAATTCGGAACTCATATACAGACATATATCCATTGAAAATCGAGAAAGTGTTTGTGCAACAGAAGCCAGAGCAGAACCTATTGCCATTTCAATCTTCCCTCTGCTCAGACTTGCATAGGCAGAATTATATAGAAGATTATCAAATTCGAGAAGCTCTGAGGTCAGTTTCCTGTTTATGGGTAATGTAGTCCCATAACCAGCTGCTGTTCCCAAAGGATTCTGATTATTGAGTGCCCTCGCCCCGGCAAGCAGTATCACATCATCAGCCAGACATTCAGCATATGCTCCAAACCATAATCCGAATGATGAGACCATTGCCGGTTGCATATGTGTATATCCGGGTAATAATACATCCTTATACCGCTCACTCAGACTTTGTAGCCCGGTAAATAGCCTCCGGATCATACCTGAAAGATTATCTATCTCCTCTCTTGTGCAAAGACGTATATCAACCAGCACCTGATCATTTCTTGACCTTCCGGTATGAATTTTTTTACCTGTTGTTCCAAGTTTCGATGAAATCTCCTTTTCAATCTGTGAATGAATATCCTCAACATCTTTTTCAATAACAAGAGTTCCCTCTTCGTCACTGACAAAGAGGGAATACAGGGCATTCAATAACCCGTTTTTATCATCTTCAGAAATTAATCCAACATTATCAAGCATAATAACATGAGCCATTGAGCCAATTATATCCCATTTTGCGAGAGCCAGATCGGTTTTTCTGTCTTTGCCTGCAGTAAATTCAATAATTGCAGGCTCGGGGTTTATTCCTTTTTCCCAAAGTTTCATATTTATTCCTTTTTCTGACTTGCCTCAACTATAGCTCTGTGAGCCATCAGCCTGATTGCATTAATCCTTATAAAGCCTTTGCTGTCAGTCTGATCAAATCCACCTTCAATATCCATGCTCGAAAGTCTCTTGTTATATAAAGAGGAAGGCGACTCGCGTCCTTCAATAATGACATTCCCTTTATACAGGCAAAGATGAACACTTCCGTCAATAATCTCCTGACTCTTCTCCATAGCTGCCATAAGAAAATCCATTTCAGGACTGAACCAGAATCCATTGTAGATTAGTTCAGCAAACTTTGGAGTGAGCATGTTTCTCAATCGCATCACTTCTCTGTCCATTGCTATACCTTCAATGTCCCTGTGAGCTATATGAAGAATAGTAGCACCCGGTGTTTCATATACTCCACGCGATTTGATACCTACAAATCTGTTTTCAACCATGTCGAGCAGACCAATACCATTCTTCCCGGCTATCTCATTAAGATAGACAAAGAGATCGTAAGAATCCTCCTTTACTGTTCCATCATTCTTATTTATGACCTTCACAGGTATCCCGTTTTTGAAATGAACAACAATACGAGTCTCTGTTTCAGGCGCATCCTGAGGCATTACCATTTTTTCCAGCATGTTTTTATGCATCGAATACATCGGATCTTCAAGAATACCAGCTTCATGGCTTATATGCATCAAATTATCATCTTCACTGTAAGGCTTATCAATGCTGGCTTTCACAGGTATCTTTTTTTCAGCTGCATATTTCAGCAGATCTGTTCTTCCTTTGAATATTTCAAGAAACTCTTTGTCTTTCCATGGTGAAATTACCTTAATATCAGGTTTAAGAGCATAATAGCAAAGTTCAAACCTTACCTGGTCATTGCCTTTTCCGGTAGCACCATGTGCTACAGCATTAGCTCCTTCTTCAATTGCAACCTCAATCTGCTTTTTAGCAATAAGAGGCCTGGCAAGAGCTGTGCCGAGTAAGTATCTCTCCTCATATATAGCATTCCCCATTATAGCTTTAAAAACATAATCATCAATAAATTCCCTTTTCAGGTCAGATATAATTACTTTGGAAGCCCCAAGTAATAATGCCTTTTTCCTACATTCTTCAAAATCATCAGCCTGCCCGACATCTGCCACAAAGGCAATAACCTCATAATCCTTTTCTATTAACCATTTGAGTATTACAGAAGTATCCAAACCACCACTGTACGCTAGAACTACTTTTTCTTTCATTATATTATTATTTGATATTAGTGTTGAAATTTTATCTCTTTTTAATTTGATCATGTATTCCCGGAAGAATTATTTCAAGGCATGTATGAATTTGCTGAAGTGTTACTCCATCACGGGGTATAAGCAGGATGGTATCATCACCGGCAATGGTACCTGCAATCTCATATCTCCCGGTACTATCTATAAAAAAAGCTGTATTGCTTGCGTTCCCCGGAATTGTCTTTATTACCATAAGCCCTTTTGCTTCAACTATATCCTGAATTACCGGGACAATACTCAATTTCATCTGTGTATTAATTTTACCCCTGATATTTTCTGATAAAGAGTACTTATAGTTACCATTGCCGTCGGGGATCCTACCAACCCCAAGCTGCCTTAAATTACGGGATAGTGTAGCCTGTGTACAACTTATCCCATTCCCTTTCAGTCTCTTAAGCAACTCATCCTGTGTAGATATGATCTCTTCGGTAATTATTTTTTCAATTGCCAAAAGTCTTTTTGTCTTCTGCATATTTATACATTTATTTTGCAAATATATTCATTTTATTCAAAATTCAAACTCTAATTAAAAAATTATGTTATTTTTGGACCTCAAATTCAGATAATGAAAGATGTCGTTAAAAAGGTGATCATACTTGGATCGGGAGCACTCAAGATAGGTGAAGCTGGTGAGTTTGATTATTCAGGTTCTCAGGCTCTTAAAGCATTAAAGGAGGAAGATATAAGAACCGTTTTAATAAATCCTAATATTGCTACGGTTCAGACATCTGAAGAACTGGCTGATAAGATTTATTTTCTTCCGGTAACTCCATATTTTGTAGAAAAAGTGATTGCGAAAGAAAAGCCTGATGGGATACTCTTATCTTTTGGCGGACAAACAGCACTAAATTGTGGAACTGAGCTGTATGAATCGGGTGTATTTGAAAAATACAGTGTTAAAGTTCTTGGTACACCGGTTTCGGCTATAATGGATACTGAGGACCGAGAACTTTTCATAAGAAAACTTAATGAGATAGCTGTTAAAACGCCCAGCAGCATTGCTGTTACCGGAGTTGAAGAAGCAATAGAAGCCTCCAGGAAACTTGGATTTCCCATTATTATCAGGGCTGCCTATTCCCTTGGAGGGCAGGGAAGTGGATTTGCATATGATGTTGATGAATTGAGAGCACTTGCATCCAAAGCATTTTCATTTACTGACCAGATTCTTGTTGAAGAATCACTTAAGGGATGGAAAGAAGTAGAGTATGAGGTTGTCAGAGACAAATATGACAATTGCATCACAGTATGTAATATGGAGAATTTTGATCCTCTTGGCATACATACTGGTGAAAGTATAGTTGTTGCACCTTCCCAGACTCTGACGAACAGTGAATATCACAAGCTAAGAGAATTGTCCATCAGGATAATCAGGCATATTGGCATTGTAGGTGAATGTAATGTTCAGTATGCTCTTGCTCCTGATTCTGAAGATTACAGGGTAATTGAAGTGAATGCCCGTTTATCGAGATCCAGCGCACTTGCCTCAAAAGCAACAGGTTATCCATTAGCATTTGTGGCAGCAAAGCTTGGATTGGGATATGGTCTTCATGAACTTAAAAATTCTGTTACGAAAAACACTACCGCCTGTTTTGAGCCGGCTCTTGATTATATTGTGTGCAAAATTCCACGATGGGACTTAAATAAATTCGAAGGAGTTTCACACCTCATTGGCAGTAGTATGAAGAGTGTCGGAGAGGTAATGGCCATCGGAAGAACATTTGAAGAGGTTATTCAAAAAGGATTAAGAATGATCGGACAGGGAATGCACGGGTTTACAGGAAACCGCAACCTCGGTTTTGAAGATATTGAGCGGGAGCTTGCAGAGCCGACTGATATGCGGATTTTTTCAATTGCTGAAGCCCTTGAAATAGGTATACCGGTTGAAAGAATCTATGAACTGACTAAAATTGATAAATGGTTTCTTTTTAAATTGAAAAACATTGTCAGTATAAAAGATGAGCTTTCAGAATACAATACTCTGGAATCTATCCCCTCAGAACTGATTTTACATTCTAAAATAAACGGATTCAGCGATTTTCAGATTGCAAGGCATGTACTTAAATCAGAACCGTCACAAATCAATGACGACCTGATGAAAGTAAGAAGTTTCCGGAAATCGCTGGGGATAGTTCCTTATGTTAAACAGATTGATACTCTTGCTGCGGAATACCCGGCAATAACAAATTATCTTTATCTGACATACAGTGGTTCCGAACATGATATTGAATGTGAAAACGACAAAAAATCGATTATTGTTCTTGGATCTGGAGCTTACAGGATAGGTTCTAGTGTGGAATTCGACTGGTGTTCTGTTAATGCAATTGATACAATAAATAAAGAAGGATTCAGATCAATAATGATAAACTACAATCCTGAAACTGTAAGTACTGATTACGATATATGTGACAGGCTATATTTCGATGAGCTTACTTTCGAAAGGGTCCTTGATATAATTGATCTGGAAAAACCCGGTGGTGTTATCGTCTCTGTCGGCGGTCAGATCCCGAATAACCTGGCAATGAGGCTTTACAAAGAAAATGTACCGGTGCTCGGCACCTCTCCGGTTTCTATCGACAAGGCCGAAAACAGGCATAAATTTTCAAAAATGCTTGATAACCTTGGTGTTGACCAGCCACGATGGCAAGAGCTCACTTCTATTGATGATATTTTTGATTTTGTCGACCGGATTGGATTTCCGGTTCTTATCAGGCCCTCCTATGTATTATCAGGAGCTGCCATGAATGTAGTCTCAAACAAGAATGAATTATCACATTATCTTGAGCTTGCAGCACAGGTTTCAAAACAATATCCGGTTGTAGTTTCTGAATTTATAGAGAATGCTAAAGAGATAGAGATGGATGCAGTAGCAAGCGACGGTGAAATGATAGCTTATGCCATAAGTGAACATGTTGAGTTTGCCGGAGTTCACTCAGGAGATGCAACTATGGTATTCCCTGCACAGAAAATATATTTTGAAACATCCAGGAGGATTAAACGTATTTCGCGACAGATAGCCAGTGAACTGCATATTTCAGGACCTTTTAATATACAGTTTCTGGCAAAAGACAATGACATTAAAGTTATAGAATGTAACCTGCGAGCAAGTCGCAGCATGCCTTTTGTTTCAAAAGTTCTTAAATCAAACCTCATTGAACTTGCAACTAAAGTGATGCTTGGTGTTCCGACTGAAAAAATAAATAAAACTGTATTTGAGCTTGATTATGTAGGAGTTAAAGCTCCTCAATTTAGCTTTTCGCGCCTGGCCAAAGCCGATCCTGTTCTCGGAGTGGATATGTCATCAACCGGAGAAGTCGGATGCATTGGTGAAGGTTTCTATGAAGCAATACTTAAAGCAATGTTTTCTGTTGGTTACAGAATTCCAAAGAAGAGTATCCTGCTTTCAACAGGCCCGGCCCGTTCAAAAGTCGAACTTCTTAACAGTGCAAGAGCTCTCAGGGAAAAAGGACATAAGCTCTATGCTACTCGTGGCACCCAACAATTTCTGCAGAATGCCGGGGTCGAAGCTCATGTTGCATACTGGCCAGATGAGGATAAATCACCAAACACTATTGAGCTTATTAAATCGCGCGAGGTGGATCTTGTTGTGAACATACCTAAAGACCTGAGTGCTGAAGAACTTAATAACGACTATACTATAAGAAGAGGTGCAGTGGATTATAATGTTCCTCTGATTACCAATTCACGGCTTGCAAGTGCATTCATCCTGGCTTTCTGCAAAATGAGTATTGACGACCTGGCTATTAAGAGCTGGGATGAGTATAAATAAGGCTGTAGAAACATTAAAGTCATTATTGAGACCTAACAGACAATCAGACAACAAGACATACAGACAATCAGACAATATGACAATATGACCTCCATTCGTAAATTATGTGCTGGCTACCAACTATACTTATTCTTCCTTACTTATTTCTCCTTCTAAAAATTTACAGAAGCCTTCTTAAAATTGAACTCTTTAATATATCTGTCGATACTGTAACATTTGTATCTGTAGTAGTAGCGTGTCGTAATGAAGAGGAAAGTCTTCCATTCCTGCTGAAAAGTTTTGAAAAGCAGAATTATCCAGATGAATTATTTGAAGTCATAATTGTAAATGATAATTCAACTGACAAAACATATGGAATCGCCACCGGTTATAGCGGAGTCCTCAATCTTAAAGCAGTTAACAATAAAGGTAAAGGTAAAAAACAGGCTATAAGAACCGGGATAGAAAATTCTTCAGGCAACCTTATAATCACAACGGATGCCGATTGCCTGATGAAAGAAGGATGGATAAGAACCATATCGGCATTCTTTGAAAAACATAAGCCTGATATGATAATATGTCCGGTTAAACTGGAATCCGGATCTGGATTTTTCAAAAAGTTTCAGGAAATGGAGTTTCTTAGTCTGCAGGGTATCTCAGCGGGTTCTGCATTTTCAGGTGAAGCGACAATGTGCAATGGTGCTAATCTTGCATTTACCAGGAGATCCTACTTTGATCATTATGATAATCTGCATGAGGAGATTGATTCAGGCGATGATATTTTCTTCTTACAGAGTCTGAAACATGAGAGCGGATCAAAAATATTTTGGCTTGAATCGACTGATGCTATCGTAACAACAGCTTTATCCCCATCAGTTGTATCATTTATTAAACAGAGAAGAAGATGGATATCCAAAGGAAAAGCTTATAATGATACATTTACTATTTCCCTTGCAATTGTAACATTTGTTACAATTATACTGCAAGTATCTGTTTTAATAGCCGGATTCATTAATCGGGACTTCTGGTGGATCTTCCTGACCATTTTTCTATTAAAAACGATTCCCGATTTATTAATAATACGGAATAGAGCACGAAGTTATGGAACAAGAAAACTATTAAACTGGTTTTTACCGGCTCTGGTCGTCTATCCTTTTTATGTTCTGGGTGTAGTATTTTATAGTTGGATATCCCGGAAAAATAAGGAATATTAATTCCCCATTTCGGAAAGAAACTTGATCCTTATCAACCTGATCTCCTCCTCTTCAAACTCATTTCCCAACTCTTTAATAGCCTCTTCGAGTGAGTCAGATTCAGCCTCCTCTCTAAAATATGAATATATATCCAGTTGCCTCTCCTCATCAATCATAGAACTTACATAATAATCAATGTTAATCCGGGTACCTGAATTGACAATAGCCTCAATCTCCGATATCAGTTCTCCCATTTCCAGACCTTTAGCTTCGGCAATATCCTCTAAAGCCCTTTTCATATCAATAGAATGAATAATATATACTTTAAGCCCCGATTTATTGACAACCGATTTAACCACCATGTCGAGAGGTCTGATTATCTCTTTTTCCTCAACATACTTTTTGATTATATCAATAACCTCTTCACCATATCGCTGTGCTTTTCCTGCTCCAACACCGGAAATATTCTGAAGTTCATCAATGGTTATCGGGTATTGTATAGCCATGTCCTCCAGGGATGGATCCTGAAAAACAACAAATGGAGGTACATCTTTGTGCTTCGATATTTGTTTCCGGAGATCCTTAAGAATGCTGAACAACTCCTCATCAACAGCAGCTGTTCTTGCCCCAAAGGCATTTTCTTCATCTGTTGTATCTGCATAGTCATGATCTTCAGCAAGCATAAAAGAGGTGGGCTTTTCCAGAAACTCCATCCCCTTCTGTGTCAGTTTCAACAGGCCATAGTTTTCAATATCCTTTGTAAGAAATTTCGCAATAAGAGCCTGCCTTATAACCATATTCCAGAATTTCTCATCCCTGTCTTCTCCTATTCCAAAAAATTCGATCTTATGGTGCTTATATGATTTAATAGCTGAGGTAATTTTTCCTGATAAGATATTTGCAACATGATCGGCCTTAAATTTCTCCTTTACAGCCAGGATAGTCTCCAATACACTAATAACAGCCTCATTACCCTCAAACTGTGATTTAGGATGAAGACAGTTATCACATGCTTCACAGTTTTCCTTCTGGTACTCTTCTCCAAAATAATGGAGCAACAACCTCCTTCTGCATTCAGATGATTCAGCATATGAAACCGTTTCGAGAAGCAGTTGTTTTCCGATCTCCTGTTCAGCAATCGGTTTACCCTGCATAAATTTCTCAAGTTTCAGAATATCATTATAACTATAGTATGCAATACAATTCCCTTCACCGCCATCGCGTCCGGCTCTTCCGGTTTCCTGATAATACCCTTCCAGACTTTTAGGTATATCGTAATGGATAACAAACCTCACATCAGGTTTATCAATTCCCATCCCAAAAGCAATAGTTGCAACAATTATATCGGCCTCCTCCATAAGGAATTTATCCTGGTTTTTTGTGCGAGTAGCTGTGTCCATTCCGGCATGATATGGAAGAGATTTAATACCATTAACCTTAAGAACTTCGGCTATCTCCTCAACTTTCTTACGACTCAGACAATAAATTATCCCAGATTTACCTGGATTGTTTTTAACATACTTAATTATCTCCTTTGTGACATCCTGTTTCGATTTAACCTCATAGTAAAGGTTTGGCCGGTTAAATGAAGATTTAAAAACATCTGCGTCAAGGATACCAAGGTTTTTCTGGATATCATGCTGAACTTTTGGAGTGGCTGTTGCCGTAAGAGCTATTATAGGTGATCTGCCTATGGTATCAATTATTGGTCTTATTCGCCTGTATTCAGGCCTGAAATCATGTCCCCATTCAGATATACAATGAGCTTCATCGATAGCATAGAATGATATCTCAATCTTTTTAAGGAAATCTATATTCTCCTCTTTTGTAAGAGATTCAGGTGCAACATAGAGAAGTTTTGCCTTACCTGATAATACGTCGTTTTTAACTCTTGTTATTTCTGTCTTTGTAAGTGATGAGTTAAGGAAGTGAGCAACATCGTCGTCGGTGCTGAAGTTCCTCATGGCATCAACCTGATTTTTCATAAGAGCGATAAGTGGGGAGATTACTATAGCAGTTCCTTTCTTCATAACAGCAGGTAGTTGATAGCAAAGTGATTTGCCTCCGCCAGTGGGCATAAGCACGAAAGTATCTTTGCCAGCAAGTACATTCCTGATTATCGGCTCCTGATTGCCTTTAAAAGTATCAAATCCAAAGTACTTTTTTAAGTAATCCTGTATCGTAGAATCATTCAACATAATATTCCCCTGAAAGAAAAACTGTTCAACTATGTAAAAGTTTGATTTTACAGTTTACATAAAGTTAATAAATTTCCTTATTATAACCTCGTTTTATTTTATAATTAACAAAAATGATTGCCTCTAATTGTCTAAATCCTTTCCAAAAAAGAATGTTAAGTTTTTTTTCCTAAACTTCAGCAAATACATTATTATCCTGATTTTCTATGCGTTAAACGCCTCTTGTCCCAAATAAAATGAAATGGCTAACTAATTTCAAAACGGCGAAAAGATTAATATTGTTTTGCAAAAGAAGATTTCTCATCTTTACAGGCTCTAATTAAACCAAATATATTAAGCGGTTATGGCTATGTCTTGGAAAAAAGGAAAGAAAGGCGAAAAGGAGATGTCATTCCTTGAACATCTGGAGGAATTAAGATGGCATATCATCCGCTCTGTATTAGCTATCGTTATTTTTATGGTAATAGCTTTTGTTTTCAAATCCTTTCTTTTCGATAAGATTATCCTTGCCCCCAAGAGTCCATCTTTCCCTACAAACCGATTCCTTTGTCATATTGGTGAACTCTTAAATACGTCAGCATTGTGTATTAACACCAAACACTTAAACCTGATTAGTATAAAAATGGCGGGACAGCTTACAACCCATATAGCGGTTTCGATGGTTGCCGGCCTTATTCTTGCCTTTCCAGTTATTCTCTGGGAATTCTGGCAATTCTTCAAACCAGCCCTCCGTCCAAATGAGTCAATGCATGCAAAAGGAGCAGTTACTGCAGCATCAATACTTTTTTTTATTGGTGTGCTTTTCGGTTATTTCCTGCTTGCTCCTCTCTCTATGCATTTTCTGGGGACATATGAAGTTAGTGCAGAGGTTGTCAATCAAATTAATGTCCGCTCATATATCGGCCTGATATCATCAATATGTCTGGCCACAGGAATTGTGTTCGAACTACCTATAATTACATACTTCCTTACCAAGGTTGGTATTATTACACCTACATTCCTTCGAAAGTACAGGAAACATGCTATTGTCGTTATATTCATTCTCGCAGCCATAATCACACCTCCTGATGTCTTTTCTCAGGCACTTGTCTGTGTTCCCGTCCTGTTTCTTTATGAGATTGGAATTGTAATTTCATCCAGGGTAATGAAACAGAGAGAAAAGCAGCATGATGATTTTATGACTGATGATGATTCCACTAAAACTGAGACGGCAACCTTATAATATTATAAATGAAACTTTATACTGAAAATCTAGTTAAAAAGTATCGAGCCAGAACAGTAGTTGACCATGTTTCCATTGAGGTTGAACAGGGAGAAATTGTTGGACTACTTGGCCCTAACGGTGCTGGTAAAACAACCTCTTTTTATATGATTGTTGGGCTGATAAGGCCAAGAGAGGGAAAAATATTTCTGGATAATGAAGATATAACATCCCTTCCTGTTTATAAACGTGCAAGAAAGGGCATTGGTTATCTGGCACAGGAAGCCTCCGTTTTCAGAAACATGTCTGTAGAAGATAATATTCGTGCCGTACTTGAGATGTCAGGTTTTCCAAAAGAGGAACAAAGAGAAAGACTGGAGAATCTCTTACTTGAATTTGGACTTCAGAAGATAAGGAAAAGCAAGGGAATTCAACTCTCAGGAGGTGAGCGAAGACGTACCGAAATAGCAAGAGCCCTGGCGCTTAAGCCAAATTTCATTTTACTTGACGAACCATTTGCTGGAGTTGATCCTATTGCTGTTGAAGATATTCAGGAGATTGTATCTAAGCTTAGGGAGAAACAAATCGGGATTCTTATCACCGACCATAACGTTCATGAGACCCTTTCAATTACTGATCGTGCATACCTTCTCTTTGAAGGTCGTATCCTTAAATCCGGAACATCTTCACAATTGGCAGATGATGAGCACGTAAGAAAAGTCTATCTCGGAAAGAACTTTGAACTGCGCCGGTAATATCAATTTGTTTTGATAATAATTTATTATACTTTTGCGGGGAATTTTACCGCGGATGTGTCGTAATTGGTAGCCGAGCAAGATTTAGGATCTTGTGTCTTCGTGACGTGGGGGTTCGAGTCCCTTCATCCGCACAAATGTATCAAACCACCCGTAACGATCTATTATATTGCGTTTTGGCGGTTTTTTAACTATGCAATAAACAATAATTAAAATGAATATCACCAAAGAAAATATCGATGATCTGAATGCTGTGTTAAAAATCAGTATCGAAAAACCAGATTATGAAAATAAAGTTGAGACCGTATTGAAAGATTACAGGAAAAAGGCAAATATCAAAGGATTTCGTCCTGGTATGGTCCCTATGGGTCTGGTAAGAAAAATGTATGGCAGAGCTGTACAGATTGAAGAAATCAACAAAATAGTTACAGATAATATTCAGAAGTACCTTCAGGACGAAAAAATTGAAATCCTTGGTGATCCGCTTCCAAAAGATAATGATCAGGAAAAAATTAATTTCGGTACCCAGGAGGATTTTACCTTCTCATTTGACCTTGGCCTGGCTCCGGAAATTGAACTGAAATTAACTAAAAAAAATAAAGTCAACCTGCATGAGATCATCATCGATGAGAAGATGAAAAGTGATTATCTTGAAAATTATACCCGTCGTTTTGGTGAATTGCAAAAAGCCGATCTTACTGAAGAAAAGGATATGCTAAAGGGTAAAATTGAAGCTATTGATAATGAGGGCAATGTGATACCTGAAGGCCTTTCTGTTGATGACACCTCAATTGGAATTGACATCATTAAAGATAAAAAAATCAAAAAACAATTTATAGGTAAAAGCCAGAGCGATTCAATTGACTTTGACCTCAAAAAAGCATACCCAAATGATACTGAAATAGCCGGGATATTACATATAGAAAAAGGAGAGGTAGCAGAACTTGATGGCCTATTCAGGTTTACCATCAATGAAATAAACCGTTTCCATCCGGCCAAATTGGGAAAGGAACTGTACGACAAGATTTATGGTGAAGGAATAGTTAGTTCGAAAGACGAATTCATGAGTAAAATTACAGACGAGATATCTTTAAACTTAATACGTGAAAGCGAGTTTAAGTTAATGATGGATATTAAAAATCTGGTTATCGAAAAAACTGATTTTAATCTTCCTGAAGAGTTCCTGAAAAAATGGCTTCTTAAAGTTAATGAAAATACAACGGAAGAGAAGATAGAAAAAGAATTTGACAGTTTTAGGAAAGACCTTAACTGGCAGCTTATAAGAAATAAAATCGCCCGTGACAACGAAGTGAAAATCACTGAGGAAGAACTACTGAAAGAAGCTGAGAACATTACCAGACAACAGTTTCAACAGTATGGCTTATTCTATGCAGCTGATGAACGAATAACCAACTATGCAAAAGAGACTCTCAAGCGGGAAGATGAAGCAAAACGAATAGCGGATAAAATACTCGAAGAAAAGGTTATTTTAATCCTGAAGGAGCTGGTGAAGCTTGAAGAGAAGAGCATCACAGTTGAGGAATTCAATAAGCTTTTTGAATAGTAATCAAGGCATTGCGCTAATTTATTTATTATTTACTATCTTTGTTTATTAATTAATAAGCCTGAAAATATGAATATTATTGACGATTTTGGAAAATATGCAAAAAGCAAACATGGAATAAGCAGTCTGAACCTGCACAGGTATACATCTATTCACAGCAGCTATATCTCACCGACAATTATTGAAGAGCGCCAGTTGAATGTTGCATCGATGGATGTGTTTTCACGTCTGATGATGGACAGAATTATTTTTCTTGGTTTACCTATTGATGATTATGTTGCAAATATTATCCAGGCACAACTACTCTATCTCGATTCATCTGATCCGGGAAAAGATATCCAGATTTATTTCAATACACCAGGAGGATCTGTACATGCTGGCCTTGGCATATATGATACAATGCAATACATTTCATCGGATATTGCCACTATCTGTACAGGTATGGCAGCATCGATGGGAGCGGTACTCCTTATAGCCGGTAAAAAAGGTAAACGATCAGCTCTTAAGCATTCCAGGATTATGATTCACCAACCCATGGGTGGTGCTGAAGGCCAAGCTTCTGATATAGAAATTACTGCCCGTGAAATCGTTAAGTTAAAAAAAGAACTTTATGAAATCATCGCATTTCATTCCGGCAATACCTACGAACAGGTTGAAAAAGATTCTGACAGAGACCATTGGATGACATCCATTGAGGCTAAAGAATACGGAATGATTGATGAGATTCTTCAGAAAACTGAAAAATAGCCTGTTATGGATAAATGTTCATTTTGCGGCAGAACAAAAAAAGAGGCCAACATGCTAATTGCCGGCCTCGAGGGCCATATCTGCGATCACTGCATTGAGCAGGCTCACAGCATAATGAATGAAGAACTTGGCAATAAAAAGGATGTTTCATTTGATACTATAAGCCTTCTTAAACCAGTCGAAATCAAAAAATTTCTTGATCAGTTTGTAATTGGTCAGGATATGGCTAAGAAGATAATCTCAGTAGCTGTATATAATCACTACAAAAGGCTAATGCAAAAGCCTGATGGCGATGATATTGAGATCGAAAAATCAAACATTATACTTGTTGGCGAGACAGGAACAGGGAAAACCCTTCTGGCAAGAACCGTTGCAAAAATGCTACATGTACCTTTTACAATTGTTGATGCAACTGTTCTTACTGAAGCAGGATATGTAGGCGAAGATATTGAAAGTCTGCTGACCCGTTTGCTACAAAATGCAGATTATAATGTTCCGGCAGCTGAAAAAGGTATCGTATTTATTGATGAAATCGATAAAATTGCCAGAAAAGGTGACAATCCTTCTATAACCCGCGACGTCTCAGGAGAGGGCGTGCAACAAGGTCTTCTTAAACTGCTTGAGGGATCAATAGTTAATGTTCCTCCGCAGGGTGGCCGCAAGCATCCCGAACAGAAAATGATCCCTCTCGATACAAAAAATGTATTATTTATTTGTGGCGGTGCTTTTGAAGGAATAGAGAAGAAGATTGCAATGCGACTTAATACTCAGATTATTGGATTCGGAGCATCAAAAATAAGGGATAAGGTTGACAAAGATAATCTGCTTCAATATATAGCTCCTCAGGATCTAAGATCTTACGGTCTAATACCTGAAATAATCGGTAGGCTTCCTGTTCTTACCCATCTGAATCCGCTCGACAGAGATGCCCTGAGAGCAATCCTTACAGATCCAAAAAACGCCCTGATAAAACAGTATATTAAATTGTTTAAAATGGACGATATTGATCTTACTTTTGCCGAAGGAGTACTTGATTATATAGTTGATAAGTCAATTGAATTTAAGCTCGGAGCACGCGGCCTCAGATCCATCTGCGAGACCATCATGCTTGATGCGATGTTCGAAATGCCATCTCTCGGGAAAAATGAACTTGAAATTACTATCGATTATGCAAGTCGGAAAATTGAAAGAATAAATCTGAAAGTTCTTAAAGCATCATAAAAAAAAGAGACTAAAAACTTAGCCTCCTCTTTTTATAATCTAATAATTATCAATTATTTAACATCGTCCGGTGCCTGAACCTGAGTTGAATTTCTTTACTCTCTCCTCCGGAAGTAACAGTTGCAACAGCATCACAATTTCCTTCTCCGTAATTTATTTCAATCGGGTCAGATCGATCTCGGACTGTTTTGTACAAGATGAAAGCAGATTAAAAAGGTTTAACCGGGAATTAAAAAAAAATTATTTATTTCTATCGTAAATTACATACGTATAAGAGATCTCGTTGTCTTCATTGCCTGCAAACACCTCTTCATCAACAACTTTCCAATCATTCAGGTCGATCTCAGGAAAATAGATATCGGCCCTGGTTTTTTCATGTACATGTGTAATATAAAGCCTGTCGGCAATGGTAATAAACTGTTTATAAACACTCCCGCCTCCGATCACAAAGATTTTCTCTCCTTCTTCACATTTGTGTAAAGCATCATCTATTGAATATGCAGTTATCGCACAATCGATACATTCAAGCGGGTCGTCGGTAAGAACAATATTTTTACGTCCCGGAAGTGGTCGTCGCGGTAACGATTCCCAGGTTTTTTTACCCATGATAACCGCATTCCCTAATGTTAGCCTTTTAAATCTCCTCAGATCCTCCGGAAGGTGCCATAAAAGCTCATTATCCCTCCCTATTCCCAAATCTTCAGAAACAGCAACGATTATTGAAATCATACTTTAATTATTAAACTGATATTTCACCTTTAATATGCGGATGGGCATTATAGTCTGTCAGAGTAAAATCATCATAACTGAATTTCAGAATATCTTTTACTTCAGGGTTAATTAACATTTTGGGTAAACGAAAAGGCTCCCTTGTCATCTGCAGTTTCACCTGATCAATATGGTTAAGATAAATATGTGCGTCGCCAAGTGTGTGAACAAAATCTCCCGGCTTCAGTCCAGTTGCCTGAGCTACCATAAGCGTCAGAAGAGAATAAGACGCAATATTGAAAGGAACACCAAGAAAAATATCAGCACTACGCTGATAGAGCTGACAGGATAATCTCCCTTCAGCAACATAAAACTGGAACATAATATGACAGGGGGGAAGTGCCATCTTATCTAATTCACCTACATTCCAGGCACTTACAATATGCCGTCGTGAGTCTGGTGATTTCCTTATTGAACTTATAACATTTACAAGCTGGTCAACTTTTTCACCTTTCCCGGAAGGCCACGACCTCCACTGATATCCGTAAATGGGTCCAAGATTCCCATCTTTATCGGCCCATTCGTCCCAAATCTTTACTCCATTATTATTCAGATATCTGATATTTGTATCCCCTGCAATAAACCAGAGTAACTCATGAATTATGGATTTAAGATGGAGCTTTTTCGTTGTAAGAAGAGGAAATCCCTCTTCAAGATTGAATCGCATCTGATAGCCGAATACACTAATTGTTCCGGTACCGGTCCTGTCTTGTTTCTTAGCTCCGTTTTCTATAACATGATCCAGAAGATCGAGATATTGCCTCATTCAATAAATTAATAAAATTATTTGGGTGAAATTCTTGCCGCCCAACCACCTCCCGGAGCCAGATGAATTTTCATCTTATCACTTGATTTAACACTGTTTTTCAGATGTTTATAATCGCCTGCATACCTATCAGCGTTCATCCCATCCTGAAATATATCAATTGAATATTCCCCTTCCGGTAAAAAAGAAAGATTGAGCTCCATGTCACGACTTGTCCAGTCTGTAAGTGCCCCTACAAACCACTCTTTTCCCGATCGTCTTGCAAGAAGAAGATAATCTCCGACTTTCCCATCAAGAACTTTAATATCATCCCAGACCACAGGGATATTTACAATAAAATCGGTTGACTCCTTTTCCTTCATATAGTTTGAAGGGCTATCTGAAAGCATCTGGAGCGGACTTTCATAGATAACATACAATGCAATCTGATGAGCTCTTGTGCCCTGGCTCTCGGGACGAGTAAACTGAGGAGTGAAGTTTATCTTATCCATATTTATCATTGCTCCCGGAGTATAATCCATTGGTCCGGTTACCATTCTTGTAAAGGGAAGTGTCACATCATGTTCCGGATTAATATCTCTGCTCCACTTATTGTTCTCCATACCCTTCACTCCTTCGCGTGTGAGTGCATTTGGCCATGTACGCCTTAGTCCATCTGGCTTATAAGCACCATGAAAGTCAATAAGAAGATGATGCTCAGCTGTCTTCTTAGCTGCTTCAAGGTAAAAATTAACAATCTTCTGATCATCCCTCTGCATAAAATCAACCTTCACACCTTTTACCCCCCATTTCTCATATTGCAAAACTGCCTCATCAATCTTGTCCCAGAAGGATTTCCACACTACCCACAAAATTACTCCAACATGCTTACTTTCAGCGTATTTACACAACTCCTGAACATTGATGTCCGGTATCTCCTTAAGCACATTTCCCAGTTCATACCAGCCCTCATCAAGAATGATATATTCAATCCCGTTTCCAGAGGCAAAGTCAATATAATATTTATAAGTATCGTTGTTAATACCTGCTCTGAAATCAACACCATAAATATTATTTGCGTTCCACCAATCCCATGCTACCTGCCCGGGTTTAATCCATTTTGTATCTTCAATCTTATTAGGGGCAGCTAGTTTAAATACGAGATCGCTTTCCAGAAGCTTAGCATCGTTTGAAGCAATAACAAACACCCTCCATGGGAATGTACGTGTACCTTTTGTTTTTGCAATATAATCTCTGGTACTGGTAACCAACAGGTTCCTGTCCTGGTTAAGTTTTTCAGTTTCCGGATATTTTGCCCATGTGGCAGTCACTTTACCTGAACCTCCACCCAGTAACCACATGCCGGGATAATCCTCAATATCTGATTCTGTAATAAGAATATTAGCTCCATTTACCTGGAAAAGCGTGGGAAGGCTGGCAAGATGCTTATCCCCTATTGTATCAAGTGATGAGTATAAAAAAGTTCTCTCGTTGTGCGACATAAAACTCTCTTCAAGAGGATACCATGAATGAGTCCCGGCAGGAAACTGAAAATCTGAAATTTCATTATTTATCGTAATATCTCCTTTTAAAAATGTCTCAAACCGGTAAGCCACACCATCATTATATGCTCTAAATTGGAGGGAGAAGCCTGAATTAAAAGTAATTACAATAATATTGCAATTATCAGTAATCTCAGATCTTTTATGTGCTACAACCGGCTTGATGATTTCATTTAATTGGCTGATTTTTACTCTTTTAATTTTCTCGTTTTCACCTAGTATCTTTCCGTCGGCAAGCCTGATTGCAACTTTTGTTGAGTTAATAATTTCCTTGCCATCGAGCGATGCTGACCATTTAATGCCGCTCCCTACATTCACAACAAGGGATATTCTATTATCGGGAGAATTGACCTTATACTCTTTTGCAAAAGAGTATGATGCTAAGGATAGAAATACTAAAACCAATAATACTGTTCTTTTCATATTAATATGTTTAATGAATCTTTAAATTTTTTAAAAGATATGCGTCATACATTAATCCTTCTTTTTCTTTCTTTTATCAATTTCATCCCTCACAGAAGCCGCACGCTCATAATCTTCAGTTCTGACAGCCTCATCAATCATTTTATATAACTCCTCATCAGAGTATGAATCATATTTTGTAGGTTCCGTCTCAAAAATATTTTCAACTTCATCTTCTGAAGATAATTTTGAATCGGTAGGATTAATCGTTATGCCAGCTTTTTCAAGGATCTCTTCAGTAATAAAAATCGGACAACTGAACCTCAATGCAATAGCAACTGCGTCAGATGTTCTGCTGTCGATAGAGTATTCCCTTTCACCATTATTACATACAAGCTTTGAGAAGAAAACCCCCTCTTCAAGTTTATAAATCATAACTTCAATAACCGAAATCTTAAACTCATCTGCAAATTTCTTGAACAGGTCATGAGTAAGTGGCCTCGGGGGATCCAGATTTTCAAGTTTAATTACTATTGCCTGTGCTTCAAACCCGCCTATAATAATAGGTATCCTTCTCTCACCCTCTTCTTCTATCAATATCAAAGCATAAGCTCCGGATTGAGTCTGACTGTAAGATATACCCATCACTTTTAGCTTAACTCTCTTCATGTCAATTATTTATATGCCAGATAGATAGCGGGTTCTTTTTGTTGCTCATGACAAATATAAAGATAATAGAAGTAAGACAATAGGTAACAATATTCTTTTTTTTCAACAGTTAAAGTTTTGAGTCGTGTAAAAAAGTTTTTCAATCAACCTAAAATAATCATAATAACCTATAATTTCCCTGTTTTACTTCTGCTAATAAAAAATTAACTGTATTGGTTTGTAAATAATCTAATTTGTATATCTTTGCAGTCCAAATTTGAATAAATCCGCCGGGGCAAATTAAAGCTATATGATCACATAATTATATACGCCTCACGGAGTAACGTAAAAAAAGTAATAAATGTACGCAATCGTAGAAATTGCAGGTCAGCAGTTTAAAGTAGAAGAAGGTAAAAAGATTTTTGTACACCGTCTCGAAGTTGAAGAGGGAAACCAGATTGATTTTGATAAGGTTCTTTTAATTGAGGACGATGGTAACATCACAATAGGAGAACCTACAATAAAAGATGCTGTTGTTGGGGGAAAGATCCTTGACCACATGAGAGGCGATAAGGTAATTGTATTCAAAAAGAAGAGAAGAAAGGGTTACAGGGTTAAAAACGGACACCGCCAAAACTTTACTCAGGTTGAAATTGTAAGTATTAACGGGAAAGCATCACCTAAAAAAGCCGCTCCAAAACAAGCAGAGGTTAAGGTAGCTGAAGTTAAAGTTGCAGAAGAACCTGTTAAGGAGAAGAAGCCTGCTGTTAAGAAAGAAGTGGCTCCTGCCAAAAAGAGTTCTGAAAAGAAGCCAGCAGAAAAAAAACCTGCGGTTAAGAAACCAGCAGAAAAAAAACCAGCTGCTAAGAAGCCCCCAAAAGCAAAAGAATAATTAAGTAATAGTATTAGCAAATAAAAATATAAAATTATGGCACACAAGAAAGGAGCAGGTAGTTCACGTAACGGTCGCGATTCTGAAAGCAAACGACTTGGCGTGAAGCTCTTTGGCGGCCAGGTAGCCAAAGCAGGCAGTATTATAGTTCGCCAGAGAGGAACCAAACATAATCCGGGTCTCAATGTTGGACTTGGAAAAGACCACACTCTTTTTGCTCTTATCGATGGAGAAGTTGAGTTCAAAAGAAAAAGAGATAATAAATCTTTCGTATCGATTAAACCGGTTGGTGAATAACATATTATCACAAAAGATACTTACTCCCAAAATTCTTTTCTGTCATAGAAAATAATTATCGGGAGTTTTTTAATATTTTTACAGCAGGCATCTTACGGCCTGCTTTTTTCATTAACTCATACCTGAATATGTTAACAATTAATTTTATCCGCGAAAAAAAAGAATTTATCATCGACCGCCTGAAAGTAAAAAACTTTGAGGCAGAAGAAATAATCAACAGAATTCTTAAACTTGACTCCTCACGCCGTGAGATACAATCCAAAACCGATTTAATGCAGAGCGATATGAACCGTCTCTCAAAAGAGATTGGGACTCTTATGAAAGAAGGAAAAAGATATGAGGCGGAAGCTGCCAAAGGAAAAACATATTCACTTAAAGAAGAGATCAAATTACTTTCCGACAAACTGATCCCTATTGATATTGAGCTTAAAAATGAGATCATCAGGCTTCCTAACCTCCCACACGAATCTGTTGCACCAGGACATGGTGCAGAGGAGAATGTGAAAGTAAGAGAGGGTGGTGTTATGCCTGATATCTCCAAAAATGCACTTCCACACTGGGATCTAATAAAAAAATATGATATTATCGATTTCGATCTTGGTATTAAACTTACTGGAGCAGGATTTCCGGTTTACAAAGGGAAAGGGGCTAAACTGCAAAGAGCTCTGATCAGTTTTTTTCTTGACGAAGGCGAGAAAGCGGGATACAGGGAAATATTGCCTCCTATAATGGTTAATGAAGATTCAGGCTTTGGCACCGGCCAATTACCTGATAAAGAGGGACAGATGTACCATGCCACTCTTGATAATTTTTATCTTATACCTACTGCTGAAGTACCTGTTACAAATATCTATAGGGATGTTATACTAAGCGCCGATATCCTTCCGGTTAAGAATATTGCCTATACTCCTTGTTTCAGAAGAGAGGCCGGATCATGGGGAGCTCATGTCAGAGGATTGAACCGCCTCCATCAGTTCGATAAGGTCGAGATTGTCCAGATCGCACACCCCGATCACTCTTATAAGTCTCTTGAAGATATGGTGAACCATGTCGAGGGCCTTGTTTCCAAACTGGATCTTCCTTATCGAATACTCAGACTCTGTGGAGGCGACATATCATTCACCTCTGCTCTCACATACGATTTTGAAGTATGGTCAGCAGCACAGAAACGGTGGCTTGAGGTAAGTTCAGTATCTAATTTTGAATCATTCCAGGCTAACAGGCTGAAATGCAGGTTTAAGGATAAAGGAGACAAACAGACCCGGCTTGCTCATACCCTTAATGGCAGTGCCCTGGCCTTACCCAGGATCGTTGCAGCTATCCTTGAAAACAACCAGACAGAAACAGGAATCAAAGTACCCAAGGCACTTATTCCATATACCGGGTTTGATCTGATCAACTAAACATTTAACCGCAAAGTGCACAAAGATGGCGCAAATAGCGCAGAGTAAAGAATGGATAAGAACCGAAAATCTTATATCTATGCCGGTCTGGCGATACTCTTCTGGTCAACAGTCCCAACAGCCTTTAAAATAACTCTTGGGGAGCTGGATATTCTGCCAATGCTTACAATCGCTTCATTTACATCTGCCCTGGTACTGCTGATAGTTGTTTTAGCCGGGAAAAAGTTAAGTCTTATCAGAAAATCGACAGGCAAAGAACTTTTAAACTCAGCTGTTCTCGGGTTTATTAATCCGTTTCTCTATTATCTCATTCTGCTTAAAGCATACCAGTTGCTTCCGGCTCAGGTTGCTCAACCACTGAATATGATCTGGCCGATAATCCTGGTCTTCCTGTCGTTGCTAATACTCCGGCAAAAGATAAAAAGAAAAAGTTTCATTGCTCTTCTTATCAGTTTTACAGGAGTTTATATAATCTCTTCACAGGGTAACCCTTTTCAACAGGGCCATGCTGATCTGACAGGGGTAATCCTTGCCACTGGCAGTTCAGTTTTTTGGGCATTCTATTTTATTCTGAATGTCAGAGACAAAAGAGATGAAGCAGTTAAGTTATTTCTCAACTTTCTTTTTGGATCAGCTTATCTTATTGTTGCAATGATAATAACAGGTAATTTTCAAATAGAAATAGGATTAAAGGGAGCTGCCGGTTCAGTTTATATTGGCATATTTGAGATGGGCATCACTTTTCTCTTCTGGTTGAAAGCTCTGCAGATGGCTTCCACTACCGATAAAGTAAGTAATCTTGTTTATCTGGCTCCATTCATTTCTCTGATTTTTATACACTTTATTCTTCACGAACCCGTTTATTATACAACTCCGGCAGGATTATTGCTGATCATTTCGGGTATATTGATACAAAACCGGAAATTATCAAGAATTTAAATAATTATCTTTGAGACTCTTATATGTAAGACAATTTATTTATGATTAAAATGAAAAAGATTCTTTTCATACCTATAATATTTTTGACATTATTTGTTTCATGCAGGAAAGATAATATTCAACCTGAAGATAACACATTAACTCCGGCGATGGCACGGGATAGTTTATACTATATCATGAAAGAATGGTATTACTGGTATAAACTGATGCCAACTGTAACCAAGGAAAACTATGCTGACCCTTATCAGCTCCTTGAGGCTATGCGATACAAAACACTCGACAGGTGGAGTTTTGTTGCTGACTATGATGAGTTCAATGCCCAGATGCTGGGAGAATTTGTTGGACATGGCTTCAGGATTGGTGTTGACAATTCAGGTAATGCCCGTATTGCAATGATTTATGATCGATCACCTCTATATTTAGAAGGTGTCCGCAGAGGCTGGATTGTGAAAAAAATAAACGAAGTTGAGATTGCCCCAATTCTTATCGCGAACGATGCCAATGCCTATTCAAGTTTAATTGGACCAGGTACTGCCGGAATTACAAATAGATTTATTTTCCAGAATCCTGATGGAGATGAAGTTCCTATCGAATCAACCAAAGAGAGCTTCCAGATCAATTCAGTACTGCTTTATGATACTCTACATCTCTCAAATGGGCTTGCCGGGCATCTGGTATTTGAATCTTTTATTGAGCCCTCTCAGGAGGACCTGGCAACCGCGTTTGCTTTCTTCAGTACAAATAACGTAAATGATTTAATTCTTGACCTTAGATATAACTCAGGCGGATATCTATATATAGCTCAGATACTTGCAAGTTATATAGCCGGAAACTCTTATACGGGAACTCTTTTTGCAAAACTACAATACAACGATTCACACAAAGATGTGAACAACTCTCTTTCATTTATAACAACTCTCTATCCACTTACTCTTCCAAGACTTGTTGTGATAACTTCGAGGTCAACAGCTTCGGCAAGTGAAGCAGTAATGAACGGGCTTAATCCATTTATTGATGTAGTAAGTATCGGTGATACAACTAATGGCAAACCAACAGGTATGAATGGTTGGAATGTTGGTGATAAATATATTATGTGGCCGATCACTTTTAAAATGGTAAATAAGGACGACGAAGGGGATTATTTTGAGGGTATTTTCCCTTCAAAATTAGTATCTGATGATATCACACATGATTTTGACGATAAGGATGAACTTTGTTTGAAAGAGGCCATCCATTATCTCGAAACCGGTTCTGTTTCCACAAAAGGAGTAACAGCATTTAAACGGTATCCCCAATTTTCTGAAAAACCCGAATGGATGAATAATGTATTTATAATAGAAAAGTAATAGCCATTACAGATATAAAAAGCATTTGAAAGTCAAACCAAAAGAGAGAATAATACTGGGTATCGACCCGGGCACCAGTATAACAGGGTACGGAGTAATTAAAACTGTGGGTACAGTGCCCGAACTTATAGCTATCGGATCGATTGACCTTTCAAAATATGACGACCACTACATCAAACTGAAGCAGATCTTTGACAGGACCATCGGGATCATCGATGAGTATAATCCTGATGAACTCGCCGTTGAGGCACCATTCTATGGTAAAAATGTTCAGTCAATGCTTAAGCTGGGAAGAGCTCAGGGCGCTGCTATAGCGGCAGCTTTAAGCCGGTCGTTGCCAATATTCGAATATGCTCCAAGAAAAATCAAAATGGCAATTACCGGCCAGGGAGCAGCATCAAAGGAACAGGTTGCAGCAATGCTGATGAATATTCTAAAATTCAACCTGACAGAGATAAAGCTTGATGCCACTGACGGCCTGGCTGCAGCTTTGTGTCATTTTTACCAGACTAATAATCCCGTTATGGGAAAAGGATACAATAGCTGGAAAGATTTTATGAGTAAAAATCCGAAGAGAGTGAAGTAGCATGACTAATGCTATAATACCGCAAATGCAATAGCAACAACACTAACTCTTACCCCTTCAACCTTAAGTAGTTCATTAGTGCATGATTCAATTGTTGACCCGGTTGTTATAACATCATCAACGAGCAGGATATGCTTTCCCTTTAACATTTCTGAATCATTAATACTGAAAATACCTTCTACATTGGTCCATCTGTCATATCTGGAACGTTTTGTCTGTGTAGCTGAGACAGTTATCCTCGACAACGAATTCAAATAAACCGGTATTCCGGTAACATCAGACATGCCTGAGGAGATCAGATCACTCTGGTTGAAACCACGGATACGTTTTTTGGAATAATGAAGAGGAACAGGAATTATCAGATCGATATCTGACATAAATCCGGAAGATTTAAGTGATAAGGCATATATACGACCCAGTTCATTTCCTAATTCTCTTATTCCTTTGTACTTCAGGTTATGGATCAGATTTCTTATCCGGCTTCCCTTATTATAATATGAGAAGGCAGCAGCCTTCTCTATCATGCATCTCCCCCAAAACAATTGTGCGACAGGGTTTCCAGCGTCTAAATGATAATTGGTTCTTGGTATAACAACATAGCACCCGGTACAAATAAGGTTTTCATTCCTAAGCAGATGATCTCCACATGAATAGCATAGCCGGGGAAAGAGAAGGCTGATAAAATCGTCCCACAAATTATAGATAAAACTCATGCAGCGATGCAGAATTATTTCTATAAAGATATGAAATAATTACCCGATTATAATAGCAATCTGGTTTCAATGCTCGTAGAGGTTTGAGCCAGACATCTCACAGAACCCATTCCGTATCCCTATGGGGAAGGGGGATCATTGAAGTAAATCAAAGAATTACTTTACTGCTAATTTTTGCAGCAATCTCTTTAAACTCTTCAGGCGAGAACTTAAGTTTTGGATTTTTAAAGTTAACATCCTCCATTGAATCCATCGGAACAAGATGGATATGTGCATGAGGTACTTCAAGACCAAGAATTGCAACACCAATGCGATTACATGGAATTGCACTCTTTATTGCTGTAGCTACCTTTTTTGAAAAAAGAATGAGCCCGGACAGATACTCATCTTTCAGATCAAAAACATAGTCTGTCTCCATTTTGGGCACAACAAGGGAATGACCAGCCTTTAATGGATTGATGTCGAGAAATGCAAAATAATTATCATCCTCGGCTATCTTATAACAAGGGATTTCCCCATTAATGATTTTTGTGAAGATAGTTGCCATGGTGATGTAAAAAATGATTTGTTATAGTGAAATAGATATGATCTCAAACGGGATAATTCCTGAAGGCACCTTAATCTCTGCAATATCACCTACCTTTTTACCAATAAGTCCCTGGGCAATAGGAGAACTGACAGCAATCTTCCCATGCTTTAAATCAGCTTCACTTTCAGGAACAAGCTGATATTCCATAACTGTATTTGTAGATTTGTTCTTTATCTTAACTCTGTTAAGTATCTGAACTGATGAAATATCAATTTTTGATTCGTCAATAATCCTTGACCTTACAACAATATCCGATAGTTTCGATATCTTCATCTCAAGCATTCCCTGAGCCTCTTTAGCCGCAGAATACTCAGCATTCTCAGAAAGGTCACCTTTATCCCTTGCCTCAGCTATCTGACGGGATATCATAGGTCTTTCAATACTTCTCAATTGATCCAGCTCCACTTTAAGTTTCTGAAGCCCATCCTCTGTCACATAAATAACCTCTGACATTTTTCTTCTTATATTAAAAAAATAAGAAGAATTCCGGGGTTGCCGGAACTCTTCAAAAGCAAATATATAAAATATTTTGATTAATTACAAATAATAATCCTGTGAATTGGTGCTATCCAAGTATTTATCTTATATAATTGATCATTATTTGTATTTTTTTCCTGCTTTCTTTGACGATGCCCTTACCTTTTTCTTTTTTATTTTACTTTGTGCGGAAGAATCTTTCCTGTTTTGTTTCATACGGGCCTGTACCTCAGGCGATTGAATTTTAATTGATCTTCCCCGGGATCTCTTCACGGATTGTGCATACTCTTTCTTCAGCTTTTTATCGTTAGCTTCCTGCTTCTTTTTAGCTTTAAGAACAACCCTGGGTTCTTTTACTTTTATTTTTTTACTGCCCGAAGATTTTCTGAATAATGCCTTTTCAGCTCTTACTGAACCTTTTTTATGAAAAATTTGCGCATTACATGTTTCAATTGCTAATAAAAATATAAACACAAAAAGAAAAAATTTCCTCATAAATAAATTATTCATTTTCAGTTATTACAATAATTTTTTCACGATACCGTTAAATTTCCGGAGGTAATATTAATTTTGCACCAATAAAAACATTCAAGTGGCGTCAGCTTCAAAAATAGGATTTTTTTTAATAATAATTACATTCGCTTTAGGCTTAAGTTCCTGCAATAAGAAGAACGATGTGATACCTGATGTTTATGTTGATTTCTACATTGACATCAATGATCCTCAATTTGTTGATCTTAGTGCATTGGGAGGTTCTGTTACTGTAGATGCCAAAACAAATAATCCTGGATATGATGCTGCCGGATTTGATGGCAATGGCATTATTATTTACAGAGGACCCGATGAGTTTTACGCCTACGACCGTACTTGTCCTCACGATTATACAGTTAATGATCTAAGTATAAAAGTTAACATTGATATATCATCTTCCCTTTATGCTATATGTCCGAGATGCTCTACCTCATACTCCCTTCCAACTGGTGGTACTCCTGCCAGCGGCATCGGAAGATACCCTCTTAAAAACTATAAAACAAGTTTCGACGGAAGGCGCGTAACAGTGTGGAATTACTAAAATAAATCTTAATACCTGTAATGATCAGGCTTATAAGGCCCGGCTACCGGCACTCCGATATAATCAGATTGTTCCTTGGTCAACTTTGTAAGCTTCACTCCAAGTTGTTCAAGGTGTAATCGTGCAACCTCTTCATCGAGACTTTTAGAAAGCCTGTATACACCGATCGCATAATTATTTTCCCACAGATCGATCTGAGCAAGGGTCTGATTACTGAAAGAGTTACTCATAACAAAAGAAGGATGTCCTGTTGCACAGCCAAGATTAACCAGTCTGCCCTCAGCGAGCATAAAAATTGCATGACCGTCGGGGAAAAGGTATTTATCAACCTGTGGTTTGATATTGATTTTTTCGACCCCCTTCATATCGTTAAGATCATCGACCTGTATTTCATTATCGAAATGACCTATATTACATACTATTGCCTGATCTTTCATTTTCGTCATATGATCAACTGTGAGAACACCCAGATTGCCGGTTGCTGTCACAAAAATATTCCCTTCTTCAAGGGTATCTTCAATTATCTTAACCTGGAATCCTTCCATCGATGCCTGAAGTGCACAGATAGGATCTATTTCTGTAACAATAACTCTGGCTCCATATGATTTCATCGATTTTGCACATCCTTTCCCAACATCTCCATATCCACATACAACAACAACTTTCCCGGCTATCATCACATCAGTTGCCCTTTTAATACCATCAGCAAGCGATTCGCGACATCCATAAAGGTTATCGAATTTTGATTTTGTAACAGAGTCATTTACATTCATTGCAGGAACAAGCAACTCACCATTTTCCATCATCTGATACAATCTATGAACACCGGTAGTGGTCTCTTCGGAGATTCCTTTTAGTTCACTTACTGTACTATGCCATCTACCTGGTTCTTTTTTCAGTATATCTTTTAAAGTTGCCAGAACAACAGCCTCTTCTCTGCTTTTTGGTTTCTTATCAAGTACTTCCGGTGTTTTTTCCGCTTTAAACCCCAGGTGTACCATAAGTGAAGCATCGCCGCCATCATCAACAATAAGATGCGGTCCTTTTCCTCCCGGGAACGAAAGCGCTTGTGAAGTGCACCACCAATATTCTTCAAGAGTTTCTCCTTTCCATGCAAAAACCGGGATACCTCTGGCGGCTATTGCGGCAGCGGCATGATCCTGTGTAGAGAATATATTACAACTTGCCCACCTCACATCTGCGCCAAGCTCAACAAGCGTCTCAATAAGTACTGCAGTCTGAATTGTCATATGCAGAGATCCGGTAATACGGGCCCCCTTTAACGGTTTTTTTGAAGAATATTTCTTCCTTATAGCCAGCAGTCCCGGCATCTCTTTCTCTGCAATCTCTATCTCTTTCCTGCCAAAATCTGCCAGAGATATATCCTTTATCTGGTATTCCATTGTATCACTTGTTACATTCATAATTGTCGTTTTATTTCGAAATGCAAAGGTAGCAAATATTCTTAAATTCCTGTTAATCCAAACAATCTCAGGACCTGCTGCCTATCAAGCTTCATCTGTTCAGTAAGCTGCTCTCTGCTATCAAATTTCACCTCATCTCTCAGCCTTTTTCTGAAAACAACGGAGATGGTCCTTCCATAAATATCACCATTTAAATCAAGAATATTAACCTCAATACTTCTGGCTCTGTTGTCACTATTTACTGTAGGATTTGACCCGATGCTCAGCATCCCATGGTACTGTTTCCCATCAAGAAGAACTTCAACAGCATAGACGCCATTTGCAGGTACCAGCTTATACTTATAGTCAGGTTCTATATTTGCTGTTGGAAATCCAATAGCCCTGCCAATTTTCTGTCCTTCAACAATTTTTCCGCTTATTGAATAGGAATATCCAAGCCACCTGTTTGCCTCATCGATCCTCCCTTTTAATAAAGCTTCACGAATTGAGGATGAGCTTATTGCTCCCTCTTCAGTATGAAAGCCCTGTACCTGTTCAACTTTGAATTCGAGCGATTCTGCACATTGTACTATGGTATTAAAATCTCCGTATCCACTTCTTCCAAAGTGATGATTGAACCCTATAATTAGTTGTTTGGTACCTATCTTTTTCACAAGTACCTCCTTAATAAAATCACAGGCCGGGATCTTACTAAACTTCTCATTGAACTCGACAATAACCAGATGGTCAATATTTGATTTTTCAAGAAGAACCTTCCTCTCTTCCATCGTTGTAAGAAAAGAGAGGTTAACCCTGTTGTGGTCAAGTACCAGCCTCGGATGAGGGGAAAATGTTATTACAACCGAATTTCCCTTCACCTCTCTTGCCCTTGATACAAGTCTGTCGAGTAGCGCCCTGTGCCCCCTGTGAACTCCGTCAAAAATTCCAAGAGTTACTACTGGGGTAACAAGATTAAGATTTTCATATCCTTCATGAATAATCATAGCTGAAGATTATGCCTGCAAAATTAACAAAGACAGGGAAATTTGCATACCCTAACAGAATATCTTTTATTTAAAACTGAAAGTATGATATGCAAATTTTATATCTTACAATTTTATGTTGAAAAATAATTTCAATTACTTAAAGCTTTTTTATTTACTTTCTCTGAATATATTACATTTACGAATTAAAATTTAAAATAAAATCACAGAACGATGCAAGTTACTGTTACCAGAAAGGATAGTAAATTTCTTCCTGATCCCAGCAGGGTAATCGCCCGCTACCATTATACTTCCAATGGAAGAAGTAAAAATATTGTCAATAGCGTATTGGCTATGTCAGATAATGAGGTAGATACAGCATTAAGTCAGGTGCTGAGGGGTTATGCCAGACGTCATAGAAATATTTCAGTAATATTTGAAACACATTTTAATAACCTGTCTGACTTATTTAATGAGATGGATATTAAACCTGGCAAGATTAATCAATCACGAAAAGCGCTTATAGGTTCGTATTTCACAAAGGAATATTCAATTGAATCGACAGCTTTTTTTAATCCATCTGTTGTAGAAGACCCCGATCAGTCGGAATTATGGCCGGATGAGAAGAGGGTGATTTTTAGTTTCAGGGCAACCGGTGAGGGGCATATTTCGTCAATTGTTTTCAGATCAGCGGTTATCGATAAAAACAGCGATCTGATTATTGAACCAGTTGGTAAAATGCTGGCAGAAGCAGAACGAATCAAAAGGCATGTTTACAATAAAAAATCATTCGTAAAGAAGCTGGATGAAATGCATGATTTTGATAATAAAATCTCTCCGCTCTTTGTATTAGAAAAATTAGGAGACAGTTTTACTTATGGTGAATTGAAAAGGACCATAGAAGAAATAAGAAAAACATATGACCTTACAGCAAATAAAAAATTGGTCATTAATCACATGATGTGGCTGGCAAAATCTCACTACGAACTTGACTTTTCAATTGATTCGGCAATTTCTGAGAGAGTTATCTTTCCTACCTCCGAAGCTGAAAGAAATGGCATTGAAGATGCACGTTTTGTGAAATTCACAGATGATAACGGTGAAGCAACTTATTATGCAACCTATACTGCTTATGATGGTATAACTATACTACCAAAGTTACTTCAGACTAAAAATTTCTACCATTTCAAAGCATTAGCCATTCATGGTGAGATTGCCCGGAACAAAGGCATGGCACTGTTTCCCAGGAAGATCAAAGGTAAATATGCCATGCTGTGCCGAATAGATGGCATGAATAATTATATAGCTTTTTCAGATGATATAAATACATGGCGCGAGGCCAAACTCATACAGAAACCAAAATTTCCCTGGGAAATGTTACAGGTTGGAAATTGCGGCTCCCCCATCGAGACGGAAGAAGGTTGGCTGGTAATAACACATGGAGTAGGACCCATGAGGGAATACGTTTTAGGAGCATCCTTATATGAACTCGATAATCCTGAAAAAGAAATTGGCAGGTTAAAGACACCTTTATTGGCTCCCAATGCTGAAGAGAGGGAAGGATATGTACCCAATGTTGTCTACTCATGCGGTTCTATTCGCCACAATGGTAATCTGATTATTCCTTATGGCATGTCAGACTGCGCATCTGCTTACGCTTCTGTTAATCTAAACGAGTTACTGGAAGAACTGAAAAACTCAAAATAACAGTAGCAGTGGATAAAAAAAATCCAAAGCAAGTTGCAGTTATAGTAGCTCACCCCGATGATGAAACATTATGGGCCGGCGGAACCATGCTGAGCCATCCTTCATGGAAATGTTTTGTTGTTTGCCTATGCAGGGGAAGTGATCCAGATCGTGCTCCCAAATTCTTTAAAACATTACAAATTCTAAGATCGGAAGGAATAATGGGAGATTTGGACGATGGCCCGGAACAAAAACCTCTGGATGAAAAAGAGCTGGAACTTTCAATACTTAAGCTATTGCCGCATAAAGAATTTGATCTCATAATATCCCATAATCCTAACGGAGAATATACAAGACATGCAAGACATGAGGAAACAGGAAAAGCAGTAATTAAACTTTGGCATGATGATAAAATATCTGCAAATGAACTCTGGACTTTTGCCTATGAAGACGGTGATAAAAAATACTATCCCAGACCTATTGAAACTGCTTCTGTCTGCCGTGAACTTACAGAACAGATATGGTTAAAAAAATACAAGATAATTACAGAAACTTATGGATTTGGAAAAACAAGTTTTGAAGCGGAAACAACCCCCAGGGCAGAAGCATTCTGGCAATTTACTAACCCGTCTGATGCTCAAAAATGGTTTAATCAATTTGATAATTTAAAAATGTGATGATTTGAAAATGAGAAGTTTAAATTATCTATTAATTGATAATTTTAATATCTTTACAATTAGCACATCATTAAATTCTTTGTCATGAAAGTATTGGTATTATACGATTATCCCCCCTCACCAGGAGGATTAGCAACACAGGGAGATTTACTTTATAAGGGGTTGCTTGAAATGGGTGTTGATGCCCATGCTGTTCATTTTGAATCAGCTCAGGAAAAGGAATGGTACTATCGATGGTTTGAGCCGGATGTTGTTGTGGGTGTCGGCTATTGGGGCCATACGCCCCATCTGGTACTCCATCCTCAGCGATACGGAGTTCAGCCCGTACCCTGGCTGGTTGCTGATGGTTACATAGCAAACTATCATGAGGTACTTAATGCCCTTCCCCTGATACTGGTAACATCGAATTGGGTAAAGGAGATGTATGTTCGCGACGGGATAAATAGTGATATAATTGAAGTTTTACCTGTAGGATGCGATACGGATTCCTTTATCCCATTCAGCAAGAACGAACCGAAAATTTTAGCAGTACGCGAAGCTCTGGGGGTTTCACCGGAACAGATAATGATCCTCACTGTTGGCGGCGATGCCGCTTCAAAAGGTGCACAGGAGGTAATGCAGGCCCTTGCCATTAATGATACTAAAGCTCCCGACTGGAAATATGTTTGCAAAGTATGGCCCCAACCACGAACAAAACTTCAAAACCTTGCTGATCTGGAATTAGCAACACACTTGGGTATTGATAAAAATGTAATCTATACAACAAATGTCATTTCACGTAATTTCATGCCTTACCTGATAGGCGCGTGCGACATATATGCTGCACCTTCGAGGCTGGAAGGCTTTGGAATGCCCCAGGTGGAAGCAGGCGCCTGTGGGAAACCGGTTATAAGTATTAATGCCATGGGAATGCTCGATACTCTTGTACATGGAGAAACCGCATTCCTGGCAAGTGTGGCACAAAAAATTATTATGAAAAAAGTGATCGTTGGTGAGGAATCCGGGTTTGAAGACAAACACAGGGTTGTTTTTAAAGATCCTCGTACAGTGGACTATCGTGCCAGTGTTCATGATATTGCCAACTATTTGATGGATCTAATGACTAATAAGGCATTACGCGAGAAAATGGGCAAAGCAGGAAGGAAGCGCGTAGTCGCGAATTTCGACTACCGGGTAGTCGCGAAACGGTTTGTTCAGATTATAACCGAAAAATTGGGAATACATTGATGTGCTAATTTGCTATTTAGCATTTGCATACAGGTATTTGACAATTTGACAGGTATATGAAGGTTCTCGTCATATACTGATTTCCGGGTAATAACATACACATAAACTGGTTGATACTCTAAACGGAAATATCATGAATAATTATTATATGACAAAATCTCATAATTGCAGGGTCTTTTTTGTTTGGCATGATTTTCTACAACATGTAAATGAAGAAAATAAACACTAAAGATTAATAAAATGCAACTGGATAAATTCACCACAAAATCGCAGGAAGCCATACAACGGGCTCAGCAACTGACCATAGGAGCAGAAAATCAAGCTATTGAATGCGGACATTTATTAAAAGCCATATTGGAGGTGGATCAGAATGTTTTGCCTTTTGTTTTTAAAAAGCTGCTTATTAATAAAGATAATTTGGAACGGGCTCTGGATACTATTTTGCGGGGATACCCCAAAGTAACCGGAGGCCAGGTTTACTTGTCGGATATTGTTAACGAGGCTTTAACCAAGGCACAGCAATCAACAAAAAACTCGGGCGATGATTATGTCTCCCTTGAACATTTGTTGCTGGGTTTGTTAAAAGTGAAAGACACCATTGCCGGTTTGTTGAAAGACAGTGGATTGAAAGAAAAGGAAATGGAAGCAGCAATCCGCGATTTAAGAAAAGGTGAAAAGGTTACCAGTCAGGGAGCAGAGGATACGTATAACGCGCTGGAGAAGTATGCAGTAAACCTTATTGAAAGAGCAAGGACCGGAAAGCTGGACCCTGTGATCGGTCGCGATGATGAAATACGGCGGGTTCTACAGATACTATCCCGGAGGACCAAGAACAATCCTATTCTTGTTGGAGAGCCGGGTGTTGGTAAAACAGCAATTGCAGAAGGTATAGCGTTTCGGATTGTAAACGGAGACGCACCGGATGATCTTTTGTCAAAAGAAATATATTCTCTTGATATGGGATCCCTTATCGCGGGAGCGAAATATAAAGGTGAGTTTGAAGAACGTCTAAAGTCAGTTGTGAAAGAAGTTGTAAACTCAGAAGGGCATATTATTCTGTTTATTGATGAAATTCATACTCTTGTTGGTGCCGGAGGAGGAGAAGGAGCGATGGATGCTGCCAATATTTTAAAACCCGCTCTTGCCCGTGGTGAATTAAGAGCTATAGGAGCTACTACATTAAATGAATACCAGAAATACTTTGAAAAAGACAAAGCGCTGGAAAGAAGGTTTCAAAAAATATTCGTGGATGAACCAGGCGAAGAGGATGCTATATCCATTCTAAGAGGTATAAAGGAACGGTACGAAAGTTATCATAAAATTCGAATCAAAGATGAAGCAATAATTTCTGCCGTTCAGTTTTCGATCCGATATATTACCGACAGGTATTTACCAGACAAGGCCATTGATTTAATAGACGAGGCTTCCGCGAAGTTAAGGTTGGAAATGAATTCCAAACCGGAAGAGATTGATGTTTTGGATAGAAAAATTCAACAGCTCGAAATAGAAAAGGTGGCTTTTAAACGTGAAAAGGACAAAGCTAAGATTGAACAAATTATTAAGCAATTGGCCAATTTGGAAGAGGTGCGAAAGCAATACATGGCTAAATGGGAGGGCGAAAAGAAAATCATTGCTAAAGTTCAACAAATAAAACAGGAAATTGAATCATACAAATTCGAAGCAGAGAGAGCTGAAAGAAATAGTGATTTGGGTAAGGTAGCTGAAATTCGTTATGGAACTTTGCCAAAAGCTGAGAAAGTATTGTCAGAAACAATTAATGAGCTGAAAGAATATGATCTGGAAGGCAAAAGATTGGTACGTGAAGAGGTAACTTCTGAGGATATAGCAGAAGTGGTTGCAAAATGGACAGGGGTGCCCGTGAAAAGAATGTTGCAAAGTGAAAAAGAGAAACTTTTACAAATTGAGAAAGAATTGCATAAACGTGTAGTTGGGCAGGATGAAGCCATTGAAGCAGTCGCTTCAGCAATTCGAAGAAGCAGAACTGGCCTTTCGGATGAACACAGACCTGTTGGGACTTTTCTTTTTCTGGGCACAACAGGGGTTGGTAAAACGGAACTGGCTAAAGCGCTGGCCGAATATCTTTTCAATGATGAGCATCTGTTAACACGCATTGATATGAGCGAATATCAGGAACGGCATGCTGTTTCCAGATTGGTAGGAGCGCCTCCCGGATATATAGGGTATGAAGAGGGGGGACAGCTTACTGAGGCGGTTAGAAGAAAACCGTATTCTGTGATTCTGCTCGATGAAATTGAAAAAGCTCACCCGGACACTTTCAATATTCTTTTACAAGTATTGGAAGATGGCAGGCTTACAGATAATAAAGGACGGCTGGCTAATTTCAAGAATACCATAATTATTATGACTTCCAATATTGGGTCAGATATTATCCGTGACAATTTTGAAAAAATAAATGAATCCAATACAGAGGAAATAGTTGAAAAAACCAAGAATCAGGTTTTTGAACTTCTGAAGCATAGTGTGCGTCCGGAATTTTTGAATAGGATTGATGACTTGATTATGTTCAAACCTTTAAGTAAAGAGAATATTGCAGGTATTATTCGCATCCAGTTATACAATTTATTAAGTGTACTGAAAAAACAGGAAATCAGTTTTCATGTTACAGATAATTGCCTGGAATACCTCAAGAATAAGGGGTATGATGTGCAATTCGGGGCAAGACCTTTGAAACGGCTCATTCAAAAACAGATTATAGATAATATTTCAATTGCCATCCTGGGAGAGAAAGTCAAGCCCAGCTCTCACATTGTAATAGATGTAAGGGATGGAAAAGTAGTGATAAGAAGTGCTGAGAATGAAAAGGGAAAAGTGCTATTTGCGTTATAACTACTTATTTGATAGTCTCTTAAGGTAATAATAAAATTAGAAAAATATCATTAACACATTAATAAATTAACATATATATACCATGCAAACTGCAAACTGGCTAGAGATCGGGGAAGCTAAGAAGGCAGCTCTTGAAGTACTGCTTCATAATGCTCACGGCCCATTCCATGGTCTTCCGCGTACAGCAGGATGGGGGTATCCTGAGCCATATACGCGGGATCTGATGTTTTCCATTCTGGGAATTGCTGTCTCCGGTAATCAAAAGCTGATAGCAAGCATCAGAAAAGTACTGGAAACTCTGGCCAAAAACCAAACAGAACATGGTCATATCCCTTCTCTCGTGCATGACAAAGAGGATAGGGGATCCAGTGACTCAACTCCCTTGTTTTTACTGGGTGCTGCCATTTTCAGAGAGTTATCGGGGGAGCAAGATTTTCTTCAGGAGGCTGTAAGTAAAGCATTGACATGGATGGAATATCAAAGCCCGTCAGACAGATACCTGGTTGCACAGCAACCTACAAGTGACTGGCGCGACGAGCAATGGGTGATGGGATATGGCCTGTTTGTGAACACGCTGGTATATAGCTATCTGCGGCTCCTGAATCAGAATGATAAAGCAGACAGGGTACGAAACGAAATGAGTAGGTTCACCATAACAGGAGATAGCAAGCACCATCATGTCCACGAAGGTCTTGTTGTAAAACATAAACCCTACTTTGCATTATGGTCATATAAGATCTACAGCAGCGAACGGTTCGACCTGCTTGGAAACAGCCTGGCAATTCTTTCAGGAATTGCATCACCCTCACGAGCTGAAGAAATGATTTCGTGGATTGAAGAGGAATGTTCAGACATGAGAGAAAGAGGAGACCTGGCTGTTGATCTGCCACCAAATTTCTTCCCTTTTATTAAACCTGAAGATCCTGATTGGCTACCCCGGTATAGAAAATTCAACTTGCCCGGAGAATACCATAATGGAGGTATCTGGCCTTTTATTGACGGGTTTTATGTGGCCGCTTTAGTTGCTGCTAAAAAGTACAAACTAGCAGAAAAAAAACTCATGGCGCTTACCAATCTTATAAAAACTTCAAATACCGGAAACATTGATTTTGGCTTTAATGAGTGGTTAAAAGCACAGGATGGCAAACCCATGGGGCAGGATTGGCAAACATGGTCAGCTGCGCTTTATCTATATGCCGTAAAATGCGTTGAAGAAAAGAGAACTCCATTCTTTGATACGATACGAAATTTTCCAGACAAATCGGAATAAGGGTACGGACGGAATAGTGTGGCAGATGATGTGACCGCTACTTTTTTGCTTCAAAAACATTCTTATAAACCTCCAGGTATCCTTCAACCATTTTTTGACGACTGAATTTTGAAGCAGCCCACTCCCTGCAATATTTTCTGTCAATAGATTGAATATTATTTACTGCATTCAATGCTTCATCAATAGTATTAATTAAAAATCCGGTTTCTCCATTTATAATTAATTCCGGCATGGAGCCCCTGTTAAATGCGATAACAGGGGTCCCGCAAAGCATCGATTCTGCAACGCTTAATCCGAAAGGTTCCTCAAAACTAATCGGATGTAACAGGGCATAAGCCTCACCCATAAGTTTATCCCTTTTCTTTGGTCCGGAATTTCCAACATACACAATGTCTTCATCATTAATGAAGGGCTTAATCTTACTGTCAAAATATTCCTGATGCTGAATCAAACCGGAAATGATAAGTTTTCTTCCTGATTGTTTTGCTATCTGAATGGATTCAGAAGTGCCCTTTTCGGGATGAATCCTGCCGAAAAAAAGCAGGTAATCTCTTGGCTCAGAACAGAATGTAAATTCATTGGTATTTATTCCATTATAAACAGTTGCAAGGTAATCAAGCTCAGGACTTCGATCAGAATCACTTATAGAAACATAGGTGTTAGTACTATTATACTTTTTATAAACAGCTAGTATTTTTTGAGAAGAAAAGCCATGAATTGTAGTTACCATAGGCGTTTTTATCAAACGCGAATAAGTCAGTGGAAGAAAATCGAAGTTATTATGAATTATATCGAATTTGTCTGCCTGCTCCATCAAGTTGCTAATATGAAGACACTCACATACTTTAGGGTCAAGTTCTGTGTGTTCTGACCAGGAATGTTCACAAACTGATTCCAGTTTGCCTTTTGTAATGGAATCAGCAGTAGCAAATAAAGTAACATCAATCCCTTTTTCAATAAGCCCTTCGGTAATATTTGAAGTAACCTGTTCCCATGGTCCATATTTTCGTGGAGGTGTTCTCCATGCAACAGGTGATAATACCGCTATCTTCATATTCAAGACATTAAAACTTTCAACTTTACAATTTTCAACTGGCAACTAGAGCGCTTTTCTCGGATTATTCAAACAATGATCAACAAGATCATCTATATTTGCCGTTCCTACACACATCACTTTATCAGCGCCACCCCAATAGATTTTAATACTACCATCTTCTTCGGGAACAGCACCGCAGGTAAACACTACATTATGCACATAACCAGTTATTTCATAAACTTCTTCCGGTTGTAAAATCCATTCATCTCCAACAGCAATTATTTTGGAAGGATCTTCAAGATCATGTAATGCAACACCCAACCTGTAAACACATCCGTCCATGGTAGGAAATACACCATGATAAATACTTAACCAGCCTTTCGAAGTTTTAATGGGAGGCGCTCCGGGGCCAATTTTCATTTCATCCCAATGGTACTGAATTGGTTTCATAATTAGCTTTGATTCGCCCCAATACTTCAGGTCAGGAGAATAGGAAATCCAGATTGACCAGGGAGAAATTTCAGAATGAGGTCTGTCTAGTCGTGCATATAAACCGTTGAACTTTTCAGGAAAGATTACAACATTACGGTAATCAGCTTCAGTGATAAGAGAAAACCGTTCAACAGATGTAAAATCCCTGGTTTTTGCAAGACCAACACGTACGCCATGCCGGGAATAGGCACTGTAAGTTATAAGATATTCTCCATCAAAAAATATGATCCGGGGGTCTTCAACACCATACTCCTCATATTCTTTGAATATACCTTCAGAAGCAGGAACCATAAAAGGCTCTTTATCAACTTTAAAACTATACCCATCATCACTTTCTGCTTTACCCAATATGCTTCTACCGTTAAGTTTATGAGACCGGAAAATCATTATATACCTGTCATTGAATTTTATAACACCGGCATTATGTACTGTTGCAACAGGGTAAGGCACATCATCCTTTGTAAGGATTGGATTATTGTGATATCTTTTTATTAACACAATTTATAGTTTAATTTTCATTACACTTGCAGCTGCAGTTGTCTTAAATCTACTTTTTCATACTCTTCAAATGCCAATAAAACTGTTAAGTGAGATATCAAATAGGCCAGTGAACTTTCAGCACCCTGGTTTCGATTTACACCATATTTTTCAAAACCATCACAGCAACCTTTGGTTTCAAAATCGAACAAATTCATCCTGAGATCATTTTCTCCCAGGAACCACATGAAACAAGTAAATAATTTGGTAAGATATTCTTTATCTTTTGTCAGATTAAAAGCCTGATGATACATTAATACCATTGCAAGTGCATCCACAGGCTGCTGGGCAAACAAAGATCGTTCACCATCTTTTTTATACCATTTTTCATTACCTATGATCGACAAATAACCATCCTTAAGGGTGATTTCTGTGAGGAAATTCATGGTTTCCAGTGCTACCTCAGCTATTTTACGATCCTTAATTATTCCTGCTGAATGTAATAGAGCAAGTGGTAAAATCCCATTATCATAAGCCAGCAAAGATTCAAACCATCTCCAGTCAGGAGAGCTGTTTTCTTCATAATGTTTGATTAACTTATTGGTGAGACTCCTTAAAATTTCAGTCATGGAGTCATCTGACGGATTCCTCCTGAGGTAATAACTGATACCAACCATAGTATTGGCAATACCCCTGATAGACAGTAGTTTCTCAAAATTAGGTGATGCATTAAAAAATACAGATCTGCCGGTTTGGTAATAGGCATCATTCGGAGCATTGCCAAGCAGGTATCCGAGCGCCCAGATGGTTCTTCCGAAAGAATCTTCTGTACCCACCTCATCGAGAAAGTTCCGGTTGAAACTGAGAAAATTCCTGAATGTCCCGTCTTTGTTTTGCATATAGTTGATGTAGCTTAAATAGATGGGAGATAAATCAAGGGCAAGAGAATTCTTTTTTTGCCTGTATGCCATTAATACCATGAGTAAAGCCCGTGCATTATCATCCAGACAGTAGCCTTCTTTTAAATTTGGAATACCAAAATTTGCATGCTGGATAATACCGGTATCATCTGTTAGCCGTTTAATATGAACAAGCGAAAATGGAGGCAGGATGAGCGGATCAATAGTGGTCTCCTTTGTTGCCATTACTACAGGCTTAGTGGCAAGAATTTTTTTTGCGACTGCGATATATTTTTTCCCGCTCTTGGGCCATGTTATTTCTCTGCCATAATCGTATGCCTTTTTTCGGAGCATATTCAATACATCCGGTTTATCCAACAATTCCATTAAAATAGTTGAAAGTTCATCTGAATCATTAAAGTTAAAAAGCCTTCCCCTTCCATCTGCCAATAATTCCGTTGCATGCCAGTAAGGTGTTGAAACAACTGCTGAACCCGCCCCTACTGCGTAAGAAAGTGTGCCGCTGGTAATCTGAGCTTCATTCAGATAGGGTGTAATATAAATATCAGATGCGGATAAATATTTAAACAATTCTTCTTGATTCATAAACTCGTTCAGAAAAAAAACATGTTTGCCCAGATTAAGACTTTTTACTAAATGTTGAAGGTAATTACGGTATTCTTCTCCGGAATACCGAAGAACATTCGGATGAGTTTTTCCCAATACCATATATAAAACCTCCGGATACTTTTCAATAACTTTTGGCAATGCCTTTATTACCGTCTCAATCCCTTTGTTCCTGCTAATAATACCAAAGGTAAATAAGACCTTTTTATTTTCGAGGTTAAACTCCTTTTTGGATTGGTGCTGGCTAAACTGAATATCAGGCACACCGTGCTCAATATATACAATTTTCCTTTTATCAATTTTATAGATGGTTGTAAGAAACTCAATAGCCTTATGGCTCATTACAATTATCTTTTTGGCCATTTTGCATATCTCCACCAAAACAGCTTTTTCGTTGTAGGAGGGAGTTTTGATAATTGTGTGAAGGGTGACGACCAGGGGAATTTCAAGCCGGTGAAGCAAAGACAGAATATATACGCCATTTTGCCCGCCAAATATACCAAATTCATGTTCCAGTATACAAAGGTCAGCGCCACTGAGATTAATGAATTTTACTGCCGATAAATAATCTCTTTGATGCTCCTGTCTGATTGTCAGTTTTACCTCTTCAGGATAATCATAAGTTAGCTCATGGTCGTTCATGGCAACAATGAATCCTTCATTTGATGCTGTATCAAGCTCATTATCCATTATCATGGACTTATAAAGATTCTGAGTAAATGTCCCTATGCCGCATTCACGAGGTGGATAAGTGCCAATATAAGCGAGTTTCATAATTTATAGATTTTGATTTGGAATAACCGGAATATGATTGTTGATTCTTAAAGATAGTCAAAATCTTAATATAAATTGAATAGATTTTGTACTTTTATGCAAAGATATTCCATTAACCAATCAGCATGAATTCTGACAGTTTCTACATATCCGACCCATGGTTGAACCCTTTTACTGATATCATAGATAAACGTATAGAAAAATGTCTTTCCAAGGAAAAACAACTTATTGGAAGTGGTGAACTAAGCAATTTTGCCATGGGGCATTATTACTATGGTCTGCACTTCACTAATGATAACTGGGTTTTCAGGGAGTGGGCCCCAAATGCAAAAAGGATTTTTCTCACCGGGAACTTTACAGGATGGAAAGAGACGGAAGAGTTCTTGATGAAAAGGGTTAATTCCATGGGAGACTGGGAGATAACAATCCCATTCGAAGCTCTTAAACATGGGGACCTTTACAAACTTTCAGTTCATTGGGAAGGTGGAAAGGGAGAACGTATTCCATCATATGCAAACCGGGTTGTTCAGGATGATAAGACTAAGATTTTCAGTGCACAAGTGTGGCAACCTGAGAAACCATACAAATGGAAGATTGAAGATTTTAAAGCACCGGTGTCTGCCCCTATGGTATATGAAACTCATATTGGTATGGCAACCCCATTGGAAAAAACCGGGACATATCGTGAATTCACTGAAAATATTCTCCCTATAATTATTAAATCGGGTTATAATACAATTCAGTTGATGGCTATTCAGGAACATCCTTTTTATGGATCGTTCGGGTATCATGTATCCAGTTTCTTCGCGGCCTCCTCACGCTTCGGAACACCTGAAGATCTTAAGGAGATGGTTGATACTGCACATAAGGCCGGGATAAGAGTTATAATGGACCTGGTTCACTCTCACTCAGTTAATAATGTGAATGAAGGACTTGGCCTGTTTGATGGATCCCCCGGACAATTCTTTCATGCCGATCATAGGAGAAATCACAGGGCATGGGATTCCTTATGTTTCGACTATGGGAAGGATAATGTAATCCACTTCCTGCTTTCCAATTGCCGTTATTGGCTCGAAGAGTATAAATTTGACGGATTCAGGTTTGATGGCATTACAAGTATGATTTATTATGATCATGGCCTTGAAAAGAATTTTACAACATATGATGAATACTTCGATGGAAATCAGGATGAGGACGGACTGATCTATCTTTTTCTGGCAAATAAACTGATCCACACTTTTAAGCCTGGCGCTTTGACAATTGCTGAAGAGATGAGTGGTATGCCCGGAATAGCAGCTGATACTGAAAAAAAAGGTTATGGCTTCGATTACAGGCTATCAATGGGAGTTCCTGATTTCTGGATCAAACTGATAAAAGAGATACCTGATGAAAACTGGGACATAGGAAAGTTAATGTACGAGTTAACACAGCATCGTCCTGAAGAGAGGATAATTTCATACTGTGAATCTCATGACCAGGCACTTGTTGGCGACAAAACTCTAATATTCAGAATGTTAGACGCTGAGATGTACTCAGGAATGAACAAATCATCTCACAGTGTCAAAGTTGACAGGGGCATTGCACTACATAAAATGATCAGGCTAATTACTTTTAGCACTTCAGGAGGAGGATACCTGAACTTTATGGGAAACGAATTCGGACATCCGGAATGGATTGACTTTCCCCGTGAAGGAAATAACTGGAGTTACAAATATGCACGCCGACAATGGCAACTTGCAGAAAACAGAGATCTTAAATATTCCTGCCTTGCAAAATTTGACAAGCGTATGGTGAAACTTCATAATGAGTTCCAAATACTCAATAACCTCTCTGTTAACAGAATATATGAGAACAATGCAGATAAAGTGATTGCTTACATGAGAGGGGAGCTATTGTTTGTATTCAACTTCCATCCATCTGCCTCATTTACCGATTATGGCATTCCGGTGCAAGGCAGGTTCAGAATTGTTCTTGACACTGATGATTCAATTTTCGGAGGTTTTAACAGAGTAGACAGGAAAGCTGTTTACCTCTCAATGAAAAAAGCAGAAAGGAACATTATAAATGCTCCTTTATATCTTTATCTATATCTGCCCTCACGAACAGCGCTGGTCTTTAAAAAAGAACCTGTTAGAAAAGCAACCGATCTTTAATCAATCCAGCGAAGCAGTGCGAAATCCTGCTTGTGAGGCAGATCATTATGTTTCGGGTAAATGCGTATTCCATAAAAGAAAGAACCAGCTTTCTCAGGCACAAGGTCAGCGCTGTAAAGGCATTTGCCACTTTTACAACTTATTAATTTAAACTCTTCGCTAGCAACAAATTTATGATCGCCATACTTATCCAGATGGGTGATAATAAATTCTACACCAACATTTTCCTGCGGAATACCTTTTACATCAAGAGCTATCTCTACTTTGTAATCCTGCCCTGATCGATAAACATTCTCACCTGCCATTTCAAAACTATAGTTTATAACTTCAATATTATCCCATCCCTCTCTCATAGTATCCTTCCAGTTTGCCAGCTCTTTTGCTTTCTCAAAGTTGTTTGCAACCAGGTATTTATTACGTATAAAAAGTTTAGAATAATATTTTTCATAATAATCATCTATCATTCTTTTCATCGTAAATTCCGGTGCTATCTTAACCATAGTGTTTTTAACATGGCTTATCCATTCTACAGGAACTCCCTGTTCATTAAAAGAATAATATGCAGGAATTATCTCATACTCCAACATATTATAAATGGTTTCAGCATCAGCATCATCCTGGAGAACCTGGTTTTCGAAGACTCTTTTCTTTGGCAAAGCCCATCCTGCAAATGCCCTGTAGCCTTCAACCCACCACCCATCAAGAACACTAAAATGGACAGTTCCATTCATAACGGCTTTTTCACCACTTGTTCCGGAGGCTTCCAACGGCCTGGTAGGTGTATTAAGCCAGATATCAACACCCCGTACAAGGTATTTAGCCATTTCAATATCATAATTCTCAAGGAATATTACCTTCCCGGAAAACTGGGGCATCTGTGAAACTTCAAAAATCCTTTTGATAAGATCCTGGCCTCCTCCGTCGTTGGGGTGAGCTTTCCCTGCATAGATAAACTGTACGGGTTTCTCAGGATTATTAACTATACGTTCAAGCCTGTCTAGATCTCTGAAAAGAAGTGAGGCTCTTTTGTATGTTGCAAACCTTCGTGCAAAACCAATTGTAAGAGCCTTTTCATCAAGGTGACTGCTGATACTAAGGAGGGTCCGCGGACTGACATGCTTATCCATCATGTCGGACTGAAGTCGTTTCCTGATATTTTCAAACAGGTTCCTTTTTAGGGTAGTTTTGACTTCATAAATCTTTCTATCCTCAACGCTATATATTCTTTCCCAAAGATTTCTGTCGGTCTGGTCAAAATTCAAACTGCCGGTTAATTCCTTATATAGCTCTCTCCATTCGGGAGCTGTCCATGTGGGATGATGTACCCCATTAGTGACATAGCCAATAAATAACTCCTCTTTAAGATAACCTGGCCACAATTTATTAAACATACCCTGGCTTACCTCACCGTGCATTTTGCTTACACCATTCACCTCCTGCGACATGCGTGCTGCAAGATAACTCATATTGAATTTTTTATCAGTATCCCCTTCGCAACGCCCCAGAGCAATTAATTCATCCCATGAAATACTTAACCGACTATGATAATGAGAAATATATTTACGTAGCAGGTCTTCGTCAAAGGCATCATGACCAGCGGGAACAGGGGTATGAGTCGTAAAGAGGGTGGATGATCTTACTGCCTCAATTGCCTGGTTGAATGTGAGATGATTATCAGCAATAAGGGGTCTGAGTCGTTCCAGACTGATAAATGCTGAATGGCCTTCATTACTGTGAAAGATATCGGGTTTCAATCCCATTGCAACCAGGGCTCTGATCCCGCCTATACCTAGAATCAGTTCCTGCCTGAGTCTGTTTTCATTATCTCCTCCGTATAGATAATGAGTAACCGTCCGGTCTTCTGGTGAATTATCCTCAACATCAGTATCGAGAAGTACCAACCGAACCTTTCCTACCATTGCTTCCCAAACGCGTATTTTAACTGTTCGTCCGGGCCAGGCAAGGCTTACATTCAGATGGTTCCCGTCGGAATCTTTTATAGAGTTTATGGGAAGACGTGAAAAGTCTTCAGCATCATAAATTGAAAGTTGCTCTCCTTTAGGCCCAAGTTTCTGCTTGAAATAACCAAATCTATAAAGCAACCCGACACCGGTTATGTTAAGATTCGAATCACTGGCTTCTTTAAGATAGTCACCTGCCAGGATTCCAAGTCCCCCAGAATAAATCTTCAGGCTGGGGTGTATCCCAAACTCCATACTGAAATACCCAATTGAAGGTTTTTCAGGATCGTCGGGGCGATCCATATAGGCTCTGAAAATGTCATAAACATTTTTAAGATCAGCTACAAACTCATCATCATCCTCCAGCACCAGAAGTCTTTTATAGTCAATCTTTTCAAGCAGTAGTTTTGGATTATGACGGACCCTCTCCCAAAGAGACGGATCCATTCTATTAAATAATAATTCTGCTTCTGAGTTCCATGACCACCAAAGGTTATTTGCAAGTTCCTTCAGAGAAGCTAACTTCTCAGGAACATCGCTCTGAATATATATATCTTTCCATACCGGCATCTGATGTGGTTTGCGGACAATCAACCCCGGGGCCTCAACAAACCTGGCAAACGCTCTCGGCTCACCTCTTCTTTCGCTGCTTTGGTTAAGGGCCTTTTCGTAGGCAGTATAATAATTCTCTACCAGGCTGTCCCACATAGCTATCCTTGATATTGCATGGGCTTTGGTACGAGCCTCATTTATATCTTTTTTGCTTAATCCTATAAACATTGACATGAAATTTCTGATTTCAGCAATAACCGACTTTTCGTTATCATCAGTCCTTTCAATTATAGAGATACCGTTCCCCGGATCCTTAAAAAAGTTCCTGACCCAAAGGCCAAATCCTGAAAGTGAAGTAGTAACAGTCGGAATAGAAAACATCAGACTTTCAAGCGGAGTGTATCCCCATGGTTCATAGTATGAAGGAAAAACAGAAAGATCAAATCCAATAAGCAGATCAAAATATGGCATGTTAAAAATCCCATCGTTACCATTTAGATATGAAGGGGCAAAAATAATCTTAACCTTGGAATTTTGATCATTATAAAGACCATTGGCAATCACTTTTTGTAAAACGGGATCTGTTGACGGGTAATGCAAACTATGAGTAAGGTATTTGTCACCGCCGTTCCCCGGTCCGTTGTTATAAAGAATATCAATAATCTCCTGTCGGGGCCCTTTATGGTATGCAGACATAAGGATGAAGGCAACACACTCCTTACCAATGTTATCCTCTTTTTGCATCTCCCCAAGAGAGTCGATAAATATATCAACCCCTTTATTCCGGAATTCATATCTCCCGCTGTTAACCACCAAAACGCAATCTTTGGATAGTGAATACCCAAGTACTGCTTCAGCAACGCTAACCAGCTTTTCTCTTGCAATCTTTCTTCTTTCCTCAAATATTTCCTTCACAGGGACAAATGAATCTTCGAAACCATTGGGAGTTACTATATCAACATTCTTCCCTAAAAAGTGGCTGCACTCTCTTGATGTTAATTCGCTAACAGTTGTACAAACATCCGCTTCAAGAGCAGATATCTTTTCAAGTGATTGTTTTGCCACAACATTGAACTCGCGAGCAATCTGAGCAGGAACATAATCTTTCATTTTACCATAAAGCGGGCGGTTATTACCGGCAATGCACCTGCCGAGAACGGTGGCATGCGTCGTAAATGAAGTAGCAATCCATGGGGCAAATTTTTTCAGATATAATACCCCTATTCCTGTCATCCACTCATGAAACTGAGCAATGGTATTTTGATTTTCATGGTAAAAAGCGGAAAAACTCTCAATCACTTTACCAGCTGCATATCCAAACAGGGCAGGTTCCACATAATCCCATTGCCCGCTTATGCTGTCGAGCTTATAAGTTTCCCAAAAACCTGCAAATATCTCATTCTGCTGACCAAAATAAGGCGTAAAATCAATTAGAATAACAATTGGTTTTCCGGCTATATTCCATCTCCCTATTTTAACCCTTAACCCTTCTGAAGCTGCCCTGATCTTCCATTCACCAAATAGCGATTCATCCGGAATAAACTCAGGATTAGTTACATCTTCCCTCCATACATCGGGCCCAATAAGTATAAAATTATCTTTTAGTTCATTTATAATATTCAGTGCTTTTGTTGAGATTACCGTATGTATGCCTCCCACTTTATTGCATACCTCCCAACTGGTCTCAAAAATAAATTCAACCTTCATTATAACTATTTATTTGTATTAGATTATTATTCCACTTTTTTTCTCCTCCCTGCAGCCTTGACAGGTTCTTTTACTGAAGCTTTGGTTTTCTTTTTTTCAGAAATTAAAGCTTTCTTATTGGACTCTTTAATCGCTGATATTTTCTCAGGAGTTTTGGAATCTTTCTTAATAGCTGACCTTACACGGGGTTTTATTTTTGCGACTCGCTTTGTTAATTTCGCAATCTCGGATGCCTGTTTTTCGATAATAGTATCTTTTTCAATGATCTGTGATCCGAGCTTAAATATCTGATCCTGCTCTGCACTTTCCGGAAACAATTTCTTCAGTCTTATCTCAAAATCACTCAGTACGTTCATATAATTCATAAATGCATCATATGGTGTCTCATAAGGATTGAAATAGGCATGAACCACACCATCAGAAAAAAACTTTGTCGCCATATAATAAAAATGATCGCTGGACTGAAGATAGTCCCAATCCTTTTTAACAGAGTTATCGTCACATTTATTTACCTTATCTGCCAGACTGTATAATTTATCCATTGCAGCAACCTGTAATTCATTTCCAAGCCATGCTGTTATATCACGCTCTTCATCAGCCCAGGATATTGGAGAAGGGATATTTATTGCTGACACGGGTTGAAATATATCGGCAACCTCAGTAGCAGTCATAAATTTAAATGGTGTTTTTTTGAGAACAGCCCCGGGCATATGATTTAGAAAATCAAATATCCCTGTCTCTTTCCAGTTGTGTTCTCCGAAAGTCTCATAATCGAGAAAAATGTTTAATATTTCACTCTTTGGGGCAATTTTATTTATCCATGAAGCATATTTATCGGCAGTTAACGGCCAGGCGCTCCAATCCCTGTTAGAGAATCGGAATGCAATATCGTCGCTTAATACAAAGTTTCTCAGAAGCACTTTGAGACGAGGATTTATAGAGTTACAATAGAGAAAGTTAGGACTCTTCCATCCTAAAATATGTTTAGCACCTTCAGTCAAAATCGACTTGAATCCCATATCGGCTACCCACGATCCTATTGCATCGGAATATATTAATTCAGTATTACGGAATGATTTTGCTTCAACACCAAGAAACTCTTTTAACAATTCTTTATGTTTTTTAACCTGTAGTTCAAATTCGCTCCTGCTCTTCAGCGAAGCCAGTGAGTGTGAGTTAGTTTCAGCCAGAAATTCGACCATCCCTGTCTCTGCAAGCTTTCTGAAAGAATCCAGCACTTCAGGTGCATAAAGTCTGAACTGGTTAATTGCCAGACCTGATAAAGAGAATGTAACTTTAAATTTACCTTTATGCTTCCGGATAAGATTTAAAATTATTTTATTAGCAGGAATGTAACATTTCTCTGCCACTTTTCGCATAATTGACTCATTCGAAAAATCATCATAATAATAGTGGTCATGACCCAGGTCAAAAAACCTGTACCGCTTAAGCCTGAATGGCTGATGAACCTGAAAATATAAGCATATTGCTTTTTTGTCTGTTGCACTCATAATTTATATCCTAATTATTCCCAATAACTCTGTAATAAATATCCCTGACATGTCTGGCAGAATTATCCCATTTAAGTCTGATAACTTCCTCTTTACCTTTTTTAACATACTTCTTGGCGAGGGCCGGATAATTAAGGATACCATAAATTGCGTCTGCCATTGCATCTATATCCCAGAAGTCCGTTTTTACTGCATGGGTAAGTATCTCAGCCACACCCGACTGCTTACTAATAATAACGGGTACGTTGGATTGCATAGCTTCGAGAGGAGATATGCCAAATGGTTCAGATACTGATGGCATTATATAAACATCACTCATAGCAAGCATGGAAAAAACATCAGATCCTTTAAGGAAGCCGGTGAAATGGAATCGATCAGTTATTTTCAACGATGCGGCTCTTCGCATCATCCTTTCCATCATATCGCCTGAACCTGCCATAACAAATCTGACATTGTCCATTACCTGCAAAACCTTATAAGCGGCTTCAATAAAATATTCAGGTCCTTTCTGAAGGGTGATACGACCAAGAAATGTCACAACCTTTTCATCAAAACCTTTTGTTATAGTATGGTTTTCAGATACCGTAACTGGTTCAACGGCATTATAAACAGTTTCAACTTTATCAGGGTCTATATTATATTTATTTATGACAATGTCTCTGGTCAGGTTACTTACTGTGATAATTTTAGAGGCAGCATCCATTCCACTCTTCTCAATGTGATACACATCAGGATTGACATTTCCTCCGCTACGGTCAAAATCAGTAGCATGGACATGGATAACAAGAGGTTTTCCAGACACCTCCATGGCGGCTATACCCGCAGGATAAGCAAGCCAGTCATGTGCATGGATTATATCAAAATCATTTTCAGCAGCTATCACTGATGCAACAATTGCATACTTGTTTATTTCATCCATCAGGGAAGTATCATATCTCCCTGAAAACTCGACCATTCCTTTGTTGTTTGTCTTCACAAACAGACTATAGCCTGAAACTTCTGATTTGACCTTCTTCCAGAAATTTTTTGGATCAGTATAAGGGACAATTTTAGATGATACTTCAATTTTTTCCAGTGGATATTTGAATCCCTTATAATAAACTTTTTTATACGCTACGGGAACCTGGTTTGCGCCAACCAGTCTGACTATTGTCTCATCTTCATCGCCCCAAGCTTTAGGCACAACAAAAATCACCTCAAGGTCCTCAAGGGTAGCCATTCCTTTTGTTAATCCATAGCTGGCAGTACCTAATCCGCCTGAAATATGAGGCGGAAATTCCCATCCAAACATTAACACACGCATATTCTATCTCTACTATTTAATTGCGTACTTAGTTTCAAGCAGCTCCATTATCCTCAGCACCTCACCTACGCTCCATGCTTGTGAAATAGCTCCCCGTGGAGAATGCGGAGGATTGCCATCGTAAATCTCTGAAATGGTACTTATACCATGTTCGCTCATTACATCTTCAAGTCCAAATATTAGCTTCCTAACTTTCTGTACCCCCAGGATACCATGTACTCTCAACCAGCCTTCACAGAAAGGGGCAAATAACCAGGGCCATACTGTACCCTGATGATAAGCACTATCCCTCTCCTCCTGATTTCCCATATATGTTCCTTTGTATAATTTATTACGGGGAGAAAGAGTTCTCAAGCCTCTGACAGTTACAAGATCATTATTTGCAATATCAAGTATTTGTTTCATCTTATCTATGTCAAGCATCGAATATGGCATCGAAACAGCAATAACCATATTTGGTCTTATAAAACTATTTATTCCTTCATCATCGTTAACATAATCAGCCAAGTAGCCCAGGTTGTCATCCCAAAACATTTCAAGAAATGATTTTTTTATCAACTCCGGAAGAGCCTTATACTCATTAATAAATTTTTTATCCTTATTTACTCTGGCCATCTCAAGAGAAAAACAAACAGCATTATACCAGAGTGCATTGATCTCAACAGCATAGCCTCTGCGCGGAGTAACCGGGATTCCATTTACCACAGCATCCATCCATGTCAACGCTTTCCCCGGGGCATCAGCGTATATAAGTCCATTTTCTCTCATATGGATATTAAAAACAGTACCATTTTTATATGCATTCAGAACCGATTTTGCAGCTGCGCCATATCGCTCCCATCCATCGGTGCCTCCATGTTCAACATACTGCTGTACTGCCCAGAAAAACCATAAAGGAGCATCAACAGAGTTAAAAGCGGGGTTACTGGCATCACCCATATTAGGAAATAACCCATCTTTCATACGGTCAACCTGGGTGTCAAGAACATTTCTGTAAAGAACCAGTTTGTGACGTGCCAAAGCCAATCCGGGAAGCGAAATAAATGTGTCTCTGCCCCAGGCTCCAAACCATGGATAACCTGCAATAATAAGAGTTTTACCACCTCTTTTTTCAACAAACTGCTGTGCGGCATTCCTTAAACAATTAATAAAGCTATCCCTTGGGATTTTACCTGTGACTGTCTTTGTAAACTTCGGTTTAAGCCCTGACGTCTTCTCCTCCTTTGTGGAAGCGGAAAAGACAATTACATCTCCCTTTTTTGCCTTAAACTCAAAAACCCCAGGCGTAAAAAGGTCCTCAGAATAATCATACCCACGTTTTTGTTCTTCAGAATATTCGATACCATGATACCAATCAGGAACATGAATAAACTCAGCTTTGGTAGAAAACTGCATATTTAATGAAGGAAACCCATCATATAATTTTGCTTTAATTCCATTTTCAATGGAGTCAATCTTTGTATTTGCATCAAGATTGGCATGTGTTAGCTGATGAATATTTCGGAAAGCCAGAAATGGCCTTACCTGGAGCTTCATTGTCTCAGATGCTTCAAGAATTGTAAACCTGAGAAGAAATTGTTCTTCATAATGAACAAGGAGCCTTTCCTGTTTCAGGATAACCCCTCCAACCCTGTAAATTCTTGATGGAATACTATCTGCATCAAAATCATCAATGTATTTATGACCTTTGGGACTAAAATAATCACCTTTATATTTAATTATCCCTGTATTAAAACTCTTTTCTTTATTAACAACGGTGACATCAAGTGTTGACAGAAGAACAAAACGTTCACCGCCAAGCTCATCTACCGGGCAGACTAATAATCCATGGTACTTACGAGTATTACAGCCAACAATAGTAGTCGAAGAGTAAGAGCCTGCTCTGTTTGTACGTATGACCTCTCTCGCCAGCGAATACTCAAGGTTTACTACCTGACACTTTTCGAACTCAATATAGCTCATAAAATTTAAGTTTGTCTGATATAATAACTTTAGGTAATATAATAATAAAAAATAACCACTGCAAATTGCCAATTGAGATACAAAGAAAAGTAATAAAATTACATAAAAGTAGTGCCGGAGAAAAAAAAGAATAACTTTGCATTTCAATAAATCAAATTAGTTATCAATTAACATTTTATAATGAATAAGAAGATTTTAATATACATTTTAGCGGCGATAACAATTGCAGGATGCAAAAATAATAGTGCCAATATTTCAGGAACACTTGTTAACCCAGTTACCGGTGAATATATTTTTCTGGATAAACTGAAGTCAAATGAACTAACTACAGTTGATTCCATAAAAGTCTCGGATGAAGGAACATTTCAATTTAAAATTGAGGTCAATTCTCCCTCTTTTTACCTACTCAAAATTAATGAAAATAATTTTCTGACTTTACTTGTTGAACCACGAGAGAACATCAATCTGAAAGCTTATTACGATTCATTAAATTATCCTCAATCTGTTACCGGATCAAAAGGAACTGAATCGATGGTCAAATATAACATAGCTCTAAGAGAAACCATAAATAAATTAACCGGATTAAACAACATATACATGCAAAATGTTGATAGTCCTGGCTTGCCGGCTGTGATCGAGTCGCTCGACAGTATGGCTCAATCCTTTCTGAATGAAATAAACATATACACCAAGACTTACATTGATGAAAACCTCTTGTCTCTTGCCAGTCTTATTGCACTATATCAGCAAGTTGCACCAAATGTTTATGTTCTGAATCCAACAAAAGATCTAAATTATTTCATAAAAGTTGACTCCTCATTGTCTTTGTTGTATCCGGATTACGAACCAGTTAGTTCATTACATGAACAGGTTCAGGAGCTGGTTGCCAGTTTCAAAGGAGTATCGGCTAGCTCTCCTGATGCAGAAAAAGGCGTTGAAACTCCGGAAATATCTCTCCCAACACCTGAAGGAGATACTGTTATGCTATCCTCAACAAGAGGATCTGTCGTATTGCTCGATTTTTGGGCATCATGGTGTGCCCCATGCAGGCAGGAAAGCCCTAATCTGGTTAAAGCTTACAACCTCTATAATAGCCAGGGCTTTCAGATTTACCAGGTGTCGCTTGATAAAACCAGGGAAGCCTGGATGAAAGGTATCAAAGATGACCATCTTGAAAAATGGATCCACGTGAGTGACATTCAGTACTGGAACTCAATAGTTGTTCCCCTTTATAATATTGAATCCATTCCATTAAATTTTCTGCTTGATAAAGAGGGTCGAATAATCGCCTCAAACCTAAGGGGTGAACAATTGCAAATCAAATTGTCTGAACTATTCAATAAATAAGAATTAATCTGAATACTTAATACTGGTAATCCGACTTTTAATGAAACGAATACTATTTCTGTTAGCTCTGATACTCACAATTTCCGGATGCAAAGACAAAGGATCTTTCTATGTAAATGGAGTTATTAAAGGTGAAAACAAATACAAATATATTTATATCAACAGGTTAGATATTAATACTCCGATTTTAATTGACTCTTCAAAAATCAATAAGAGAGGGGGATTTCGGTTCAAAGTAAAAATTTCTGAACCTGATTTTTATCAGGCAGGGGTTTCTTCAAATAATTTTATTACTCTGCTTGCAGAACCTGGTGAAAATATCAAACTTGTATTCAGTGGTAAAAATCTTTTTGAAGACTACTCCGTTAACGGATCTGAAGGTTCAGAAAAATTACGAAAACTTGATCTCGTACTTACTGAAACAAAAAGAAAGCTTGATTCCCTCAGCGCGGTATATGACAAAGCATCAGAAGAGCCTGGTTTTGATTTAAAAGGACCATCACTTGAAGCAGATTTCAATAAACTTATTAAGGAACAAAGGAAAAATAATATTGGATTCATCATTAACAACCTGAACTCAATGGCTTCAATAAAAGCTTTGTATCAGAGAATTGACCCTGATACCTATGTCCTTTATGACCCTAAAGATCTTCAATATCTTAAAATAGTTACCGACTCACTTACACATCATTATCCTAATTCCAAACATGTACAAGCACTTGCAAGAGACTTTGAGAAAGAGATGAATCAGATGTATATGAGCCAACTGGAACATATAGCAAAAGGGATGCCTCAGACAGAACTGGATCCTGATTTGAAAAGTGTTACAGGTAAAAAAATAGCTCTTTCATCCCTGAAAGGTAAATATGTTCTTCTTACATTCTGGTCAATACGGTCAAGAGAATGTATTACAGAAAACCTTCAGCTTAAGGAGTATTACAAAATGTATAATAAAAAAGGATTTGAGATATATCAGATCAATCTCGATGAGAGTGAAGCAGATTGGAAAGCGGCAGTCAGTTTTGATGAATTACCATGGATTAGCACCAGAGAAGATGATCCCCTTAACCCCAAAAATGCTATCCTCTTCAATGTAAAGAAACTCCCAACTAATTATCTGTTTGACAAGAATGGTAAAATAATTGCAACCAATCTTCATGGCAGATCCCTCAAGTTGAAACTCGAACAATTATTTATTAATTAGGATAATACTTTGGCAGATACAGGTAAAATATATTTTACTTCTGATTTTCATCTTGGGTTAGCAGCAGGGACACCTCCTTTGGAAAGGGAGAAAAAGGTAGTCAAGTGGCTCAACACCATTGCGCCTGATGCAAAAGAGATTTATCTGCTTGGTGATATCTTTGACTTCTGGTGGGAATATAAGTTAGTCGTTCCTCGAGGTTTTACACGGTTCCTGGGAACAGCTGCTTCCATAGTTGATTCGGGTATCCCAATCCATTTTTTTACCGGCAACCACGACATGTGGGTAGGCGATTATCTTTCAAATGAGTGCGGATTCATAATTCACACAACTCCGCATACGACTACTCTAAACGGGAAAAAATTCCATCTGGCTCATGGCGAAGGCCTCGGCACAAAAGATACCGGATATAAAATACTTCTTTCAATATTTCGCAATAAGTTCCTTCGTGCCTTGTACTCTACCCTGCATCCAGCAATTGGTGTTGGGATAGGACTCAGGTGGTCCATGAGCTCAAGACTTGGAAAAGGTATAACCACAGAATTCCTCGGTGAGGAGAAAGAAGATCTGATCAGATATTCCAAAGATGTTCTTGAAAATATTGAAATTGATTACTTTATTTTTGGACACCGTCATCTGGCAATGTCCTATAAACTTCCGTCAGGAGTAGAAATTATTTTTTTGGGTGACTGGATAAAAAATGGAAGTTTTGCTGAATGGGATGGAAATGTCCTTACTTTCAATACATTAGATTAAACGGCTCTATCTTCAACCTTTACTGTTAAAGTATAATAAGAATAAAGGTCACTTATATTTTCAAACTTATATACCAATTTACTTCCTGATTTTCTGGCCATATCAATTAGACCCATATTCCCTGTACTGTTACTTTCGATTGTCTGCCCTGAGAGTGATTTCCTAAACAACTCTTTTAGGCCAACATTATCATACTTATTAATAATATCAAGTTTTTCCTTAAGATGATCGACTTTGTCATTTAGTATAAGATTACCTGTAGTAAGCGAGTATACTTTACTCTCCATCCTGATCATAGCAACCGGCATTCCGAATTGCTTTTCTGCTTCTCTTCCCGGACTGTATTTTGCCACATTTTCAAGTATCTCAACCAGAATGCTAAACACCCTCTTCCTTAAGTTTGATTCGATATCTTCTTCCGAAAGCTTAGTTTCCGTAAAGGAGAGTACCTCTTTACCTACATCAGGGGAGATATGCCCCGACCAGATTAGATATACATTATTATCAGCCATCAATCTTTCAAGCTGAGAGACAGCTTTTCCCTGAAAATGCTTTTCTTCAGCACCGCTATGCATACCTAATCCTCCTGAATCAACAGTCTTGCTTAAGATAAAATATGAGTACTTATTATCAAGAGGTACAAAATCATAATCGAGTTTGTTACCAGTCTTTTTGGCCATCTCAATCAGGCCCAATCCCGCTCCTCCTTTATTACTGAATTCAGCTGTGCTGAGCATTTGCCTGTAAACATTCCTGATCTCTTTTGTATCCAGATTATTGATCTCATCAAGCTTCTCTTTCAGATCATTAATGCTTTGTGTAGGAAGAACATTAGCGGTTGTAACCGTATAACCATTATCTGTTTTAGAGTAAACAACCAGCGACATGTTAGCATGCTCACTTATGTTGCTATGCCTCGAAACATTCTGCAGACTCTCAAGAACGAACATGAAAAGTCTTTTCCTTCCTACAAAACCAAATTCTGAATTCTCCATCTCTTTTTCAAGAAGCATGAGAAGGGGAACTGAATTTTCATTTGTTACAACACCCCTGTAAACAAACATCAGGCGTTCTTTCATCATTTTATCACGAATACGACGGGTAAGAACCATGCAAGGAAGATCTGGTAGGTTAATAAGATTTTAAAGTTAGTAATAATTGATTATTTCACAAACAAAAACAACAGAAAGGAGGTTGAGTATTGAATTGTATAACATGAGGAGATCATCAAATTATAATGATAAACCAGAATATTAAATTAAGATAATTTTTTTTGAGAGTGAATTAAAGAGATTCAGGATAAGTCTTAATACTTATCCTGAATAAGTAGTTGCTGCTATACTCCTCCTTGATTTAATTGTTTCTCCAAAAATTGAAGATGCAAGATGTTGCTGAAAAAAAATTTTGGCGTATATTGACCTCCGGGGAATAAAGTAAATGAGACAACTATCCTAAAATATTTGACTGATGTTCAGCAGGATTTTAAAGTATATAATCCCTCCTTTCTCTTTCAGGGTTTTCTTCAGAAGAATTTTCTATTCAAATCTTAAGAGAGTCCCTCTCGATAAACCTTTACTCTTTGTTGGAAACCATCAGAATTCATTTATGGATGGTATCCTGGTAGGATCATATCTGCCCCAGCCACTGCATTTTTTGATGAGAGCTGACATGTTTAGAAAACCCTTCGCCCGTTTTTGTCTTCGCGAATTAAATGTTGCCCCTGTTTACAGAATTGAGGAAGGGATTGAAAATGTACATAAGAATCTTGAAACTTTTTCCGGGATTTATGATATTCTTAAGAATAATGGAAATCTTGTTGTCTTCTCTGAAGGTATATGTATACAGGAAAAGCGGCTTCAGAAACTCAGAAAAGGAACTGCCAGAATGGCTTTCGGCGCTGAAGAAAAATTCGGACTGGATGTTCATATTGTTCCTGTTGGAATAAACTATACTTATCCCTCAAAATTCAGAAAAGAGGTGATGATAAATTTTCATGAATCTTTCAGTATTAAAGAGTTAAAGGAAAACTATAAAACTAACCCTGCCAGGGCATTACTTACTTTCAATGAAAAGGTTGATGCTAGTTTAAGAAAAGAGGTGATAATTATTGAAAATCCACAGGACGACTGGCTGGCAGAACAATTACTGATAATGAAAAGGAATAATCATCTGCTTCCTATTTTTCAGTGGAGATTCGACACCGACGACAGGAGGATGCTGGAAAAAACAGTATGTGAAAAAATCAACTTAATCAGTAAAACATCCCAGGAGTCCTTAGACAGGATAAAACTGAATGTTAAAACCTATATTGATCAGCTGGCAGATAACAACTTGATTGACAAAAACTTTGCTACAAAACTTGACTATGGGTTTTTTAGATATCTTGCAATTGTTATCGGATTTCCGATTTTTATCGCGGGGTATATCAGTAACCTGATCCCATTCATAATTCCACGGTATATCTGTGATAAGCTTATTAAAGATGTTCGATTCTACAGCTCAGTATATGTAAGTTCCGGAACTGTTCTTTATTTTATTTACTTTCCTCTCCTTCTGGCTCTTGCCGGAGTATTTTTTGGATGGACAGGATTCCTTATTGGACTATCGGTCCCTATTGCAGGCTATATGGTACTTTTCTACCAGGAGATATTCTGGGAACGATTGCGGACTTTTCGTTTTATCTGGAAAAAAACTATGAATCCCTCAATAGTTAAAGAACTTGCATTAAAACGCAAACGCATCCTTGAGGAACTTGATAACATTGATTTTAACTCCTGATCAATTAAAGGCATGCTCACCGTATTTAATATACAAAGATATTCAATACATGACGGTAATGGAGTGAGAACCAATATCTTCTTTAAGGGTTGTCCTTTGCGCTGCTTATGGTGCAATAATCCTGAAAGTATGGAATACGCTGAACAGAAAGGCCTTATTGCAAAAATCCTAAACTAAAATGATATCCGAAACAATTACATCAGAAATTACTGAACGTATTGCTAAACTGAAAGATAGCATTCTTGCAACTTTACCAACAATATGTACTGAACGGGCAAAATTTTATACTCAGGCTTACAATGAATATGAAGACTCTCCGGTCATTCTTAAAAGGGCTTATGCTTTGGAAAAGACTTTAAAAGAGATGACGATTTTTATTGAGGAGGGCGAACTGATTATTGGTAACCAATCGTCGAAACTCAGGGCAGCGCCAATATTCCCTGAATATGTAACTGCATGGATAATCAACGAACTTGATGAGTTTGATAAGCGCCCCGGTGATGCTTTTTTTGTTACTGAGGATCAGAAAAAAGAGCTGAAAGAAATCTGTAGCTGGTGGGAAGGAAAAACCCTCATTGAAAGAGGTTATGATCTCATGTCTCCAATAAACAGGGAAATACATGACTCTGGTATAATAAGAGCAGAAGGCAACCTGACATCCGGAGATGGACATCTGGCAGTTAATTTTGAAAAGATCCTTGAAATTGGACTTGAAGGATATCTTCGGAAGATAGAGCTTATGAATGACTCTCTCCAGGATTCTGATCCGGAATTCATAAAGAAACAGAATTTCTACAAATCTCTTAAAATTGGAATTGAATCTTTAAAGGCCTTCATCATCAGGTTCGAAATGCTTTCACTTGACCACTCGCTAAGTGAAAAGGATAGAAAGAGACAATCTGAACTTATGCAGATAAGTAAAATCTGTAGAAATATTTCTAAAAATCCACCTTCCGGTTTCTATGAGGCATTACAGCTTACATGGTTTGTTCAACTGGTTCTTCAGATCGAAAGTAATGGCCACTCTGTTTCACTTGGCAGGATGGATCAATATCTGTACCGGTTTTACAAAGCTGATCTTGCCCTCGGCAAAATCAATGACGATTTTGCAATGGAACTTCTTGAAAATACATGGCTTAAATTACTTTCTGTTAATAAGATACGGTCGTGGTCGCATACAAGATATTCAGCAGGAAGCCCTCTTTATCAGAATATTACGATTGGAGGACAGACCATGGATGAGCAGGATGCGGTCAATGAACTCAGTTTCCTTATCCTTGACTCGGTTGGCAGGATGAAGCTTACACAGCCAAATTTATCTGTTCGTTTTCATAAGAAGATGAGCGATGAATTTTTATCACAATGTATGAAGGTCATCGGTAAGGGATTCGGAATGCCGGCGTTTAACAACGACGAGATTGTTATCCCCTCTCTTATCGAACTGGGTGTTAAGAAGGAAGATGCATGCAATTATTCGGCTATCGGCTGTATTGAAATTGCAGTCCCCGGCAAATGGGGATACCGTTGTACAGGGATGAGTTTCCTTAATTTTATGCGTGTTTTTCTGGCTGCGCTTAATAATGGGCTTGACACAATGTCGGGAAATACATTTCACAAAGGCAACTATCAAAATAGATACGGCAGTTGACATAGCACTTGAGGAGATGGTCCCCGATATACTTTGCTCTGCCTTTGTTGATGATTGTATTGAACGTGGCAAAACTATTAAAGAAGGTGGTTCTGTCTATGATTTTATATCAGGACTCCAGGTAGGGATTGCAAATCTTGGTAATTCCCTGGCAGCAATCAAAAAACTTGTTTTTGAGGAAGGGACTATATCCAGGGAGTCTCTTATGAAAAATCTGAAAAATAATTTTGAAGGAGAAGAGGGAGAAAAGGTCCGCCAGCTACCCCCGACGGACGAAAGGCATTCACCCCTCTTGCAGAAGGAAGCTCACCTGCCTCAGGAACTGATACCCTTGGGCCCACCGCCGTCTTCAAGTCGGTATCTAAGCTCCCTACAAATAAGATCCTTGGCGGAGGTCTGATGTACTGGGGTGAAATTTATTTCAACCGAGTAAAAAGCAAATTCTACGAACTTGCCCGGGAAATGATCTTTGACAATATTGAAATAGTCCCATCACACGCAGGCGGAGATGCAGGCCTTATTGGTGCAGCAGCATTGCTTCTTGAATAACTTTTCAGTCAGATATTACCTTTTGGATAATGTTACCAGTTGCTTTCTCTTTTAACATCAACCTGGTATTTCCATCAGCCATTTTTTCTTTTTTTATCAGGTAATGATATTCATCATATTCAATAAGTTCAACATCAGAAGAGATCCCTTCTTTTCCTCTCCATGTTGCCAGTTCAACCAGATCCTTTTCAAAGACATTGAAAGCACTTTTGAATTCTTTTCCTCTCCATGTTGCCAGTTCAACTGGTTCCCATTTCCTTGTTTTTACAGATTTATAGCAGGCGTCCATTATTGCATTTACGATATAACCATCATAAAATGTCTCCTTTGGCATCTTGTTTTGCTCCATTGAATCCAGCATATCTGTAAACATATCAGGATAGCCCAGGGCATGAACCTCATCACCGACAGGGAATAACCATCCGGAATCACTTTCTGCCTTCTCCGAAACATATTTATTAGTATTGCCTGTTGTAAACACTTCGAATCCCGTTCTGAGCCAATGATCGAGCCGTATCGTTCCTTCAGTTCCTGATACTTCATCTCTGAGATCCATTCCACCTCTGAAATTCCAGCTGACTTCAATCTGCGAAATTGCTCCGGTCTCATATTTAATAAGAGCAATAGCATGGTCTTCTGCTTCAATAGGTTTAACCTGTGTTTCAGCCCAACACATCACCTCAACAGGTTTTATATCTTTTCCGATATAATTCCTTCCGATCTCTATACAATGGCATCCCAGGTCTACAAGAGCTCCTCCTCCCGACTGTTTCTTGTCCCAAAACCAGGCGCTGTGTGGTCCGGGATGTGCCTCACGCGACCTTGTCCAAAGAATCCGGCCACAAGATCCATTATTAATCATCTCAATAGCTTTTAAGGTTTTTGGCGTATATACAAGGTCCTCCAGATAACCATGGAAGACCCCTGCTTTCTCAACTGCGTCCAATATCTCTTTAGCCTCTGTGGCATTCATTGCAAGAGGCTTTGTACACAGAACATGTTTTTTTGCAGCGCAGGCCATAAGTATAGCTTCTTTATGTAAGTAGTTTGGCAGAGCCACGATGACTATATCAGTCTCAGGATCCACTATTGCCTCTTTCATACTTGTGGTATACCTTGGGATATTCCATTTCTCAGCAAACTCCCTGGCTGATTCTTCATGATTTGAACATACATAACGAATTGCGTCTTTACGGCGCTGAGCATGTAATGACATGGTATAAAAAGTACCGATAAGTCCGGTGCCGAGTAATGAAAACTTTTTCATCTTATTGGTTTTTGAATTAACAATTGGAAGCCTGCTCTATTAAACAGGATATGAATATAACAAATTTAATGAAAATAATCGAGTCATGGTTCGACCCCGCTCACCCGAACTCACCCGGCCCAACCTTCTCTGTCGAGATTCCGGTAGTTTATTGCTTCTGATATATGTTCTGCAGAAATGTTCTCAGAATCGCCCAGGTCAGCTATTGTCCTTGCTACTTTAAGTATTCTGTCGTAAGCTCTGGCTGACAGCCCCCTGATATCCATTGCCAGTTTCAGCAACCTTCCTCCTGATTCATCAAGCTGACAGTATTTCCGCTGCATCGACGATGACATCTGTGAGTTTGAATAGACACCTTTTACCGATTCAAACCGTTTTGCCTGTATTGCCCTGGCATTCACAACCCTGTTGCGGACAACAGACGAATGTTCAACTTTTCCTGAATCGGATAGTTTATCGTAATTAACCGGTACAACCTCAATATGTATATCAATACGATCGAGCAGAGGACCTGATATCCTGTTCAGGTACTTCTGTACCATTCCCGGGGAGCACATGCAATCTTTTTCAGGGTGGTTATGAAATCCGCAGGGACATGGGTTCATACTTGCTACCAACATAAAACTTGCAGGATAGTCAACAGTTGATTTTGCCCTTGAAATTGTTATAACCCTGTCTTCAAGAGGTTGGCGCATTACTTCAAGCACTGTTCGTTTGAATTCAGGCAGTTCATCAAGGAACAGAACCCCGTTATGTCCGAGGGAGATCTCTCCTGGCTGTGGAAAGGTTCCGCCACCGACAAGGGCTACATCTGAAATTGTATGATGTGGTGAGCGGAATGGTCTGCGTGTCATGAGTGCTGTATGGTGGTCAATCTTGCCTGCTACCGAATGTATCTTTGTTGTCTCCAGAGCCTCTTCAAGGGTCAGGGGAGGTATTATTGTCGGTAATCTCTTGGCTAACATAGTCTTCCCGGCGCCGGGAGGACCGATCATGATAATATTATGCCCGCCTGCTGCTGCCACTTCAAGAGCCCGTTTAACATTCTCCTGTCCTCTTACATCTGAAAAGTCAACATCATATTTGTTTGCCTCGTTATTGAAGATCTCCATCAGGTCGACCTTGACAGGAGTGAACTTCCTTGTACCATTAAAGAAATCTACAACATCACCGAGGTTTTCCATTCCATATACATCCAGTTCGCCAACCACAGCTGCTTCGCGGGCATTTTTAAGGGGAACAATAACTCCTTTAAAACCCTCATCCCTTGCTCTCAGGGCAATAGGAAGAACACCTTTAACAGGCTGTAATGTTCCGTCGAGAGAGAGTTCTCCCATCATAACATACGATTCAATTTCTCCCTTGGCAACTTTTTCATCAGCTGTAAGAATACCCATGGCGAGAGGCAGGTCGTATGATGATCCTTCCTTGCGGATATCGGCCGGCGCCATGTTTATCAACACCTGTTTACCGGGCCAATGACCGCCTAGAGATCGCAATGCAGATTCTATCCTTTGCTGACTCTCTTTAACAGCCGAATCAGGCAGTCCGACAAGAAAAAAGCGGATGCCACGCGACACGTTAACTTCAATTGTTACGGTCACTGCATCAATACCGGTTACGGCACTGGCAAATGTTCTGATTAACATAATAAATAGTTTACTAGCACATTAGGAAACACTATTTCAAATATAGGAAGATTAAAGATAAAAGACAAAAGTTAAAAGTTAAAAGTTGAGGAACATAGTGACGAAATCCCGCATTAGCGGGAATAAAAGTTGAGGAGCGTAGCGACGAACCGGAACAGCCTGCTCCGATTTATCGGAGAAGTGGAGCTCGGCGAAGCCAAATCCCGCCGTGGCGGGAACAAGGAGATAAAGATAATTGTTGAAGGGTTGAAAGAGTTGAAACGTTGAAGTGTTGAAAAAGTTGAAATGTTGAAGAGGGTTGAATTCCAAAATATTTACTGCCTTGTAATATGTTGCTGCATTAAAATAAATGTGCTCGATTTACAGGAAAAGATACCGATATAATTCGTTACGTTATGCCGGATGAGACTATTCACGTTCTGTTCAAACATCCCTAAAAAATGCAACAATGTCATCCATTTCACCGAAATCCGGTTCATTATCGGTTGTAATACGTTCGTACAAATCAGTTATAACAAAATATGCTCATAAGGTTGACAGCGGTTTTTCCTGGCAGTCCGGTTTCTATGATACTATTATCTGTACAACCGGACAATTATCCCGTATCAGAAAATATATCTTAAATAATCCTAAGAATTGGGACAAAAAAGAATGCTATCAATAATCCAAATAAAACTCGCTTACCAATCTGTCGGCTTTGTTGTCTTTCTGTCGGTAGCTGATGAAGACATCATATTCAAATCCTGGTATGAGACTTGCCATGTTATAGATTCATAGTGATAAAGTTATGAAAGTCTTTAACACGAAACAAAAAATCCAATCAACAAAACCTTTTCTGCCCTATTGAACGATAATTGAGAAAAACTTCAACCAAGATTAAATTGATTCTTTATTTCATTGTCTTAAACGAGGAGAGAAAATTCTTAAATTTCCTGCAAATCCTATGAATCCTATTTCCTATGAAAGGAATTTACTTATTTTTGCTTTAATAAATATTTTGTCTGACTTTTGTATCTTTAGCTCGTAACTTCAGTTTATTTCACTAAGAACCCATACCTGTCATGGATAAAAATATAACAGTTGTAGTCACTGGCATTGGAGTATTTACCTCCATTGGTTGTAATCGTGCTGATTTCTGGAATTCACTGATAACAGGCAAATCGGGAATTAAAAGAATTCAGGCTTTCGATCCTCATGCCCACAAAAGTCAGATAGGTTCCGAGGTAATATCATATAAACCGGAGGATTATTTTGATCGTAAAGAATCGCGTAAAATGGCCAGGGTATCACAACTGGCTTCCAGTGCAGCAATTGAGGCAGTGAGGGATGCCGGTCTGGATCTGAATAATGAAGATAGGGACAGAATTGGATGTGTCATTGGATCGGCCGCCGGAGATACTACACACCTTGAAGATCAGCATACCCGGTTTTTGAAAATGGGACCGGGCTCGGTTAATCCTTTAACCGTGCCCAGGGTTATTCCAAATATGCCAGTATGTAATGCAGCAATTTTTCTTGGAATTCATGGGCCAAACTTGGGAGTCTCTGCTGCTTGTACAACCGGCACACATTCGATTGGCATTGCACTTGGACTGCTCAGAGGAGGCATGGCAGATGTGATCCTTGCCGGTGGAGCAGAATCCACTATGACCCCTTATGTTCTTGATTGTTATTCGAGCATGGGAGTCCTTTCAACTTTCAATGAAAATCCTGAAGTTGCCAGCCGTCCTTTCGATCTGAATCGTGATGGATTTGTGATGGGTGAAGGGGCCTGTGTTCTGGTTCTGGAAACATTAGAACATGCTGAAAAGAGGGGAGCAAAACCTCTGGTATTGTTAAGTGGATTCGGCATGACCTCAGATGCGTATGGGATTGCTGCTCCTGAACCAAATGGCATATGGGCAGCTAAAGCCATGCAGCTTGCTGTTAAAGATGCAGGTTTTGATCTGGAAGATATAGGGTATATCAATGCTCATGGTACTTCGACCAGGGTGAATGATAAAACGGAAACACTGGCGATTAAAAAGGCTTTTGGATACAGAAATATCCCTGTAAGTTCGAACAAATCAATGATTGGTCATACGTTTGGTGCAGCAGGTGCAATTGAAGCAGCTGCTACAGCGCTGGCAGTTCATCATGGGATTTTACCTCCAACCATTAATTTTGAATTAAAAGATCCGGAATGTGATCTGGACGTAATACCCAATCAAGCCCGGGTTGTGAAAATTGGGGCTGCGATTTCTAACTCTTTCGGTTTTGGTGGGCAAAATGGGGTGCTTGTTTTCTCAAAAGCCTGAAGTATCAATTTAACCTTAATTGCTAGCAATTGCTCTGATTCCCGGCTTATTCATTCTACATAGCCACATGAAAAATACATACTGCATAAAGTCCTCCTTGATTTTGTGGCTTGAGATTTACTATTTTAACAAAAAATTTAGGTCACGTAATGGAAATTCCGGAATGAAGTGCTCTCCAAGACCGGATTTTGAACTATGTAGAAATATTTATGAATTTTTACTTCTTAACTTATTAAATACCAATCAATTATTTAATACATTCAAATTAACAACCATTAAACTTGCAGGATAGTCAACAGTTGATTTTGCCCTTGAAATTGTAATGACCCGGTCTTCAAGCGGTTGGCGCATTACTTCAAGCACTGTTCGTTTGAATTCAGGCAGTACATCGAGGAACAGAACCCCGTTATGTCCGAGGGAGATCTCTCCTGGCTGTGGAAAGGTTCCGCCACCGACAAGGGCTACATCTGAAATTGTATGATGTGGTGAGCGGAATGGTCTGCGTGTCATGAGTGCTGTATGGTGGTCAATCTTGCCTGCTACCGAATGTATCTTTGTTGTCTCCAGAGCCTCTTCAAGGGTCAGGGGAGGTATAATTGTCAGGACTATTCTCTATTAATATGTTTGTCTAATCTTGAAATTTACATTATAAGACCTTTTTATTTGCATCAATACCGGTAACGGCACTGGCAAATGTTCTGATTAACATAATAAATAGTTTACCAGCACATTAGGAAACACTATTTCAAATATAGAAAATAATAAGATAAAAGACAAAAGTTAAAAGTTGAGGAACATAGTGACGAAATCCCGCATTAGCGGGAATAAAAGTTGAGGAGCGTAGCGACGAACCGGAACAGCCTGCTCCGATTTATCGGAGAAGTGGAGCTCGGCGAAGCCAAATCCCGCCGTGGCGGGAACAAAAGGAAAAAGTTGAGGAACATAGTGACGAAATCCCGCATTAGCGGGAATAAAAGTTGAAAGAGTTGAAACGTTGAAGTGCTTAAGGGATTTTTTTCGCTGAAGCTCCGGACTTCGGCCGACATAGTCGGCTACGCCCGACGACGTTGGAGGGTGAATGTTGAAATAATGCTAATTATTTAAAGCAGTTTTGCTCCTCTGCCTTTTAAGGCAACTATCGTTAATAATGCTGAAAGAAAGAGAGAGCCCGCCATAAAAATATAGGAGGCACCAAATCCACCTGTAACTCCGTTTAAATAACCCACAATATAAGCCCCAACAAATGACCCTAAAGCTCCCAGACTATTGATCAGGGCAATAGCTCCTGCAGATACGTTACGGGGGAAGACTTCAGTAATAACTGCGAAAAATGGTCCATAAGGGGCATACATAGCGCCACCGGCAATAATAAGCAAGACGAATGAAAGCCAGAAATTACTGGTACCGATTAAGTATGAACCATAAAAGGCAAGAGCGCCGATTAATAAAAATGGCCAGATAAATGATTTTCTATTTAATGTTTTATCGGAGAAATAAGATGCTGTCAGCATACCAATAATAGCCAAAAGATAGGGAACAGATGCCAGCCATCCGGTTTTATCGATTGTTGTTCAAGATCCAGCTGCTCCTGCAAATCATTTTTTTCAGTATCGCTTAACCACTTAGCGTTTCGAGGCCTGTCAACAACCAGTCTCCACCAAAAAAAAGCCCAGATAATTGCCGGCATACCCTCTAATATAAACATCCAGCGCCAGCCAACCGACTCTATTAAATAACCAGATAAAATAGACATCCAGAGGATTGTTGCAGGATTTCCAAGAATCAAAAATGTATTTGCCCTTGAACGTTCAGCTTTTGTAAACCAATTGCTTAAGAAAACTAACATTGAAGGCATAACAGCACTCTCTACAACACCCAGCATAAATCGAATAACAATCAATCCATTTACATTGCTGACTAAACCAGTAGCCATAGCAAAAGCTCCCCAAAGAATTAAGGACCAGAATATTAATCTCTTAGCACTTCTATTGGCTGCGTACAATGCTCCGGGAATCTGAAAGAAGAAATATCCCAAAAAGAATAGTGATCCTAACAAGGAGGACATTGCTGCTGTAATATTAAGATCTTCAGCCATCCCCCCTGCCGCGGCGAATCCAAAATTAGCACGGTCAAGGTAAGCAAGACTATAAGTGATAAAAGCTATTGGAATCAATCGAAACCAACGTTTTCTTGCGAGTAATTTTCCCATGGTTAAGTATAAAAGCTAAATAATCTGACCACCTACGGCCGGATTGAGTGGTTATACAAATCTATCAATTTAGTTTTAAGTTTCAAGTTCCTTTTTTTACTCAGGTTTTTCTACAAGAATCCCGCCAATCACGGATTACAACCAGGTAGAGCACAAAACAGGTATTTTAAATCCGCACTATCTACTGCGAGCCCGGAGAAGCCAAATCCGCACTAACTTGCATGGAATAATAACTACGTAGTTAAATATGTATTATAATACGTTGAAGAGGGTGAAAGAAAAATCCCGGTCAACTATTATACTGACCGGGATCAATTAATCATACTAATTTACTAAAATATTTCTTGCGTACTGGACACAGGTCTTAACCTCTTTCACGGCATCTGACCATTGTTTAACATCGTATTCAAGCTCAATATCGCAATGAATAGGCCACTTATTCTCTTTAATCTTCAGGAGAACATCCGCGATCGGCATCTGGCCCTGACCCCATACCTGATTTGTATTTGCCGGATCGGTATCCGGGCCGGTCTTGTCCTTCATATGAACGCTGAAGATACGATCGTGGTACTTTTCGATAATAGTATTTGGATGAAGCCCTGTGGAGCCGAAAAAGTGCCCAGCATCAAAGTTCATCATCACAGCAGGAGATACAGCAAGGAATGGATCATAACTGAATCCTTCTGTAGCAAACTGCATGTGATTGTGGAATATGGCATACATGCCATGCTTCTCAGCGATAGGTCCAAGTTTATTGACAGCCTCTTCACCAATTTCATCAGTTACACCTTTCGCTCCTAAAGCTTTAGCTGCTTTGAATGCATAATCAATCTCCTCATCTGACCATCGTGAAGGAGAAAACTTAACGATATGGATTGCGATACCTGCATCATCAAACATCTTGCGAACCTCTTCGAATTTTGACATAGGCAATCCCAGGCGCCATTCTTTAACATCCTCTCCATATTTGGCCATTGCAGCTTTTTGCTCCTCAGTAAATTCCCGACGACGGGGAGGAGGAGGTGGAGGTGGAGGTGCTCCTGCTGCCGGAGTTGCCGGAGCAGTAGGGCGTTGAGCACCAGGAGGTGGACCAAACATTGCCATCATAGGATTTTTTGGTGCTCCCAGAAAATCTTCCACATCATTACTCATCAACTCAATAGAGCTGATTCCAGTTTCTTTGCAGTACTTAATAATATTCTCTACACCGCCGGGCATGCTACGCCAGCTGTAGGTAATGGCACCTATCTGAACACCACCAAAATTTGAATTCAGTGTTGAGCTGTCAGCAGCCATAACAACAGGTGTGCTCTTGCATGAGAAACTCAGAGGGACCATCGAAAAAGCTGCTATCGTAGCTGTGCTACCCAGAAACTTTCTCCTTGAGAGATTTTTACTCTTTGGATTTTTCCCATTAAGATTTTCCTTACTCATAATTAAAAATTTATTAATATTAATATAGAAGAGATCTTTAAAATTCAAAAGGTTTTACAATATATCTATTTTATTTGCTCTCTCTTGTAACAAGAATGTTAAAATTACTTAATAATATGAAGATAAGTATCTGGATATGACTCAGGAACTTATTTTAAGAATTCTAAAGTTGGTTTTCTTAACAGGTTTATTCAGGTAAGCCGGGGATTAATCTTCTGTCATTGATTTCGAATCTCTCCTGGAGCAAATGGAGTATTTCGTTTGCTGATGATTCAACAGGTTTATTAGTTACATCAATAACTGTGAACCTGCCTCTTTTAAATATTACATCTGCTCTGAGGAGCTCTTCATTTATTGTTCTGATATCGAGGTATGAACCGGAATTGAAATTACCCATCCGGGAGACTCTTCTTTTTCTCTGTGCCAGTAAATTTGAACTGTCAATTGTCATACCAAAAACACGTCTTTCATCAACTTCAAACAATTCATCAGGTGGAGGTATATCGTTTACTAACGGTACGTTGGCTACTTTCCATCCGAACATAGCAAGATAAATGCAGAGAGGGGTTTTTCCTGTTCTTGAGATTCCTGTAAGGATAATGTCAGCCTGGGATAAATTCCCTGAGTTCATACCATCGTCTGTTGAAAGGGTATACTCTATAGCAGCAACTCTGTCAAAATAATCCTGATTAATCTTTCTGAAGAGACCAGGCACCTGAACTGGCTCAGCGCCAAGGACATTAGTCAGATAATCGGAAAGCGGTCCCATCAGATCAAAATGAACAACATCATATTCTATGCAAAAAGAGGTCAGGATAATACGCATACGCTTATTAACCATGGTATGCACAATTATACCATTGTTTTTCTTTGCCTTCAGTACAGCCTCCAGAGCATCTTTTTCAGAACGCAAACCAGGTTCAATGCTTGTAGGTACCCTGAAATCGGGGAATTGAACAAGAAGTGATTTAACAACATTCTCTCCTGAAAGTCCTTTCCCTCCTGAAACGATATATATGTGTGGTGCACTCATTAATCAGATTTATATTTCCAAAGATACATTATTTTCAGAAGGAGTAAATTATTCTAATTGTACTACCCTTAAAGAAAAAAGTCCCTCATCTCTTTCACAAACTGCTTAATATTTTCATCGATATCCCCTCTCTCTCCCAGTATACTGACAAATGCACTTCCGATAATAGCGCCGGCGGAATATTTACAAGCATTTTTAAAAGTCACAGAGCTTGATATACCGAAGCCTATGAGCCCCGGATTATTCAGGTTCAAATCCTTCACTCTTTTAAAATATGTGAATTGTTCATCCGAGAAACTTCCTTTCACACCTGTTACTGATGATGATGAAACCATATATATAAATCCCCGGCTGATCTTGTCAATAGCATGAATTCGTTCGTCATCCGATTGTGGTGTAATAAGTAAAATATTGTAAAGGTTATATTTTTCAAACAGTGGTAGATATTCCTCAACAAATACCATAGGTGGCAGATCGGGCAGGATAACTCCATCAATACCGGTTACCTTACATTTCTGACAGAATTTTTCTATTCCAAACTGCACCACTGGATTTAAATATCCCATAAGCAGTATCGGGATATCTGTTTCTTTCCTGATATCTTGTAACTGGTTAAAAAGCAGTTTCAGGTTCATACCATTTTGAAGTGCAATCTCATTACTATGCTGAATGACAGGCCCATCGGCCATTGGATCAGAGAATGGCATACCGATCTCAATCATGTCGGTACCGGCATCTGCAAGAGATGTGATGATTCCTGCAGTAGAGTTCAATAATGGATATCCTGCAGTAAAATAAACTGAAAGTATATTACCTTTTTTTTTGTTGAATAGTCTGTCGATTCTGTTCATGGGTAATTTTATTTGATTATTAAATCTGATCTATTTGTTATAACCAGATTCCTCCATATACTTAATATACGCATCCATATCTTTATCGCCTCGTCCTGAAAGGGTTACTACCACCACCTCATCTTTACTGAATTTGTGTTTTCCCAGAAAGGCAAGAGCATGTGCTGATTCAAGAGCTGGTACAATACCTTCAAGCCGGGTAAGCCTAAAAGCAGCTTCAAGAGCTTCGTCATCAGTTACATGGCTGAAAACAACTCTTTTAATCTTATGAAGATATGAATGTATTGGCCCAATGCCGGGGTAGTCAAGTCCCGCTGAAATGGAATAGGGTTCTGTGATCTGACCATCATCATTCTGCATCAGCATGGTCCTGCTTCCATGTATTATACCTGGCCGGCCGATCACCATTGTTGCAGCTGTTTCACCACTTGTCACTCCCTTTCCCCCTGCTTCCACGGCAATCAATTTTACATGATCATCATTAAGATAATGATAGAAAGAACCAATAGCATTACTTCCTCCTCCAATGCATGCAATTATATAATCGGGGTCTTCTTTTCCTGTAACCTGTTTCACCTGCAATTTCATCTCTGCACTTATCACTGCCTGAAGTCTTGCTACCAGATCAGGATAGGGATGAGGCCCAACTACAGAACCAATAATATAATGAGTATCCAAAGGATTGCTTATCCAATCGCGAATAGCTTCATTTGTTGCATCCTTAAGAGTCTTATTACCGCTAATAACAGGAACAACCTCTGCACCCAGCATCTTCATCCGTAGTACATTCGGAGCCTGACGGTCAATGTCGGTTTTTCCCATATAAACTACGCATTTTAGACCCATCAGGGCACATACCGTTGCAGTTGCTACTCCATGTTGCCCGGCACCAGTTTCAGCAATAATCCTCGATTTACCGAGACGCTTTGCAATCAGTATCTGGCCAACAGTGTTGTTGATCTTATGAGCGCCGGTATGATTAAGGTCCTCGCGCTTAAGATAGATCTTTGTATTATGAAATGACGATAGCCGTGAAGCGAAGAAGAGAGGAGACGGTCTTCCCACATAATTCTTTAAAAGCGAATAAAAATCATCTTTAAATGCCTGATCATTAAGTATCTTCAGATAATTTTCACTTAATTCTTTCACATTCGGATACATCATCTCGGGTATATAAGCTCCTCCGAACTCACCATAATAGCCCCGTTCATCTACGTCATATTTCATAGTTCAATTTTTTCACTTCATTACAAAAAGTATTTATTAGCCTAACATCCTTTTGCCCGGGAGATATCTCAAAGCGACTATTTATATCAATAGCAAAAAATCCTCTGTTAGTAACATTTTTAAGGATAGCGGAATCTTCAGGGCCTATCCCTCCGCTTAGGAAAAAAGGCTTATCCAGGTTATACTCCAATAACTTATCCCAGTTGAATTTTTTGCTGCTTCCGCCATATTTTTTACTTTTTGTATCAAATAAGAAGTAATCACAACCTGGCATAAATAATCTGATACTCTCAAAATTAAAGTCCTCTGTCACGTTAAATGCTTTGATTATTACTAATCCGGCTGATCTTAATTTTTGGCAATAGTCAGGAGATTCGCCTCCATGTAATTGGATCATTTCAAGATCGGTATGCTGTGCTATATTTATTACTTTATTAGTGTCTTCATTTACAAAAACACCTATCCCCTGAATTCCGGAAGGAATATTTTCGAAGAGAGCTTTGTTGGGGTCGGCACCCACATACCTGGGTGATCCGGGGAAAAAGATAAAGCCCAAATAATGTAGGTTAGCCTGAGCTATCTCCTTTACGTTTAAAGGGTCCTTCATTCCACAAACCTTAATTCTTATCATAGCATTACATTAAAAACTTTACGAATTCAGAAAAAGCTTTAACAGGATCTGGGGCAGTCATAAACTTTTCACCTATCAAAAATCCGTTGTAACCGGCAATCTTCAGATCATTTATAACCTGGGGAGAAGATATTCCGCTTTCAGAGATCTTTATATAACCGGATGAAATTTTATCTGCGAGTTCAAATGAATTATCTGTATCTATCTCAAATGTTTTCAGATTACGGTTATTTACACCTATTATATTTATATACTGATTCTCCGCATCCAGTTCTTTTAGTTCATGAACCTCGAGAACTATCTCCAATTTAAGTGAACGGGCTAACCGTGAAAGATTAAGAATTTCCCGTTTTGTAAGGACAGCGGCAATTAACAGTATTGCATCGGCACCAATAGCTTTAGATTCAATTACCTGGTATTCATCAATAATGAAATCTTTACGTAAAACAGGAAACAGGTTATTCTCTTTTGCGGCAGACAGATCAGCAGATGAACCTCCAAAGAACTGATTGTCAGTAAGAACGGATATTCCGGAAGCGCCTTCCCTGAAATATCCTGATGTTACTTCCTCAACCGATGCTCCCATGTTTATAATACCCTTTGACGGGGATTTTCTTTTGAATTCAGCAATTATTCCTGTTTTACTACTGTCGAGTAAAAATTCAGAAAGAGAAATGATCTCCCTGTTAAAGAGGTTGCTGTTCTCAAGATCTCCTACAGTTATGATCTTATCAATAGCTGAAAGTTCCTGTTTCTTATGAGCAATTATTTTATCAAGGATTGTCATCTCTGTAATTCAATAAGTTTAACAAATGAGTTATGTGCTTTTCCACTGAAGAGAGAATCCTCAGCTACTTCGCGGCACTCATCGAAAGATTTTAAAGGGTAATAACATTTTAGTGCCATTTGTGCGTTCACAGTCACAACATTATTCTGAATTGCTGTACCATCCCCTTTAAGTATCTTCATAAAAAGGTCTGCAGCCTCTTTAACTGTACATCCACCAGCAAGGTCTGATTGTACCGCCCTGGTATAATTCATAATTTCAGGTGAAATGATATGTTCAACACCGTTAAGGATATATTTGAATTCAGATGTAAGGGAAATCTCGTCGTAACCATCGAGACTATGAACAATAATATACTGCATTGCAGATTGCTGGTAGAGATAATTGTAAAGACGGGCAAGTTCCAGGCTGTAAACCCCAATGAGTTGTTTGCCCGGGAAGGAGGGATTGACCATTGGCCCCAGCATATTAAAAAAAGTCTTTATTTTCAGGGCCCTGCGAACAGGTACTACATTCTTCATAGCCGGATTGAAAAGGGGAGCATGTAAGAAACAGACGCCTGTTTTATCTATCTCTCTTTTTAATTTCCCTTCGTCAGCTGCAAACTTATACCCAAAATGCTCCAGGATATTTGAAGAACCGCATGCAGATGTTACTCCGTAGTTACCATGCTTGGCGACATTTGCTCCTGCGCCGGCCAGTACAAATGTTGTCAGTGTGGAAATGTTGAAAGTGTCTTTCCCGTCGCCACCTGTTCCACATACATCTATTGTATCGAAACCGGACAGGTCGATTCTGATACAAAGATTCAGAAGTGCATCACGAAAACCTGTAAGTTCGTCAACAGTGATACTTCGCATTAAATATACCGTAATGAAAGCGGCAATCTCCGACTCGGAATATATCCCTTTGGCAATATTGGTAAGCACCTTCTCAGCCTCCTGGCGGTCGAGGGTCTTATGTTCGAACAGATGATTTAATATTTCACGCATGTTCTTTTATGATTTGTTTTATTATAAAAATTCTATGTTCAACAGATAGCAATCCAGTTTCTGATTATGTCGATTCCTTTTTCTGTAAGGATAGATTCGGGGTGAAACTGCAATCCACGCACATCATATTCTTTATGACTTATACCCATAATCATCCCATTTTCATCATAACATGTTACAGCAAGGCAAGCAGGAAGATCTTCTTCTGTTACAGCCCATGAGTGATACCTCCCGGCAGTAATAGAGACAGGGATATCTCTGAATAGTGGTTCATTTATATCGGAAATTTTAACAGGTGTTGCAATTCCATGATAAACATTACTCATATTGCGTATTTTACCATCGAATGCTTCACAAATGGCCTGGTGTCCAAGACATATACCAAGTATACTCTTTGAAGGAGCATACTTTTTAATTAAATCGATACAAATACCTGCATCTACAGGTACTCCGGGACCAGGTGAGAGAAGAATTTTATCATAACTATCCACTTCTTCCAGAGTTATCACATCATTCCTGTATACTGAAGGACATATGCCTGTGATACTCTCTATATAATGCACCAGGTTATATGTGAACGAATCGTAATTATCAATAACCAATATTTTTTTCATCTTCATATTTTTGTTTTACTTAATATCACCTGCCATTTCAATGGCTTTTCTGAGGGCACCGAGTTTATTATTTACCTCCTGCAGTTCATTCTCCTCGTTTGAAACAGCTACGATACCTGCACCAGCCTGGTAATAAAGGTTGTTCCCTTTACTTAGAAAGGTCCTTATCATTATTGCATGGTTAAATCTGCCCCGAAAATCGAGGAACCCAATAGCTCCACCATAATAACCCCTTCTCTGGTTCTCATATTTATCTATAATCTTCATAGCCATATACTTAGGGGCTCCTGATAAAGTACCTGCAGGAAATGTGGCAGCCATCATCTCAGCCATGGAGGTACCCTCTTTTAATTCTCCTGATACAGCTGAAACAAGATGTATCACATGGGAATAGAACTGAACCTCCCTGTAACTTTCCACTCTAACATTCCTGGCATGTCTGCTGAGATCGTTCCTGGCAAGATCTACCAGCATAACATGCTCAGCATTCTCCTTCAGGTCGGTCGACAGCTGTTCTGCAAGAAGTTTATCGCTTTCATCATCTCCTGTCCGTTTAAATGTACCGGCAATAGGATTAATGTAGGCCTTGCCTTTATTTATCTTAAGATGTGCCTCTGGAGAAGAACCGAAAATCTTGTAATTCCCATAGTCAAAATAAAACAGGTATGGAGAGGGATTGATTGATCGCAAAGCCCTGTATACATTAAATTCATCGCCGGTAAATTGTCTTGAAAATTGTCGCGACATAACTACCTGAAAAACATCACCTAAATAACAATGCTCCTTCCCTTTACTTACCATTTTTCGAAACTGATCGTCGGTGATATTACGGTTTTCCTCTCCAACAGTTTTAAAACTGTAAATGGCAAGATTTCTGCTGTTTAGTATTGTCTCGATCCTGTCCATCTCCCCTGTTTCTCCATTTATCTTATTTTCAATAATATTCAGTGTATTCTGAAAGTGATTTATAGCGATAATATATTTGTAAAGGTGATACCTTATATCAGGAATTTTATGAGGGTAGTCTCGTTCAGGGTTTAAATCAATTGTTTCGAAATACTCCACGGCATCATAAGATATATAGCCGAATAGCCCGTTTACCGGAATCTCAGCTCCCTCTCCTTTTTGACTAAACGCTTTGGTGAAGGCAGAAAACCTTGAGTTAAATGTATTGCTGTCTTTTATTTCAGTAGATATTTTGGAGCCATCAGGATATGTTTCGGTCACTATACCATTATCGGCTTCAAAACCTGCCATCGGTTTCATACAAATAAATGAATAACTATTCTCATTACCCTGATAATCAGAGCTTTCAAGCAAAAGAGAATTTGGATATATGTCCCTTATTCTGAGATATATACTTACCGGAGTAATTATGTCAGCAAGAAGTTTCCTTGATGTTGTACTAATAATAAAATCTGCCATTACTGTAATATTTTATTAATTTTTATATTATTAAATCACTTTCTCCAACCTGGTTAAAACCCAAAACGGCCTGTCGTGAGTACGACAGGCCGTTTGCTTATATTATTATTTTATACAAATAGGAGTCAGTATCACATGGTTAAGTGAAATTTACCAAGCCACCAATACCAATTTGTATAAATTTTATTCATTTATTCTCTGTTTTGATTTACAAATGTAAGCTATGTTTATTATTATGCAAATTTTTTAAAGTATTTTTTTCCATATCACTTTCAACAAACAATGGAATTATCATACATATTATGCCGATGCAATGATTTTACAGAAAATTTTTATTCAGAAATTCCTGGAACCTTGCTTTATACTGGTCGCTGACAGGAATATATTCTTTACCAAAAACAATTCTGCTCCGCTCAATGGTATCTATCTTTTCAAGATTGACAATAAATGATCGGGGGACCCTCATAAACTTATTATCAGGGAGTTTTGATTCCAGTAATTTCAGAGAAGTGAGCGAAAGAATGGGTTTAGTATCATTCTGAGTATATACTTTTACATAGTCTTTCAGGCCTTCAATATAAAGGATATCATTGAAATTTATCCTTTTAATCTTATAATCTGATTTAAGAAAGAGGAATTCGCTGTTGGCATCAACTTTATTTAGAGATTTTTGTTCGAGTCGGAGGAGCCGCTGAACTTTTTGAACAGCAGAAAAGAACTCTTCATAGCTGAATGGTTTTAACAGATAATCAACCACATCGAGTTTGTACCCTTCCAGGGCATACTTTTCATAGGCTGTAGTGAATACTACTTTTGTTCCTTTTTCTATAAGTCGTGTAAACTCAATACCGGAGAGGTCGGGCATCTGAATATCAACAAAAACAAGATCCACATGTGTATCAGTCAAAAATTCTGATGCATCAATTGGATTATCAAACGTACCTGCAAGCTTTAATCCCGGAGTCTTTTCTATATAACCGGCAACCAGCTGAAGTGCCAATGGTTCGTCATCGATCGCAATAGTGGTAATCATTATGTTAAATTAATCTGAAGGGATACTTCGAATTCTGATTCTGTTTTACCAATTTTTAATTCATGTTTTGTGGGGAAAAGAAGTGCAAGTCTTTTGCTCACATTCTCAAGCCCGATCCCGGAATGTCCCGATTCGGTTTCCTCCCTATACTTCTGCAAACTGTTAGCACATCTGAAAGTTATTGAATCATTTTTAACCTTCATACTTATTTCGATATAAGATTTCCCCCGGTTACTTATCCCATGCTTGAAAGCATTTTCGATGAACGGAATAAAAAGCAAAGGAGGAATACTTCTGTCTTCATATTTTTCAGGAAAAGAGACTGAAAGATCTATTTTTTCACTCATCCTGAGTTTCATGAGATCGATATAGTTTATCATGAAATCAATCTCACTGCTCAGTTTTGTATTTCCATGTTCCGATTCATATAACAGATATCTCATCAGTTTTGAAAGTTGTAATACTGCTTTCTGAGAATCTTCTGCATTGGTGCTTATCAGTGAATAAATATTATTTAGAGTATTGAAGAAAAAATGTGGACTTATCTGATTCTTAAGGAATGCCAGTTCGGAATTAAGTTTCTCCTTCTCAAGTTCTTTCTGTAGTTTTTCAACCTGGGCATGACGTTCAAGAACGCGGAGTCCCATTGAAAAAAAGATCAGGAATACCGATGTGAATGCATAATTAAATAGATGCATCTGACGGAATGGAGGACGTCCGAACATCCTGCCAGGTTTTGGAGGTCCGGGAGCTCCTTTCTCTTTTTGCTCTATCCTTATATCTTCAGTATTGTCCCGACCCGGAACATATTTAAAAACAAGTTCATTTGATCTGTCAGAGACAAAATATAATAAAACAAGCAATAAAACTACAGAGAAATAGTATCTGTATTTTCTGCTCTGGAAAAAGAACCTGGGTACCAACACAAAATAATTGGTATAAAATATTATACCATTAATTATATTGCTAATATAGTAAAGCCAGATAAAATCTTTCCCTACATCCCACCTTTTAATAAAATAGAGAGGCAAACCTAAAAGAATTGTCCAGGCAAGCAGATGCAACAAAATACTGATTGTGTTCCTGGTGAAAAATCTTTTCATAATTTACTCTTTTGGTTTGCTCAATCAGTTTAAAAGTATAACAAATTACTGTTTTTCTATCTATTAAAGATCAATTTCATAGGATATATTCATTTACTCATACCTGAGGGCATCAATGGGATTAAGGTTTGCAGCTTTTCTGGCGGGATACCATCCAAAAAATACTCCGATAGCGAAGCAGACTGTGAAAGCCAGGACTACTGTTTGGACTTTAATAACAGGGGGAATGTCCAATAAAGATCCGGCTCCTTTGGCAATAAGATAGCCAAAGATTACACCCAGGGCGCCTCCAAGAATACTCAATAATATGGATTCTACAAGAAATTGTTTCAGGATATCAGAACCACGGCCTCCTATAGACATCCTAAGGCCGATTTCACGCGTACGTTCAGTAACTGAGACAAACATTATATTCATTATACCAATTCCTCCAACCAGTAATGAAATACCAGCAATGGCACCAAGTAGAATAGTCAGGATATCGGTTACAGATGAAACTGTTTCAATAAGTTCAGACTGCGACATCACTCGAAAGTCATTTTCATCCGTCTCTTTCAGCTTATGTGTACGTCGGAGTATCTCTTCCACTTCAGAAATAGCTTCAGCGCTTTTATCCTCTGATATTGCCGACGCATATATGCCGTTTATATAATCTATTGCGGCAAGGCGACGTTGTACTGTTGTATAAGGAGCAAGAATAAGGTCATCCTGATCCTGTCCCATACCACTTTCTCCTTTATCTTTAAGAACTCCGATGATCAGGAAAGGCAGGTTTTTTACACGGATAGATAGTCCAACAGGATCTGCTCCTGCTCCAAAGAGATTTTCAACAACTGTCTGTCCGAGGATACAGACCTTAGTCATACCTCTTATTTCCGATGAATTGAAAATCCTTCCGCTTTCAATCTCAAGCTTTTTTATGGACAGATATTCTTCACTTACACCATAAACTGTTGTCTGGGTGTTCTGATTGCCGTATATAACCTGTCCACTTGCCCTGATTTCTGGTGAAACAGCCGAAACAAATACGGCTTCATTACGGATTACCTCAACGTCGGAGTATTTCAGAGCCATTGAGCTTGATGCTCTCAGACTAACCCCGCCCCTTCGCTGCATATTTGGCATTACCATCACCATGTTGGTACCCATATTTGACATTTCCTTTGTGATGTTCACTTTTGAACCTTCACCTATAGCAAGCATGGCAATAACCGAAGCAACACCTATTATGATACCCAGCATTGTAAGAATGGCCCTAAGCTTGTTTCTGATTAGCGCTCTTACCGCTATTCTGAATAAATTGGAGTAATTCATTATCTGTTAAATTATAATTCAATTTCATCTAAAATTTCAACCGGCAGATTTTTGATCATCTCTTTTGCTGACAGCCGGTCATTCACTATGATCTCTCGCAGAATCCTGCCATCACGAAAAATCACATTGCGTGTTGCAAACTTTGCAATATCAGTTTCATGTGTAACGAAAACAATTGTTCTTCCTTTTTCATTAAGTTCCTGAAACAAATCCATTATTTCAAATGATGTACGTGCATCAAGGTTTCCTGTTGGCTCATCAGCCAGAATAAGAACAGGATCATTTACCAGTGACCTTGCAATAGCAACCCTCTGTTGTTGTCCTCCCGATAACTGGTTAGACATATGATGCATACGATCTATCAGGCCCACCGCTTCAAGGGCATTTAATGCCCTCTCCTTTCTCTCTTTAGACCGGATTTTCGAATTATAAAAGAGAGGAAGTTCTACATTCTCCAGGGCTGTGGTTCTGGCGAGAAGATTATACGACTGGAATACAAATCCAAGTTTTTTGTTACGGAGTTTTGCCAGGGCATCTCTGTTTAATAAATTTATATCTACACCGTCAAGAAAATAATCTCCTGAAGTTGGTTTATCAAGACAGCCTACGATATTTAGCATTGTTGACTTTCCTGAACCGCTTGCTCCCATTATTGCAACAAACTCTCCCTCTTCAATTTTCATATCAATGCTTCGAAGTGCTCGTACTGTAACCTCTCCGACATGATAATTCTTCCTGAGACTTTTTATTTCAATTATTGTATTTTTCATGACTCTGTTTATTAAATATCAACCCTTTTTATTAGAATGGGAATGGACCACCCGGACCACCCGGACCTTCATTGGTTCTTTTTGAAGTTGTTTTAGATGTTGATGTGTTCATAGAAATAATAACCTCGTCACCTTCCTTAAGTCCTGAAAGAACCTCAACATTAGAGCCATTATCGATCCCTGTTTTAATAATAGTGGGTCGCATTTCCATCTTTTCATCCCTAAGCCAGACTGTTTTGGTTTTGGGGTCGTTGTTAATGCCCGGGAAACTCATTCCAGCAGGCATACTACCTATACTTTGAGGTGCTCCGGCAGGCGCATCTCCGCTTTTTTGTATCTTCGCAAACATGTTCGCCAAATATTCCGTGTTCGGTGCAAACCTTACTGCTTTCCCTGAAAGTTTAAGAGTGTTCGATTTTTCTTCCACATATAATGTAGCACTTGCTGTCATCCCTGGCATTAGTTTTTTATCAGGATTCGGAGCGTTTAAGATTACTATATAAGTTACCACATTGTTTGTGGTTACCGGCTGAAGGCGAACCTGGGAGACTATTCCTTCAAATTTCAAATCCGGATAGGCATCTACTGTAAATTCAACCCACTGTCCCTGTTGAATCTTACCAATATCAGCCTCGTCAACACTGGTTTGTACTTCCATCTGGGTAAGGTCGTTTACAATGGTAAACAATGTAGGAGTATTGAAACTGGCAGCTACGGTCTGGCCTTCTTCAACTGCCCTGTTCAATACTACTCCGTCGATTGGAGATGTTATTGTAGCATAACCCAGGTTTATTTTACTTCGTTCAAGAGCTGATTTAGTGATGCTAAGTGATGCTAAGGAGTTCTCATAATTATACAGAGCCTGGTCATAATCTGACTTGGCAATAAGCTGCTTTTCAAACAAAGGTTTCAGCCTTTTGAATGTGGCTTCCTGAAGTGTAAGCTGTGCCTGTGCCTGATCGACCTGCGACTGGCTTTGAGCGAGCTGTGTTTTAAGTGGAGTTTCATCAAGCTTAGCAAGAAGCTGGCCCTTTTTAACATTATCATTGAAATCAACATAAACATGCTCCAGTATCCCTGAAACCTGTGTACCAACATTAACCGTTGTAATGGCTTCAATTGTACCGGTTGCAGTAACAGTATTTGTAATATTTCCCCTTTCAACTTTCACTGTGTCGAAAGTAACTGCAGTCTCTTTCTTTGCAAAAGGTTTAAGCATCAGGATAGCAGCTAGTGCGACCACTAAAACTGCACCAATTATTAATATTCTCTTTTTCATTGCTTTGTATTTTAAAATTTCAATTCATTGTTTGGATGAGGTCCGGCATTTGGCAGGCATCAAATCAAATTTGTTTATATTGATAATGGTATTCCCATATAAAAATCAAGTATTTTATAACTGAATATCAGATTGAATTTTGATTGTAACAACTGGCTCTCAGCCACTATCAGGTTAGTTTTTGAAACAAGGTAATCGACAGAGTTTATTATTCCCTGTTTAAATTTCTCATCAGACAATGCTGCTGATTCCTGTGTTGCACTATACTTCTCAATACTTGCTTCATATTCAATTTGTGCTGAAGTGACATCAAGGCAAGCCTGTTCAATGCTCTTTCTTAACTGATTTTTGGTGTCAATTTCACTCAGTTCTGCATCCTGGTATCCTAATTTAGCTACTGCCACACTTGTTTTGACCTGTTTTCTCTGATAAATAGGTATTGAAAGAGAAAACCCGGCACTAGGTCTTATTCCGTTATTCATCTGATCAAAATAAGGATCAGTCGTCTGGCTTGAGTAAGCTGAGGATATACCTGCACTTGCAGACAGTACAGGGAAATAGGATGATTTGGCAATTTTTTCATCGAGGCTTGCAATCTCTTTGTTGAGATCAGCATTTTTAACCTGCGGTTTAATAGATAGGGCCGTTTCATATACAGCATTAACATCAGGGAAGCGACCCTGATTAAGTAATGTTGTGAGGTTAGGGTGAGCAATATTAAAGTTCTCCTGAACAGGCAATTCCATCAACTGCATAAGGTTAATTTTTGCTATCGCAAGTTGACTTTCCGAGTTTGCAAAAGTAAGCTTTTCGCTCGCCAGCTGCGATTTTACCTGCGAATAGTCGGCTATAGAGATTACCTGAAGAACAAGTCTTTCAGATGCCAGGTTAAGCTGTCCAGTGGTTGACTCTATCTGTTTCCGGGTGTTTTTTACCTGTTCCTCAACATATAATACCTGAAGATATGCATTAAGAATACTCAGGCTTATTGACTCCTTGGTTGTTTCAAGTGAATACTGCCCGCTTTGAATTTCCAGATCAGCCTGTTTTATCTGACTGGAGATCCTGGATGCATTGTAAATAGTTACTCCGGAGTTCACCGAATAATTTGAACCGTTAACTCCTGAAAATCCTGAGCTACCTG
>Ga0307376_10000172_pt1 | contig 91942 bp, 88 predicted proteins | sample TR2MG_FD_202536 | JGI IMG/M metagenome (GOLD analysis project Ga0307376, IMG submission 202536) | Soil microbial communities from Risofladan, Vaasa, Finland - TR-2 | ecosystem: Environmental > Terrestrial > Soil > Coastal area > Acid sulfate soil | place: Finland: Risofladan, Vaasa | collected...
TTACCCCCTATATACCTATACAAGATAATCAACTATTCCTAAATTACAAACATTTCAAAGAACTATTTTAACTATATTTGCATTAAAATCAAGGCTTTCAGAAGATTTCCTTAACTAAACGACATTGGATTATAAGTTATGAAATATATTATTTCAATAATATAAAGAATTATTTTTAAATGCATTGTAAAGCTACCATTACATAGCTATAAACCTGGATTCTAAACTGTTTTGATTTCAAGGAAGCTGTCAATCACTAAACAAAACAAATTAATTATTCTTTTGAAGGTTTAAAGCCTATTCTTGGCCTGTTTTTCTGTTCAGATTCTTGTTGTTTTGCCTGTTCGAACTGTTTGAGGTATTCAAAGAAGCTGAACTCGCTGAGAATTTATTATTCTACTTTGACATTTACTGCATTCAATCCTTTTTGACCTTCCTGTACATCATAGCTTACTTTATCTCCTTCAGTTATCTTATCGATTAATCCACTTTTATGCACAAATACCTCTTCAGTACCATCATCAGGGGTGATGAACCCAAACCCTCTAAGATTATTGAAAAATTTTACTGTTCCGTTACTCATGATTAATGATTTAAATTTATGTAAAGAACAAAGCTAGTATTATATTGGTATTTTTACATTTTTAAGTGTTTAAAATACAATGTTTTCTATTACTGCCTTAATAGTTACATCTCAATATTTGTTTAGTGGTCAGCGATCTCGGATTTAGGTGGTCAGCGAGACCGGTTTTTGCATTCAGGCACATTTCTAGCTCTTTCAATTAAATATTTTACAGAACGGAAGGGAAGTTATTCGACAGGATGATGCACGCCGGTCAGGTGCAGGGCCATCCATTTACCTTCCACAAGTTCCATAACATAGGTTCCAGCCCCTTTGACTTTTACAGTATCACCCGTAACAGTCAGGTAGGCTTCATCAAATGCATTAATAACAACTGCAGTATTCTGGTCCAAAGCAATAACTTCCAGTTGAAGTATATCAACAAATAGCCACTTTTCTATGTAGGCATATGCACCCGTGAACATCTCCATAGCTTTTTCTCCTCCAACAGAGATTTCACCATCCATCATAGTAGAATAGTCTTCATTGAAAAGATTGTAATCCTCCAAACTGGTAATATCCAGAGTCATTGCTTCCTCAAGCATTTTATTGAAGGTGTCAGTTACATCGGCCTCAATCTGAGCCTTCTCTTCGGCAGTCATGGGTTGATCTACCGGGTTGCATGCAAACAGCATAGATATGCATGCCAGAGCAAATATTTTTAGATTTTTCATAAATGTGGTTATTGGTTAGTTAGTTGTAAGTTAAGAAATTCTCAGGAATGGGAAGCTTACATTAGGACATTTATAATTTCACATTAGCTATTCCCCTAATTCCCCTAAAAAAACAAAGCCTCATAACTCATTAAGCTACAAGGCTTATCTGTTGATGATGGTACCCAGAGGGGATGCCGCCGAAAGGCGGCACATCGCGGCTTTGCCGCTCAGCTTGAATCGTCCCCTGGGCGATTGCCTTTCCGAGCTTATAAATAAAAAAAGCTTCATATCTCTATGAAGCTCCTCTGTACCCCTAACGGACAAAAGGTGCAACCACTTGTCGCCTTTATTGTCTTTCTGTCGGTAGCTGATGAAGATGTCGTACTCGAAGCCTGGGATAATGCTTGCCATGTTAATAGTTCAGATCCATAAAGTTATGAAAGATTTAGTAGGTATTCAAATTCCATAGTCAAAATAAAAGAATGTGCTAAAAGAAGAGGAGTGGTAACTACCACCAATCATGTCAAATTTTCAATCGATATTGTTGAAATCCATCAAAACCTGGCAAGAACCTGACAAGTTTTTTCAACAAGATCAAGGTTGATTTACTTTAACTTGACTTCTAGTGGGGAAAGGTGCAAGATTTATAAAAAGGGGAGGTAGCTTCTCGCGAATTTCTTATTCTTGTTTTTGTAATGATAGTATTTTTACTATCATTGAAATGTCAAACAATTACCCCATTTGAATTGAAAAGCTACAAGGTAAGTGAGGTTATAAAGATGCTTAAAGATGACAACTGGTATTTGGTAGCACAAAAAGGAAGTCGTCGACAATTTAAGCATACTGTTAAGCATGGCAAAGTCACAATAAATGGTAAACTAAGCGAAACATTGTCACAGTTTTTATTGAACTATATTTTTAAACAAGCCGGGTGGAAATGATCCTTGGATAAAATTTAAAGTTATGCAGACAATTACGGTAAATATTGATTGGGAAAAGAACTTCGGGGCATACAGCGAAGAAGTATCGGGCTGCGTGGCAACTCATAAAACTTTGGAAGGTGTAAAACAAGCCTATATTGAAGCCCTTGAATTACATTTGGAGGGATTGCATAAAGACGGTGATGAAATTCCGGCAGTAATGCAAGGCAAATATAGACTTGATTTTGTTCTTAATGTCAGGGCTTTACTTCATTATTTTGAGGGGGTACTTACTCGTTCAGCTCTATCCCGTGTAACAGGCATAAATGAGCGTCAATTGGGACATTATATTACCGGGCACCGGAAACCACGCCCTGAACAACGCAAAAAGATTGTAGAAGGCATTCACCGTATTGGTAAAGAAATTAATTCTGTTGTATAGTTAATGTTTGACAGCCTGCAAAAGCCGGACATCTTGACCACATCTCACTTGTTCCGTTGGAGCTATCCTAAATAATTTAACAACAGGTACTTAATTCCGGTAAAAGATGGTCAATTTATTCCGGCCAAAGGTGGTCAAGGCCAATGGATTTTCTACCCGAGGCTGATTAATTGTTCTTTAAAAGATTAGATTATAACAATATATACAAGAAGTCAAACTCATTTTGGCAAGTCTCCATGATTTTCTTCATGGTAGGTAATTTTCCATGAGTTGTCGGCTTGTTTTTTCCATACCAGAATTGCTACACCCTTAGCAAGTGCTGAATAATTATCCTGTTTCCAGTCAAAGGTATATAGTCCTTCTATAAAAACCATATCCTTTGAAACGGATGAAACACTCACATAAGTGTTAAAGTTTTTTGCATACTGACATACAATTTTCCAACCATTGGTAATTGAGTCTTTGCCACACAGTTTCATCTGGTTAGAAAGTACAACAGCATCGTCTGCATAAAGACTCATTACTTTGTTGATATCACCCGAACTCCAGGCTGAGGAAGCAACTGTAGTCAATGAATCTACTAGAGCCTGATTCTTGCTAGTATCAGGTTTTTGTGTGCAGGCTGTGATGAATAACATCGCAGTGAACAGAAGAAAAATGCTTTTTGTTTTCATAATCAATAAATTAGGTTTAATAAATAAGAAATAAAATTCTATAATATCAATTTCTGTGATAGTTGATCAGTCAAATTGTTAAGCAAAGTTAAACCCTTTTAAAGCCAAAGTCAATTTTATTTTAACAAGCAGTTTTCAGTAATCTTGTTCTGGTTAATTGATATCTACAAATGAGTGGTTGTTTAAGATTGGTGTTATCTTCCACCGATCCTTATATAATTATTAACAGATAAGCGCAGAATCGCTCCAAAACCTGGCAAGAAACCTGGCAAGTTCCATACAAGGATTAACTATCAAAAGAGAAGTCGGTATTATTTACGCAAGTATGGGGAAATCTTTATAGAACTTCAACAAACCGATAGTTTCGGTTCTTAGGTTTTTCCGAACAAATCTTTTCATTTCGTCATTCATTAATTCACCCATGCCGTGCAACAAAAACCTGTCATTTACTGATTCAATCAGACTAATACATTTCTGGATATAATCAGCAAATGGAATATTCATTCTCGTTTCAACAATATCCCTGTTTACAGGAGTATGGTTTTTCATAAAGAACCAGCAATCAAATATATCACGGCTTGTTATTGAACTCCTGTCAAGAAGGGCACAGAGTTTATGTGCAAACATATCAGGCCCAATCATCACTTTCATGTTGATTCCCAATAAATTTCTTATTTCGTATTTGTCTTCAAACTTTCGATTTGAGATCTCTACCTTCAATTTACGCTCGCCAATTCCATAGTCAAGCACAACAAGAGGACCAAAAAACTTAGGGGCTTCATCATGAATTGTCCTGTACTTTAAAAGTATTTCACGCATTTTATCATAAACAAGTTTCTCTTTACTTTCATTAATCAGGGTGAAATCCAAATCTACTGAAAAACGAGGCAGGTCATAAAAAAACATCAGGGCAGTGCCCCCTTTAAAACCGAGACAATTTGCAAGCTCAATATCTGAATAAATGTCTTTCAGAATCTGAACCATAATAAATTTATGTTTATTAAGATCAATCATTTTTTATCAGTTTTATGACAGCCTGGGATAATGCTTTTGATTGATAAATAGGGAGCAGTTTAAGAATGAGGTCTTTGTTCAACGGATTCAGATTATCAAGATAGTAATCTTTCTCAAGATAAAGAAGATCCAAAAATGCCCTTTCCGGGGATGCAATATTTATATGATTTGCCTGCCTTATGATTCCCAAGGTATTGATAAGCGCACTTCCTTTGATTTTACGGAACACGAATTGTTGATTTTCTACTTCAATGTTTCTGCTTAGGTAGCTGACAGATGTAAGGCGGGAATCATATTGAAAAACCATACCGGCTTTCTGTAGCACGTACTCAAGAGAAATATAGGAAGGGGTAAATATCGTGCATGCCAATTCTTCGCTATTATAATCCGGTTTTGCATAGATCCCTTTACGGGGATTTTCCAGTTTCCCGGTTTGTACATAATAGTTCAATTTTTTGTTGAGTGATTGAAAGCTTTCTTCGCCAGCTAGAATTGCAATATCCTTCAATCTGAAAACTGTCCGGCTCTCTTTATATATTGCCAAAACAATATCGATTTTTATTTTAGGTAAACTGAACATAACAAATATTCGTATATATAGTTCACAAATATAAATATATTAATTCTATAAAACAAGATGCAAAATTTCCACTTTCGCTCTTTGAGTTCACTGACTTTCCCACATAAATAGAATGGTGTTAACTACCACCGACCCTTAAATAATTCTGTATCAATTATCATAAAATCCATCAAAACCTGGCAAGAACCTGGCAAAAAACAAAAAATCACCTACAAAATTAATTGTAAGTGATTGATTATCAGCTGTCTCGTTCCCGCTTCGTTTCACTTTGCGGGACTTCGATCCCTTCATTTCATTCAGGAATCTCAGCAGGCAGACCTTCCGGAACAAAAAAAACCGCTGGTGCGGTTTTTTGTTGTCCCGTCAGGTTTCGAACCTGAACTCTTCTGATCCAGAATCAGACGTGTTGCCAATTACACCACGGGACAATTTTGCGGTTGCAAAGATAAAGTAAATACTGAAAAATCAAAAATGAGTTTGAAGTCTTGCAGGTCATACAAGTCATGCAAGTCGTGCAAGACCTGCATGACCTGCATGACAATTATTTGTTAATTTTCCCCCAGGTATCTCTTAGCGGTACAGTACGGTTAAAAACCAGCTTTGATTCAGTCGAATCATAATCAACACAGAAATATCCTAATCTCTGAAACTGGAATTTTTCAAGAGGTTTAGCTGCACTTAACGAAGGTTCAACCTTACAACCTGTAAGTATTTTTAGTGAATCTGGATTCAGGAATTTACGATAGTCATCTTCTTTCTGACCTGACGGATCTTCATGACTGAACAACCTGTCGTAAAGCCTTACTTCTGCATCAACAGCATGTTGTGACGATACCCAGTGAAGAGTTCCCTTAACCTTTTTATCCGATGCTTTTCCACCACTCTTTGTGTCAGGGTCATATGTGCAGTAGATCTCTTCGATAGCTCCTGAGAGCTCACTCTTTTTGAAGCCTTCACATTTGATAATATAGGCACCTTTGAGCCTAACCTCTTTGCCCGGGGCAAGCCGGAAAAATTTATTGGGGGGATCCTCTATAAAATCATCCTGCTCGATATATACCTCACGACTGAATGGAACAAACCTTGATCCCATAGTTTCATCCTCAGGATTATTTATCAGTTCAACATCCTCCACTTTGCCTTCAGGGTAATTAGTAATAATGACCTTAAGCGGATTCAATACACCAAATACCCTGGGAGCTCTCATGTTAAGATCCTCACGGATGGCATGTTCCAGAAGAGAGACGTCATTGATAGCCTCTACCTTTGTATAACCAATGAGATCCACAAACCTCTTAATAGCTTCAGGTGTGTAACCTCTCCTTCGCAGGCCACACAGGGTGGGCATTCTCGGGTCATCCCATCCTCTGACTTTCCCTTCCCTGACCAATTCGAGCAGCTTTCTTTTGCTCATCATTGTATAGGTAAGATTAAGCCTGTTAAACTCGATCTGCCTGGGTCTGTAATCATCTTCTTTGAGCTGATCAATGAACCAGTCATAAAGAGGACGATGTACTTCAAATTCGAGAGTACAGAGAGAATGAGTTACACCTTCAAAATAGTCGCTCTGGCCATGCGCAAAATCGTACATCGGGTAAACCTTCCATTTTCCTGCAGTGCGATGATGCGGCGACTTTATTATCCTGTAAATAATAGGATCACGCATATGCATATTTGGAGATGTCATATCTACTTTTGCCTTGAGCACACGACTCCCTTCATCGAAATCCCCTTTATTCATTCTTTCGAAGAGGTCAATATTTTCGTTAACAGGACGATTACGGTAAGGACTTTCTGTTCCGGGCTGGGAGGGAGTCCCTTTCTGAGCTGAAATAAGGTCGGCTGGCTGATCATCAACATAAGCAAGACCTCTTGTTATAAGACCTGTGGCAAAGTCGTACAATTTGCCAAAATAGTCAGATGCATAGTATTCTCTATCGTCCCAGTCAAATCCAAGCCAGTGTATATCCTCTTTTATGGAGTCGATATATTCAACCTCCTCTTTAACAGGATTGGTATCATCGAACCGAAGGTTACATTTTCCTCCATATTTTTTTGCCATACCAAAATCGAGGCATATAGCCTTTGCATGTCCAATATGGAGATAACCATTGGGTTCCGGTGGGAAGCGGGTAACAACCTTCCCCTCATTTTTACCATCCTTCAGATCATCGGTAATAAACTGTTCAATAAAGCTTATTGAGGTTTTTAGTTCCTCGTTATCTCTCATATTCACGTTATTCATCCCATTTAGGTTTAAGTTTACAAAAATAGGATGAATTTGAGTCTGTTTATCATAAACAGTTGATAATTTATTGACCTACTTTACTATTCTGCTTTTTCCGGACTAAGATAATCCTTCAGAGCATTAATGTACCCGCTGAATTTCTCTCTGCCAAGCAGGGTTATTTTGCATAAGGTTTGAGGATAATTGTTCCTGAATTTTTTTGTAACTTCAATATATCCGGCCTCCTTCAGTTTTGTTATCTGAATACTGAGATTCCCGGCAGTTGCCCCTGTCTGTTCCCTGATATAGGTGAACTCAGCAACCTCTGTACTTACCAACAGGGAAATAACAGCAAGACGCAGCTGCGAATGTAATAAGGGATCGAGATCTTTAAACCGTATCATTTTTAACTTTGTTTTTTAACATGTAGCCTGGAATAAGGTAACCAGAGAGCATTGCAACCGGTACCCTGGGCTTTCTTCACCTGTCATCACTTTTTCTGTGTTTTCCATAATAATGCTTATTTTTATATTTCCGGTAATTTTGAATGTAAATATATTACAAATATAAAGTAGCTTATAATATAAACCAAATAAATATTAAAAAATTTAAGAGTGAGCTAAAGTTTGCCTTGTCAGCCAAAACCTTGGTGAAGGCGGGGAGTGACTAAAGTTAAAGAAGTTGAAAAGTTGAAAGGGTTGAATAATATAAATTTTTATATATCAATATTAACTCTAAGTACTTTAGGCACTCTAGTCACTTGTTAATGAATTATAAGAATTTTTTATTAATTTCTTAGTTATGGGACTTATTCAGATCGAGAGCATGGAGTTTTATTCTTTCCATGGCCATTTTAAAGAAGAGCAGATAGTAGGGAATAAATTCATTGTAGATCTTACAATTGAAACAGACATGAAGTTGCCGGCGGAGAGTGACAACCTGAAAGATGCTGTTAATTATCAGAGAATATATGAGATAGTCAAGCAACAGATGGAACTAAAGTCTCATCTTCTGGAACACATTGCGGGCCGGATACTTGATGCTATCTACTCAGAGATGGAGGGGATTAATAAAGCGACAGTAAAAGTATCGAAAATGAATCCTTCAATGGGAGGAAAGATAGGCTCAGTTAGTGTTGTGTTGAGTAGGTGAGAAGTACAGATTTGCCTTTACCTGATTAATCCATTTTTGGTTTCCATATCAAATACTGATGATATAGATGAAATCTTTAAGCCTGTTATAATTATTTATCATTTTATATATGCTGTTAGTCAAAAATATTTTTTCAGAAATTTTCTTAAGGAATGATTTTATTAAAATACATATATGCCAGATTATAAGTGATTTAAATCTGATGTGGTTTGTATTATAATTCGATTATTTTCTATTTAGCCATAAAACACACTCTATTTTTGACGAAATGCCAATTTTCTGGCGTTAACGGTTTATTCTCGTAATTATTCGTATAAATTTCAATGCCCAGGTGTATTCAAACTAATCCCATTTCTTCATTAATTGGGCTTTAGCTGCTTGACTTGAATGTAATTATGCCCTATTTTTACTGAAAGATTAATCTCATAAAATTATGGAGGACATTTCAGTTTTGCAGAGAGCCGACATCAACATTGACAGAAAAGTCAGGACTGGAATTAATGGGTCAAAACCAACTCCTGAAAGAACCCTGCCTAATCCGATTATCGATAACATGATTGCTGAAGGTGGTGAAAGCTTTATCAATTACCTCGATTGGCATGGTCTGGCAAATGAACAAAATATGCTGGTATTGTCTTCAAGGCTCCATTATTACTATGATCATGAAGATTTAAAAGGTGTAACAACCTTAATAAATATGAAAAAGTTGAATCTGATAAAACATTTGGATGTATTTTTCAAGAGTATTTACAATGTATTGCCTCCGAAAACCAATTTTATCGGATGCTTTTCTGATAGTAAAACTCAAACCGGAGTTAGCATTACTTCAAGAATATATAAAAAATTCATTAATTTTCTGGACTCAAAGATCGATGTTGAAATTGATAAAAGGGATATTTCAAGACTTCTTAGATCACAAGGTTTCAAAATTGTTGATATGACAGAGATTAACGGATTGACATATTTCAGAACTCAGAATATATCAAGATCAGTTGAATAGTCAAATTTCAGCTTCTGTCTCTCTAAATCCAATTACCATCATAGGGCTAATCAAAAAATATCTTAATAATTTTTCCTGTTAAAGAATGAGAAACACTGATGCGACCAGGGTTGAAATTATAACGAAATACCTGTATACTTTCTTCGGGAAGAGTTTCACAATATGAATGCCAATAAAGATACCGAAGGCAATTACAGGTATTGAGATGAGATTAAGAATCAGAGAATTAGTAGTTATAGTTTTCCAAACGAGTATTTGAAGCGGGAACTTTCCGCAATTCATTATGAGGTAAAGCCATGCTCCGGTTCCTATAAATTCCTTCTTGGGAAGTCTCATTGCAAGAAAATAGAGGTTGAAAACAGGGCCCGCCGAATTACCAATCATTGTTGCGAATCCTCCTGTAAGACCCATTAGAGATGCAAAAAAATGGTTCTCCGGGATTTCCTTTCCTTTTTTTTTCTGAGGTCGTTCAGTATCATAAGGATAAGCATAGACCAGACAACAGTAACCATAACTACCCTGAACTGTTTATCGTTTATAAGGTTACCTGTTATCAACGCTATTAATATTCCCACTGCCACCCATGGCAGAATCCTGAAAATATGCTTCCAGACTGCAGTAAGGCGATAGTATATCACTGCCATGATATCGGCAATAATCAGCATTGGAAGGAGGATCCCGGTAGACTCTTTTGCTCCGAATATCAGTGCCATAACAGGTATAATAGATAAGCTTATACCACTCAGACCGGCTTTAGCCATTCCTACAACCAGAGCAACTACCAGGAACATCACCCGATTTGTAATCTACAGCTCTCCCAAAGTCGTTAATAACCAGATTATTATAGATATATGCATTTTTCATATTCGGTATGTTGGGTTGACCTGACCAAATATGTATGCCACAACTATCGTTTTCGATTCCATCGTTAATACTAATATTGTATCTCACAGTATTGTTTTCCCAGGGAGCAGCACTCCAATATTGATAAAGCCCGTAACCGGGACCAACATTATTGTATGAGTAGTTATATTGCATTATAGAGTTAGTCACACCTCCATCAAAATCAAATCCGCCGCCGTCCCATCCTAAAGGATTCGATTTATTGCTATGCGAAATACAATGTTGAATAACTACATTATTTGCATGAAATGCCCATATTCCAATTGGTCCGTTCCCTTCCCAGGGCTGATCCCATCCGTTATCTTTTGCTAAACAATATTCCACAACTGCACCATCAGTTCCACTTATTATTATTCCACTTCCACTGTGATTATCTAATACAGTAGGATCACCAGGATTATTTTCTGTAATACAATAACCGACATAAATATTTTTTGATATTAATTTATAGGGTTTGTAATATACTGATCCTGTATGAATCCCAGCGCCTCCATTTTCAAAGGCGTGTACATGAGTCAGACTAACTCAGACATTGTGGTTAGGTCGCATCCTGATGAGCAGATGATTCCGGACTAAAGAGAATGCTTTTTAAGTGAATGTCCGTAAATATTAATATATTGGACACACATTGCATTGACTTAAGTAATACTCTTTTAAATAATAAAATCATGGTTGGGAAGTTTAAAATTATTACGCTATGTGGTAGTACAAAATTCAAAGATGAGTTTATTGCAGCACAGAAGCGATTGACATTGGAAGGTAACATTGTTATTAGCGTTGGTCTGTTTGGCCATTCGGGCGACAATGAAGTATGGTCGAAAAGTACAAAACCGATGCTTGATGATATGCACAAAAGGAAAATTGATCTGGCTGATGAAATATTTGTAATAAATGTAGGAGGATACATAGGATCATCAACCAATAGTGAAATTGAATATGCATTGAAGACAAATAAATCTGTCAAATATTTAGAGCCACTGAGTAAGGTATGATTCTTTGAGATCGATTTAGTGTAGTTTATTGTCGGGACAGTCGGGGGTAGGGTTAAGAAATTAAAGGGATGAATGGCTTTATGAAAATTATATAACAAAATTTTATTATTTTTGCAGTGCAAACTCATGGTACGCCTTCGCTAAAGCTTAGGTGCACATGGTCGGTTAACCGAGTGGTTAGGTAGCGGTCTGCAAAACCGTTTACGGCGGTTCGACTCCGCCACCGACCTCAGATTAAACAATAAACCCATTGATATTCAGCGGGTTTTGTTTTTATTGGTGGCTTATTTGGTGGCTATATAATTTTATTTCTAACGGCTGGCGGTATGTTTAGTGCCGCTGGCCAGGTATTCTAAATTAGGTTATTTGGTTTTTCTTTTCAAATATTAAATCTCTTACTCGCAATAACTAGCGGCATTAAATATACCGCATGTTATATCGCGTTTTTAATTTTATCTTCATCAAGATGTGCAATGAATGCGTCAATTAGTGAAATTGTTTTAGTGCCAAAGTATAAAATTTCTTCAGTATCTAAATTTTCATAGTCTTTAACTTCTGTTGATAAGGAAGAATATAATTTGACCCATTTATCTCCAAGCTCTTTAAAGCTTCTTTTCATGACTGAACTTTTTGGTTTAGTAATAATTTCAATACCAATTTTTGGCCATGACAATTCTTTATCATAGGAGGGAATTTCATCACGTTCAATTTGGGCTGTCATTTTCATAATCCCTTTAATATGCTGCAATAAGTTTCTAGCCTTAGTTGTATATGCTGTATGGTCTACAATTCCTGAAGTATATTTTTCTTTCAATTCAATGAACTCCTCTAATTCCTTTAACCCTTTACTAAATCCAATACTTATATAAAAGCTTTTAATTCTATTCAAAGTGGAATTATTGTCTATATTTTTTGTATATATTTTCATTGCTTCTGTCTTCCATATTGCTTCATTATCGTTGCTAGGGGAAAACCCTGAAACAGCATAGAATGATCCAGTCATTCCAGAAGCAACTGAAGCATAAATAGATGGATCAAAATAGTTAGATATAGGCGTAATTGGACCAGATTTGTCAAACATAAGCTGTAATCCTTGATTGGTCAATCCTTTATTCGGATCATAAAATGAATGTGACCCTGGGAATTTGGAAAAAACATCAATTTCAAGTTTAGATGATTCTAGCATTCGTTTTAGACTTGGGAGTTTTTTAGATTGTTGTTCAATATTTGAAACAAGTGTTTCAAGATCTTTAATGTTTATTATTAACTCTCTCATGATATAATGCGATATAACGTATGTGTATACTCAAATTGTTTATATATTTATTATCAAGAATGTTTTACAAATATCTCTATATCCATTGTTTACCTTTCAAAATTATGACCAATGGACTTTCCTTTTTTGCAAGAGACTTTTTACTAAAATGATTAAAACTTTTCTGTATTCTTGCTGATTCCTTTCCTGACTTATAACATCTTAACCTTTAACCAAATTTAATTCTTATTTTTCGCAGAAGCAAAAAATAGCTCTTTTGGCCAATGAGGGGCTAAAATTTATTGGAAAAAGGATTTTCTATAATAATAAATATCATATAACTATTTATATGTAAAATAGAAATATAATTAGCTTATTATCAAATTATTGCAAGATTAGTTTAAGTTTAAAATGCACAAATAAGGAAAATATTGCTCTTATTATGTCAAATAGAAAGTAGATTAATTCAAAGGAGGACTGTTAGAAATAGTAACTTTTTTTATGCTCAGGAGTAAAAATAATCTCAACTACCAGACATTTTGAATTGCAAATCAAAGTATCAGATTTGGGATGCATTAAACATTAATCCCTGTAACGAACTGCCTGGAGAAATCTAAGTATTTTAATATTGCTTAAAAATAGAGGTGCTTATCAATTGAAAGAAAAGGAGAGAGTCTGTTGAATATGTTATACTCTCCATCTTCATAATGATTAAATATGCAACTACATATCCAATCAACAAAAATCAAATTTTTACATTTTGAACTATCAGTAGGATAATCTCTCAACTTACAGGCAGATGCGAATGGAAAGTATATTTGAGTTTGAAGATAATCAGCTAATGAATTTCCACTTTTAACTTTTACGGATCGTTCATCTCGGATCAGATTAACAGTTGTCTCACCAACAATTAAAGGAAGCAGTCCAAGATTAAGCATATAATTGTAAAGCTTATTGCTGTCGTTGATAATATGTGGTTGTACTCTTTGTTTATATACAGTAATACATCCCAACTTAATCTCTGGATGAGCTGCTAGGAGTGTACCTGCTTGTGAAATAAAAAATAATTTCTGATTTTGAGTTAGAAGAGATCCTTTGACTTCGTCGGAAGGATTTAAATTAAACTTATTATAAGTTTTAACGACACATCTTCTAAGTTTTGATTTTATTGGTTCTGGAGCTATTGTGAAGCCTAAAGTCATAAATCTGCTTGATCCGCCTCTGCGAAAAGGGGCAGTAAAGTTAAAGCCCAAGTCTCCAGATTCGTCTAAGTAAACATTCATGAAAGATGCATAGCACAGCCTATTAAAAATAACAGACCCAGGGAGTGGTGTATTTACAATACACTTATGAGGAACTCACACATGACCCTGGATTTACCTGTCAAGGCAAATATACAATAACAAATCAATATAAGTCAAGTTTTTAGCATATTATTAACATAAAATGTTAATAAGTGCCATGTTTTTAACAAATATCAACTTGGTTTAAGGCTTGTCTATACTTTAGATTCCAGCTTAAATAAAGGTAACTAATTGTTAAACAGGGGATAAATAGATTTGCTTTAAATAGTTGTGTTTATTAACTTTGATTGCAATCTAATCCTAACAATGTTTAAATTATGATAAGCGCAAGAAATGTATCGGATTTCTTCCTGTCTTTAAGTGAACCAGAGGCAGGTGATACAATTTCAAATCTGAAAATGCAAAAATTATTATATTATGCTCAGGGCTACTATTTCGCATTATATAATAAACCACTTTTCCAAGAGAAGATTATTGCTTGGCAATATGGACCTGTTGTAAAGGAAGTATATGAGGCTTATAGCGAATATAGCCATGGATCTATTCCCAAACCAAGGAGAATTAATCTGAAGGTATTTGATGAGGAAATAATGAATTTCTTAAAGGAAATTTACCAAGTTTATGGTCAATATTCTGCGTTACGCTTGATGCAGTTGACACATGGTGAACCACCATGGAAAAATACAAATATTGGAGAAGAAATTACTTTAGGAAAAATGGGAAGGTTTTTTAAATCATTGATTAAAAATGAGTAAGCTTCACCATCCTAAACCAAATCAAAGCCAACTTATTCCAACACCTATTATCGAAGCGGACAATAGACTTATCCGTAACCATCCTATATTTTGTCTTAGATATTTACATAAAAATTATAATGTTGAATCATGTAGTCAAGCCGATAGGGCTTCTTTAATTCGACAAATGGCAAATTTAAGCCAATTATCTTGGGATGAAATTAAATTATCTGGAAGACATGGAATGGGTTCAGAGAAAATTAAACGGAAGTCTATAAAAGCTTCAATCCCACAAGAAATTACTCCAGATGTCGAAGATTTTTTGGCATTAAGATACTCTGGGAAGAAAGCTTTTATAGGATTCAGAAACAATTATATCTTTCATATAATTTATATTGACTCAGATTATTCGGTTTATAAACATTAATACATATGATAAAATATATTCCAATATTGAGAGGGAAACCGGGAGAGTTTACCGCTTTACAAAACTTGGAAGGGAAATCATTAGATGAAATTTGTCCTTTAATTCAGTTTCTCCCTGATAGTAATCCAAACCGTGTTGGAAATTATTTGGACAAGATAAGCTTGGAATTAGCTAATGCTTGGAACTTCGAGGGAAACCTTATTTATTTTGATACCTCATATCTTCAAGATGTTCACTTTATTTCTGAACTAATTAGTCTGATTAATTCATAAACATCAAAAAAGACAAAAGACAAAAGGCTAAAGACAAAAGGTTTAAAACATTATTAAAAACAATCATAAAAATCATTTATACAAAAAAATAGTTAAAATTTTTTACAAATGCCTAACTTTTATCCCCACCGAGGCGGGATCTTCGCTGCGCTTCGACTTTTTACTTGTGTCTTTTATCTTCTGCATGAATAATGCAGGTTAGAAAGATGGAGGAAAATGAAATAAACTTCATCCCTGTTATACATCCGAACTCAGCTGAAGGTTATTTAGACTTACTTCAAGATGGAAACAACAATAACGGTTTATGTATCAGAATAAAAACACCTGTTAATCGACCTGAAGATTTAATAACGACAATTAACACAACCCTTGAAAAGTTTGATATTGAAGAATCAGAAATTGATTTATTAATCGACCTGCAATATATTGATAATGGAGATAGTCTAGCTCACCACAAAAGTACTTTCTTTCGTTTTTATAACTCTCTCCCCCGCTTTAAAAGCTTCAGGCGAATAATCCTTAGTGCCGGTTCATTCCCAATAGATGTAAATAGGTTTAAAGTGAATAGGATAAGTCGTATACCTCGAATCGAGGAGAGTTTGTGGAACATAATAAAACGTGATTTAGCAGACGCTCCATTAAACTACGGTGATTATGGGAATATTCATCCCATCTATAATCCATTGAGTCAGGCATATGAGGGAAGTTGCACTATAAAATACACTAGCGATACAGAGTTTTATATTTTTCGTGGGAAGAAGGCAAGTAACTGTGAAGAAGGGAGCGGTCAATATCATAAGAAAAGTAAAGAGCTAATTAGTTGCCCTGTTTATGATGGAAGGGATTTTAGTTGGGGTGATGAGCATATTTATAAATGCGTAAATCGAGAGATTACATCCGGAAATGCTGGTACGTGGGTAAAGTACACTTTAAATCATCATTTTATGAAAATCCTTAGTTTATTGGGATGACTGTAAATTAGGAAGATTTCCAATTAATCCTTGATTTAAGATAAGATCTTACTTCACATTTAAGGTCTTGTAATTCAAGTGAATCAGCAAGGTATTGCCATTGTATCCACTTACGCTTATTCTTCATTTTAGAGTCAAGTCCTCTTTTATCAATTAGATCTTGTATCTCAGTTTTCCATAAAAATTGTGCGATTGAAAATGCTTCAGTGTAGCAATTAAGAGACGGTGGTCTCATTTGTATTTTACTTATCTCTAAACCACCATTTTCCACAACCCAAACACCCCACCAAAGTGGAACCTCTTTCAAAACACTTGAAAGGTGCTTATTGCAGGTAACAATTGTTATATAATCGAATACTTTATTATAAGAAGTCATTTGATTACTAAGCCTTGATAGGTTGTCATTTGAACTTTTTATTTCAAAGCCTAATAAACTGCCATTGATAACAGCTACATCCATAATCGCTCTCCCATTACAAACCTTTAGTTCGTCCACGACCAGAGACTCAGTAGAACTAGTGTAATCTGACAAAAAACTTCGATGTAAGCTTCTCCTAATTTCGAAATCTTTCATTTAGCGGCAGATACGGTTTTGGACTATTAAAGTTAATTAAAAAAATTGAGATGCAGATAAAAGACTTTAAAAAAAGTTTATGTTTCCAATATGCTTCCAGTCAGGCGATAAAAAAACCAGTAAGTTATTAATTTACTGGCTTTTAGTTGTTGTTCTTTGTAGCGGAGGGAGTATTCGAACTTCTGATCTTTAGTCCCAAAAATGTAGCTTGAGGTATATCTCCGAATAACATTCCTGGGATTTTTGTTTATCAACGTTAATAAAGTATGAATTGAAAAAGTTAAGTTACAAATCAAAGTAGTAATGTAGGTGAAAAACTATTTTGATACATTTGAGGGGGGTAGGCCAGGGTGACCTAGGTTCGGGTGAGGGGGGAGATCTTTCTCCCCAGTATTATCCTGTTTAATATAGGTGTTAATTTTTCGCAAAAAAGGTTCATATCATTCCATTATCAGCAAAAGAATAATAATCTGAATCATGAATATCCACGGTTGAATAAAAAGTTGCAGCTTAAAGGGAGCAATACGAACAGCTAAAACCTAGATAAGCGAAGTAAAAAGTATTTACAGAACACTAATTGTGTCAGAATCCAAATCCAATTGACAGACCTCCTATAAGAACAGCCCCTGAGGTGCTAAAGATTGGTGCAACACTAATCCGAAAAATAAAGCCTCCTTCGTCTCGCTGGTATCTGTATCCCAAGGTTGCAGTACCCAATAGTTCACTGATATATCCTCGGGAATCAGATTTCAGAAAGTAAAGAAAACTAACATCTCCAGAGTAAAATGTTGGCATTAAACCTAATCCAAGTTCAAGGTGGTTTGATTTTGTCCCGGTAAGATAGTTACCCATGACAAAAAAAGACTTATATTTTAAATCAGTTATTTGGATTAAAAGGAAATCAATAGAATTGATAGACCATATGGTAAAACCTGCCCTTAGACTAATTTTTCGTGAAAGGCGATAATCGTAATTAACTGAATAAAAGATGCCTTGTCCAAGCATTTCGATATAAATTGCATTTCGGCGGAATGGGATTTGCTGCTCCCCAATTGCATAAGAAAACTCCTTTGTAACAGTTAGGCTATCATACGTGTGAAACGTTGTTTCTATTAATTTTTTACTTAAACTATCAGATAAGAGAGCCTGATAATTAAATCCCTGTGGTTCTTGTGCTTTAATAATTATGCAGCAAGCTGCTAAAGCCAGAAATAAGGCAACTCTTTTCATATTGTTGGATTTAAATCTTTCATATTGATTAAGTTATTGTTAAAGTCATGAAAGACAATAATGTAAACCAAATTAAATCCATCCACCAAGAATTTTGTAAGCAGCAACTTACAATGTATGGAAAATGGCAAATAAGGATGTACAGTTTTCAGCAATTAAGGATGTCTGTTTTTCCTGATTAAACGTACAAAAAATCAAAGAACGTCGGTTTATTTTTATTGTTTTTGTTTTTCAAAGATGGTTTTCCGGTTTTCCAGCCGGTAACTTTTGCCTGAAAGCCTGATATGCTTACATACTTCATAAATTTCATTTACTAAGTACTTCACTGGTTCTAACACCCTCCTTATAAATCACCGCTGTTTTTAATAGAAAATGTTACATATAGTTCAGTTAATTTAGTTGACCTGCTAAAATAAAGTTGACTTTGGCTTGAATAGAGTTTACCTTTGCTTAACAAATTGATTGATCAACTATCAGAGAAATTGATAATAGAATTTTATTTCTTATTTATTAAACCTAATTTATTGATTATGAAAACAAAAAGCATTTTTCTTCTGTTCACTGCGATGTTATTCATCACAGCCTGCACACAAAAACCTGATACTAGCAAGAATCAGGCTCTAGTAGATTCATTGACTACAGTTGCTAAAACTGCCTGGAGTTCAGGCGACATAAACAAAGTAATGAGTATTTATGCAGACGATGCAGTTGTAATTTCTAACCAAACAAAATTCTGTGGTAAAGACTCGATTACCAATGGTTGGAAAATTGTATGTCAGTATGCAAAAAACTTTAACACTTATGTGAGTGTATCATCCGTTTCAAAGGATATGGTTTTTATAGAAGGGCTATTCACCTTTGACTGGAATCAGGATAATTATTCAGCACTTGCAAAGGGTGTAGCACTTCTGGTATGGAAAAAACAAGCTGACAAAACATGGAAAATTACCTACCATGAAGAAAACCATGGTGATCTGCCAAAATAAATTTGACTTTGGCTTGAATAGAGTTTACCTTTGCTTAACAATTTGACTTCTGTTTTATATTGTAATAATCTAACCTTATGAAAACAATTAATCAATTGAAAGCAATCCGTTATCTTGCCGCTGGTCTGTTATTACTTACTGGGGTATTGCATATCCTTCCAATAATTAAGACTCCTTCCGATCCCAATTCACTTCCAATGTTGGTTTTTGGTATTATTTATTTTGCAATTGGGGTTCTGCTTCTTATGAAGATCAGGCTTTCCTCTTTATTAGGGATTATCTTCCCACTTGTAGGATTGGGAACTGGATTTTTTGTAGTTGGTATTAAAAATTGGGATACTATGCTGTCCTTCATGTTTGTAATTGATGCGGTAATTTTAGTATGTTGCTTAATTCTATTACTGAATAAAAATAAAGTTAATTTGTAATTATCAACCCATGTAAATAAGCTCCCTGAACGCATGAAAAATCATCCCCATCCTATCCAATATCTCCAACCTTTGAAGTGTCGTATAATGTACATTCTTTGTACTTCTTTATCCCTCGACTAATTGTTGCAGTACTTAATCCAGGTTCTTTTGCTATCTCACATTGTTTTCCTTCCTTATTTTGAGACTTATTTTCATGTGTAACGAATAAAAATGTAGTCTTGAACTCACGAATGAGCAAGCAGAGGAATAACAAAAATTTCATACGTTAGCTCAATTATAAATTATTTAATATGTTTTTATAATGTTAAATATATATTACAAAATAGTTTATATTTGTAAATTATAGTTTATGTTATGGGAACAAGATATTCAATATTATTACCTAAAGCACAAAAAGCAATCTTAAGGCTTGGTGAGAACATTAAACTTGCAAGGCTGAGAAGGAAGTATAGTACAGAACAGGTATCAGAGAGAGCAAATATAAGCAGACCTACCTTGGTATCAATAGAAAAAGGATATCCAAATGTAAGCATTGGGGCTTATGTTAAAGTGCTTTTTGTACTAGGACTTGAGAAAGATATTGAGGAGATTGCAAAAGATGATATTTTAGGCAGAAAACTTCAGGATGCCAGATTAATTATTAAAGAAAGGGCACCAAAAACAACATTAAGAAAGCAAAGGGATGGTAACCAAGATTAATAGAAGAGAAATTTATTAAATTCAACTCTTATGAAACATATTCTTGTAGTAATTTTATCAGCAATAAGCTGCATTGGCTTCTCACAGGTTCCTGCCGGGGTAAACATTAATTACGGCGATGCCTTACCTATTCGTGGTTTTTGCATTGCCGCCCCCCAGCCAAAAGAGGACAATCCGCGATCACCTGGCTAATAGCGGAAGGAAACCTGAAACCGATACGAACACACCAGCCGACTGCTTTAAAGCATTATATTCAGAGATACAAAAGCTATCAGATTCAAAATAATTACCTGGTCTCAATTTTGAAATGTACTGGTATTGTGAACCATACCGGCATCAGGTGTCAGGCGTCGGGCATCCGGCATAAGGCAAGTGATGATTGGAATTGGTGGTGTCGTATAAGTCCTCCTTTTTTTCCATTGTGCCGTTACTCCGTTACGCCATTGCACCGCTACGCCGTTACGCCGTTACTCCATTGCACCTGACTAATAGGTTCTGGTCATCGATGAAGGTACAACTATTACAAAATCAGCCATTCCATTACTCTCTTCATCCATTTTATCAATATCGTCCTGAAGGACAGTAGTGATAGTGGCAACTTTAATTGACGGGTCATATTTATTCAGATACCAGATTATTCCCATGTGTCGGTCGGAATGATAGCTTCCATTGTAATGAATGACCGATTGGCCTTTTTTACGACAGTTGACAATGGATATAGCCATTGTTGCATCCTTTATAGCCTGGGCTTTTGGAAGATTTTCATTTGAATGGCCCATTGGTCCACCCTCCATCGATAGCATATCTTTATAACAGGGAAGTTCAGGATCATATTTAACAGGAAGAGGAGCTATATATTTTAATGCTTCCGGAGAAAGTTTCTGAAGCCCTTCAAATCCTCCGGATGCAACAACCGAAGCATACCGGCGTGGTATATTGGATGCTACAAACATCAATCCGCTATCTTTTGCAAAATTGAGAAGAGGTTTATAATCGGTGAAATAATTTTTCCATTTTCTTACCTCACTTTCAAATGATGATTCCTTTATTGTTCCTGCAAAATATTCATCAATAAGTAGTTGGTTATCAGTCTCAAAGGAAGAAAAAATCCAATGATCTGCAAATTAAGGTTGTGCCATTGATTGAAAAAAAAGAACATGCCATGGCTTATCCCTAATAACGGATTGGAAGATACCCTACTTTAATCCAAACCGATAGCTGAATTTAATAAGAAAAACATTATGTGGTTTATTGTCGCCTGTATCAAAAAGATCGCCCAGATCATTTATAAGGTCGAGTTTTCCTGATCCATTATAGCTACTTCTTGTCTGGCTCCAAACAAGATATAACGATGACCCGGGGTTATATTCCCATCTTACAACAAGATTTGATAGAAACTCCTGAACATTAAAATCTCTTTTCCCAAAGCTGTAGTCAGTTGTTCCATCTAAATTTTCATCAACATTGTATTGATCATCAATGAGGCTGATCTGTTCGGTAGTATATGTCTGGAAGCGATTACTATATTTCTCTGCCATTGGTTCAACAATAAATTTATGGTCGAAATATTTTCCTGTAGCCACAAATGGTTGTCCCCAATATTGAAATGTAAGGTTAGGGCTCAGATTCAGATTTACTCTGAATGATGTGCTAATAGTTTTCCTGTCGATACTGGCAAAAACATACCTGTCCTGGTTATTATGGTCCAGCTGATCCACATATTGAAGTTCTGAATATGATTTACTGAAACCCGGGCTAACGGTAAATACAAGATAATTAGTAGGCTTATAAGAGATATCTACTCCGGTATTAAAGCTTCTTGAGTAATTTTCATATCCCTTTGATCCATTGGTATAAACCTCAAAGACAAGTTTTTTACGATTATCTGTCGAGAATCCAAGGCGGGCATTAGTGCTTCCGGGTAGCTTCATCATTGGTCCGCCCCGAAGCATCCCCGTTGAAAGAGAAGTGCTGTTAAAGTTACCTCCGGTCCAAATGTTCCAGTAGTTTTTTAACCCCATTGAAGCATTCCATTCAAATCCCCTGGCAACCCAGTCACCTCCAAAATTATTGACGGTAAAAACATCTGCATTGATATCATATCTTCTGTAAATTCCTTTTGGTTCCCACTGATTATAACTGGTAAATAGAACTGATAAAATCTGGTCGGCTTCTTGAATGTACCCCAGATCGTTCGTTTCAAATCCGGGTGTTTTCCATAATGTTAGAACACCCATATTCCAGTGGCCATTGAGTTTCATTATCTGCATCCTTCCACCAGACCCTGCAAGTGATGTTCTGTTTGTGTCAAGAACAACATAATCATTATCAGGGCGTTGGAAATATCTGGCAGAAGACCTTTGCGTATTTTCAAGTGCCTTTTTTGATCCTTCAACAAGGCTGAAAGCAGCATTTATATTGAACATCCAGCTTTTTTCCTTGAAGTACTGTGTGAAGTCAGCACCTCCCGTATAGGCTGACTTGTGCATAAAATTACTGAGATTAACATCAAGATCACGGTTGGTGCTTGTAAATATACCGCCCAGGAGAGTATTTCCATCCTTAAAATCTTTTTGTACCCTTCCAATGAAGTAATTTGTAAGAGGTTCTACTGTTTCATACATTCTTCCGCCTACAGTATCAATTTCTGCTTTTTCTTCAGCTGTTACAGCTTCAACAAAGCCAAGAGAGAGTCCGTTTTTTGTTTTCCCTGTCAGCTTGGCTGATCCTAGTATTGTAGATTGAATTGGAACATCAGCACTCCATCCATCCTGAAGGTCGGGGTAGCCCTGAGGTCTGCGACCTATACGTCTTGAATAGAACAGGTTGTCGTTTCCTACATCTCCGTCGCCAATTCCAAGGCCAAAGTTTGTTATGTTATTTCCTTCAATAAAGAATGGGCGTTTTTCCCTAAAGAAAGTCTCATAAGCTGAAAGGTTTACCTGAGATGGGTCAGCTTCAACCTGACCAAAATCAGGATTGATAGAAAGGTCCATCGTCATATTATTGGTAACACCGATCTTGGCATCAATACCACCATTAAGCTTAGATAGTCTACCTTTTGAGAGGAAAGGATTTTCAGGATCGGCCTGAAAAGTTTCAGTTTTAGCAACAGAATAAGGAGTAATATCGAAAATTTTTCTTGGTTTAATTTGTTCCAGACCAGATAATTCTCCAAAAAGATGGACTATCCCGGGGGCATCTTTGGGAATATGTTCCCAGAAGTCAGTTTCATTATTCCTGTATATAATCCTTGCTATTTCAAGACCCCAGACATCTCCTGAATTTTTTTCAAACCTCACCTGACTGAATGGGATCTTCATTTCAGCAATCCATCCCTCACCGTTAATAGATGTTTTAACCCACCAGTTGGGATCCCATGATTCATCTTCATTTTGCCCATCGTTGGTAAACATGATGTCGTACTTAACTCCAGCCGAACTAACGCCGAAAGTAAATCCAGTACGCAGATCATGAAAACTATCCAGAATTATTGCAACCAGGTCTCCATCTACCTCATCACGCCTGGTTAAACGGTTAACAATACTGTCGGGACTTGTATCAAAAGCTTTTATTGCAACATAGAGGTTATCATCATCGAAAAGAATTTTGAATTCAGTTTTCTGAGTTGTGCTTCTCCCGTTATATGGTTCATGCTGTGTAAAGTCATCAATCCATTCACCTTCATTCCAGATATCCTCCTCAAGAATCCCATTTATAACTGGGACTATTGATATACGAGTTGCCTTGTACTGCTTTTTAATGGTTTCCTGCCCAAAAACAGAAGGCTGAATACAAAATATTATAAAGATGGCAATTAGGGATCTTTTCATGTAGGGTTTTATTTATTTTAGGTTTCAGTAGAAGGACGAACAATAAAGGAATTTGATGCAAAAATGATTTATTTTTACTATTTCTAAATAAGATTTTTGGTAAAACTGATTGTAAACAGAAGATTTTTAGCCTGCTCAGATGTGGTTAGGGGTGAAAATTTTCCCTGTTCAGGCTAATACTTTTATTCATAAAGTCTGATAAATTCAAATGTATTGCCGGTATACTCCAGAAATTTAATAAAATCTGATTTTGAAATAACCAGTGAAGCAGTGTTATTATTAGGATGAAAGGCGAGGCGGTCAAATTCATTCAGTTTTTCATCAATAAACAGATGAACATGATTCTCTTTGTCATTAATAAGTCCAAAAGGTGATACAGAACCCGGCTCGACACCAAGGTGTTTCTTAAGGCGCTTATCGGAAGCAAAAGTCAGTTTCCCCTGTCTTAGCCTTTTCTCAAGGTCTTTAATATTTAGTTGTCTTAAATGTTCCAGTATGACCAGATAGTGTCGGTCTCCTTTATGATTGCGAAAAAAAATGTTTTTACATCTTCCTGATTTGTAATCTTTCCAGTGGATCTTAGCGTCTTCGATCGTTGCTAATGGAGGATGTTCGTGATATTCAAAATTGATGGCCAGCTTTTCTAATAACTCGTAAAGTTCTTTTTGTCCCCTCATCAGCCATTACTTTATTTTGAAATATAAGTAAAATCCATCTCGGCAAGAAAAGCAAGATCTGAACCAGCTTCTTTCATGTCAATATCTTCATCATCATGATACCACTCAACAATAATCGGGATTCCGGAAAGAGAAAGTCTTTTTAATTCCATAGAGTATTATTCACGTCATCAGGTATATAGCCGGTATCTTGATGAAGAGAGCCATTCGAATATGCTTCAACAGCCAGCCGGTCACATATCTCATTCTCAGTAATATTCGCATGTCCTTTTATCCAGATAAATCTAACAATGTGCTTACGATATATTTTAAGAAACCTGATCCACAAATCAGGATTTTTTTTCTTTTTGAAACCTTTTGTTTCCCATTGAAAGACCCAGCCTTTTTCGACTGAATCTGCGACATATTTTGAATCGGTGTAAATGGCAACTTTACTGCCAGGTATTTTCAAGGCTTCCAGGCCAACTATTACAGCCATAAGTTCCATCCGGTTATTTGTTGTAAGTATGAAACCTTCTGATTTTTCAAGCCGATGTTTACCTGACATTAGAACTACGCCATAGCCTCCCGGTCCGGGATTTCCGCTAGCGGCTCCGTCGGTATATATTGTAATTTCACCTGGCATGAGGCAGAATAATACCTGTGTTGGAGATAAAGAGTTTTATTGCAATTGATAAAAGAATAATTCCAAACACTTTCTTAAGGATTTGTAATCCGGCATTGCCGAGGACCCTCTCAAAAACAGATGTCAGTCGGAGTACAAAGTAGACAATTATTATGTTCAGGACAAGGGCAATTAAGATATTAACAGATTGATATTCAGCCTTTAATGAGAGTATGGTTGTTATTGATCCTGCACCTGCGATAAGAGGAAAGGCAATGGGAACAATCGATCCCCCACTTGAGGACTCGTGCTTGAAAAGTTCAATTCCAAGAACCATCTCAAAACCTATCAGAAAGATAATGAAGGAACCTGCAATTGCGAAGGAAGATACATCTATACCAAAAACCCTGAGCAGGGGGCTTCCAATAAACAAAAAAGCCATAAATATACCAAATGCCACCAGCGAGGTTTTTCCCGGTTTAATATCATCGGTTTTGGCTTTAATATCAAGGATTATAGGGATTGACCCAGGGATATCAATAATGGCAAACAGAACCATAAATGATGCGACTATCTCTATAAAACTTATATTCATAACTCTAAATTTACTGCACTACAGTCATCTCATCAACAAGATGTTTTGCTCCTGCATAGATATCTATTACCCAGAGTACATAGCGTATATCGACAACGATTGTTCTCTGAAGTTCAGGTTCAAAGTCAATATCTCCACTCATAGCTTCCCAGTTGCCATCAAAAGCAAGGCCAATAAGTTCGCCATTGGCATTCATAACAGGACTGCCTGAGTTACCTCCTGTAATATCATTGGTTGTAAGGAAACAGACTGGCATGTAGCCTTTTGCTGAACCATATCTTCCATATTCTTTTCTATTATTCAGATCAATAAGTCGTTGAGGAAGATCAAATTCATAATCACCAGGCTTATATTTATCCACAACACCCTGAAGTGTAGTAAAATATTTATAAGTAACTGCATCTCTGGGATCATAGTCCTGAATGGTTGCATAAGAGAGGCGCATGGTTGAGTTTGCATCAGGATACCGGGTTTTCTCCGGAGCCATTTCCATTAAAGCAGCTACCCATAGCCTCTTTCCAGTAGAAAGGTTCTCATCAAACTGGCTGGACTCTTTTGACAACAGTGACGAAATCTTATTAATTGAAACAGCTGTCACATAAACCGGATCGTTTTCGAGTGTTTTAAGAAGAGGCTTGTTGAGGAAACCATTCAGTTTTGCTTCACTTGAAAAAATCGACTTAGCAAACATATTATCTACAAATTTGTCAATATCACCTTTAAACTTTTTGTCAGCCACATTTGAATAAAAATCAGGATGGAACTTTGCAGGTACGTCAGCTCTGTAAAGTTTCAGCATTGCTTTCATAGATTTCTGATCGGTAGAGGGGTTATAATTTTTGTATATGGCACTTACTCTATTTTTTATCCTGTCAGTAATATCACTTATTTTCTGGCTGTCTCCTTCTTTAAGCGCCTGAACAAGAGATGATGACATTCTATTAAAGCCAATAAGTTCACAGCCCTGGATGCACTCATTCAAATATTGTTGTGCGTTAACATATTCGGCCCGGCCTTCAATAGAAGTCCTGATCATATTAAGTGCTTCACCATATTCTGCTTTACGTTCAGGAGTGCCAGTTACCCATTTATTAAACTGGTCTTCAATTTCTTCTTTCTTTGCTTTTACATTAAGCCTTTCGAGTCCGGCCTTTTGTCCAATTGAATATTTCCAATAGTTTGAAGAACCAAAATATTTTGAGGAATATTGAATATTTACCTTCTTGTCAGCCTGCATGTCTTTCATCCATATGCCCTGTTTAATACCACGGATTTTTATTCTGTTGGGATGTGTTATTTGAAGCAGTTCATTTATTTCAAAAGAGGTCATATCTCTGTTGGTCCTTCCGGGATATCCCAGGATCATTGCAAAGTCACCTTTGTTTAGATCTTTTATTGATACAGGAAGATAATGTTTGGGTTTTAAAGGGATGTTTTCTTTAGAATAGGGTGCTGGTTTTCCATCCGGTCCTGAATAGACCCTGAACACGCTGAAGTCGCCGGTATGACGAGGCCATTCCCAGTTGTCGGTATCAGAACCGAATTTACCAATTGATGATGGTGGCGCTCCAACAAAGCGTACATCATTATATCTCTCATATACCATAAGATAAAAATAATTTCCTCCATAAAAGCTACTAACTTGTGCTCTGTAGTTATTTCCTTCACCAGCTTTTTTCTGAATAATCTGTCGTGCTTCATTTACAGCTTTACTGCGTTCGGCTTCGCTCATATCCTTATTAACATTTGCCAGAACCTGATCGGTTACATCTTCAATGCTTAAAAGAAATGTAACTGCAAGGTTTGGATTGGGTAACTCTTCTTCTTTCGACATTGCCCAGAATCCATCATGGAGGTAATCATGCTCAACGGTACTATGAGATTGTATGGAGCCATATCCGCAGTGGTGATTTGTTAGTATAAGACCCTGTGGGGAAACAATCTCACCGGTGCATCCTCCTCCAAAAATAATAATGGCATCTTTCAGGCTTGCTTTATTCAGACTGTAAATGTCTTCAGCGGAGAGCTTCAGTCCCATTTCAGTCATTGTACCAATATTTAATTTTTCGATAAGTGGTAGCAACCACATACCCTCATCAGCTTTCGCTTTGAAGCCAAAGCTGAAAACAAAGATTAGTAAGATTAGAAACAATTTTTTCATACTGATAATTCTTATTTAGATGGTTTTAATTAGCCGACAAAGTTAATTCTAAAAGTCTAAAAGGCTAATCAAAAATCAATTTTCATCTGTAAATCGAATAGTCTGAATGATTTTCTGTGATATGGTGTTATTCCATACTTTTTTATTGCAGCTTTATGGATAGTTGTAGGATACCCTTTATTTCTTTTCCATCCATATTCAGGGAACTCATTATGAATCTTTTCCATAAATTCATCACGAAATGTTTTGGCAAGAACTGAAGCTGCAGCTATTGAGAAAAATTTTCCATCTCCTTTAATTATTGTCTTATGCCTTATAGATTTATAAGGGAAGAATCTATTACCATCGATGAGCAGGAATTGTGGTTCTTTATCAAGACCTTCAATGGCAATATGCATTGCTTTTATTGAAGCTCTGAGAATGTTCATTTCATCAATTGTTTCATTATCAACGGATGCCACTTTCCATGCCATAGCCGAATTTATTATCTCATCTTTTAAAAGAACCCTTTGTTTTGCAGTAAGTTTTTTAGAATCGTTTAAGACAGGATGTTTGAAATTCTTTGGGAGAATGACTGCCGCTGCAAAAACAGGACCTGCAAGACAACCCCTACCGGCTTCATCACATCCGGCCTCAATAAGATTATGATACAGGAATGATTTAAGCATGAATGGTTTCTAAATCAGTACTATAAAAGAATAAAAAGATTACCAGACAAAAGGAGGGGCCATAAGATAAAACAAATATTTTATTAAGACAGAAAAATTTAGTGTAAGTTATTAACACATTTATCAACAAAAATAATTGTTTTGTCAAAAAATTATTTATTTTTGAACCACATACCAAATATAAAATGTTTAAAAGAATAAAAATTTTAATCATCTTATTAGTTTTATCGTGGGCTAATGTTATTTCCCAACATTTGTCGCATGAGGTGCTTGTACCAGCAGCCGGTTTAGCCAGTTCCAATTCATTAAGTTATTCACAAACAATAGGCGAAACCGCAATTGAGATTATAAGTTGTTCAGGTTATGTATTAACGCAGGGATTTCAACAACCAGCCATTGCGATTTCACAAGAAGAAATTCCTGAAGGTAATGGAGTTGAAGTTTACCCGAATCCTGCAACAGATTTTATAAATATTAAACTTTTTGGTGATGTCACCAGGAAATTCAAGATTGATATTATTAAAATCACAGGGACAATAGTTAGTTCGACCACAATAGATTTTACAGATAGTTATTATTATATTCAGAGGTTTGATGTTGATCAATTAAAAAGGGGTCTATATTATGTGAGGGTAATAAGTATGGATGGATTAATTAACAGATCATTTAAAATTGAGAAAATGTAAAACTGATTATTATGAGACAGAGAAAATCCAAAAGATATCTTGCATTATTAGTTTTCTTATCTGTATGTTCAATCAGCTTCGGGCAATCTGTTCCATTTGGGATATCCTACCAGGCTGTTGCAAGAGATAATTTTGGAAAGGAAATAGTAAACACTAAAATAAATGTAAGGTTTTCAATAATCATCGGGGATCCTCTTGGAGATGTGGTTTTTCAGGAGTTGCAATCTGTTACCACATCGAGATATGGTGTTTTTACCATGATCATAGGGAATGGTACACCAACAGGGAATAAAATTTATGGGGAACTTTCTCAGATAAGATGGAGCGAGGCTTATCATTATGTCAAAGTAGAAGTAAAATTTGATAATGATTTTATAGATATGGGGACAATGCAATTTATGGCTGTACCCTACGCTCTTTATGCTCAGAAATCGCTTGAGCCAGGTCCTGCAGGACCACAAGGTAACACTGGTCTTAAGGGCGACCCCGGTGATCCTGCTTCCGATGATCAAACAATCTCATTTGATCAGAGCAACCTTGCCATAAGTGGTGGAAATTCAGTGCCTCTCACTAGTCTTCTTCAAAATCTTACTATAACTAACAGTCCTGAGGGTAACTATCTTGGAATCTCAAGAGGGAACTCGGTATTGCTTGCAACTATTGAAGCCGATGGCGATCCGAAAAACGAATTACAGGACCTGACAATAAGTTCTGACAAACTGAAGATCACAAATAATACCCTTGCAACTGAATGGGATCTTTCCAGGTACCTTGATAATACCGATAGCCAGGCTCTGTCATGGAATTCGGAGGATAGGATTCTCAGTGTTTCAGGCAATGCAGGTGGAATTAATCTCACCGAACTAAAAAATGATGCGGATGCAGATCCGTTGAATGAAATTCAGGATCTGAATCTTGTAGCCAACAAGCTTACCATAACAAATAAAACTACTCCAACGGAAGTTAATCTTGCACCTTATTTAGATAATACAGATAGCCAGCAATTATCATATAACGAATCTGATAAAACACTTTCCATTACAAACGGTGACCCCGTTACTCTTGGAAGTATTATTGCTTTTAGAGCGAGTAAAGAGGATGAAGATGATAACCTTACGATTTCTACAGACTATGATTTCATTACATCTAATATTGGTTACAATGATGGTTCCGGATTTAATGGTTCAACAGGTATTTTTACAGCTCCTGTTGATGGAATATATACATTTGTTGTAGGATATATTGCTGGAACTTCAGGTGATTCTAAGACATTGAAAATTTTTGTAAATGATGTTTTGTATGAGATTTTAAATTCAAACATTAGTATGGGATCATCTTTGACAAGATCAATTACAATGAAACTACTTGCTGGAGATAATGTAAAAGTGGGAATTAGAATAGGTATCGATAATGGCTTTGGAGTTGGTACTGGAACAGGCTCTTTTTCTGGTTTCCGGGTCTATTGATGAAACACTTCCGGTGTAGATATTACGATGTTCATCTCCAATTGTATTATGATTGAGAACCCTCACAGATAACCATAGAGTTTTCAGTGAGGGTCACAGAGTTATTTCTGCATGCAACAAAAAAGCGTAATTTCAGATAATCTTAATCTGGCTTCTTATATCTCTGCATTATTTTCCTGAATACTACTATACTGAAGACCAGGGCTCCAACTATTCCTGATATATTACTCATAATGTCTTTCATATTAAAGGCTCTTCCCGGAATAAGCTTTTGATGGACCTCATCAAGAACAGCAAATGATATCAGGCTTATGGTTATGATAAATAATTTTCGGGAACTTATTTTAAACTCATTGTTAGTAAATGATAGAAAGGCCATTAATGCCAGAATACCATATTCGCAAAAATGAATCAGGTAGTCAAGCCTGATATCTGTATGAGCAATCTGTATTTGCAATGTTGGCACTGATGGTATTGAAGAGACACCTAATATTGTAAGAATCCATGCAGCAAAAATGTACCTTGCATGTGGCTTACTCCATATAATTAGTCGTATCATATTGTTTAATTGTTACCCATCAGTTCTTAAAACTGATATCCCATCTGTAAGAGGGGAGGTCTCTTTCGAAGAATATGTAAAATCAATCCGTTTACCTGGTGGCGGCCAGGGCATATTCTGAGTCATCCATTCTGCTCTTTTCTTCCATTCAAATATTTCGGCAATAAATATAGAATAATTTTACTTGTAAATGATACCAAAGATATTTGAAACTATTCGGTTTAAATGGATAAAAGAATATGATTATAAATATCCTTAGATATTGTTCAGGGTGTCCGTCCGACTCCATTGAACCTGACTTGTTATAATCCTAACGATATGAATGAAGTGTATAATAATACATTTTGCGGAATAGCCAACTATAAGCAAACAAAGGCAAAAGAGTGGATTAAATTCAGTCAGTTCACAAAAGAACATAGTAACTTTTTACCCTAATTTTATCTGTTGTGCGATAAAAGACTAAATTTGTCCAAAACATAAATAATGATAACTAATGAACAGATAAGAGATTTATCGGGACGCCGCGATGCGTTAAGGAGGTATCTTTGACATTGAAAGCAAACTGAAACTTATTGCAGAAAAAGAGGATATTTCTCAACAACCTGGCTTATGGAATGATCCTAAAATAGCAGAGGAACTTTTAAAGACAATTTCGCAGCTAAAAACCTGGACAACAGGTTTTGAAAGGATAAACAGTGCATTTGATGATCTGGTTGTGCTAAATGACTTTTTCAGAGAGGGGGAAGCAACTGAAGAAGATGTTGATGATCAGTACAGTAAATGTTTATCAATGATAGAGGATATTGAGGTACGTAATATGTTGCAGAAGGAGGAAGATCAGCTGGGAGCAATATTGAAGATAAATTCAGGAGCTGGTGGTACTGAAAGCAACGATTGGGCTGTAATGCTTATGAGGATGTATCTCCGATGGGCAGAAAGAAATGGCTATAAGGTTAAAGAACTTGATTATCAACCTGGGGATGAGGTTGGTATAAAATCGGTGATTTTAGAGATTGAAGGTGAACAGGCTTATGGGTATCTGAAAAGCGAAAATGGAGTTCATCGTCTGGTAAGGATATCTCCGTTTAATGCACAGGGAAAACGGCAGACGACATTTGCATCGGTCTTTATTTCCCCTCTCGTCGATGACAATATTGAGATTGATATCAACCCTGCAGATATAACATGGGATACATTCAGGTCAAGCGGGGCAGGGGGACAGAATGTTAATAAGGTTGAGACAGCTGTAAGACTAAGGCATCATCCTTCCGGTCTGGTAATCGAGAATCAGGAGACACGATCTCAGCTCAATAATAAGGAGAATGCGATGAAGATCCTTAAATCACAGCTTTATGAGATTGAACTTCAGAAGAGAAGAGAAGATCAGGCAAAGATTGAAGGGGAGAAGAAAAAAATTGAATGGGGATCACAGATAAGATCTTATGTGCTTCATCCTTATAAAATGATTAAGGATCTCCGGACAAACCACGAGACAGGTAATGTACAGGCCGTTCTTGATGGGGATCTGAATCCATTCATTAAGTCATACCTGATGGAGTTTGGTGGCAAATAGTCTCACATCTTACAACAACTGAATATGATAAATTTCATAATATGATGAAGGGTAAATCATTTAATTTGCATCATCATTTTAACGTGAAAATTTATGGTGAAGAAGGAAAAATTATTTAGTCATTTCCCACCGGTAACCACAAAGGAGTGGATGGATAAGATTCATACAGACCTGAGAGGAGCTGATTTTACTGAGAAGCTTGTCTGGAAAACAGATGAGGGGTTTGAAGTGAATCCTTTTTATCGCATGGAAGATATTGAAGAATTAATGTTTATCAATGGTTTACCCGGTGAATTTCCTTATGTAAGAGGCACAAAAACAAAAAATAACAATTGGCATGTCAGGCAGAATATTGAAGTAGTTAATTATTCCGGGGCTAACCATAAAGCATTGACCATTTTAATGAAAGGTGTTGATTCTCTGGGGTTTATTATTGCTGATCCGGAATCTGTAAATGAAAAAAACTTTAATACTCTTCTTAATAATATTCACATTGAAAACATTGAGCTAAATTTTCTCTGTAATGGGAAAGCTAAAGAGATACTTGATCTTATTAAGAAAATTGTAATTGGAAGAGGATTGGATCAGGGTGAGGTAAGAGGAGCAATAGAGGTTGATCCGATCAGCAGGTTAATGATCAATGGTAAGCTATGTGTTCCTGTTGAGTCTGGATTTGATTATCTGGCTTCCTTAACCGGATCTTCATCAGCTTTGCCAAATCTTAAAACGGTTCATCTGAATGCATCAAACTTCAGTAATGCAGGTGCCGATATAGTGCAGGAATTGGCCTTTACCATTTCGAGTGGGAAAGAATATCTGGTGCAGCTTACTGAAAGGGGCCTTAGTGCTGAAATTGCAACATCAAAAATCCGGTTCAGTTTTGGAATAGGTTCGAACTATTTTATGGAGATTGCAAAGCTAAGGGCTGCCCGCCTTCTTTGGTCAGTTGTTACTCATGGTTTTAATACTGAAATGAGTAAGGTTGTTAATATGGAAATCCATTGTGTTACAACGGAATGGAATAAAACAGTATATGATCCTTATGTTAATATGTTAAGGACTCAGACTGAAGCAATGTCAGCTATCCTTGGCGGAACAGATTCTCTTACTGTTCAACCATTCGACACATCTTTCAGGCAACCTGATGAATTCTCCGAAAGAATTGCGCGTAACCAGCAACTTATACTTAAAGAAGAATCATACTTCGATAAGGTGGCCGATCCGGCAGCCGGATCCTATTATATTGAGAATCTCACTAATATAATAGCAGATAGCTCATGGAAATTGTTCCTTGAAATTGAAGATCAAGGGGGGTATCTTGAAACTCTGAAATCAGGATTTATCCAGAAAAAAATTTCAGAATCAGCAGCCAAGCGTAAAAATCAATTAGCCATCCGGAAAAAAGTCCTACTTGGCACAAATAAATTCCCAAATACCGAAGAAGCTGTTTCTAATTCTGTTGATTTAAATCGGTTGTTTGGTAAAATGTCTTATGAGGAGGATCTTTTTGTTGATCCGATTCTCCTTTTCAGAGGATCGGAGGAGTATGACAAATTGAGAATTGCTGTGGACAAATCTCCAAAGAGACCATCTGTTTTCTTGTTTCCTGTTGGTGACCTGGCCATGAGGAAGGCAAGATCACAATTCTCTGCAAATTTCTTCGGATGTGCAGGGTATCATATTATTGATAATAATGGGTTTGACACTATTGATGAAGGTGTTGAATCGGCACTTGAAGAAGAAGCTGATATTGTTGTGATATGCAGTTCGGATGAGGAGTATTTACTTTTTGCACCAGATATTTACAGAAGGTTGAAGAGCAAAGTTATTCTTGTTGTTGCAGGCACTCCGGCTAGTATTGATGAGTTGAAATCAAAAGGGCTTGACATGTTCATTAATGTCCATTCCAATGTGCCGGAGACGATAGGCAGACTAAATACACGACTAGGGATAAACCTTTGATTTGAAAAATAGGATATCATGAGACCAAAATTCATATATAGTGACCTAAAAACAAATTCAATCACAAAAAAGAGTTTTCGTGAATGGGATGAGGAGAATGACTTGAAAAAAAATTGGGTAACATCTGAAAGGATCCCGATAAAGAGTGTTTATACTAAAGAGGATATTGAAGGCATGGAGCATCTGAATTATGCTGCCGGCTTGCCTCCCTTTCTGCGAGGACCCTATTCAGGCATGTATGTAATGATACCATGGACCATACGACAATATGCAGGGTTCTCTACAGCTGAAGAGTCAAATGCATTTTACAGGCGTAACCTTGCAGCCGGACAAAAAGGATTATCGGTTGCTTTTGATCTGGCAACACACAGGGGATATGATTCAGATCATGAGCGGGTAACAGGTGATGTTGGCAAAGCAGGTGTCGCTGTTGATTCAGTTCTTGATATGAAATTGCTCTTTGACCAGATACCACTAAATAAGATGTCTGTGTCGATGACAATGAACGGAGCGGTACTGCCTATTATGGCTTTTTATATTGTAACTGCACTGGAACAGGGGGCCAGCCTTGATGAGCTGAACGGCACTATCCAGAATGATATACTAAAAGAGTTCATGGTAAGGAATACATATATATACCCACTTGACTTTTCAATGAAGATTATTGCGGATATTTTCCAGTATACGTCTGCCCGGATGCCAAAATTCAATTCAATAAGTATTTCGGGTTATCATATGCAGGAGGCAGGTGCAACCTGTGATATAGAACTTGCTTATACTCTTGCTGACGGACTGGAATACCTTAGAACCGGAGTTAACGCCGGACTTGATATTGATGCTTTTGCTCCCCGGCTCTCATTCTTCTGGGCAATCGGTATAAACCATTTCATGGAGATTGCCAAGCTCAGGGCAGCACGAATGTTGTGGGCAAAAATTGTCAGCAGGTTTAATCCTAAGAATTCTAAGTCCCTGATTCTCAGAGCACACTGTCAAACATCCGGATGGAGCCTGACTGAACAGGATCCGTACAATAATGTCGGAAGAACATGCATTGAAGCAATGGCTGCTGCACTTGGCCATACACAGAGCCTTCATACAAATGCTCTTGATGAGGCAATTGCCCTGCCAACTGATTTTTCTGCCCGAATAGCCAGAAATACTCAGTTGTATATTCAGGAAGAGACGCAGATATGCAGGGCAATAGATCCCTGGGCAGGATCATACTATGTTGAAAACCTTACACATGAGATTGCTAAGCGTGCATGGGAACATATTACAGAGATCGAGAGCCTTGGAGGAATGGCAAAAGCAGTTGAATCAGGTGTGCCGAAGATGAGGATCGAAGAGGCAGCAGCAAGAGCACAGGCCAGGATCGATTCAGGAGTTCAGACAATATTAGGAACGAATAAATACAGGCTTGAAAAAGAAGACCCGCTCGAAACTCTCGAAGTGGATAATTCAACAGTACGGGAATCGCAAATTAGAAGACTGGCTAAGCTCCGGTCTGAGAGAAATGAATCAGAATGCCAGATTGCTCTTGATGCAATCACTAAATGTGTTCAGACAGGTGAGGGCAACCTTCTTGAATTAGCTGTGGAAGCTGCCTCAAAACGTGCCAGTCTGGGAGAAATATCTTTAGCATGTGAAAAAATAGTTGGGAGGTATAAAGCAGTGATACAAACAATTTCAGGTGTATATTCATCAGAATATAAGTCAGATAATGACTTTATTGAAGCCCAGGAGATGGCGTCCATATTTGCTGAGAAAGAGGGGCGTCAACCAAGGATAATGATCGCCAAGATGGGCCAGGATGGCCACGATCGCGGTGCAAAAGTTGTATCAACCGGTTATGCTGATATTGGATTTGATGTCGATATAGGACCCCTTTTCCAGACACCTTCGGAAGCTGCAAAACAGGCAGTGGAGAATGATGTTCATATATTGGGCGTTTCAAGTCTTGCTGCTGGCCATAAAACACTTGTTCCTCAGGTTATTAGTGAGCTTAAGAAACTTGGAAGAGAAGATATTCTTGTAATTGCAGGGGGAGTAATACCTCCTCAGGATTACCAGTATCTTTATGATGCAGGAGTTGCAGCAATATTTGGTCCTGGAACTTCTGTGGCAAATGCTGCGAAACAGATACTTAAGATCTTGCTTCATACAATTGATTAAAAAAAAATAGTAAATTGCAGCAGAACATCACTATATTTTATTTATATGAAAATTCTTGACTTATGGCAGTTTTCATTAGAGAAAGTTACATTTATAGGAGTTGATAATGGCAAATTATCCCCGATAGGGGAATATACCAATCTGGATATTCAGAGAGTACCAGCATTTATTTTTTTTAAAAAAAATAATGAAGCCGGACGCATCATTGAAAATCCAATGACGTCTTTAGAACAAGATATGGTTAACATCCTTACAAGGAATGAATAATAACAAATACTATTAATATCATGGAAGATGCAAAAAACAACGCAGGACAAAATTTGGGAATTGCTGCTCTTATTACAGCAATAATTACATTTGTCCTTTCAGTTATACCCTGTGTGGGCCTGATTGCAATTATCCCCGGGATAATTGCAATTGTTCTAGCCTCTGTTGGGCTTTCTCAGGCTGCAAGAAACGATTCGCCCCGTGGGGTGTTATTTGCCGGTTTGATAATAGCTATTATCGCCTCGCTGATATCCCTTTCCCAGGTATTTGTAGCTGGTAAGTTAGCAAAGGAAGCTGACAAATGGCCTGGAAATATTCAAAATATTATTAATGACGTACAGGAAAATGTGATTAAGGATATTGAGGATGCAAATATCTCAATTAAGGTGGAGAGTGATGGGAATATGGTGGAAATAAACACCAATTCAAATAAAGGAGATCTTGAGCAAAAGCTGGAAGATCTGGAAGGAGAAAACACACAGAAGGATGATACTTTACAAAAGGAAGAGTAGATCAATACAGTCCCTTTGGGTAAGGATCAGAAATGAACCTTACCTTTTTATCAATATATTTTTTGCCGGAGTAATTTTGCTGATAATAGCCTACTCCGGTATTTTTTCACCTGAAGAGAACAATTATCCTGTTGCCTGTTTACATGAAAAACTTACCGGGGAACCCTGTTTCTCATGTGGATTATCCCATAGTTTTTCTTTAATAGTAAGAGGGAGGATCGATGAAGCATATCAATGGAATCCATATGGAATGAGAGTATTCCTTTTCTTTGCTCTACAACTTGTTTTAAGAGTGGCATTTTCAATTTTCTATCTTAGGAACCCCAATACCCGTAAACAACTGATAATTATTGATTATATCGGCTCCGGTCTTATATTTCTGATTGCTTTCTGGCCATTTATTGCGAATATTGTTTCTGGAGTTCTGCATCAGGTGTAATGCCCCCTGGTCGCTGCGCCACCATCCTCCTTTAAAAAGGGGACTAATTCTTTGATATTTTCAATCCTCAAGGTCATTCAGCAGATCATACAACAGAGTGCTTTCGAATCCTTTTGACAACCCGTATCGCAGGAGCTTTGCTTTCAGCTCATATTGGGTTTTGGCTTTAACCGATCTTTTATGACCTTTAATAAGGTTTTCAAGTAATTTTTTATAAGCCTCATCATCAATTGAATCAAGTGCTGTTTTAATAACATCACCTGGAATGTTCTTTTTCCTGAGGTGAGCGGAAATTTTTATTTTACCCCACTTGTTATAATTGAATTTATCCCTTACGAAAGCAGTTGCATAGCGGGTCTCATTGATAAAGTTTTCCTTTTGAAGCCTGCTTATTATTTTGTTTGCATCATTGTTTCCGATACCCCGGTTAGTGAGCTTATTACGTATATCATCAATACAGGATTCCCGACGGGAACAGTGAGCCATTGCTTTAAAAAGGGCTCTCTTGTACAGTGCATTTTCAGCCATTTTTGGTCCCTTTTATTATTCTCTCTTTACTATTAATATCCAAAACTATTTCAATCTCCGAATATCCTGATGCCTCCAGAAGCTGAACCATTGATCTCCCCATGACTTCATTAATTTCAAAATAGAGACGTCCACCGCTTTTCAGAATTTTTTCAGAAACTTTTAATATGGCCTTGTAATATACAAGTGGATCTTTATCAGTTACAAAGAGTGACATATGTGGCTCAAAATCAAGAACATTTTTGTTCATTAGCTGCTTTTCTATATTGCGGACATAGGGGGGATTGCTTACAATAATATCTGTATTATTATACTTCTCAAAATAGAAATTGAAAATATCTCCTTTTATAAATGAAACGGGCACATTATTTATTAGGGCATTTTCCTTAGCTACAACTAAGGCATCCTCAGAGATATCTATACCAGTAATTACTGCTCTGGGAAGATTTTTTGCAAGGGAAATTGCTATACAGCCCGATCCCGTTCCAATATCAAGTATATTTCCCTGTATGGATCTGTTTTCATTTATTATAAGATCAACAAGATCTTCTGTTTCCGGACGAGGGATCAATGTTGCACTGGTTACTTTGATGATACAATCATAAAAAATGGTCTTTCCAAGGATATACTGAACAGGTTTTCCGGTTTTAAGTTCATTGCAGATATCAATAATTTTTGCTGCCTGATCTCTTTTTATCGGTTGTTCAGTCATATAAAGTCCATGCAACTTTGTGACACCGATAACAGTCTCAATTATTATATTCGCCAGGGCATTTATTTCCTGTTTCTGATAGGTTTCTTCAAGTTCCCTGGCAAGAAAAAACCTGATATCTTTTATTGTTTGTATATTAACACCCATAAGTCAAATTTAGCATTTTCATCTAAATGACAGAAGCAGATGATATAAAATTCATGAGAAGATGCCTTGAGCTGGCCAGCAAAGCTGAAGGGCTGACTTATCCGAACCCATTAGTAGGATCAGTGATTGTATTCGATGGGAAAATTGTAGGAGAGGGATTTCATCTGAAAGCAGGTGCCCCTCATGCAGAGGTTAATGCAATCAATTCTGTTCAAGACAAAACAAAGCTCAGACAATCAACGATTTATGTAAATCTTGAGCCATGTTCACATTTTGGAAAGACACCGCCCTGTGCAGATCTTATAATTGCTAACTCTATCCCCTGTGTAGTTATAGGAACAGGTGATACAAGTGAGAAGGTATCGGGAGCAGGTTTGCTAAGACTTAGAAATGCAGGTTGTGAGGTTATTACAGGAGTGGTTGAGGAGGAATGCAGGATGCTTAACAGGCGTTTTTTTACATTTCATGAGAAGAAAAGGCCTTATATTACTCTTAAATGGGCACAAAGTGCAGATAGATATTTAGATATTAGAAGATCTGAAGATCATAAAATTGAACCATACTGGATAACCGGAAAGCCTGAGAGAATACTGGTACATAAATGGAGAGCATCGGAACAGGCTATTCTTGTGGGCGCCGGAACAGTTAAGGCAGATAAACCAAGGCTTAATGTTAGAGGATGGACCGGACCTGATCCGATAAGAATTATCCTTTCGGGTTCAGGGAATCTCAATAATGAATTGGTTGGAAATGATTCAAATGGAACACTTATTGTATTCACATATAATGACGATGTAAATTTAGCAGATGCTGTAAAGGTGAAATTAGATGATAAGGTACCTTCTTCATTCCAGGTTGTTGACTACCTGTATCGTGAAGGGATTCAGTCAGTGTTTGTAGAAGGAGGAGCCATAGTGCTGAATCATTTTATTAAAACAGGGTTATGGGATGAGGCAAGAATTTTTACCGGGGAAACATATTTTAAAGGAGGAGTAGATGCACCAAATATAGAGGGGATGTTATTATCGCGAACAATTTTCAGTGGTAGTTGCCTTGAAACATATTTGAAAGGTCAGGATTAGAATATCTTTAAGATTGATAATTAAAATAAATATTTGTAATTTTGGTAGTTGATAACAATGAACACTTAAGTTTTATGATTATGAAGAAGAAACTATTTTTTATGGCAACCATGATGGCCCTGGTTTCAATATGTGCTTTAGGGCAGAATGGAAAGAAATATTATAAGGCAGGCAAAGAGTTTGTTGAAAACCTTAGATATGATGACGCTGTTGTACAGTTTACAAGTGCGATTGACCTTGAACCCAACAATGCAGATTATTATATTGCACGTGGTCAGGCTTACAAGATGGGATTAAAATACAGTGAGGCTAAAACCGATTATGAAAAGGCAATAGTATTTGATACAAGGAATGCTGATGCATATATAAGCCTTGGAGAGGTTTGTAATAAAATGGGTAAATATGAAGAAGCGCTCAGGGTTCTTAACCGTGCTTCCGGAATTGATAAACGCAATAAAGATGTTTATCCGGAGAAGGTTCTCACTTTAATTGGACTTAAGATGTACGATCAGGCCCTCAAGGTATCAGATACAGCTATAATCATAAAGGATACCCCAATGAACTATTATTACCGGGGAGTCATTTATAGAAGTTTAAATAACGACATACTTGGTAAAAGGGAGTTGGAAAAGTCAATTTCAAAAGACAAGAAATTATCTCAACCAAGGCTTGAACTGGCAAGGCTTCTTCTCTCTACTGACCCTCAGGAAGCTATGAACCAGTGTAATGAAGTAATTAAAAATGATGATCGAAACACTGAGGCATATCTAGTGAGGAGCGAGGTTTATAAGAAGAATCTGGATTATCCAAATGCTATAAATGATATTTCCAAAAACATTCTGATCGATCCTGCTAATCCGTCGTTTTATCTTTCCAGAGGCCAATGTTACCAGGAATTCAATCAGCATACAAATGCAATAAATGATTTTTCTAAGTATATCTCCCTGAACCCAGATAACCCTAAAGCATACTTTGCAAGAGCCAAGTCTTATGAGGAGATTATGAACTATGAAAAGGCTATGGAGGACTACAATAAGATAACAGAACTTTCAAAGTATAATATGGAGGCCAGGGAGCTCCTTGACGGAGCCAAAGAGAGGCTCTATGAATTGAACAGGGAAGCAGTAGCTCCGGTGATAACAATTGTTAGTCCGGCACCTGTGGGTGATGTTGTTGAAATAAGGGGAGACAAAGCTGCTATTCTGATAACCGGTAAGATAATTGATAAGAGTATGATTAAATCATTTTCAATTAATAACGGACCTGTTACCATAGCAGAAAAGGATGGTGAATATGAGTTTTTATCAAATATTGATGTTAGCGGTATTGATAAAATTACATTAATCGCCACTGATGAATATGACAATGAGAAGGTCCTTAGTTATCCTATTAACAGGACCGAGATTACACCACCAAAGATCAGTATTTATGCACCTTATACATCTGAAGACGGACAGGTTTTTCTTGATTCGCCAACACCAAATATTGCTATACAGGGTAAGATTACTGATGAAAGTCAGATAAAATCCATTACTATTGGCGATATTACAGCAAGTTACAGACGGGATGAATTTAATCCGGGATTTACAGCAATTCTCGATATATCAAATATTAATAAGTTTACCGTAACTGTGGAAGACATTTATGGGAACCGACAGGAAAAGGAATTTACTCTCAACAGGCAGGGTTCAGAAATTGCTGCAAACAACCCGATGGGAAGAACCTGGGTTGTATTTATTGAGAATTCAAGCTACGAAACTTTTCCCAGTCTCGACGGGCCCATTAAGGATGTCAGTACAATTCGACGAGCTCTTGCTAATTACCAGATTCATAACATAATTCATATGAAAGATATGACAAAATCCGAGATGGAGAGATATTTTAATATTGAACTACGCGACCTTGTCAAGAAGAATCAGGTTAAATCGTTAATGGTATGGTATGCCGGTCATGGTAAATTTATTAATGAGATTGGTTACTGGATTCCGGTAGATGCAAAAAGAGATGATGAATTTACATATTTTAATATCAATGCTCTGAAAGCCGGATTACAGGGTTATGCAGATGCTGTGGTACATACTCTTGTGGTTTCTGATGCATGTGAATCGGGACCAGGATTTTATACTGCGATGCGCTCTGCCGGCGAGGCACCATCGTGTGATAATGCACAAGTAGCTGGCCTTAAGTCAGCACAGGTATTCTCATCTGCAGGATATGAACTTGCTGTTGATGATTCGAAATTCACTGCAACATTTGCAAATACACTGATGAACAACAAGAATGCCTGCATTCCTATTGAGACTATTGTTAAATACGTTACTTCTGCTGTTACGACTGATAGCGGTCAGAAACCAAAATTTGGTAATATTCAGGGGCTGGAAGACATGCACGGAACATTCTTCTTTATTACAAAATAGTAATTATATGTCAATCATAAATATTATTAAGCACCGGATGAAATTTTTTGTCTGGCTTACATTTTTATTCCCCGTTATAATTTTACCGGGAAGGGCGCAGAGCTATTTTTTTGATAATTATAGTATTAAACAAGGGCTGAGTGAACAGAAAGTTTACACCCTTCTTCAGGACTCAAAAGATTTTATCTGGCTTGGAACGGCAAATGGTGTCTCACGATTCGATGGGAAGAAATTTGAAAACTTCACATCACGAAATAATCTTGCTGCCGGTGGAGTCAGATGTATAATTGAGGACTCCCTGGGTTATATCTGGTTCGGTCATCTGAACGGAGGAATATCCCGTTACAATGGAAACAGTTTTGAGAAGGCTGCCTTCGATTCTATAGAGTTAACAGGAGATATTACAAGTATTGCACAGATCAATAATAAAATATGGTTCACATCTTATAATGAGGGAGCCATTCTTGCTGATTTCCCAGTAATTGATATTAAGCATATTAAGTCAAAGCAGTTCGCAGGGAAGGATGGACTGAGTGACCGGGTTTCCAGAGCAAGTGTCCTTCGGGATGGTACATTTATATGTATTGCAGATATAGGCTTAAGGCGATATAACCAGGAGGACATGAAGTTCGAAAACTACCGTATGCCTCATATGACTACCTATTTTAGCTCAACATGTCTGTTAGATGACAAAGAAGGTAATATCTGGTTCGGAACTCATAATGGCGGTATATATAAATACATCATGTCACAGAGCAGGATGGAGTTTATTGATCTCCCAAAAGCGGGGATAAAAAGTAATTTTGTGACATGCTTAACTGAAGACAGTAAGGGACGAATATGGGTAGGTACATGGGAAGGGGGAATAGCCGTATTTGAGGGAAACGACCTTCGTAAGTTTAATGAAGAGAACGGGCTGAAAGCTTCAAGAATATATGATATTATTGAAGATGTAGAAGGCAATATTCTGATTGCTGATCAGAATAACGGGCTCACAATATTTAAAGGTGGTGCATTTGTAACAATTAATGAAAAAGAGATACTTCCCGATCCGAATGTTAATGCAATTTTTCAGGATAAATCAGGAGCAGTATGGTTCGGAACAAATGCAGGTATCTCGCGCTACTATCCGGGATCAGGCAAAAAACCTCTTATCTATAATCAGGCTGAGAACTCGATTCACGAAAACATTAGATTTTTCAGAGAGGACAGGGATGGAAATTTATGGATCGGAGCAAACGGAGGAGGGGTGATCCTTTATAACATGAAGAGTTCTAAATTTGAAGCCCAACCTTATATCAACTCAATTCCACCAACAATTGACCAGGTTAAGGCTTTGGAAATTGACAGGCAGAATAATCTTTGGATTGGAACTGATTTGGGCGTTGTTAAAGGAACTATTAACGAGCAGAATTTCCATAGATACAACGGCATGGATAGCTTAATAGTTGACATAATAACCACCCTTTATTGCGATCCAAACGGGGATATGTGGATTGGAACTGAACAAAGGGGAGATAAGCCGGGACTTATTAAATATAATGCCTTAAAAAAAGTTTTTAAAAAGGTTTCCGCTCTTGCCGGGATAATACCTAAGGCATTAGTTATGGATAATAAGGGTGTTTTATGGATTGGAACAGGTGAGGGGCTGATAGCATTTAAGAACGATTCAATTATTTCAACTGTAACTCAGGATGACGGGCTCCTTTCAAATGTTATTAATCTTCTGACTGTTGGTTCAGATGGTAGTATTTATATAGGTACAAATAATGGATTGAACAGGTATTTCCCGGAAAGCGAACGAATATTTTCTTATAATGAAAGAAACGGGTTTACCGGAATCGAAGCCCTGCCTAACGCAGTATATAAAAGCTCTGACGGAGATTTGTGGTTTGGTACTGCAAATGGAGCTATAGAACTAAACCCGGAAAAAACATCCACAGTAGAGCTTGAGCCTTTAACACATATCATGGGTATGAGGGTAAACTATGAACCCCGTGAGATGGCTACTGGTATGAAGCTTAAATATAATGAGAGGTCTGTATTATTCGATTATTACAGCATTTGCCTTACGAATCCTGATGTTGTGCGATATAAGGTGATGCTTGAGGGTGCTGACGACAGCTGGCAACCGGTAACTGACCAGACCCGGGCAATATATTCAGCCCTGCCTCCCGGAAAATATACATTCAAGGTAATTGCAAATAATAGCCAGGGCATCTGGAACAGTGAACCGGTAACTTTTCATTTTATTATTAAACCTCCGTTTTATCTGTCATGGTGGTTCATACTCACCTCATTAGTTCTAATTGTTGTCTTAGTTGTTATGTATATTCATATCAGGGAACAAAACCTTGTAAAAGAGAAAGTTGTTCTTGAGCAGAAGGTTGAAGAAAGGACAGCAGAGGTAGTTCAGAAAAGCATGGAAATCGAGGAAAAGAACAGAGATATAACAGCAAGTATTAGGTATGCAGAGCGGATACAACGAGCTATGTTGCCAAAGGAGGATACATTTAAGGATACATTTGTCCTGTTCCTGCCAAAAGATATAGTTAGCGGTGACTTCTATTGGATGTATGGTAATGGAGACTGGCAGTTCATTGCAGCTGTTGACTGTACAGGGCATGGTGTCCCTGGGGCATTTATGTCAATTATCGGGCATAACTCCCTGAATAAGGTTGTAAGGGAATATGGGCTTACGCGACCCTCTGCAATTATCGACCAGCTAAATATTGAAGTTATGAAATCGCTTCTGCAGAGGCATGAAAAAGCTATTAACGATGGTATGGATATTGCTCTTATTGCTTTTAATAAAAAGACCCTTACACTCGAATTTGCAGGAGCTTATAATCCATTGTACATTGTCAGGAAAGGAGAAGTTTTTGTTTATAAAGGAGATCGATTCCCAATAGGAATGACAACAATGGATGAGAAGAAGAGCTTTACTAATCAGATCATAGAAATTCAACCCGGAGATATGTTATATATGTGTTCAGATGGTTATGCTGATCAATTTGGATCTTCTGAAGTAAAAAAATATAAATCCGGAAATGTTAAGAAACTCTTATCAGAGATTTATCATTTACCTGTTAATGAGCAGAAAGAAAGGCTTGAAAGGGAAATAATGGAATGGAAGGGAGATCTTAACCAGATTGATGATATATTGTTTATCGGGACGAAAATACCTGAAGTTTAGATTTTTGCAATCCTTCGGGGATCGTTAATCCAACTCTCTTTTTTTGATAGATGCGCCAGTACTTCTTCAGGAGTATCAACTATTTTCCACATTCCTTTATGTTCATATCTGAGAAATTGACCTGATATCATATTTTCAAGAAAATCAATAAATGATTTATAGAAATTCAGTGTATTAAGGATAATAATGGGTCCTTTAAAGAGTCCAAGCTGTTTGAGGGTTATGGCTTCCGTTAATTCTTCAAGTGTCCCAACTCCGCCTGGCAATGCTACAACAGCATCGGCCATTTCAAACAAGCGTTTTTTCCTTTCACTCATATCAGGTGTTACTATCATTTCACTCACATCAGAATGATCCCATCCCTCATCTTTCATAAAAGAAGGTATAACACCTGTGATAGTACCTCCATTCTCAAGAACCGCATCAGCAAGTTTGCCCATCAGTCCAATACCTCCACCTCCAAATACTACCTCCATTTTTGCCCGGGCAAGCAATAGACCCAGGTTCGAGGCGGCAACTGCATACTCACTGTTGATGCGGCTGCTGGACGAGGCAAATACACATATTGTCATATAGGGTTATAAAAAAAAGCCGTTACAGATAAACCGAACGGCCAATATTATTATTTCAAACTATTAAATGAGAGCATTTAGCTTATTAACAAAGTTGCTCTTTGGTACAGCACCAACCTGCTTATCGGCAATTTTGCCATCTTTGAAGAAAAGAATGGTTGGGATGTTCCTGATGCTATATTTAGAAGCAACACCAGGGCTGCTATCCACATCACATTTTGCGACAAGGGCTTTTCCTGCATACTCATTTGAGATCTCTTCAAGGATGGGAGAAACCATTCTGCACGGGCCGCACCATTCAGCCCAGAAATCAACAAGAACAAGTTTGTCGGATTTAATTACAACTTCATCGAAATTACTGTCATTTACCTCTAATGCCATAATAATTAATATTTTTAAAATTTAATATAAGTATCCGCCGCAAAGATAGCTAATTAACTTTAAAATCAATACCGGGATGATCGTCGAGATATAATATTAATTCGTTATTCAACCTGATACGTAAAGTCCTTGAAAACATAGGGAGTGATATCTTGTCGTCAGGATCCAGGAACAAGAATTTTAGTTCTGTTTCACCTTTATTTTCATGAATTAGTTCCTTGAGCTCATTAATCATCTCGTTGTTGATATTTTCAGGGTCTATTTTCAAGGTAACTGACTTGATAAGTTCATCCTTTACACTTGATAAAAGATTTATTGTTTTAATTCTAAATTCAAGTTCATCTTCTCTATACTTTCGTCTTTGTACCCTTCCTTTAATTAAAAGGTAATAGCCAGTAGTAAAGAACTTACTGTTTTCAATATAATCTTTGTCAAACATAATAAACCGGAATGAATCGGAATAATCCTGAAGTGTAAAGGAGCCATATGGCTTGCCATTTTTTCCGATTCCATTCTTTGTCTCCGTTACCATACCGGCCACAACAACATCTCTGTCGAGGTATTCACGAAGGTTTTGAAGATCGGCAAGGGTGGCTGTTGCAAAAGTATTTATCTCCAGTTTGAAATCATCGAGAGGATGCGAGGAGAGATAGATTCCAATTACCTCTTTTTCCCTGTTGAGCTTTTCCAGTTTCGGCCAGTCAGGGGATGGGGTCGGTTCGGGTTTTACCATATCGAATCCGCCTGTTTCACCGAAAAGAGATTGCTGGTTTGACTTTTTCACGCTTCTGGCATTGTTCCCATATCTGATAAGACTCTCAATATAACTTGATCCTTTTGTGTCGAGCGAAAAATACTGGGCCCTGATAATTTCCGGAAAACAATCAAATGCCCCTGCAACTGCCATTGCTTCAAGGTTTTTCTTATTTAGCGAGTTGAGGTTTACTCTTTCAACAAGGGCATAAATATCTTTATAAAGACCATTCTTTTCTCTCTCTTCGATCAGCTGAAGAACAGCACTTTCTCCTACTCCTTTAATTGCACCTAGGCCAAACCTGATATTTCCATCCTTATTAACTGTAAATTTAACATTACTCTCATTAACGTCCGGGCCTAACACCTCCATACCCATCCTGCGGGTCTCATCCATAAAGGTTGTGATCTTTTTGATATCATTGAAGTTACGGCTTAGAACAGCTGCCATATATTCTGCAGGAAAGTTAGCTTTCAGGTACCCTGTCTGGAAAGCAATAAGTGCGTAACATGTAGAATGCGATTTGTTGAAAGCATATTGGGCAAAAGCTTCCCAGTCGGACCATATCTTATTTACGATGGGTTCATCATAACCATTCCTGGTGCAACCCTCCTGAAATTTAACTTTCATCTCGTCCATGATGGAGCGTTTCTTTTTACCCATCGCTTTCCTCAGAGAGTCGGCTTCCCCTTTTGAAAATCCTGCCAACTCCTGCGATAATAACATCACCTGCTCCTGATAAACCGTAATCCCGTAAGTATCATCCAGATATTTCTCCATTACAGGTATTGGATAGTCAATCTTTTCAGTTCCGTGCTTCCTCCTGATGAACTTTGGGATATATTCCATTGGTCCTGGCCGGTAAAGAGCATTCATAGCTATCAGGTCTTCCAGGCGGTTAGGTTCCAGATCTCTAAGGTATCTCTTCATTCCGGTCGATTCGAACTGGAAGATCCCTGTTGTTTCACCGTTACTGAATAATTCAAAAGTTTTCTTGTCATCAAGAGGAAGATTATCGATGTCTATCTCTATTCCTCTCGATTTTTTAATATTGTCAAGCGCATCTTTGATAATTGAGAGTGTTTTCAGGCCAAGGAAATCCATCTTAAGCAGACCAACCGATTCAACGTGATTCCCATCGTACTGTGTTGCATAGAGATTAGTATCTTTTGCAGTACAAAGTGGTATATAATTGTCGAGAGAGTCTTTCCCAATAATAATACCACATGCATGAACTCCTGTCTGCCTTACTGATCCTTCAAGTACTTCGGCATATTTTAGTGTCTGTGCTATAAGCTTATTCGAAGAATCTCTCTCCTTAGCGAGTTCAGGCACCTCTGCATAGGCTGCTGAGAGTGTTATGCCCGGCCTCTCCGGAACCAGCTTGGCTAGTCTGTCGGCATCGGGTAATGGGAGTTTCTGTACTCTGGCAACATCCCTGATGGCCATTTTGGCGGCCATTGATCCAAAAGTGATTATATGAGCAACCTTATCATGACCATATTTATCAACAACATATTTCAAAACGGATTCTCTTCCATCTTCATCAAAATCGATATCAATATCAGGCATTGAAATACGATCGAGATTCAGAAAACGTTCGAACAGCAGTCCATATTTTATAGGATCGATATCTGTTATTCTCAGGCAATAGGCTACTGCGGAACCTGCAGCAGAACCTCTTCCCGGACCAACAGAGACCCCCATCTCCCTGGCTGCACGAAGAAAGTCCTGAACAATAAGAAAGTATCCGGGAAATCCCATCTTGGCAATCATAGCCAATTCAAAATCAAGCCTTTCGGTCTGTTCTTTTGTCAATGTGCCCCACCTCTTCTCTGCCCCTTTGAAAGTCAGAAGCCTAAGATATTCATCTTTGTCGGTATAACCCTCTGGTAGTTCAAACTCGGGCATAATCGGGTTATGGTCGAGTTTATATTTCTCAATCTTTTTAATGAGTCCCGATAAATTATCGATTGCTTCGGGAACATCGATGAAGATGGCACGCATCTCTTCTTCACTCTTAAGATATTCCTGCTTTGAGTATCTTAACCTGTTAGGATCATCAATATCTTTTGCTGTATTGATACATATAAGCCTGTCGTGGGCTTCAGCATCTTCGGCATTGATAAAATGGACATCATTTGAGGCAATCAATTTTACATTATATTTGACTGACAGTTTTTTAAAAGCTTCAATAACTTTCTGTTGAAGTGGAAAAGCTGAACGGTCAGCTCCCGGATCATACGTTTCGTGCCTCTGTATCTCCAGGTAAAAGTCATCACCAAAAATATCAAGGTAGCTTTTAAGGGCATTCTCAGCACCGGATTGTGTACCGTTAAGTATCTCCTCCTGAATCTCTCCGGCCAGGCAGGCTGAAGAAGCTATAAGACCTTCTTTATATTTTGATAATAATTCCTTGTCAATCCGTGGTTTATAGTAAAATCCTTTGATCCAGGCAATTGAAACTAGTTTAATCAGGTTCTTATATCCTGTGAGGTTTTTGGCCAGAAGAATAAGGTGATTCCCTGAACGGTCCTCTTTTCCACTTACATCTTCAATTGATCTTTTCGCGACATAAATTTCGCAACCGATAACAGGTTTTATACTTTTTTTGGTAGCGTAGTTATGGAATTCTTTCACTCCAAACATATTACCATGATCGGTAATTGCAATTGCTTCCATCCCCAGTGCTTTCACCCTGTTAATAAGGTGGGGTATACTGGAAGCTCCATCGAGGATAGAGTATTGAGTATGAACATGTATATGTGCGAATGGTGTCATGTGTGGAATTAAAATATTCAAATTGATCAGGTTACAAAAATAGGCAAAATTGGTTTATGATTGGGTGAGTTCAGGGATAGGTTTTAAAAAATTCTTTGTAGCATCTATATTGCCAAATGACAATCCAAAACAGCAATCTGTTAGTTAATTCAAAATAGCTCGTAGCTTCTAAACAGACATTTGTCAATCCAAGTCTGCAATCTGTTGATTGAAATAATTTTTAAGAAAGTAAATCGATTCTTTTGTTAACTGTGACACTAACACTTTACGAAACTGTAAAAAGGAATCATAAGAATTCCTCTACATTTTATTACTAACCTAAACTAATAATTATGAGAAAACTTCTCTTACTAATTTTTGTTTTTTGCGGGTTTTTGCTTTCGGCAAGTGCCCAGCAAAGAGCAATTAGTGGTACTGTAACCGGACTTGAAGACGGACAACCCGTTATCGGAGCTACAGTACAAATCAAAGGAACAACCATTGGTATAACTACCGATATAAATGGTAAATACTCTTTGGTAGTTCCTTCAGAAGTCACAACTCTTGTTTTCTCCTATGTGGGATTGAAAACACAGGAGGTTGAGATTTCCGGACAAACTGAAATTGATGTTGTCCTGGAATCAGAATTACTCGGTTTGAGCGAAGTTGTAGTTACTGCCCTTGGTATCTCGCGTGAAAAGAAAAGCCTCGGCTATTCTGTTCAGCAGATCGGAGGCGAGGAGCTTAATACTGCTCGGGAGACCAACTTTGTTTCTTCAATGTCCGGGAAAATTTCTGGTGTTGCAATTAAACAGCCAAATACTATGGGTGGATCGGCGAATATTGTGATCCGTGGGAATGCTTCATTATTAGGAAATAACCAGGCCTTGTTTGTTGTCGACGGGATACCTATCGACAATAGTATTACTAACACTGAACTTCAAAAGGTCGGAGGAGGTGGTTTTGACTATGGAAATGCTGCCATGGATATAAATCCTGACGATATTGAGTCAATATCTGTATTAAAGGGAGCTGCAGCAAGTGCCCTTTATGGATCGAGGGCAGCAAATGGTGTTGTTCTGGTTACAACAAAAAGAGGCGAAAGAAACAGGGGGCTTGGAGTAACACTAAACTCGAGTGTTGTGGTTAGCAAAATTGATAATGCCACACTTCCAAAGTATCAGAAAGAATACGGAGGTTCTTATGGAGCATATTATGATGACCCCAGTGGATATTTTCTGCTAAGCGATATTGATGGTGATGGTGAAGATGATCTTGTCGTCCCGTTTTTTGATGATGCCTCATGGGGGGCAAAATTTGATCCAAACCTGATGGTTGTCCATTGGGATGCATTAGACCCTTTAGCTCCGAATCATGGGGAGAAGAGACCATGGGTATTCCCGGAACATAGTATTGAAGCATTATTTAAAACCGGTGTAAAGTATACCAATAACATAGCTTTCGACGGGGGGAATGACCTTGGATCGTTCAGGCTTTCATATACAAATGTTGATGAGAAGGGTCTTATGGCGAACAGCTCTGTAAAGAGAAATACATTAAACTTAACAGGGTCATATGATTTGTCTAGCAAACTTACTATTATGGCCAATGCAAATTATATTAACCTTAATGCTGTGGGCCGATATGGAACAGGATATGATGCAGATAATCCCATGCAGGTATTTGCACAATGGTTTCAGACGAATGTTGATGTCGAGAGACTGCTTAACAATTATAAATCTCCGGTAGATGGATCTCACAGATCCTGGAACTACGAAGATCTCCCTTCACCGGATGCGCCATTAAGGGTCTGGTATGCCAACAATCCAAACTGGCTTCGTTATGAATGTTATAATAATGATGGCCGTGACAGATTTTTCGGTTATGGAAAACTTAGCTATAACCTTTATGATTGGGCAACCATCGAAGGAAGGATTGCTAATGACTTTTACTCTGAATACCAGGAGAGAAGAATTGCTATTGGTAGTGCATCTGCAGCCAATCTCCCTGATTATACAAAGTACCTCCGTACTTTTAATGAATTTAATGCAGATATTATGGTCAGGTTCAATAAAGAGCTTGGTGATATATCAATAAACGGATTGATAGGAAGCAGCACCAGATCAAATACAATCAAATCTTTACTTGCTAGTACTGTAGGAGGACTCTCAATCCCAAATTATTTTTCACTGGATAATTCAATCGCTCCTATTTTTAATGAAGAGGCTGAAATTTTACAGAAAATAAACAGCTATTATGGTAGCTTTTCAACAGGCTATAAAAGGTTCGTCTTTGTTGATGTTACAGCCCGGTACGATATATCATCTACCTTGCCGGCAGAAAACAACTCTTACTTCTACCCCTCAATATCAACAAGTTTTATTCTCTCAGAATTGGGTGGATTAAAAGATCTGGGTTTTATCTCATTCCTTAAAGTACGGGTTAATTATGCAGAGGTTGGTGCTGATGCGCCTGCATATAATACAAAGCCTTCATACATAAGTGGAAAGCCATGGGGTAGCCTGGGATTATTCTCTTTGCAGAATAATTTTTACAACACAAATATCCAACCGGCATTATACAATCCTGATCTTTTACCTGAAAGAACTAAGAGTATTGAAGCCGGTCTGGAAGCACGCTTCATGAACAATCGTTTCGGAGTAGATTTTTCATATTATAAGAACAACACCTTCGATCAGATTATGCCGATTGAAGTCTCAAGAGGATCAGGTTACAAGGCCATGTATATCAATGCAGGAGAGATTCAGAACATGGGGTATGAACTTTCTTTAAATGCTGTGCCTGTTCAGACAAGAGACTTCTCATGGGATATCGATTTTAACTGGTTTAAAAACAAAAATGAGGTAGTCAGCCTGGGTGACGATATTGATAATATCCTTATTTTCCAGGCATGGGATGTGTCAGTAAATGCCACAGAAGGTGAACCTTATGGGACAATAAAAGGGACAAATTTTGTCTATCTTGATTGGAAAAAGGTAGTTAATGAGGATGGCTTTTATTTAAAAAGTGCTGAGGATGAGGTGATTGGCAACATTAATCCTGATTGGAATGCTGGTATTAAAAATACTCTTAGATATAAGGCATTTTCAATCAGTGGGTTAATTGATATTCAACAGGGCGGAGATATATTCTCAGTTAACACGAAGCATGGTTTAGCCACCGGTCTTTATGAAGAGACTGCAGGTCTCAACGATAAAGGAAATCCAAAACGTGACCCTGTAAGTGAAGGGGGAGGATACCTTTTCGAGAATACGGTTCATGAAGATGGTACACCTAATACCACATATCAGGAATGTAACGAATGGGGTACCGCTTTCGACTATGATGCCTCTCCAACTGCAAGATATATTCTGGATGCTTCATATGTCAAATTGCGCGAATTGGCACTATCGTATAGCATACCACAAACTCTCCTGTCGAAGACCTTCATAAGGAATGCTTCTCTCTCAATTGTCGGACGTAACTTATGGATCATACATAAGAACACTAATCATTTTGATCCTGAAGCTGCCCTGAGTGCAGGAAATCAGCAGGGTATTGAAAATGGAACCTATCCTACAGCCCGGACATACGGGATTGATCTTAAACTTGCATTTTAATTAAAAAGTATAAAATTAAGAGCTATGAAAATATATAAATATATTATAATATTGTTATTATCCGGAGGGCTGTTTTCGTGTGAACTTCCTGATAATTTGAATCCTAAGATGGCTGCTGTTGTACCTGCATCATCAATATTTACTATGGCCCAGGTACAATTGGTGGAACAGGTGAACAGTATTGACCAGAACCAGAACATCTCAAGACTACTGGCACAGTATAATTCACAAACCACCTATTATGGAGAAAGTCAGTGGAATTTTTATGACAGAGGTCTTCCTGATGAAATGTGGGAAACTCTCTATCGTGATGTTTTGCTGGATTTCAAAGAAGCCAGAAGACTGATTGACCTTGACATTTCCCTAACAACTCAGGTAAAAGCAAATCAGAAAGCAATAATTGATATCATGGAAGTATATGCTTACCATGTTTTGGTAGATTGCAATGGAGATATTCCTTACACAGAAGCCCTTTCAGGAAGAGATAACCCTACTCCGGCATATGATGATGCTGCCACAATTTATGCAGATCTTATTTCACGACTGACAGCTGATGCTGCAGCACTCGATAACACGCATCCATCAATTGGTGAGGCTGATGTGATGTATAATGGCGATGTTGATTCATGGTCCCGTTTTGCAAACTCATTGCAGATTCGGCTGGCAATGAGAATTGCTGATGTAAGTCCTGCTTTATCAGAAAGTGCTGCAGAGGCAGCAATTTCAAGGGGGGTCTTTACAGATCAGTCTGAGTCGGCAGTACTTGTCTATTTTGGCATTACTCCTCATGTAAATTCTGTCTACAATTACATTATTCAGCAAGGACGCCGGGACTTTGTTGCTTCAAATACTATTATTGATACTATGAACGCAATAAATGACCCCAGGAGATCTTATTATTTCACAACTGTGGATGGTGAGTATATTGGTGGCAATTATGGCTACAGAAATGTATTCGGGCAATGTTCCCATTTTGCTTCGGAAATAAAAGAACCGGATTACCCAGCCATACTCCTCGATTATGTTGAGGTTGAGTTTCTGTTAGCTGAAGCTGCTGCTCGAGGATATGATGTTGGTGGCGGATCTGAAGTTTCGCATTATAATGATGCCGTTACCCAGAGTATTTTAGCATGGGGAGGCACTAATGCAGAAGCATCAACCTATCTTTCACAAACGGAGATCGGCTATTCAACAGGAAGCACAGCAGGTGATTTCAGGAAAAAAATTGGATTACAAAAGTGGATAGCCTTGTATAACAGGGGATTGGAAGGTTGGGCAGAATGGCGCAGGTTAGATTCTCCTATCTTTAATATTGCACGGAATAAGACTATTGATGATATTCCAATGAGAATGCCATATCCATATAATGAGGATAATCTGAATCTGGCAAACTATAATGCTGGTTCAGCTGCTATCGGAGGCGATTTAGTATCTACAAAGCTATTCTGGGACATATACTAGAATAGCTTAATATGGTGTTTGCTGTCTGCTTAACACCTTAATATGGTGATGATTATAAAAAGAGGCTCTCTTCAAAATTGAGCCTCTTTTTATATTCCCCATACTGAAAATTCAGATATCAATAATTCAAGGCATTACGGATTCTTCGATCCTGATATTTGCCCTCTCGTAGCTTCAACGATTCAAAGTGGGCGTACTATTCCTGGAAAATGGATAAAATTGTGTTTAGGATTTCTGTTAGTATTAATAAATATTATATCTTTGCAGCCACAATTTTAAAACAGGTTAAATAATTAAGCGTAAGAATTAATGGCAGTTAAAATCAGATTAGCTAGAAAAGGCCGTAAGAAACTGGCCTTCTACCACGTTGTGGTTGCAGATAGCAGATCGCCACGAGATGGCAGATATATTGAAAAGATCGGATCATATAATCCGGTTACTAATCCGGCAACTATCGAACTCGATTTCGATAAAGCGTTGGGTTGGCTGCAAAATGGCGCAATACCTACAGATACTTGTAGAGCTATCCTGTCCTATAAAGGTGTTCTTCTTAAAAAGCATCTTCTTGAAGGTGTTAAAAAGGGGGCATTTGATGAAGTTGAGGCCGCAAGACGATTTGAAGAATGGGTGAAGCAGAACGAAGAAAAAATCGAAACCAAGGAATCAAATCTTGAGAAATCTCAGGATGATGAACTTGGACAGCGGCTCACTGTTGAAAAAGGGATTAATGAAGCAAGAGCTGCAAAACTTGCAAAGAGAAAAGCAGACATTGAAGCAAAAGCATTAGCACAGACTGTAGCTGCTATACGTGAGGAAGATACAGCCCAAACAGATGATACTACTCAGATTGAAGATACAGAACCAGCCGAAGAGATAGCACCAGTTGAAGAGGCAGCACCGGTCGAAGAAGTAGTAGCTGTTGAAGAGGTACCACCGACCGAAGAGCCAATCCAGCCTCCGATTGCAGAGGAGACAGCTTCAGAACCTGTTGCAGAGGATAAGCCTCAGGAATAATGGAGTGGTATTGGGATCGACGATCCAATGGCCTATAAAAGCAACATATTCCTCGGACGAATCACAAAAGTCAGCGGCTTTGAGGGTGCCGTAATAGTTAAGTTAGAGAAAATCTTTTCTGAAAATATACCCCGGATGGAATCAGTCTTTCTTGAAGTTGAGGGAAGACAGGTTCCTTTTTTTATATCATATTCGGAATATAGCGGAGCCGATATTCTAAAACTGAAATTTGAAGGATATGACTCAGTTGAAAAAATAAGAGAATTTACCGGTTGTAACATCTATTTAACATCCAATATTCTACATAATAACCAGTCAGAAGAAATAGAGAGCCTTAAAGAATATAAAGTTTTATTGAGTGGAGATAAATTACTAGGATCAATAACAGAAATAATTCAAAACCCAGGTCAATTGCTTCTGAATGTAATTTCCACAGACAATAAAGAAATCCTGATCCCATTTCATGATCATTTAATAGTTAGTATCGATAAAAAAAATAAGATTATTGTAATGGATATCCCTGATGGGTTGACCGAGATAAACTGACAAAATAATTTCAGTTTAGTGCAGCCTTTTTGAAAAAAATATGTCATTAGGAAGTATTTCATTAAGTTTAACTAACTCATAACACTATGAAAAGGGGAATTATCTTATTAGTATTTGTTTTTGGAATAGCGGTGACAACCTGTTTGTCTATAAGTAAATCAGTTGTTAAGGAGACCAGAGATTTGGCAGGCTTCACAAAAGTTAATTTTGGAGTGTCGGGCAATCTCTATATTAATCTTGGTAAAGAGTTTAAAGTTGTTCTTGAAGGAGAACAATCTTTACTTGAGAATATTGAAACTAATGTCTCAGGAGGTAAACTTGTAATTAAAAAATCAAACTGGAGGCGGAATATGAATGAAAAGCTAACGGTTTACATTACAATGCCTGAGGTAAAGGGATTAGCTGTTTCAGGATCAGGTAAAGCCGAGATCAAAGATGCTGTAAAGAGCGATGACCTGAGTTTGAGTGTCAGTGGAAGCGGGAAATTATTCGCCTCAGATGTGGAAGTCTCAAATATGAATTGCAGTATCTCAGGTTCAGGAGATATCATTCTGGGAGGTAACGGTAATATTAGCAGGGCAGACCTTTCAATCAGCGGGTCAGGAAGTTATAGTGGAGAAGCAGCAAAAATTGCCACACTGGAAATTTCAATTTCCGGTAGTGGAAATTGTAGTTGCTACGTAACAGAATCGCTTAAAGCATCTGTCTCAGGTAGTGGCAGTGTAAATTATATGGGAAGCCCAAGGGTTGACGCAAGAGTTTCAGGCTCCGGACGGGTAAGATCAAATTAAATTATTCCCTTATTATTTTAATTATACCGTTTATTTCAACTCTAATGATCTGTGAAGCAGCATGATTACATTTATCGTTTTGGCGATGTTTTACAATATAATCTACAGATTCTTTAAGAGATTTATCAATAACAGAAAATTTTTCAGATGCTGGTTTCCCGGTGAAATTGGCGGAGGTTGAGACAATAGGCTTTTTAAACCGGCTTATCAGTTCATGACAGAATTTATCATGGCAAATCCTTATTCCTATTGAACCATCCTTACTGCAAATTCCATCAGCCAGATTCTTCCCGGTAGGGTAGATTATAGTCAGTGGTTTATCGGAAATCGCGGTAAGCTCATACGTTATTTCGGGAATGTCTTGCACATACTGTTCAATCATTTGTTCGCCATTGACAAGGATAATGAGGCTTTTACTTTCGCTTCTTGATTTTATTCTGAATATTTTTTCTACAGCAGATGGGTTGGTAGCATCACAACCAAGGCCCCATATTGTGTCAGTAGGATAGAGAATAATACCACCTTCTCTTAATGTAGTCAAAGCTTCTTTGATATCTCCCTCGAAACCCATTCAATAAAAATTATCGCTGAACTCCGTTCTTATTGAGGTACCTTAGCCTCTTGTATTTGCTGAAAGTGGATTTAGCATATAAGGAGCAGATTAAAAAACCATTATGCCCATCAAACATACCACCTTTTATAATATATGATCTTATAAAACCCCAGACGAGATGTATATATGGTGTGAAGACATTGGCTTTTTTTCCTGCTTTATGAAATTCTTCAGCACCGAGAACAGAATACTTGCTCATTTTATCAAGATGATCCTGAAGTGAGATAAAAGGCCAATGGAGAAGATCCCCTCTTAACTTTCCAACTTTGGCTCCATTTGACATTATGAATTTCTCATGTAGATTAAGCTCCCCCCATCTTCCATGGTCAGAATAAAAAAGTCTTAGCTGCCTGTCAGGGTACCATTCCGAAAATCTGATCCATTTTCCACAATAGTTAGATCGCCTGTTAAACAGGTAACCGTCATATTTCCAATTATCTTTTATAGCGAGTATCGACTCTTTAAGTCTGTCGCTCAGAGCTTCATCGGCATCGAGTGATAATATATTATTATAGGAAGCAAGCTTAAGAGCGTAATTCTTCTGATCACGGAATCCGTCGAACTTGTGTTTCACAAACCTGGCATTATATTTTTTGCAAACATCCTCCGTTCCATCTGTTGAGAATGAATCAACTACAATGATTTCATCAGCAATCCCTTCTATTGAGGCAAGACATTTATCAATAAATTTTTCTTCATTATAGGTTATAATAACTGCAGATATTTTAGGCATACATTAGCTTCAATTAGGATTGCGTTCAAAATTAACATAAAATCAATAATTAACAATTATCAAAATGAAGTATTTTATTAACCTGATATTAATATCACTCTACTACAAATATTATACCGGTATGTCATATTCCCTGAGGGCTTCATTTAGCGAAATTTTTTTATCTGTTGATTCTTTTCGTGTTCCGATAATCAGAGCACAGGGGACACTGAAATCTCCTGCCGGGAATTTTTTTAAATATGATCCCGGGATAACTACTGATCGGGGTGGAACAAAGCCCTTATATTCAGTTTTGTTTTCAGAGGTGACATCAATTATTTTTGTGCTGTTTGTTATTACTACGTTTGCACCCAATACTGCTTCTCTTCCAATGTGTGCTCCTTCAACAACAATACATCTTGATCCAATAAAACAATTATCCTCAACTATCACCGGAGCTGCTTGTACCGGTTCAAGTACTCCCCCTATACCTACTCCTCCGCTGAGATGGACATTTTTCCCGATCTGTGCACATGAGCCGACTGTAGCCCAGGTATCAATCATAGTACCCTCATCGATACGTGCTCCAATATTAACATACGATGGCATAAGAATAACTCCCCGAGCCAGGAAGGATCCATACCTGGCAATTGCGTGAGGTACCACCCTTATCCCCAGCGAACTGTAATTTTTTTTCAGGGGTATCTTATCATGAAATTCAAGAGGACCCACTTCAAAAGTCTCCATTTTCATTAGTGGAAAATATAGAATTACAGCTTTTTTAATCCATTGGTTAACTATCCATCCTGTATCGCCTGGTTCTGCAACTCTTATAAGCCCTTTGTCGAGTAACTCAATAGTATTGAAAATTTCAGACTGTACAATAGTATTATTGAGCAGAGACATGTCATCCCATGTTTTATCTATCAAACTGGTGTTGATGGAAATCATGATTGCCAATTTCCGGTAAAAGTAATAAAATAAATCATGAGAATTTTTATTAAATTATACTTGAATTCGATACTTAATAAAAACAATTACAAGAAGACTCATTTTTCGTTTGCAATAACAAAAAACTAATATAGTTTTGTAGCGGTGATTTTTTTTCATTTCATAACCATCAATTTTTTAATTTAAAATACAATATCATGATTAGTAGTATTTTTTGGATTGTTCCTATTTCAGCTCTTCTCGCACTTCTATTTGCCTGGATATTTTATAGAGGTATGATCATTCAGTCAGAAGGGACTGATAGGATGAAGGAGATTGCTGCCTACGTAAGAGAAGGAGCTATGGCTTATATTACCCGACAATACAAAGTGGTTGGAAAGGTTTTTATTATCCTTGTTATTTTGCTTTCCATACTTGCATATATGGGTGTTCAGAACCCATTTGTGCCGATTGCCTTTCTTACAGGAGGGTTTTTCTCCGGTCTTTGTGGTTACCTTGGTATGAAGACAGCAACACATGCTTCCGCAAGAACAGCCTGGGCTTCTTCAAAATCGTTGAATAAAGGTTTGCAGGTAGCATTGAGGAGTGGAGCTGTAATGGGCCTTGTTGTTGTCGGCTTTGGATTGCTGGATATAGCTATCTGGTTTATTTTGCTTAACAATGTAGTTTTCACTCCCGAGCATATGGATGTTGGATTAAGGTTTTTAGGACTTAATTTTGTTAATGCAGGGATTACTGAACATGAGAAACTTATAGAAATTACTGCCACCATGCTTACATTTGGTATGGGTGCATCAACACAGGCACTTTTTGCACGTGTTGGTGGTGGTATCTTTACAAAAGCTGCCGACGTAGGTGCTGATCTGGTTGGTAAGGTTGAAGCTGGTATACCGGAAGATGACCCACGCAACCCTGCAACCATTGCGGACAATGTTGGTGACAATGTAGGTGATGTAGCCGGAATGGGAGCTGACCTTTATGAATCCTATGCTGGTTCAATCCTGGCAACTGCAGCTCTTGGCGCAGCTCTTCCTGTAATCTCAGGCGATTTACAAATAAAAGCTATTTTAGCTCCAATGATTGTTTCGGCTGTCGGAATTCTGCTTTCTATTGCAGGTGTTTATATGGTTAGAGCTAAAGAATCTGCCACACCTAAAAACCTGCTAAATGCTCTATTGTTGGGAACAGGAGGAAGTTCAGCATTAATTCTAGTTGCTCTTGCTGTTATGGCATATACCGGTTGGATAACATGGGGTGTTTTTGGTGCTGTTATTTCTGGCTTGCTGGCAGGAGTTATCATTGGCCAATCAACAGAATATTTTACATCTGATGGGTATAAACCCACACAGGGAATTGCAAAACAATCACAACAAGGACCAGCTACATTAATAATTGAAGGTATGGCTGTTGGCATGTTCTCTACCTGGGTGCCAGTTCTAACAATTGTAGCAGGTATTATAGCTGCATTTAGCTTTGCAGGAGGTTTTAACGATTTTGCAATGGGTGTATATGGCATTGGATTTGCTGCAGTAGGGATGCTTTCAACGCTTGGTATCACATTGGCAACTGATGCTTTTGGACCTATAGCTGACAATGCTGGTGGAAATGCTGAAATGGCTGAATTGCCTGCAGAAGTAAGAGAGAGAACAGATGCTCTTGATGGTCTTGGTAATACAACTGCTGCTACCGGAAAAGGATTTGCCATAGGTTCAGCTGCGCTTACCGCTCTTGCCCTTATGGCTGCATATATGGAAGAAGTAAGGCTTTGGCTTGGTAAATTAGCCGATAAAGCACCTGAAGGATTTAAGCAGATTGGTGATACATTATTCTATCATAATATCGTCCCGGCAGTTCAGGACGGACAGACTGCTGTTTATATTACTACTGCGGGGATCAAGGATTTCGTTACTGCATATGATCTGTCACTTTTCAATCCAGTTCTTCTTGGAGGTGTTTTTATTGGTGCTATGATGGCATTTGTTTTCAGTGCCATGAGCATGAAAGCAGTGGGAAGAGCTGCTGGTAAAATGGTTGATGAGGTACGACGCCAGTTCCGCGAAATTCCTGGTATCATGGAAGGTACAGGAAAACCTGAATATGCAAAATGTGTAGCAATATCTACAGCCGGCGCACAAAAAGAGATGATGGTTCCCTCTTTAATCGCTATCGCGGTGCCATTTTTGGTTGGATTGCTCTTCGGTGTTGCCGGTATTATCGGACTTCTTGTTGGAGCTATGACAACGGGCTTCACCCTTGCAAGTATGCTCAATAATTCAGGTGGCGCATGGGATAACGCAAAGAAATTTATTGAAAGAGGTAACTATGGTGGAAAAGGAAGTGAGTGCCATAGAGCCAGTGTTGTAGGTGATACGGTCGGTGATCCTTTCAAAGATACTTCAGGACCAGCCCTTAATATTCTTATTAAACTGATGTCGATGGTTTCAGTTGTGCTTGCTGGTGTTACAGTAGCTTACAGTCTTTTTTAGTCAATAGTAAAAATGAATAAATAGAAAAGCTGCCCCTCTGGAGGCAGCTTTTTTTGGTGAATCACGATCGAGCTAAAATAACTTATTTGTTATATTGAAGGCCAAATCCAAACGGGAATAATGGATCTTCCGAATCATAGGGCATATCCTCTTTCTGATTTCGAACTGCTTTCATTAATGATGGCATTTCTACAGGGAGTGACCCTTGTGGATTGAACCTGCCGAATACCACATCCAGAAATGCTTCGTCGTTGGCGCCAAAATCAGCAAAAAGACCCTTGCTGGCTGAAGCAATTTCAGGTATCACAGCAGGCCTGTCCATATATATGTCAACAATAGTAGGCATTTGGTTGAGTATCTCAAGAATTTCTGCTTTGTCCTTATCCTTGAAATCCAGATCACCTGATCCGAAAAGCATGCCTAAGGGTCCGGATCCTTCCAGGTGTTGTGTAGGAGTTTTAATACGAATTATTACCACATCAGCTTGCTCCTGTTTTTTAACAACGATGCCATATTTCCCAGCTATAACGGGATCAACATTTTCAATAAAGATTTTTATCCCCTCTTTTAATGGAAGCACAGCGCCACTTTCTGTTGTGTCATTTTTTAATAACACGATAGATTTCCTCTGGGCTAATTCACCGTATGCTCTAAATTCGGGATTTCCTACTATCTTTTCCGCATTAGCAACATCTACAAAAGGGTTATCAAATAAGCCCAATTGGAATTTTACACGTAGGAGTCGTCGAACCGAAGTGTCCAGCCTTGCTTCGGTTACTTCGCCATCTTTTACAAGCTTAACAAGCATCTCAGGTAACATTTCGCCTCCAAACTGATCAACTCCGGCATCAATAATTTTAAGCATTCTTTCCTCATGGGAAGCGCTTTTCATACCATGTGCTCTTGCAGGAAGTATCATGAAGCCCATAATTTTAATATCGGTAATCAAACCCCAATCGGTACAAACAACCCCATCGAAGTGAAGCTTGTTCCGTAATAAACCGATTATCATCTCTTTATTAAAGCTGAACCCCACGTTTTCACCGGTTTGATCCATAGGAATCCCATAATATGGCATAATTTCAGCTGTCCCGGCCTTTAATGCAGCCTCAAACGGAATCAGGTGGTAATCAAAATTATTTCCGGGATATATTTGTCCCTTTGCAATAGGGAAATGTGGATCTATCCCTTCTTTCTGAGGCCCGCCACCTGAAAAATGTTTGGTCATGCAGGCTACGCTGGCAGAGCCAAGGCTGTCTCCCTGGAAACCTTTTATATAAGCATATCCTAGCTTCGAAACGAGAGTAGCATCCTCTCCGAATGTGCCGTTTATCCTGCCCCAGCGTGGTTCAGTGGCAAGGTCAACCATAGGGTGAAGAGCGATACGGATACCTACAGCGGTGTATTCCTGCCTTGCAATATCTGCAAATCGGGCTGTGACTAACGAATCACCGATTGCAGCCAGTCCCAGAGGTTCCGGAAACAGGGAAAAATCCCCTGAAAGGGCTCCGGCAAGGGGATTATTGCTGAAGTGATTCCTCGGGTCGGAAGCTATAGACACTGGAATTCCAAGTCGTGTGCGTTCTGCAAGTTTTTGTAAACGGTTATACCATTCGGCCATCTGTTTCTTACCAGTCCCTGAGAAAATATTAAAATGATTCATCTTTTTTACAAAAAGCATGTTTGAAGTGCCTTTGCTCATAAAGGAAAAGATGTCATTTAATGAGGGTTTTTCAGATATGTTACCGTCTTTCTTCATACCAATCGGTGGAATGAACATGGTTCCGGCTTTCTCTTCCAGGCTCATTTGTGAGAGAAGGTCATTTATCCTATTTGCACGGGGTTGCCGAGTGTCTTCATACATGTCAAGTTTTCCATTCTTGTTTAAGTCCCTGAAGGTAAAACCATCGAATGTTATTGTCTGTACTTCAGGTCCAGCTAGCTTAATGCTCTTTTTTGCAGCAATATTTCCTGAAATAGAAATCCATAATGCAGCAATTAAAACTACAAGGATGATCAATCCAAGAATCCCACCAAAGAGATATAAGATGATTTTTAGAACTTTTTTCATAGTGAAGTTTTTAAAGGATTAAATAGTAAACAGAAAAATGATTAAACTGAGATATGTTTCATCTTCCATATTAAATGGTTATTAGATAATGAGATGAGCAAACAGCGGATAAATTATTTTCGACATTAAATTAATAAAATTTTTTAATATGAATTTTCCGGGGATACTATTTTCTTATCAACGAGCTGTTATTGAACAAGAGCATTATAAAAACTCTTAGCTATTTTTCTTACCTTTATTTTCTAAGCTAAGAAAACAATATTAGAAATGATTTTACCTCACATTAAAGATATTAAGGCTGCTTACTCTGCGATAAAGCCTTTCGTCCACCAGACTCCTGTATTGAGTTCGCAACAATTAAATGAGCTCTTTAATTGTGATCTGTTTTTCAAGTGCGAGAATTTTCAGAAAGTAGGGGCATTCAAATTCAGGGGAGCTATGAACGCTGTTCTGTCATTGACCCCTGAGGAAAAGAGCCGAGGTGTAGTTACCCATTCATCAGGCAATCACGCAGCAGCACTTGCACTTGCAGCGCGAATAAATGGAGTCAAAGCAAATATTGTGATGCCCGAGAATGCTCCATGTGTAAAAAAGAGAGCAGTTACCGGGTATGGAGCTGAGATCACGTATTGTAAACCTACATTGGAGGACCGTGAAGAGACTACCCGGAGGATAATGGAAAAATCGGGTGCTATTCTGGTACATCCATATGATAATTTTAATGTGATATGTGGACAGGGAACTGCAGCACTCGAGCTGCTTAATGAAAAAACTGATCTGGAGATGATTATTGCACCAATAGGGGGAGGAGGCTTAATGAGCGGAACTTCAACTTGTGTAAAAGAGATAGACAGTGGCATTCAGGTTATTGGAGCAGAACCACTTAATGCTAATGATGCATATATATCATTCTTAACAGGGATTCTCACTCCTTCTGTTAAACCAATAACAGTTGCAGACGGATTGCTTACATCTCTCAGTGAATTAACATTTTCAGTAATTCAAAGGAACGTAGATAAGATTTATACAGCCAGTGAAGACTCAATTATTGATTGTATGTTATTGGTTTGGGAGCGGATGAAGATAATTATTGAGCCATCATCGGCAACGGCGCTGGCTATATTAAAAGAAAATCCTGATGTTTTCAGGGGGAAAAAGATAGGATTGATAATCTCCGGTGGTAACGTAGATTTCAGAAAACTTCCCTTTTAATCCTTTTCCCTGAAATATGCAATGATAGGATAATGGTCGGAATACCTCACCTTAACTATCTCAAAATAGTTGTTAATCAGAGCATTGTCATATAGTATGTAATCAATCCTGTTAGGAGGATAGTTTCCTTTATATGTAAATCCCGCTCCATATCCTGAATTGACGAAAGAATCATTAAGCCCTTTACGAATCTTTCTGTATGAATATGATACCGGTGTGTCGTTAAAATCACCACTGATAATAACCGGGTAAGGAGACCGGTTGATATGCTCTTTCACAGCCTGGGACTGCTGAGCTCTACGAACGAATCCTTTCTTAAGGCTAATAGAAAGACTCATAATCGTGTTCATTGTCTCTTTCTCATCCGTCACGACTATTTCCTCGATGAATGAACGTTCCATCCTCTTAAGCCTGAATGATTGTAAATGATTATTATAAATTCTGAAGGTGTCTTTCATGATCAGAATATCAGAATATATTGAAAGACTCGAAGATTTAGGATGAATAATTTCTCCTCTTCTTATAATTGGATATTTGCTGAATGTGGCAATCCCATACAACCTGTTTTTCCCGGTGCCAATAACTTTAATATGGGAATAATATCTTCCTCCAAGAGCATTTTTGATTTCTGCCTCTTTCTCAGATTGATTACCAATAATAAAAAATTCCTGAAGACAAATAATATCGGGTTTTTGAGCCTTAATAAATCCCATTACTTTTTTCTCGGAGTTGGTATTGTTTCTATTCTCAAAGTAATTGAACAACCGAACATTGTAGCTTAATACACTGAATGTATCTGCCTTATTTCCTGCAGGCTTCCGGATGTTTATATAATTAGAAAAGTGTGTAAATCCGATAGCAATTACCACCACTGATATAAGAGCTTCAAATTTTAATAACGCAGCCCAAATAATAACAAGTATGATATTTATTAGCAGAAGATAGGGATAGGCAAGGCCAAAAAAGGCTGGAAGAGCAAAATCCTCAGGATTGATATGCACTGCCAGGTATGACATTAGCAATGTAAAAGCAAAAAATGCATTTACAACCAATAGAATCTTATAAAGGACTTTTTTCAAATAACTTTTTATGTGGTTACGAATTTACCAGTATCTGGAGAAAAACTGTAACGGGATTATGATTTTTTGATAAGCCTGTCTAAATAATGTATTAATGGACAGATTCTTAAGGTTAATTCTTCTTCTGACTTTCATTAAAAAGGGTCTCTTTTTCTTCTTTTGTCAGACTGTCATATCCTCCCTTTGATATTTTGTCAAGAATACTATTAATTCTGGACTGGTGTTCAGTTTTTATTTTATTGTATTCATAGTCAGTTGCTGCTTTTCTGTGTGTGACTTTGAGTTTTGGTTTTGGCTTAAAGAGTGTCACTAAAAAATCAATTATCTTATTGAAGCCTTTACCTATATCTCGACCTTGTTTTAGGTTAATTGAATACAGATATCCCAAAAGTGCTCCTCCTATATGAGCAAGTTTTCCACCTGAATTCACTGAAAAATCCATGACTGAAGTGAGGACAAAAATAGCAAGAGCCATATACTTGATCTTTATTCTTCCTAATAATAATAGCTGAACGGTATAATCAGGAACATAGACAGCAATAGCAATAACAATTGCCATTACTGAAGCTGAGGCACCGATTGCAATAGATTCAGCTACAACGCCTGTAAAAGCAGGGAAAATATTGAATGACAAAATGTAGACTATGGCACCACTTATACCCCCAAGCAGATAAACTGATACAAGTTTTCTTTGATCAAGGTATTCAAGGAAGATCTTGCCGAACCAGTATAACCATAACATATTAAACAGGATGTGTAATATGTCTTTATGTACGAACATGTATGTAATTAGTGTCCAGGGCCTTAGTAAAAGAGATTTAAAAGAAGCGGGAACTGAAAACAGGTCCAGGGATGTCGAAGAAATTACCGGATTATTAATCAGAAAACCTATTACAGCCACAATAGTAATCAAAATAAATACTGCGATATTTACATATATTAACCTGGAAAGGTTATTTCCGTTTCTGAAAGTCTTTTTTATATCGTCCCAGATGCTCATTAATACAATGTGTTTGTAGTTTTTCTCCAATATCTGATCAAAATGTAGCCGAATAACATACCACCCAGATGAGCTGCATGTGCAATATTACTGCCAGGTTGTGTTACAGCAAGATAGAGTTCAATGGCGCCATATATAAGAACAAAGTATTTAGCTTTGATAGGTATAGGAGGGATAAGAAGCATGAGTTGTGTGTTTGGAAAAAGGACTCCGAAAGCTAACAAAATGCCAAAGACTGCTCCGGAAGCGCCCACGGTAGGCACATTAAGAAGTAGTTGAAGGCTCTTCATGGTTATATCGGTAAAAACTTTCCCTTGGCTGAAATATGTTGTACCTTCATTAAGAACCAATTGTAGCTGTTCAGGACTTATTATGTTCATCAGTTTATTGTACTGGAATAAAATGACTGACTCATGAATGAAGGCAGCACCGATTCCACAAACCATGTAGTATATGAAAAATCGTTTTGGACCCCACACATTTTCAAGTACCTGCCCGAAAATATATAAAGCATACATATTAAAAAAAAGATGCCATATTCCACCATGCATAAACATGTGGGTAATAATCTGCAATGGCATGAAATGTTCTGATTTTGGGAAATATAGTCCAAGGATCATGTTCAGGTCCATACCAAAAACGCTTTTTGCAACATAATCTGCCAGAAGCATTAACACATTTATAAGAATGATATTCTTTACTACCGGGGGTAACCCGAAAAAACCTCTGCCGAATCCGTTCATATATCAATTTTTAAAAGCAGTTTATATAACCTCAATTGTCGGGCCAAAGCTCTAATTATTCTTCAATCCGACAATTTGTCACCACTTATTAGTTAAATTTTTTATCAATTTCTTCAAGTGTTATAATGCTTATTACAGGCTTTCCTTTTGGCGAATAATTTGGTGATTGGCATGCAAACAATGTATCGAAAAGATCCTCCATTTCGCTTTGGATTAACGTTTTCCCATATGGAATAGCTGACGCTACTGCCATCGCTGCTGCAACCTTCTCTTTTGCCCCTGTTGAAGGGTCAGTCTGGGTGTTTTTATAATCCTCCAGTAAAATTTCCAGTATCTCAAGTGGGTTGGAAGAGCCGCTACCAGAGGGTCGGCCGTTAATTGTAATTTTATTCTTGCCGGAATGGTGAATTTTGAATCCAAGCAGTTCCAGTTCCCCTTCGATTTCTTTAAGAATAAATTTATCTGCTGGATTTATTTCTGCTGTAACTGGGAACATATCAATCTGACTTACAGCACGGTTGTTGCTGAGTCCATCCAGAAACCTTTCGTACAGAACTCTTTCATGTGCCCTCTTCTGGTCAATCAGCATTAGTCCGGACTTTACAGGGCAGACAATATATTTAAATTTTATCTGGAAGAACTTCCTTTGAGAATCTGCTATCTTTTCAAATTGTACTGGATTTTCATTCTCCCTTTCCATATTTGAATAGAGCTTTTCCCAATTTGCAACGTTTTCTCTCTCAAACTGCTCAACGATACCAGGCCTGTCATATGACCGATTTTCCCCGTTAAAGGGATTATATTGTGTATTGATTTCAATATTAGGCTGTTCTGGAATATAATTTGAAGAGTTTCTGACAGGGATATCTACGAGAGCTTCATTTTCAAAATTGAGTGAAGGTATTATATTAAATCGGCCAAGGGCTTCCCGCACGGAAGCCATAAGTATTTGCCATATTGATCTCTCATCTTCGAACTTGATCTCGGTCTTGGTAGGATGAATATTTATATCGATAGAAGCGGGATCAGCCTTCATAAAGATGAAATATGATGGTATAGCTTCTACAGGAAGGATATTTTGATAAGCCTCAACAACTGCTTTATGGAAATAAGGATGTTTCATAAAGCGGTTGTTTACAAAAAAGAATTGTTCACCGTAAGTTCGCCTTGCATTCTCCGGTTTCCCGATAAAACCTTTTACGGTTATCAGGCTAGTCTGCGTTTCAAGGGTAATGAGCTCCTGGTTAATCTGTTTGCCGAAAACTCCTATTATACGTTGTCGTAAGTTGCCTGCCGCAAGATTGTAAATCTCACTTTCATTATGATGGAGGAAGAAACGAATATCGGGATGAGCTAATACAATCTTCTGAAATTCATTGATTATGTGTCTAATCTCAGTATTATCCGATTTAAGAAATTTGCGCCGGGCCGGGATGTTATAGAAAAGGTTTTTAACCGAAAAACTGGATCCTGTCGGGCAGCTGCAAGGTTCCTGTGCTTCAACCTTAGAACCATTAATTACTACTATTATTCCAGTATCGCTCTCGTCCCTGCGCGTTTTAAGTTCAACCATCGCTACAGCAGCAATGGAAGCCAGGGCCTCGCCACGAAATCCTTTTGTTGAAATAGTAAAAAGATCCTGGGCCGTAGTTATTTTTGATGTTGCATGCCTCTCAAACGATAATCTCGCATCGGTCTCAGACATGCCTGCTCCATCATCAATTACCTGTATTAATGTTTTCCCTGAGTCTTTTATTATTACCCTGATGTTCTTTCCTCCGGCATCAACTGAATTTTCCATCAGTTCCTTTACAACAGAAGCCGGCCTTTGTATAACTTCTCCTGCAGCAATCTGGTTGGCCACCGAATCGGGCAAAAGCTTTATAACATCAGGCATCAGTTATAATATTTTGGTAAACGATGATTAATATTTTTCTGGCACATAAATTTATTAAAATGCGATATGGATCCACGGATTTAAACAATTTTACAAATATATAAATAATTGCTATATGACCTTGCCGATAAGATTCTGTGAAGCTACAGTCAGGTTATGATGATTATTTAAATTCAGATGATTATCTTTGATAAAAAATAATGAATAATGAAAAAGCACTTTAGTTATTTTATTATCATATTTTTCTGTGTTTTTGCCGGGTGTTCACGCGATTCAGAAAAAAACGCGATTAAAATAATGACATTTAATGTCAGGTACGACACCCCGCAGGATAGTGTCAATGCATGGCCCAACAGGGCACGGCAGGTTTATAATTTCATAAAAAGTGAAAAACCGGATATTCTGGGTATGCAGGAAGTGTTGTTGAGTCAGTTTGAAGCTCTGGATTCCGTTCTGACTGAGTATACATCAACCGGAGTTGGTCGTGATGATGGTGCAAAGGGAGGAGAGATGAACCCGGTGTTTTTCAGGAAGGAGAGGTTTGACCTGGTGCGTACAATAACTTTCTGGCTTTCTGATACGCCTGACACCCCCGGATCAAAAGGATGGGGAGCTTCTCTCCCGCGGATAGTAACATGGATGGAACTTGTCGATAAGAATAGCCATAAGCATTTTTTCTATTTCAATACACATTTTGCCCATGATTCTGATTCTGCAAGAATAGAGAGTTCAAAAATCCTACTTAAAGAAGTTAACAAAATAGCAAGCGGATTCCCCTTCATAATAACAGGCGATTTCAACATGCCTCCAACCAGCATGGGTTATGCAATATTAACAGGACCTGATGAAAGTGTTCCGTTGATAAAAGACTCTTATGTTATTTCTGAAAAAAGACCATCAGGCCCTATTCATACGTTCAATGGTTTCTCTGATAAGCCGGGAAGTAGAAGAATTGATTATATTTTCGTTAAACGTGGAATGAAAGTACTGAATTACAGTACTGTAGTTAAGAAGGAGAAAGGTGTTTTCATCTCTGACCACTGGCCAGTTAAGGCGACTATATTACTAATGGAGAACTAATCAGGTTTTTAGCGGGAGGTTCTGGGGTAGGAAATTCATGAAGACCAGATTCAGACAAATGCTTTTGACCAATCAGGAAATGGATATGACTTCCCAGAGGGATATATTCATTAAAACGTTGGAGGAGTGGATGAATTATCCAACAGAAAACTCTAACCCTATTGGACAGGTAGATGACATTATACTCATAGGTATACGTATTTAGTTTTATATGTGAATATTGTTAACCTAAAATAGAGTATTATAGGATTAATAATGACGTCCTCTCTGTGTAACAAAAAAATCAATGGATTATGCAGTTTTTCTATATCGCCTTACTGCAAGAACTGAAAAACCTATTGCAAGTATTCCCAGGGAATAGAGTTCCCTGCTGATGTCAGAGATTCCGGAACCTTTCAGCATTACCATCCTGTTTATCCTCATCAGGTAGGCGACAGGATTGATCAGGTTGAAGTTCTGTGCCCACATTGGCATACTTTCGTAAGGCGTGAAGATACCGCTCATAAGGATAAAGATTATCATGCAGAAGAAAGCCACAAACATGTATTGTTGCTGCGTTCCGGAAAAGGTTGAAATAAACAGAGCCATTCCCAGAACAGCTATAAGGAAAATAGTAGCACCCAGGAACATCAGAAGAATACTTCCTTCAAATGGGATATTAAATGCCAGCTTCCCGATCACTAATCCAAGAGCGAGATCAATAAGTCCTATTAACAGAAAAGGAACCATCTTGGCAATGATAAAATGGTATTTTCTGACCGGGGTGACGTTAATCTGTTCAATAGTCCCTACCTCTTTCTCCCTTACCATATTTAATCCTGCCAGGAGGAAACCTATTGCTGTAACCAGTATCACAAGTATGCCCGGCAGCATGTAGTAATTGTAGTTTAACAATTCATTATACCAGTACCTGTTTGTAATCTGTATCTGTGGCATAGGAGCAACCGGATTAGTACTGATATTATTTGTGATGATATCTATATTATAATCACGGATAACCCCATTGAGGTATGCCCATGTTAACTGGGCTGTTGAACCATTTATAGCATCAATAGTTGCCAGGAGTTCAGCCGGTTTCCCGGTTCCGATATCTTTTCCAAAGCCTGATGGTATTTGAATTATTGCACTGCATTTGTTGCGATGGAGCAGATTGTTAGCTTCACTTTCTGAAAATGTTGAGAAAGAGAGTTTGAAAAATGTAGAACCTTCAAGTTTATTTATTAAACTTCTTGATTCAGAGGTCATATCCTTATCAATTATAGTGAGATTTACATTCTTTATCTCAAAAGTTATTGCCGGTACCAATAACAGCATCTGAATAACAGGAACAGCAAAAATTGCTTTTGAAATAAATTTATTTCGGAAGATCTGAATAAATTCTTTTCTTATCAGGTATAATATTGTTCTCATTTATTTGTTTTTACATTTAATTAACCCACCCCTGACCCCCCGCCGAAGCGGGGCAGGCTCTCCCAGTCACCCTATCTACCCCTCTCCTTATTCCAGCCTTATCTTAAACTTTTTCACACTTAATCCTATAAAAAGCAGGGTCATTACTATCAATATAAGTGTCTCTTTCCATATAAATAATATTCCTGTTCCCTTAATCATTATATTTTTTATAATAACAATAAAGTATCTGGGAGGTAAGATCATACTTACATAATCATAAATTTTTGGCATGTTCTCAATTGGGAAGATAAAACCAGAAAGCAATACAGTCGGTAGCATTAGTCCAATAAGCGAGATGAATATCGCCTGTTGCATGTTACTTGATACTGTAGATATTAATATTCCAAGAGTCAGACTCATTAAAATATAGAGCATACTCTCTGCCAGAAGAAGCACTATACTCCCTTTTACCGGCAGTCCGAATACAAACCACGACAATGCGAGTATAAGAATGACGTTGATAAACGAAAGGATGAAATATGGCATCACCTTACCAAGAATTATCTGGATTGGACGTAGTGGCGAGACCAATAAGACCTCCATAGTGCCGAACTCTTTTTCTCGGGTAATTGTTACTGAGGTCATCAGGGCACAAATAAGTATTAAGATAAGAGTGATTACTCCCGGAACAAACATAAAATGGCTTTTCAGATTTGGGTTATAGAACATTTTGACTTCGGGTTTAATCCGAATAGAGTTGTTAATAGACGGGCCTGCAAAATCTGCTGTGAAATCATTAACAATAGCCATGGTGTAATTTGTTATAAGGGTAGCGGTGTTAGGTTCTGAGCCATCGGCAATTATGCTTAGAGAAGCCTTCCCTTCACTGACCAGTTTTTCCCCGAAATCCTTTTCAAAAATGATTACTGCCTTCGTTTTTCCCTTCTTAAAGACCCTGTCAATATCGTTATAATGAAGTAGGTTTTCGGTTTTTTTGAAAAACCCTGATGAAATTATTTTATCTGTTAACTGTTGAGTTATTTCGTCATTTGACATATCAAGAATTGCGACTCCTGCATTTTTTATATCAGTACTTACTGCAAAACCAAAAATAAGTATCTGGGCGGCCGGGATGCCGAATAAAATAAACAGAGTCCGGTAGTCCCTGAAAATATGAAGGAACTCTTTTTTAACAAAACCAATGAATCGTTTCATATATATTTTTAATTTACCGGTCGTGCAATCTTAATAAACACCTCCTCTATTGTAGCAGCATTATATTGCTTCTTAAGCTTTGATGGAGTATCCAGAGCCACGATTCTCCCCTCATTCATTATTGATATCCGGTCGCAATATTCAGCTTCATCCATATAATGTGTTGTTACAAAAACAGTTATACCTCTTTCTGCTGTTTCGTATATCATCTCCCAGAATTGTCTCCTGGTAATAGGATCCACTCCTCCGGTCGGTTCATCAAGAAATACTATTTTAGGTTCGTGCAGGATTGCAACCGAGAATGCAAGTTTTTGTCTTAGTCCGAGAGGAAGGTCTGCAATTATCCTGTTTTCATATTCCTGGAACCTTAGTTTTTCCAGAAGCTCAGTAAGTCTTTCCCTGATCAGTGATTTACTCATACCGTAAATTCCCCCATACAGTACAATATTCTCTTTTACGGTAAGATCCTCATAAAGTGAGAATTTTTGGCACATGTAACCGATATTCTTTTTAATCTGTTCAGTCTGTCTGTAGGCATCAAATCCTGCCACACTAACCTCTCCCGATGTTGGTTTGGATAGCCCTGAAAGTATTCGGATAGCTGTTGTTTTTCCAGCTCCGTTAGCTCCAAGGAATCCAAATATTTCCCCTTCGAAAACCTCAAAATTGAGATTATCATTAGCTGTAAAGCTGCCAAACTTCTTAACCAGATTATGAACAGATATTATCTTTTCTCTCATTTAATTATCCTGAAATAAATTTCAATTTATGCTCTATATAGTTTTTATTTTCTGATGCCTGACACCTGATTCCCGTCGCCTTTTTCCATAAGTTCCAGAAACCTGTCTTCAATACCGGCTTCACATTCTTCAATGATCACATCGCTGATGCCTGCGTTTACAAGATAGTCGTTAACAGAATTGTCTAACTTATCATTTAGAAATGTAACGTGCACAGAATCTCCAAAAGGATATGCCGTTAATATTCCCTGATAGTTTCTGAGGGCATTAATAAGTCTGTATTTTTCGGCAGATCTTACAGCAAACAGTTTACTGTTGAAACCATCCCTGATCTTCTGGGGAGCATCAATTGCAAGAATCTTTCCACTCTGTATTAACGCTACCTTGTCGCAACGCATTGCCTCATCCATATAGGGAGTCGATACAATAATAGTTATATTGTGTTTACGGAGTTTCCCAAGCATATCCCAGAATTCCGACCTTGAAACAGCATCGACTCCTGTAGTGGGTTCATCCAGCACCAGTAGTTTTGGTTTATGAATAAGGGCACACGATAATGCCAGCTTTTGCTTCATTCCACCGGAAAGATTTCCAGCAAGCCTTTTCTTATATGGCTCAATATGCGAATATATGTCAGAGATCAATTCATAATTTTCTTCTATAGTTGTTCCGAATACTGTAGCATAAAATTTAAGGTTCTCTTCAACCGACAGGTCCTGATACAGACTGAAACGCCCAGGCATGTAGCCAATATTTTTCCTAAGCTCCTTATAATGGGTTATGCAATCCATTCCAAAAACTTTCAACTCTCCTTCATTAGGCAGCATTAGAGTTGTGATGAGCCTGAAGAGAGTTGTTTTACCTGCACCGTCGGGACCAATAAACCCAAAAACCTCTGATTCATTTACAGAAAATGAGATATCATTCAGAGCCTTTGTAGCCCCGAAACTTTTACTGATGCCTATAGATTCAATTACTTTTTGCATCCGATCAGTTATTGACTACGGGAAAAATAGCTTCCCCGGGCATGCCTGATTTGAGTGTTCCATCATTTATTACAGCAATGTTCACAGCATAGACGAGTGTTACCCGTTCTTCTTTAGTCTGTATTATTTTTGGAGTAAACTCTGCCTTGTCTGAGATATGGCTGATAGTTCCTTGGAATGAATTAAATCCTTTTGCCCCGTTATCTATTCTTACAGTACATTGCTGGCCAATTTTTATCCCACCTATTTGTGCTCCACTAACATATACTTTTAGTTTAATAACTGAGAGATCGGCAATTTTAACCAGAGGTCTGCCGGCAGTTGTCATCTCACCTGCCTCACAGTATTTTTCGATTACTGCCCCTTTAAGAGGACTTTTTACGCAGCTCCTGTTTATCTGTTCATTAAGGGTTGCTTTTTTCGATTCAAAAACAGATAGTTCTGCAGAGACAGATGCTCTCTGAGTGTTATTTGCAGCTATCTGTTTTTGAATAACTGCAACCTGTCCTGTCAGATTATCCAACTGTTTTTGTGTTGCTGCATCATCCTTCAGCATTATTCTGATCCTGTCTATATTAACATTCAGATTCTCAATCTGTTGATTAAGAATCTCGCTCTGAGCATTGATCGAGTTAATCCGGGTTTTTACACTTTTCATGCCGGCATCTATCTCACCCTTTTGCAGATGAAAAAGGGTTGTGTCGATTAGGGCAATAGTAGCGTCTTTATCTATTAGAGTACCCTCTTCTGCATCAATCTGGAGTATCCGTCCGCTGGTTTCAGCTGAAACCACAACCTCTGTGGCCTCAAAGTTCCCGAAAGCATCTGCCTGGTCGGTTTTGGTTTTGCATCCTGCAACAAGGATAGCTGCGATGATAATTAATGATCTGGTTTTCATATTATTATTATGTGTTTGTATTCAGTTTATCTCTTTTTTTTGACCCTGATTTCTACCCCAAAGCCTACTAAGGGGGCTATTTTATATCCTTTCCGCTTATGTTCAGATATTCGATTCTAGCCATGGCAAGATTTATTTTATGAATTTCATTGTTGATCACTGTTTGTTTCTCTGAATTCAGTTCATTAAGATATTCACTTGCAGTGATGGTTCCATTTTCATATTGCGACTCGGCAGATGCAGTGATTCTTTTTCTGAGTGTTATCAATTCATTATCTGTTATAATCAATGATTGAAGGCTTTCTATCTCTGCATTCTTTGATTCGAGTTGTCTTTTAAGGTTGTCTGTCAGATCAGTTTTCCTGTTTTCAATTATCCCGCGCTGGGTTGTAATTACCTTTTTCTCATTTTTTACTTTATTCCAGTCGAATATATTCCATTTTATACCTGCTCCTACTACATAATATGGAGCAAATTCATCTTTAAAGAAGTTGTTGCCGGGAGGATTTCCATAACCAAGTGTAGCAAATCCAAATGCTTTAGGCATTCTTCTGCTGTCTAACAATTTCATACTTGCATTAAGCTGTTCATTCCTGAGCTCGAAAAGTTGAAGTTCAGGCCTGAATAATTCATCTGTCAGATCGCTTTCCTGATCAGTAAGTATAAATTCAGTCGAGGTATTTATCTCTTGACCGATCAGGTCGGATAATATTTTAAGAAGGGTATTTTTCCTTATATCGTTCTCGGCCAGTTGTTGTTCAAGCCTAATCTTTTCAGATGTGAGCACATCAATATCTGATTTTAGTATAACTCCATTATTAAGAGCTGACTGCATTGCTGATATTCTCTTGTATATTAATTCAAGGTAGTTATTGAGAAGATTTTTCTGCCTGTTAAGAAGGAGCAGATTAAAATAATAACCATTTACTTGTCCGCGTATTTTGTACAGGTCTGTTTCAGTCTGTTTTTCGTTTACATGCAGGCCAGCCTGCTCAAGAGCTCTGGCTCCTTTTATTGAACCCCCATCATAGATGACCTGATTAATATCGACAGTAATTCTATACTGCTCGTGTGGAAGAGGTTTAATCGCATCCGTAAACCCTGGTATAGGGATATTGGCGAAAGCTCCGCTCATGTCAACCACTTCGGAATTATATACAAGGTTAGCACCGGCATCGATTGTCGGCAGCCAATTTTTTGCGAGGTTGTTGTCTTTCAGCTTAGAGATTTCAGAATAAGCCTCTTTTTCACCAGAAAGGGCATTAGAAGTAATTGCAAGATCATAGCATTCCTTGAGAGTTAATAATTTCTGAGCCTGTATCATTGATGCCCGGGAAATTATCATAATTATCAGTATCAGAACTTTCCTTTTCATGTATCTTTTTATTTATATTATAAAACTTTAGGCACTCTTAACTTTAGATCACTTTAAGCACTTCTATTTGGTTATAGCTTTAATAATAAATTCGGCCGCAAACTCTTTTCTTTCTTCAATATATTTATCGAAATCAATTCCAAAATTTTCAAAGATAGCTTCAATAATTCCCTTAGCAGCAAATGGGAAAACACTTAGTGAAGCAATTGTCGTCATTATCTGCGGAATGGTCTCTTCTGTAATATTGTATTTTTGTATTTCGTCTTTATGTTGCTCAAGGATTTTAATCCAGATGTCGCTGAATTCTATATTTTTCAGGAGATTCTTTATTCTTTGAGGATTATGGTTTATTTCATTAATAATAAATGCGGGTAGTCTTGGATTATGCTGCATGAAGGTTATATGTTCCCTGAAAAAGAAGCGGATTTTATCTTCGAGTGTGAGATCTTTTTCGAAAATCGGAGTGAATTTCGAGAACATCTTCTTCGCCAGTTTGGTGAAAACAGCATCGAAAAGGTGATCTTTTGTACGGAAGTAATAATGGAGCAAAGATTTATTAATACCTGCATGATCGGCAATATTTTGCATCCTGGCTCCTGAAAGTCCCTGTTCTTCGAAGACAATAGTTGCCGCATCAAATATCTTTTCTTCAGTCTGCCTGTCTTTTTCAGTCATGTTATTTAACCATAAGGTTTAACCAATCAGATAAACTATATAGTTTAACCAATTGGTCAAAGGTATGACATAATTTTTAATTCACAAAATATTTTTTGAATAATTTTTTGGATGAAAGGGTAATTTGTTTAATTTTAATCCATTATGGTCTCGCTGGCCAGTTAATATTTTCAATTATCAGGGATGAATAACAGAAAACCAAACAGGTTATCTGGATTTGATTATTCAGAAAGCCGTCATTATTTTATTACAATTTGTGTGAAATGCAAAATCCATTCGTTTGGAACAATTGAAAATAAATCAATGCATTTATCACCATATGGATCTATTGCAACGGAACAATGGGATTGGTTAGGGACCAGGTATCCATATGTTCGATTGGTTTCGTTTGTTGTTATGCCTAATCATGTACACGGAATAATATACATTGATTGTAATTATTATTGTAATTGTGAATGTGTAGGGAACGGTCGCGACCGTTCCCTACACAATACCGGCGACTATTCCCTACACAATACCGGCGACTATTCCCTACACAATACCGGCGACTATTCCCTACACAATACCGGCGACTGTTCCCTACACAATACCGGCGACTGTTCCCTACACAATACCGGTGACCATTTCGCAAACAATATTGACCGACCCAAAATTAAACCATTACCTGAATTGATTGGGGCATACAAAACAACGGTATCAAAACGAATTCATTTGGCAGGTGGCAAAACCTTTAACTGGCAAAAATCATTTCATGATCATATTATCAGAAATGCCAGATCATTTAATATGATTAAACAATATATTGAAAAAAATCCTGAAAATTGGACTGGAATTTAATCCGATGATATGTACTGAACGGTCGCGACCGTTCAGTACAATTGAATAAATTCAAAAATTATTTTGAAAAAATCCCCAAAAATTTGCCTTTGTATTTAATTATATTTTATATTTGCAATATATAAGAAACTTAAATATACAATAAATATGATATCTACCGAACTTTTAAGAGGATCATTAAAGACGATCGTCCTTAAATTACTAAAAGAGGAGGGTCAGCTTCACGGCTATGCAATAACCCGTAAAGTGGAAGAACTGACAGAGGGTAAAATAAAACTTACTTATGGAGCTTTATACCCGATTCTTCATAAGCTGGAGAGTGAAGGCGTTCTTGTGACAACTTCAGAAAACTATAACAACAGGATTCGAATTTATTATGCGCTTACTGATAAAGGACAATCTGTTGTTGTTGAAAAGATGAAGGAGCTCAACGAGTTCATTGAATCTCTAAAACTTATAATTGAATCAAAACCCGGTCTGAGTCATGCCTGAACTTAGTTTACTTCATATTGATCGTATTGCAAAAGACATTAGCAGAGAGGAGATTACTTTTTCACATCTCCTTGATGAGCTTATAGATCATGTCTGTTGCGATGTGGAATATGAGATGGGAAATGATTCAGAATTTACTGAAGCCTACAAGAAGGTCAAACAGAAACTGGGTGCCCGCAGGCTAAAAGAGATTCAGGAGGAGACATTATTTGCAGTTGACACTAAATACAGAAAAATGAAAAACACTATGAAAGTATCAGGCATTGTCGGTACGATAATGATTGGCTTTGCCGCATTGTTCAAGATACAGCATTGGCCTTTAGCTGGTATCTTATTGACTCTGGGAACTCTTATCCTGGCATTTATTTTTATGCCGTCAGCTCTGGGTGCACTCTGGAAAGAGACCCATAACAGAAAGAGACTTTTCTTGTTTATATCTGGATTTTTTGCTGGAATGTTTTTTATAATTGGAACACTATTCAAAGTACAGCATTGGCCGGGGGCAAATATTCTGATAAGTCTTGCAGCATTATCGGGTATCTTATTGTTTATTCCTGCTCTGCTGGCTGACAGGTTAGCAGATAGTGATAAGAAAGTTAAACGGCCTGTATATATTCTGGCTGCTGTTTCTATGGCATGCTACGGTGCCGGGATGCTTTTTAGAATTATGCATTGGCCTTTGGCAGGTATCCTTATGGTAGCAGGATTGGTAATCTTTTGTATCATAGTTTTTCCATGGTATACCTTGTTAACATGGAGAGAGGAGAGCAGCGTTAAAGCACCTTTTATATTTATTATTATTGGTTCGCTACTTATTATTGTTCCAGGGGTACTAATTAATATGAATCTTCAGAGTGCATATGAATCAGGATTCTATTCTAATATGGGGCAGCAGGAAACATTATACAAGTCAATGCACGAAACTACCAGTTCAAATATGGATGTTTATCGTGATTCAACGAGATACATGGATATGCAAGAACTGCACTCAAAAACTGAAGTTCTTCTTGATGTGATTTATAGTATTGAGGAAGGAATGATTCTTCAGTCAGAGGGACAACCAGGAGAACCGGCAGTTAATACGGGTCAAATACAAGATTCCAACAGTGGTCCTGAAATACAGTATATGAAACTATCGTATCCATTTCATGATGTCCCTGCCAGAGATCATCTGTATCGCGGAACAAATTCACGATTGAAACTGGATAATGCTCTAATTGAATATGCAGATTATATTTCAGGTTTATCCTCAGAAAGTGAAAAAGAAAATATTTTGAGCCTACTGGAACCTGACATATATTTTCCCACGGAAATGGGAGAGAACGGGAATGTCTCATTAATAGTTGCTCTCCACTCTCTTGCACTGTTAAAAAATAGTATACTGTTACTTGAGGCTGATGCAATGAATATATTAGGAAGACAATAAGGATCATTAATAATACATGAAATCATGAAACAAAAAATATATATCGTAGGATTGGTAACTACTCTGTTGGTTTTTATAGGAACTATTTTTAAGGTAAATCATTTTCCCGGAGCGGGTATTATGCTGACCCTGGGTCTGTTAGGACTGGTTTTCCTATTTCTTCCATTGGCTCTCATAAGTCATTACAGATCAGATGACAGCAATAAGAGCAAGATACTCTATATTGTTACATGGGTAACATGTTTTGTTGTCTTCATTTCAATGCTTTTTAAAATCCAGCATTGGCCTTTTGCAAGCATCTTACTAACAATAGCACTTCCTTTACCCTATGTTCTCTTTCTCCCGGTATTTTTAAATGTCACGTCAAAAAATAAGAACTTCAATATCTATAATACGGTAGCTGTTCTTCTGCTGTTGGCGATAAATTCTATTTTCGCTGCACTGTTGGCATTGAATGTTGCTAAAGACAGAATAGATGACAGTTATGACCTGGCAAATAATTATGATAGGGTCGAAGCAGTACTGAATCAATTGCCAGCTGCTGGTTCAGTTCAACCTCTTGACAAGCAGATTGACGATGTTCTGCAGATCATTAATGAATATCAGGAGATAATTCTTAAAGAAGGAGAAAGTACTCTCGAACAGTGGCATAGTAAACCTAAATATGTTAGTTGGCCAACCAGCACAGGAATTTCATCAGCGGCATTAGAGGCTTCAGGTGATGTGCCTGCAGGAACATTACTGAGAAATGGACTGAAAAATATCATTGCAACATTGGAGAACACAAATGGGTGCAAAGAATTGGCTAAATCGGCTCCTGTAATTTTTGAATTTATAGATAATGGTGAACAAGAACCTCCGGTAAACAAGTTAGGGCTCAATAGCAGAAGTCTTGCATGGACACTAATATACCTGGACGGTCTGAGAGTTGACTTACAGTTTATTAAAGAATACACTAATACCATAAATTAGTCTACGAATCCAATCTTCCCGGTTTTACTTTAACATTCTGAAAAGGCCATACATCGTTATGGCCTTTTTCTTTTTAGCATCCATGTACTACTTATTCTGTCGTGAAAAAGAGGCCTTTTGTCGGTAAAATTCCACAGTACTTCTATTAAATTTTTATTGGTCTGGATCTCATAATACATTTATCCCAAAATTGATTTAGAATTATGAGAACATTAATTTTGATAGTTAGTTTAGGTATGGCAGCAGGGACATGCTTTGGCATGTCCCAAACAGCACAGCAGGATAGTATCTGGACATTACAGGAGTGTATTGAGTATGCATTCGAAAGGAATATCCAGATCAGAAAAGGCGAACTCTTAAATCAGAGATTCGTATATTATGCAGATCAGGCCAAGGCACAGAGATTGCCTTCTGCAAATGCTTCTGTTAGTCAGAATTTTAACTGGAGTAAAAGTTCTGCCTCAGGTAGCTCAGGATTTTCAGGAGTTAACGGTTCAAATTATTCGGTGAACTCCGGAGTAACTATTTACAATGCATCCAGGATCTCCAGTCAGATAAAACAGGCTGATCTGGAAATTCAAAGTGGGCAGTATTCACTTGAAACAACCAAGGAGTCTATAAGCCTGAGTGTACTTAATGCATATCTACAGGTATTATATGCTGAAGAACAGGTAAAAAACAGCCGGAAACAGATAGAGTCAACTTCAGGACAGCTTAATCTGGCTTCTGAAAGTCCCTGTTCTTCGAAGACAATAGTTGCCGCATCAAATATCTTTTCCTCAGTCTGCCTGTCTTTTTCAGTCATGTTATTTAACTATAAGGTTTAACCAATCAGATAAACTATATAGTTTAACCAATTGGTCAAAGGTATGATATGTTTTTTGATTAACCAAATATTTTTGTATTAAAATCTTAATTTGTTTAAATTTAATGGTTTATGGTCTCGATAGCCACAATAAATGTTTTGCTAAAATTTTTAAGGATGCGTAGCTGTCACGATACACTAAATTTGGTGTGAGGCATGACTTTCAAACCGCTACAAAGCACTTCATTGTTTAAACACGATGTCAGGTAATTTATTATTACTTATTTCAATAAGTCCTTCTTTGAAGATTTTCTCATTTTCCTCTCTTGGGTCACTTAAAATAATCTGCCAATAATATTTTCTATTCGATAAGCTATTAAAATAAAAATCGAAAGCATAATAGCAGTCGCACCTGCAATAACATGACTGATATGGATTGGAACAAGTATCGGTTATAGAAATAAAAATTGAATCTTTTTGAATATTGCAGTCTGTAATAAACGGTGCGCAACAGATATAATTTAAACCTGCAAAAATGTTTAATGTATCATTTGATAATTCAATTATAACAGTATCATTTTTCCCCTCATCTTGTTCAATATTTTCTATAGTTTGGTTATTACAACCACCTAACTCAGATTTTAAATAATGAATAACCAGACTATCATCATTAGGATTATCTTCATTGTCACAACTTATTATGCAAAGGGTTATGCTTAAAAACCAGATTAAAATATTCATGAATGTTTTCATTTTAAAGGTGTATGTTAATTATTAAATGTTTCCCCTATCGAGATATTATTTAACTTCAATGGTTGAACCAAATTCTACTTCAAAAGGACCATTGATGGTTGTACGTTTTTCTGAATCAAAAATTACATATGCACTATTAGTAATTGTAGTATTTGTTACCTCGATATAACGTTTAGTGGTATGAAACGTTAGGGAGTTCGGAACTGCGAACCTATCAACCGATATGAACCTCGCCAGCAAACTTTGAGCTTGATATACCACTGAAATCCCAATGTTTTATGACCACTTGTAGCAAGTGCATTATTTTAATTCAAGCTCTGAACCAATCTGAACTTCAAATGGTTCATTAATAAAAATTTTGTTTTGAGCATCAATTGTCAATTTTGAATTATTTTGAACATTAACATTCTGTACATTAACATTACAACCATTAACAGTTGTATTTATGGTTACTGTTTGATTAACAAAATTAGTGGTTACACATGAAGCTTCTTGAACTGCTGTAAAAGCATTTACCCTGCCAAACCCAGTCTCATTGCACCTACCATCTGAATACGTGTAACTTCCTATTTTATCTGCAGTTTCTGTTAAAATATTAAAAACCTCATACGGCGTCAAATTAGGATTAACAGATAACAGTAAAGCTGCAACACCTGCAACAACGGGACAAGCATGAGAAGTTCCTCCAAATCTACCAGTATATGAAAGGTAGTTTGTTCCAGCATTTGGTAATGTTTCTCCTGTTGTTGGTGGATGAATACCTGTCGAAGGCTACGTGTTATAACCATTATCTCCAGGAATATCCAAAGTCCACATTTCAAATGTCTCTCCGCTAATGCCACCACTTGAGGGATAATATGCTTCTGGTGGGTAAGCTCTATGGGATGGTGCAACAATGTCAATAAGCAAACTTGTTGGACTATAGTCTGATTGGTTATCATACCTATCCGAGGCTCCGATGGTTAATAAGCTGTTAATATTAGCATTTGCAGGAAAAGTAACATAACCATTATCACCAACAGAGTAATGCCGAGCTGTATTACCTGCTGCAAATATGACAACTACCCCATTATTAATTGCATATTGAATTGCTGATACAATTGCAGGTACATAGTTATTATTCGAAGTTCCATAGCCCCAACTGTTCGAAATAATATCTGCACCATTGTCAACCGCAAATTCAATAGCATCCGCCATTTCATCTGAAGTGGTCGTACCATCCCACCTTAATGGCATAATTCTACAGTTGGGAGCAATCCCTGCAATCCCTTGATTATTATTCATAGTTGCACCAATAACACCTGCACAAGAATTTCCATGATTATCATCTCCAGTCGGTGAAGGGTTATTTGCATCACCTGAACCAAAATTACTTCCATTAAGTCTAACTTGTCTTGTATTGGGTAAATCTGGATGGTCAGAAGTAACTCCTTCATCAAAAACTGCAATTACCACATTACTATTTCCCATAGAAATATCCCAAGCTTCGGGTGCATCAATATCTGCATCAAATGTCCCTGAATGACCGTTAAATGTTTGTCCTGTATTATGGCATGTTACCTGATATTGAAAATAGGGATCATTGGGAAAAGTGCTAAATAACTCAGCTTTACATATAATATTTGGATATGCGAACTTAAAAATCCCTGATTCAAATAGTTTATTTGCAACTTCAATAATATCTTCATTCTTGGAAATATTGAAAGTCAGATAGATTTTTGTAGTTTTTGATTTCTTCAAATTAAAGCTCTTTAATAAATCCTCTTTTTCTGAATCTTTTATATTGTCTTTAAATCTGACTATTATTTCATCAGAAAATCCAAACTCTAAGTTATCGCTAGTTCTATAGACATTTCTTGCGCTTACTATTTCATTATCAGATAGTAATGTTTTAAGTTTTTCTTCTTTGTTTTTTAAATCCTTTAGTTCAATTTTACAAATGTCATTATCTTGCCATTCAATTTTTATATCACCATAAAGTTTTCTTACAGACTCTTCAAAACTAGATTTCATTAATGTTGTTTTTTTCTTTACAAGAATTTTATCAGTCACTTGGTCAATTTCTATTTTTTCGTCAAAAGCATAATAAAAACTTTTTTCGGAATAATCTTCTTGTGAATTAAAAGAAAACAACGTAACCATGAAAAATGCAAATAAGATGAATGCAATTTTTGAATTGATTTTAAAAGGTTTCATAGTTATTGGATTTTGTTAATGCTTGTAATTATTACTTGAGAAAAATTTTCGATAGGATAAAAGGTCGGATTTTGCATAGTACTAGGAGGACAATCAAAATATTTCAATTCGTCATTCTCTGCATTTCTATAGCTAAGAGTAACTGAATCACCATCTATAAATCCAATGCCATATTTTAATTGGCTTGTATCCAAATCATATATAGGATCTGAAATATTAAAGGACAATAAGGAATCTTTATTATTTGAAATTATAAATATCCCAAATAAAGTACTGTAATCCGTATCACTATCGATACATTTCAGATAGCCGATTATTTTCCCCTTATTAATATCACTATTAATAGTTTCTTCTTGTATATTACATGATGAAAACAAGATTGCACAAAAAAGAAGTAAATACGTTTTCATTTTCATAATTTTTTTAAGGATTCATTAATAATTTGCTCTAACAGCTTGGTAATAAAATATGTAGACAAATTTTAATTGTTTTATTATCCATTTTAGCTTAAATTATCTGTTACACATCCTTGATGAAATTGTCGTCTTGGTTTGTAACTTATCTATAATGAAGAAATCCTGAAATTATATTTATATTGTAATTGGTTAAGTGTTATTGATGGTATAAAGTGGGTCAATCTGTTAAAATCATGCGTTTTGTATCGATTTCTTTTCCATCAGCGATTAGTGTATAAAGATACAAGCCAGAACGAAGCTCTGAACCATTTATAGTTACACTTCCTTTGCCCATCTGAGTAATCTGTATACTTTTAATTTGTAAACCATTCATGTTATAAATAAATAGTGTGGCTCGTGATGCTTCGGGCAAATAATACTTGATTTCAGTAGTTTGAGAGAATGGATTAGGGGCATTTTGTTCGAGTGTTGAAATATCGGACATTAGCTCCTCAACATCTACTGAAATATTAGCTCCTTTTATATCGCCTTTACCAGATGTCAGGTTCTTGATTCCCGCTTGAAGGCTTTCAATTGTTGTCTGTTGTTCCTGAATAGCTTTAATTAGAATAGGGATAAGCATATCATAGTCAAGCATTTTAACCTTACCTACTTCGCTGAAAGAAACCGCTTCCGGAACAACTGTTTCAACCTCCTGGGCTACAAGGCCAATATTCTTTAGTTTTTTATCATTTAATGTATTAATCTCATCTTTATAGTCAAAACTAACCGGGCGTAGGTTTAGTATTTGATATAGCGCCCCGGGACCTAATGATTCGATATTTACTTTTAATGTTGAATCAGAAGTAGTACTATAGGATTGGGCATACAATCGGTTGTGACCAGTTGTACTACTGTACCAAAAATTAAAAACATCCGTACTTGATCCTATATTACTTTGGGTTGCACTTGGGATCTATTGTTATGATTTTTCCATAATAGCTCGTGACCTGTAAAGGAAGTCCAAGTGAAGGGGGCCCATTAATGCCTACATACCCATTTAAACGGGTAGTACCTTCGACATCTAAAGGATAAGAAGGGGTTCTTCCTATACCAAGCATACCAGTGTTTGTAAATCGCAATTGAGAAAAGGCTTGTGCCGAAAAGGTTAAAATCGCAATGACTAAAATTAATTTTTGTGTTTTCATTTTTGTGTTTTTTAAAAGGTTAAGATTCTAATTTTACTCTAAAATTAATGTTGAACCAGATTGGATATTAAAAGGGCCATTAATAATTACCTCTGATTCAGCATCGAAAGTAACAGTTGCATTATTATTAACAGTACCATTTGTAATTGTAATCTGGCAATTGCTATAGCTCGCATTTGAACTCCATGTGAGGTTTGATAAAGTTGTACTTGGGCAAGGTTGATAAACTCCATTGAATGTACCATTTGTACCAATAATACTAAGAGGATCTAGCCAATCACTTAAACGATTATTACTAGCCCCATTACCAGTCCAAGAAATATCAAAGCGACCATAATCAATAGTTCTCTGTTGACAAAAGGTTAAGCTTGGATTAAAACCTTGGATACCATGACATTGGCCAACAACTCTTCTATTTTGATCAAATAATGGGGAACCTGATGAGCCTGGTTCCATAGTTCCATCATCGAAAGTTACTCTCCAGTGATCGTTTGCTCCATCTTCCCATACAACTGCTGTTGCAGCATTAGTTTCAACTGATATTTTCATAACATCCCCTTTCGGATGATGAATACCAACTGACGATGTAGCTCCAGTAGTTGACCTAGAATAGCCAGCAAAAAATAATCTATTACCTCTAGGCGGCGTGGTATTCATTTCAACAAGCGCAAAGTCAGTATTGCCCCAACCAGCCCTAAAAGTTGAACCGCTAAAAGAAAAAAAGTCTGCATCATCTGACATTGTTTCATTCCCATTACACACAGGGGAAGGACTCTTGTATTGGTATCTAAACACCCAATTCTGAGCTTCATTTATCTCGTAGCCTTCTAAAATACCATTTCCCTCATCTGGATCAGTCCAGACCCAAGTCCAGCCATTCCATACTTGTTGATTTATTACATGTGGATTGCCAATATCAATACAATGGAACGCTGTTAAAAAATAAGATCTGAAATCTGTGTTTGTATTATTCATTAAACACCCTGAACACAATCTTGTACCATCCGCTAATATTATGAGAGAAACCGCATCACTTTGTTCATGCCAAGCATTAAATTCCGGACAATCAACATCATTATTGCAATTCTCGGAATCATGTTCTGGGTCTGATATTACGTATTCGTTAAACAAATTTTTATAACCATGAATGACTTTATCAATTCTTAATATGGTTTTATTCTTGACAGTATTTGGTTCATATAATTCGATGATCGCACTATTCCCCTTTATAAGGTCAGTTGAAAAACGATTTATTTCGTTATTTTGCATATATGTTATTGGCCCAAATGTCATGGAATAATCTGCACTATAAATAAATAATTCAGCTCCTTTAGGCATATAAAATTTGTCAAAAATCATATTGATAGAGTATGCTCCATCACTTGATAATTCAAGTTTCCAAACCCTTCCTGAGTCAATTTCGAACCATTCACCACTTGAATTAATATCGAGATTAACATCAAGAGCGGTTCCAAAACGCATTGGGACATTTGGGTTTAATTCTTTTTTATCTTCTTCCAATAGTGTTTGAATATCTACTTTCTGCATCCTCACTTTTGGAGCTTCATTTTTTATATGATATTTAACCTGTTCGCTAATTTTTCTTGTTGGAAGAAACTTGGTTTGAACTTGGGAAAAAGAATAAAAAGAAAAAAATATCAAAACTAAGCAGGACCATGTTTTTTTCATATTATTCAATTTTAAAATTTATTGTAAATGTTAATAAATCAGAAACATATTCAACTTCCTTGTTTTTTGTAAAGAATTTGAACCTACTAGAAAAACTAGTAACATACTCTCCTTTTTCTAGGGGTGAGTTTTTTATTACGTTGCAAAATGGGGGACAGCAATTAGTACTATCAGGTATCCATGGGATTATAAATCTAATAGTTTGATTTGGTTGAACAAACATATTGTTAATTGCTGTATACTCACAAAATACACCTTTATATGATCTACCGATAGCAGTTTTTTCACCATTATTGACTTTATAAACTTTAAAAAATTCTTCATTAATAAAATCCGGCTCATAGTACAGCAGGCTATCCGAATTATTCATAATCCTGAAAGAGAAAATAATCTTTTCTCCATAATTAAAATGGGTTTTGGTATTTTCAAGGCTATCGAGTAATTCATAATTTAATGATATTGGAAAATCATTTTTACTATTTTCCTTTTTACAACCGAATAAAATAAATAATATCAGTTGTATTATAATTAAAGTATTCATTTTCATTTTTTTCAAATTAAATTTATAGTGAATTAATTTAAAATTTCAATTAGATGAATTCCGTTTACATTAATATGAACTAGCTATGTATATATATGTCGTAAACACCGCAAATGTGACACCGTTTTAGTGTCTTTTTTTCAACAATTCATTAATTTATATCCATTATAAATAATACATCTTGATTGTCAATAGTATAAAGATTTTATGAACTATCAGTTTTAAACCATGTTGTAATAAAAACCTTTAGAATAACCAGGTAATTATTCTCCAATGTTTAATTATACAATAACAAAGATGCTGGTCAATAACTGGAGAGATTCTCTTAAAGATTTCATTTACCCATCAAGAGCCATAATCTTAAAAATACTTAATCGTTGTAAGTGGAAAAATCAGTGACCATGACCATTGTTGTCCGGTTTTTTGGTTCCGACTTTTGCATTTAAACAATTGATTAAACATTTTTTCTCCCCCAGCAAAAAGGATCTTTTAAAACCTCAGGAAAGCTGATGAAGTATTGCAACTTGTTGATGAATACCAGTTGCTTCTTTATAAAGCTGCTAAAATCTCTGAGGAAGAATGGAACAACGATCCCAGGATGTCTTCGAATATTGATTCGAAACAAGCCGTGCAAAAGGTTATGCTGGGCGGAAAGGAACCATCGCGGGCAACCAGGCTTGAGACAGCACTGAAAAGTATAATACTGGAACTGGAATCCACTCCCGGATATGAAAACCTGGTAAAGAATGCACCTATGCTATTTAGATTCAATGAACAGGTCGGTATTAACCGGGAATGGGTACGCAGTATCTTTAATGACACCCATCTTGCATGGTCAGTTATCTACCTTGACGGACTCAGAACAAATCTTTTGCTAATAAAAGCGTCGGTTCAAAAAATATAAATACCCATTAAGGGAGATCACCGACCTCTTTGGTGTTGTAAATATAAATAGGGGCATGCTATAGCGTGCCCCTATCTTCATTTTACCCCTCCTATGGTTTTATGTTTCATCTCTGAAAAAACCCTTTCTATCGGTTAAATTCTGCAGTTCTTCTATATAATTTTAAATAGATCAGAGGGTGCAATACATTTATCCCAAAATTGATTTAGAATTATGAGAACATTAATTTTGATAGTTAGTTTAGGTATGGCAGCAGGGACATGCTTTGGCATGTCCCAAACTGCACAGCAGGATAGTATCTGGACATTACAGGAGTGTATTGAGCATGCATTCGAAAGGAATATCCAGATCAGAAAAGGCGAACTCTCAAATCAGAGAT